>ENA-UOOA01000128-UOOA01000128.1-human-gut-metagenome-genome-assembly--contig:-P61old-NODE-128-length-165074-cov-15.692387_pt1 | contig 165074 bp, 152 predicted proteins | sample MGYA00242467_ERZ724014 | MGnify/ENA metagenome assembly ERZ724014 | reverse complement strand
GATTGACTCTATTTTTGCTTTACTTGTATTCAGTTTTCAAGGTGCAAGTTGTTTTATTTTCGGCCGTTCTCGCGACCGCTTAAATATATTATCATGGGGATACTTCTTTGTCAACAACTTTTTTCGTTTTTTGCAAAAATTCTTTCAAAACAGCAAAAGCCCGTAAAACCGGGCTTTCAGGTAAATATTGTCAGAATCAGCTGCAATAATATGTTGTTTTCGTAAAAATATCCTGCAAAAAGCGTTCGTTCCATGGCAGAAAAGAGTTCTGCAAACGCCCCCCTGCACTGAAAAAATGTCAGCACAATTCCTGCCAGCCAGACGCAAACAATCCCCTTCGCGCCGCCCACCAGAAATCCGCTGAATCGATTCAGAAAATTCAGTCCCGGCAGCTTACTGAACAGGTGCAGTGCATTGATTATCACCTTCACTACAATATAAATCAGCACAAACGCCGCCGCAACACTCATTACATTGATGCAGACATTCGCAAGATACCCTGCGATATATTCCTTCAGGCTTTCCGCGTGGAGCAGCTGATAAATCACAGGATTATTATTTTCCAGAAGCGCCTCCTTCAGAAATTCCGGCAGGGGCATTGCCTCAATCAGCGCGTTCTGCGTCTGCATTGCGCCCTCCTGCAAAGCCGTATCCAGTCCCATGGAGGTCTGAATTGCCGCGGACATTTTATCAAACAGGATTGTCTCCCTTAAAAATCTTCCGATAAAAGGGCTTACTGCTTTCGTTCCGAGCAGCGCCAGTGCCATCGGCAGAAAGCCAAGTACCGCGCGAATCAGACCCTTTCGCCATGCCGCAACGGCGCAGCCCAGAATGATCGCCGCCACAGCCCCATCCAATATCCAATTCATCCGTTTTCCTCCTTTTTCTTCTATATATAATAGAACCGCATGCAGAGAAAATTTTCACAAAAGAAAGGCGGCCTGGCATTCTCTTGCCCATTCTGCCGCCCTTCCCTATTTTTACTGCTTTTGTGTCGCTTCATTTTGTGTTTTTTCATTCTGCGTTGTTTCATTTCTCGCAGAAACACTTGCATTTTCCGTATCCGCCGCTTTTGTCGCATTTGTCTGCTTTTTCCCCTTTGTCATGGCATAAACAGAAATCTCATTCTTCCCAACTGCCATCACGCGGTTCAGCTTTTCCATCGGAATCAGGTCATTCAAGTCGGTGATTGCCGTATAATTCCAGCTTTCATTGCCGCTGTAGGTTACACCGGTATAATCGCGGTCATTGCCGACCACAATGCCTTTTTCTGCCGCATGCAGATACGTCACACTCTCGCCGGAGGCAAAGGAGCCCTTCTCATTGCCGTTGCCATCCAGCCAACAAACCGTTCCCTTCTCTCTGCCATCCTTATTTGCCACACCGTCCCCCAGCGCAAGCACAATATATTCCTTATTCCCTAATGCCGCTTGATCAACGGTATTTTCCAGAGGATAATTCCAAAGCTCGCCGCCGTCACTGCCAACACCATAGACTGCCTGATCGGAAATCACCGCCAACGCGCCATTTTTGCGATAGCTGATAACCGGAATGATTTCATCCGTTTTTTCCACTGCCGCAAACATGCTGTCCGTAAAGTTTTCTCCATCCTCCGCATTGATATAGAACAGCAGAACGCGCCCCATCGGGGAAATATCCGTTGTGTCCAGATAGCTGATCGCAAACACCCTGCTGTCATCCGATACATCCGAGGAAAGGGGATAAATGCCCTTGCTCTCCTCCACACGCTCCTTCAAAAGCTTCCCCTTCCGGTTATAAACACAGATGCGGTAGCTGCTGTCATTCTTCGTAATCAGGGAAAGATAGCCGGTTTCATTCAGCGCGAACTGCACAGGAGAGCCTTCCGCCTGCAAATCATAAACCATTCCTTCCTTATTATAAACCCGTACCGTTTTACCGCCCATGTCGCCAACAGCAACAAAATCGCCTTCCTGCACAAGGGTTGGCGAAGTCATACTGAAGGTATCACTCCACTTCTGCGCCCCTACGGCGGTATAATATTTCACGCCATCCTTCGTGCAAAGCAGAAATTCCTTTCCAAATGCAGCAACAGCCGCCTTACTGCCGGCATCCACCGCCACGCTTTCCTTCGGTGTATCCTCCTGCACGGCTGTGTCCTCCTCCTGCGCCTGCGTTCGGTTCGTTTTTCCGATAAGGGCGAGAAAACGCCCCTGTCCATGGAAGGTATCAATATAAATCCCACCTGCTACCAGACAGACCACCGCCAGAATACAGACCAACGCAGTCAGCATCTTATTACTGTTATTCAAAAATTTTTTCGGTCTTCTTTTCATTGCCGCTTATTCCTTCAAATTTCTCTGTACCAAAAACATGGCTCTGTCATAGTCTTCCTTCCTGACATAAATCAGGTATTCCGTCTGATGGTCGATATCTGCATCCGTCGAAGTTGTTCTTCCGCTCACAAAAAAATCCGCCCGATCAGAAACGCGCATCTCATAAGAAATATCAAATTTCCAGAGAATATCTCGCACCTCCGCCTGTTTTTTCATATCAAATGTGCAAAACAGCTCTTTCCTGTTCCATACTGTAATCATGGCAATCCCTCCTGACGCTTGATTGCAATTCTTTTTCTCTATCATACTATATTCATACCGCTTTTGCAAATCAACACAGCTTTCTTTTTTCAAAAAAACGCCCGAGAAATTTTATAACAATTTTTTCTCAGGCGTTCTCTTTTCTTAATTTTCTTTCAGCTTTTCATACAGTGCAATATACTGTACTGCGGAGCTTTCCCACGAATAATCGCAAAGCATTGCATTTTTCACAACGTGCGCCCATTCTTCCCTGCCCATGTGGTAGGTACGCAGGGCTTCATCCAATGCCCAAAGCAGTCCGCCGCAGTCATAGGTTTCAAATAAAAACCCATTGCCCTCCTTCGTCTCAGGGTTATACTGCCGAATCGTATCCGCCAGACCGCCTGTTTTTCTCGCAATCGGCACAGTGCCAAAGCGCAGGCTGAACATCTGCCCTAAGCCGCAGGGTTCAAATTTGGAAGGCATCAGAAATAAATCCGCAGATGCGTAAATCTGCTGTGCCAGTGCCTCATCAAAGAAGATATTCGCAGAAACCCTGCCGGGGTAACGGCTCTGCAGGCTGCGGAAGGTATATTCATACGAAGGCTCACCCGTGCCAAGCAGCACAAACTGCACATCTCGGCGCATCATTTCATCCAAAACAGGTGCCAGAATATCCACACCCTTTTGGTCTGCCAAGCGTGTAATCATGGCAATCAACGGAACCTCCCGTTCCTCCAGACCCAAGCGCTTTTGCAGGGCATGCTTATTCTCTGCCTTTCCTTCGGGATGCGCCGCGCTGAAATGCTTCACGATAAAACCATCTGTTTCGGGGTTATTCGCCGTAAAATCAATGCCGTTCAGAATCCCGCAAAGGCGGTCGCTTCTGCTGCGCAAAATGCCATCCATGCCATACCCATATTCGGGTGTCTGAATTTCCTGTGCATAGATTCCGCTGACGGTACTGATATAATCGGCATACACCAGACCCATTTTCATATAGCAGACCGTATTATAAAATTCAATATTGGCGTATGCCCAGTCGGATACCCCCAGAAGCTCCATGGTATCGAGCGAAAAACGTCCCTGATACTGCAAATTATGAATTGTAAACAGTGTTTTGATTTTGGAATATTCCGTTACCTTATTGTACATTTCCTTCAGATACATACAGACCGGCCCTGTCTGCCAGTCGTTGCAATGAATCACATCAGGATAAAAATCAAGCATTGCCAGCATATCCAGAACAGCCTTGCCGAAAAAGGCAAAGCGTTCGTTATCGTCATCAAAGCCGTATAACGCACCACGGCTGAAATAATAATCGTTTTCAATAAAATAAACAGGCACCTCTCCGGGCTTTACCAGAACCTTGGCTCTCTGTTTTCTCCATTGTAAATAAACGTCAAATTCTCCTAAAAATTCCACGCCGTACATTGTCTCGTTTTTAATTACTCTATGACGAGGAATGACCACACGGACATCCACGTTCTTTTTCTGCAATGCCTTCGGCAAAGAGCCGACAACATCACCCAAGCCGCCGCTTTTGACAAAAGGCGCTGATTCGGAGGCAACTAAAAGTACCTTCAAACCCTTTTCCATAAAATATCACCTCTTTTTTATCATACAATGAAAACGTCCCGACAGCAAGAAAAACCCGCAGAACATCTGATAAAATTTACGGATTTCCGAAAAAAATACACGTTTTCATCCCCTTTATAAATTCCCAAAGAAATGGTATGCTATAGATTGAAATAAAAAAAATCAAAAAATAAAATCTAAAATAGAAAAGAGGCTACGATTATGAATCATACCATTCCCGAACGAAAGGATACCGACCCTCGTTTTCATTGGCACATCGAGGATTATTTCAAAACCGATGCTGATTGGGAGGCTGCCTATGTCTCTCTGGAGGAGAGCCTGCCCGAGCTGACCGCCTTTGCCGGCAAGCTGGCGGACTCCGCAGAAACACTGCTTTCCTGCCTGAAAAAGAATGAGTCGCTTTCCCTGAAATTAGACCATATCTATACCTACGCCTCCATGCGGATGCACGAGGATAGTGCAAATGCCTTCTATCAGGGGTTGGCTTCCCGTGCAGAGCTGCTGCTGATTCGCTATTCTGCGGCAGTTTCCTTCCTCACCCCTGAAATTATTGCCATTCCAGAGGAAAAGCTTACCGCCTTCCGTGCAGAAAAAGCGGCAGATTTTGCTGTCTATGACCATTTCTTCCATACCCTTCTGCGCCAGAAGGCACACACCCTTTCTCCTGCGGAGGAACATCTGCTTGCCAGAACCGCAGAGCTAGGCGGCGCACCGCAGCAGATTTTTACCATGCTGAATGACGCGGATATCTCCTTCCCGCCTATCCGCACCGCAGAGGGAGAGGAACTGGAGCTGACAAAGGGCAGATATGTCACCTTTCTGGAAAGCCCCGACCGCTCTGTTCGTGAGCAGGCGTTCAAAAATCTCTATTCTGTCTATTCCGCACAGAAAAACACCATCGCCGCAACCTATGCCGCATCTGTAAAAAGCGATGTCTTTTTCGCACAGGCAAGAAAGTACGGCTCTGCGATGGAAATGGCGCTTTCCGACGACAATATTCCGCTTTCTGTATATGATACGCTGATTGAAACCGTCAACAAAAGCCTTCCCCTGCTGCACCGCTATGTTTCCCTGCGCAAAAAGGAGCTGGGCGTAGATGAACTGCACATGTATGATTTATATGTTCCGCTTGTACCCGATGCAGATGTCAAGATTCCTTATGAGCAGGCAAAAGTAACCGTAAAAGAGGCATTGCAGGTAATGGGCGAGGAATACTGCAAGGCTCTGGCGCATGGTATGGAGAGCGGCTGGATTGATGTTTACGAAAACAAGGGCAAGCGCGGCGGTGCGTATTCCTGGGGCAGCTACGGCGTACATCCCTTTGTTCTGCTCAACCATAACGATACCATCAACAGCATGTTTACTCTTGCGCATGAAATGGGGCATGCCCTGCACAGCTTCTTCACATGGAAAAAGCAGCCCTATCTTTATGCCGACCATAAGATTTTCGTTGCAGAGGTAGCTTCTACCTGCAATGAAGCCCTGCTGATGGAGCATCTTCTGAAAACAACTGAGGATAAAACCATGCGGAAATATCTCATCAACTATTTCCTGGAGCAGTTCCGCGGTACACTCTTCCGCCAGACCATGTTTGCCGAATTTGAAAAAATCACACACGCCATGGCAGAAAAGGGCGAACCCCTTACATGGGAAGGCATGAACCAAATCTATCGTGATTTGAACATAAAATATTTTGGCGAGGATATCGTGATTGATTCGGAAATTGATATTGAATGGGCGCGTATCCCCCATTTCTATAATGCGTTCTATGTATATCAGTATGCAACCGGCTACAGTGCTGCGATTGCCCTTTCCAGAAAAATTCTGAACGAGGGACAGCCTGCGGTAGCTGCGTATCTGGATTTTCTCTCTAAAGGAGACAGCGAATATTCCATCGACCTGCTCAAGGGTGCCGGCGTAGATATGACTACTGCCGCTCCCATTGAAAATGCCATGCAGCTTTTCAAGGAACTGTTGGATGAATTTGAAGCCTTATAATTCTCGCAAAGCAAAAGAGAGCTTTTCAGCTCTCTTTTTTATTCCGCATAAAAAAGAAACCTTGAAAAATCAAGATTTCTGCAATGCGGATAACAGGACTTGAACCTGCACGAGTTGCCTCACTGGAACCTAAATCCAGCGCGTCTGCCAATTTCGCCATATCCGCAAATAAAAAATCCCTCTGATTTTTACTCGGGGAGGGTACTCGAGGTGGAGCGATAACCGCTTTCATCCATACGCTTTTATTTTATGTGCTTTTTTTGAAAAAGTCAACCGTAAAAACAAATTTGTGCAAAGAAAAAAAGCCAATTCCTCCGATTATCGGTTGAAATGGCTTTTTTATGAACCAGGAGGGATTCGAACCCCCGACCCACGGCTTAGAAGGCCGTTGCTCTATCCAACTGAGCTACTGATCCGCATTGCGAAAGCGGGTGATGAGAATCGAACTCACGTGTTCAGCTTGGAAGGCTGACGTTCTACCATTGAACTACACCCGCAAAGAAAAAATGAACCAGGAGGGATTCGAACCCCCGACCCACGGCTTAGAAGGCCGTTGCTCTATCCAACTGAGCTACTGATCCACGTTACTAGCGCAAGAGATATTATGCCATAAAACGTCATGCCTGTCAACAGGTTTTTCAAACTTTTCTTATTTTTTTAAAAAAGCCGATGAAATCTCCTGTGTTGTTTCATCGGCTCCTTCTTTTAATTGATGCGCTTAAAATGCTCCTTATTCCAATATTCCATAATTGCCCCTTCGATTCTGCCGCCTTCCATTGTCAGAATGCCAAAGGTAGGCAGTGTTCCGCCCCTTGGCAAAGAGATACTCCCGGGGTTAAAGAGGGCAACTCTGCCGCCCGCCTCCCAAAGCGGCATGTGCGTATGTCCGAAAAGCACAACATCCGCCCCCTGTTCCTCCGCCCAATAAGAAATCGTGTCATAATTCCAATACACGCGCTGCTTATGCCCATGCGTTAGGAGCAAGTTTTTTCCGCCAAGCCGTACCAGCTTCTGCGAAGGCGTATCCACGCGATAATCATTATTCCCCTTGACATAATGAAACGACAGCTTAGGAAATTCCTGCTGTAATGCAACCGCGTCATCATCATGATCGCCCAGATGAAACACCGCGTCCACCTTCCCTTGCAGCCGCGCAAGCACCGCTCTTGCATTTTCCAGATACGCATGGGTATCACTCAAAACCAGAATTTTCATAGGCTTACAGTTCCTTTTTCAGCATTTCTTTCATTTTGCGCAGTGCCTTTCCTCTGTGGCTGATTGCGTTTTTCTCCTCGGAAGAAAGCTCTGCCATATATTTTCCCTTTTCCGGTACATAAAAAATAGGGTCATAGCCGAAGCCATTCTCGCCCTTTGCCTCATAGCCGATGATGCCCTCAACGGTATCATAGCTGACCAAACGTCTGCCATCAGGGAATGCCGCCGCAATGCAGCTGACAAAGCGCGCCGTTCTCTTTTCCTCCGGCACACCGTTCAGCTTTTCAAAAATCGCCTTGAAGCGTTCGGGGTAAGGCGTATCCTCGCCCATAAAGCGCGCGGAATAAATGCCGGGGGCTTTATCCATGTAGTCGATTTCCAAACCGGAATCGTCGCTCAGGGTAATCTTGCCGCCGATTTCCATCACCTGCACTGCCTTTTTCATGGCATTTTCCTCAAAGGTCTTGCCATCCTCCACCACGTCAATCGTAATGCCTGCTTCCTCCATGGAAATGACATTTACATCCATATCCGCCAGAATTTCGTTGATTTCCTTGATTTTTCCTTTATTTTTCGTTGCAAAAATAATCGTTTCCATCGTTTCCTCCTCGTTCATCCTTAGCTCAATTCCAGACCATCCAACGCCGCCTGCTGCAGCTGTTTCAACTCGCCTGCCGCCTTTCTGCCAAGCGCAAGCAGCTCCAGAAGCTGTTCCTGCGTAAAGGTGCCATGCTCACCTGTGCCCTGCACCTCTACGAAGTTTCCTTCATCCGTCATGATAATATTCATATCCACTTCCGCCGCGGAATCCTCCTCATAGCAAAGATCCGCCATGGCAACGCCATCTACCACACCAACGCTTACCGCGGAAATATAACGGTGCAGGGGCATTTTTTCAATCAGCCCCTCCTCTACCAATTTCCGACACGCCATTGCCAGTGCAACAAAGCCGCCTGTGATAGATGCCGTTCTGGTGCCGCCGTCCGCCTGCAGAACATCGCAGTCCACCGTAATGCTTCTTTCGCCCAGCTCCGTAAAATCCACTGCCGCACGCAAGGCTCTGCCAATCAGTCTCTGAATTTCCGTGGAACGCTGATTCAGCTTCAGCTTATTGATGTCCCTTTTGTTTCTTGTTGCGGTTGCGCGAGGCAGCATGGAATATTCTGCCGTTACCCAGCCTTCGCCGCTCCCCTTTTTAAAGGGCGGCACGCTTTCCTCTACGGAGGCGTTGCAAAGTACCTTTGTGTTGCCCCATTCTATCAGCACAGACCCCTCCGCGTAGCGCGTAAAATCCTTGATGATTTTTACGGGACGCAATTCGTCTGTCTTTCTTCCGTCAAAACGGTTCATCTCTCATTCCTCCTGTTGTTCTTTTTCTATTCCGGATTAAATTATACCATATTTGCAGAAAAATTTATAGAAAAAGACCACAGCATCTCTGCCATGGTCTGATTTTCTTATCTTATCGCAAGGGATAAGTAAATGCCTCCTCGATTGCATCTGCAATCGCCTTTGCGACTTTATTCTGATAATCCTCCTGCGAAATCTTGAGCGCATCGCCGGGGTTGCTGATAAATACCGTCTCTACAATAACCGCAGGTACGGTTGTTGTATTCAGAATCAGCAAATCGGTACGCAGCTTTGTTCCTCTATTGGTGTTGCCTGTTGCGCTGACAATGCTGTTCTGAATCAGCTGTGCCAGCTTCAGGCTTGTCAGATTGCTGCCCGTATCATTGGAATGGTTTTTATACAGCACCTCTGTGCCGTTTGCCACTGCCGAGCCGGAATTCATGTGAATGGAAACCATTGCATCCGCAATCGCATTTGCACTCTGCGCCCTGCTGCTGTTTGTGGGGTAGGTATCGCTGTTTCTTGTCACATAAACCTTAATGCCGCTGCCGTCCAGATAATTTGCAACCTTCTGCATAATGGTAAGGGTGAGATTTTTCTCCGTCAGTCCGTTGTCGCTTGCGCCGGGGTCACTGCCGCCGTGACCTGCATCCAGCAGAAGCACCTTACTGTATACATCCTGCGGATTCTTTACGGAAATGACATATCTTTCCTGCTCCTCCGTAATGCTGTAGCAGCTGATACGGCTCTGGTTAAAGCGGATGGTTGTCTTGCCACCACTTGTGGAAACCTGAATACTCTTGATTACACCGTTATCGATATCATAAGTGCCGCTGCCGAAGGTTTCGGAATAATCTCTGGGCAATACCACATCGGTATAGCCATCCAGATAATGATCATTGATTTTCACACTGCCTGTCTGAATGGTATCCTTTTTCTGCAAATACAGCTTATTTGCGCTTGTGTCATAGCTCATGTTTTTCATACTGGAGCTGAAAATCTGTAATGTCATCGCATGATTATCTGTGGTATAGCTGTATTTCGCCATGCCGTCCACCTCAAATACCAACCGCAGAGTCGTATCGTTGAACATTGCCGCTCTGCCTGCCGTTACATATTCCAGTGCGCTTACATCAAAGGTGCTGTCCAACTCGGAAACCGCATTGGGAATATCCACTACGATTCTGCTTGGGTTGGAAAGCGTATAGACGCTCACGCCCAGTGCGCTGTCCCCGCCAACCTCAATGATATCTCTGTCGGTGCTGCTGTTATGTCGAATTGCAATATCGCTGACCGTTACGCTTCTGAATGCAATCGTCAGCTTGGATTTATCCGCACTCTGCGTAATGGTGTAGTTCTTTTTCCCTGTTAAATCAAACACCACTCTGGTGTAGATTGTACCATCATCCGCTGTATGCTCCGCCGTCCGCACTGCGGTCACAATACCGCTGTTCGTTGCAGTCAGACTTGTCGCCAGACCGTTCTTTGCGCCGTAAAAATCAAGCACAATCTTGTTATCTGCCACGTAGACCTCCTCATAGGAGGAAACCGCACCGCTTGCCTGCACGGAGAAGGTCTGCTCCGCCGTTTTGCTTGCCGGCACAGCCACCTTATTCAGCGTGACATAATTCACGCTCGGTGTAGTGGGTGTGGTGGGGGTTGTGGGTGTGGTTGGATTTGTCGGTGTTGTAGGTGTTGTCGGCGTGGTGTTTGCCGTCGTTTTGATGGAAACCGTTCTGGTTGCATCATCCCACTGAATGTTCAGATCCAGTGCAGAAGCCAACGCACGCACAGGCAGCATCGTTCTGTCGTTTACAATCATTGGCGGCACATCCATGGTAAAGGTTTTGCCGTTTTTGTAGCCGGTTGCCTTATTCATTTCAAAAACCAGTGTGTAATCATCATTGACCACATACGCCTGCTTGGCTTCTTCGTTCCAGGTAACCTCGCAGCCAAGCTCCTGCGCAATCTGGCGCATGGGCAGAAGCGTTCTGCCGTCAATCGCGACCGCAGGCATATCCTTCGGTGTCATGGTTTTTCCGTCAATCTTTACCACAATCTCCTTCGCATTGTATGCGTGATTCGCGCCGTTATAAAATAGGTTCATGCTGACATTTGCTGCAAATGCCGTTACGGATGAAAGCATCCCCACCGCCATCGTTGTCAGCAGGAGCCGTTTCCACTTATGTCTCATTGTGTATTCCTCCTGCTTATCCTTATGTAAACTTTCCTTTGACATACTCCTCTAGTATATCAGTATATCAAATTTTGTCAAAATGAAAAGGTTCTTTCCCATTTTGTAAGAAAGTCTTAATCTTTAGTCGAAAAAAGAGCGTCTATTGTTCCCAATAAACGCCCTTTTCCAATATTTTCTTGCTTATCTGCCCCAGTTTTCCGTATAACTGCCCTTGAGCGTTGCGGTTTTCGTTTCATCGTTCCAGAGAATTTTTTCTGCGCCGAAAATCTTCGCCCAATCCCGCATCGGAAGGAAGGCTCTGCCATTGACAATCTCCAGTTCCCCTGAGGTTTCCAATGGATTGCCACCATAAAGCATTTTCTTTTCGCCTGCTTTCATTTGAAAATAGACATCTCCCTTCAGAATGGTGACCTCTTTCTCCCCTGCGTTCCAATCAACTTTGGTCGGCTTGCGGTCAAACGCCTTTACCGCCGCACGCAGGGGCAGCATGGTATAACCGCTTTTGCTGAGGTAAGCCGGAGTATCCAACGCGACCCTGTCTGCGCCGGAATAAATAGAATTCTCGCCCACAGGAATGGTTATCACCCAGTTTGTTCTGGTCGAGATTTCAAAGTTCGCATCCACGAAATTTTCAATCACCTTTGTCTGCTCTGCTTTTCCATCTGCATCCTCGTAGTCTGCATACAGACCATAATGCACACCGGAGCCAACCTCCAATGCGCCATTTTCTGCATCCAGCGTATAATCGGAAAGCGTCAGGGCTTCCTGCTTCGTGTCATCCGCCGCAAGAATCTGCACAATCAGCTTGCCTTCCTCTGCGTAACATTCCGCCTTTACGGAGCCGTTTTCCACAACCGTTTTTTCTTTCTCTGCAAACTGCATTTTTCCTTCTGCGGTAAATACGAATTTCGCGCCTGCCGCAAAGCCATCTGTCTCTGTTTCCGTCAGAATCAGCTTCTTCATGGTAATTTCATCCGGTCTGTCATCCTTTTTGAAGCCCGTGTGTCCATTCGCATACTCGCACTTTGTCGCGATATCCACCGCAGGAAATTCCGCCGCCTGCGCCATCACAGGCATCGCTGCCAGAGAGCCTGCCACCAAGGCTAAACCAATTATTTTCTTCATAAAATGCTCCTTTCGTTTTTCCCGGTTTTCCCATGTTATCTTGCTTTTTATTCTTCCTCGCCCTGCGCCCGTTTATCAAACGCCTTCAGCTTTTTCATAACCCTGCCGTGTACGCTGTTCGCAGGGAAATTTCCTGCCTTATTCTTCTTTCCGGCGGACAGCCCCATCAGAAGCTCAATCCCTTCATCAATCTTAGAAATCGGATAAATATGGAACAGACCGTCCTTCACCGCCTGCACCACCTCATCCTTCAGCACCAGATCCTTCACATTGGAAACAGGAATAATTACCCCCTGTGTCCCCGTCAGACCGCGTTTTCTGCAAAGGTCGAAGAACCCTTCGATTTTATGGGTCACACCGCCGATTGCCTGAATTTCGCCCTTCTGGTTGACAGAACCCGTCACCGCCAAATCCTGACGAATCGGCAATTCTGCCAGAGAGGAAAGAATGCAGTATAATTCCGTACTGGAGGCGCTGTCCCCATCAATACCATTATAATTCTGCTCGAAGCAAACCCGACAGCTCAAAGAAAGCGGAAAATTCTGCGCATAGGTCTGCCCCAGAAAGCCCGTGATAATCTGCACGCCCTTGTCATGCGTCTGTCCGCTCAGGCGTGCCTCCTTCTCGATATTCACAATGCCGGATTTGCCGACATAGGTTGTTGCCGTAATACGGGAAGGATTCCCAAAGGCATAATTGCCCATATCCAGAACGGCAAGCCCGTTAATCTGCCCGATTTCCGCCCCTTCGGTATCAATCATAATGACGTTTTCTTCGAGCATTTCGTCCAGCTTTTCTTCATACAGCTTCATCCGCTGTTCCTTTTCGTAAATGGTTTTCTGAATATGTGCCGCCGTCACAAGCTCCGCTCCTTCCAGCTTTGCCCATGTTACCGCTTCGCAGAGAATCTCCGCCAGATGATTGAAGCGCGTGGAAAGCTTATCCTGCCGCTCTGCCGTTCGGGAGGAATATTCCACAATAGCGCAAACCGCGCTTACATCAAATTCCATGCACCCCTCTCTATCCACAAACCGTTTGATAAACTGCGCGATTTTCCGGATATTTTCATCTGTACGAGGCATTTCATAATCAAAGTCCGCGCGAATTTTGAAGAACTTATCAAATTCCTCGTCATATTCATTCAACAGCTCATAATAATAGCTGCTGCCAATCATAATCACCTTGATATTTGCAGGAATCGGCTCCGGCTTCAGGGTGGGCGCAACCACCGCACCCAGCTGCTCCCGTATGGAGTCCATGTTGATTTCTCTGGTCTTCATCACGCGGCGGAGTGCCTCCCATGCCTGTGGCGTAGAAAGGATATCCTGCGCCTGCACCAGCAGGTAACCGCCATTCGCCTTATGGAACAGACCGCCCTTAATCTTCATGAAATCCGTTGTCAAATTCCCGAATTCGCTGTCATATTCCACCTCACCCACCAGATTATTATAGGTCGGGTTAAACGTCACCACGATGGGCGCACCCTTGCTGTCGGAATGGTCTACAATCAGATTGACCTTATATTTCAGCGTCACATCCTCGGCAGGCTTTTTCCCAAGCATCGGCAGGAGACTTGCAAGGCTGTCCTCGCCGTCCTCTTCCTCCTCAACGAACTGGCTGATATTTTCCAAAACATCCTCCTGCACCGCATTGATGTAGGAAATAACTCTTTCATATTCCTGATATTTTTCCTGCACCGCATTCACATGATGCCCGATGGCAAACATTCCCGTTTTATAATCCAGCTGATCGGTCTGCCGCTTGGATTCCTTATCCATATCGCGCAGCTCACGCATAATGGAGCCTGCTTTTTCCTGCACCATCTGAGAATTTTTCTCAATTTTATTTTTTACGTCCTCGCTCAGGTCATCGTATTCATCCTCGCCGACCGCCTTGCCCTCTACCACAGGCATGAAAAATACGCCTGCATTCGTTGTTTTTACCTGAAAGCTGTACTGCTCCGCAACGGCACTCATTTCTGCCATAAGCGCGTCTCTTTTTTCATCAAAGGAATGCTCCAGAGTGTTTTTCTGTGTTTCGTAATCCTCTGCACGGAACGCCTTCTGCAGCTCTGTTTTGAAAAGCTGTACCAGCTCTGCCATGTCCTCCTTGAACTGCTTGCCCTGTCCCGGCTCGAAGCGTAGTGCCAAAGGGCTTCTGGGGTTCTGGAAGTTATAGACATAGCACCAGTCATACGGCACCGGCTCTGTCTGCGCCAGCTTTTCGGTGCTGTTTCTTGCATAGGTGGTTTTGCCCGTGCCGGAAGGCCCTGCCATATAAATATTGTAGCCCTTCATTTTTACTGCCAAGCCGAAATCAAATGCCTTCACGGCTCTTTCCTGCCCGATGACCCCCTCCAGAGGCTTGATCTCCGCCGTTGTGCGAAAGGACAGCTCCTCAGGAAAGCACCCTTTCTTTAGCTCTGTATACGCCAATTCAAATGGTTTTTCCATTTTTCTTCATCTCCTTTTTGCAAAAAACGCTGAAATGCACTCTCACATCTCAGCGTTTCTATTTTTTCTTTTCCGCTCCGTCAAAGGGACGCGCCCTCTGCATCGGGGAAATATTTCCACATGATAATTGCATCCTCCTTGGTGTCGGGGTAATAATTCTTACGGATACCCTCTGCCTTGAAGCCGTATTTATGGTACAACGCCTGTGCAGGCCGATTCCCCATGCGTACCTCCAAGGTAATGCCTATCATTTCTTTTTCCAACGCCTTTTCAATGAGCTTTTCCATCAGCCTGCTGCCGATGCCTTCACAGCGTACCTCCTCCAGTACGCCCACGTTTGTGATATGTCCTTCTGTTACTACATGCCACATCCCTGCATAGCCGACTACTCTGCCATCCATCAGCGCCACATAGTAAATCGCCATTGTGTTTTCTCTGACTTCTCTTTCAAAATCTGCTCTGGTCCAGGGGATAGAAAAGGTTGCTTCCTCAAGCGTCACCACGCCGTTGATATGCTCCTCCGCCATAGGGACAATCTCAATCATTCTCCTGCTTCCTCCTTCGCCAGTCTGGCCTCTCTTTCCCGTTCCGCCTGTGATTTTCTCAGATAAATCAGCTCAAATGCATTGCCCGGCTTTGCCAGTCCTTCCTCTGCCATGATTGCGCCCAGTGCTGCCACCGCAGATGCTCTTTGCATATTGCAGTGCGCAGGAGCGAATAAAAACGCAGGGTTCTGTTCCAGTCTTTCTCTGTGCACCGGCACACCGTCCCCCAGAAAAATGACCTCATGCTCCAGCATTTCCGCAATTTCAATCACACGCTCAATGCTTTCTGCCATGTGGTCTGTCAGACGAATCAGCTTGCCGTTTTCCCACATATAAAAAGCGGCATAAACCTGATTTCTTCTGGCATCCATAATCGGGCAAATGAATTTATTCGTTTCAAACACATTATATGCCAATGCATCCAATGTGGGAACGGCAACAATAGGCTTGTCCAATGCAAGCGCAAAGCCCTTCGCCGTTGCCGCGCCGATTCTCAGCCCCGTAAAGGAGCCGGGGCCGCAGGCACAGGCAATGCAGTCAATGCTTGCCTTGTCCGTTTCCGTCCGTTCCAGAATATCCGCAATCATGGGCAGGATGGTCTGGCTGTGCGTCAGCTTATAATTCATGGTAAATTCCGCAATCAGCTTATCTCCCTCCACAAGAGCGGCACTGGCAGTCTGCCCTGTGGTGTCAATTCCTAAAATCTTCATCCTCAGCCCTCCTGTCTGATGGTGATGCGGCGGTAATCGTCATCCTTGGTGTAGTCCTTCTCTATCGTAATCCAGACAGCTTCGGCAGGAATCAGCTCCTTCACCAACTCCGCCCATTCTACCAGACAAACGCCCTCACCATAAAAATATTCCTCATAGCCGGTGTCCTCCATTTCCTCCTCGCAGGAAATGCGGTACACATCAAAATGATACAGCGGCAGTCTGCCCTCGTATTCATTCACAATGGCAAAGGTAGGACTGGTCACATGCCCCGTAATCCCAAGCCCCTTGGCAAAGCCCTTCGTAAAGACCGTTTTGCCAACGCCCAGATCGCCGCTCAGGCAGTAAATCTGCCCCGCCCTTGCCTCTCGTCCCAGTTTTTCTCCCAAGGCTTCGGTTGCCTCAGGGTTGTTTGTTTCCATTCTTTCGTTCATCGTATCATCCTCAATAAATAAAGATTGCCGTAATGCCTGTATCCAGCTTGCGTGCTTCCTTACCGTCATAATAATACAAATCGCCCACGCCTGCATTCACATCATACTTGCCGATATAAACCAGCTTGCCGTTATCCTTATACTGGAAAGCAAATACATCCTTGGCAATGGTGGTTTCTGTCTTGCCATCCCATGCACGCAGCTCGCCGTTGCCTGTTGCTGCATCTGCATCGGCAACATAATACACCGCGTCCTCTGTGAACTGTACGCCGCTTGCGTTTGCAATGGTTGTTTTGCTGCCTGCTGCGCCCAATGTGCCTACGCCTTCTGTATAATCAAAGTAATAAATCAGAGTATTGCCGATGTAGCCGAAGCTCTGTACATTTGTGGCAACGGTTTCTGCTTTTTCCTTGCCCAGCTCGATTTCCACCAGAATGGTATCCCCTGTATTCGCATCGGTATCCAGATAAGCTGCCTTCTTGCCGTTTTCGGAAAGCTTCAGCCCATCCAGCTGTGGCTGACTGCCGGAAAGCAGATTTACCTTCCCTGTCGTATCCGCAAGGAATACCTCCATGCCGCCATAATTCAGAGACATATAATAAATATATTCCACCATGTCCAGTCCGCCATCCATTACAGAAAGATGCATGGGTGTAAATTCCTTTGTTTTATAGCCTGCCACATAGGTCTGCTTGCTGTCAACACCGACTGCCGCAACCACATCACCTGCTACCCGAACGCTCTTGCCACCTGTCAGCACATAACATTCCTGCAAAAGCGGTTCAAAGCCCTCGCCGTTTTTCATTGCCTTACGGATTTCGTCTCTCTGCACCTTCTGCTCATAGCCCTCATCGCCCTTTTTCAGCTTCGCATCCTGCTCTGCCATGTCATCCACGATAATGTCCTTATAAAGCACCTTTTCTTCGCTCTTTTTGCAGTAGAGCACATCTCTGCCGTTGGGCATCATTTCCATGGAAGAAACATTTTCGACTGCGGTCTTGGGCTCTCCCTTGAAATCATAGCTGAAAATGTTATAGCCATCCTTGCCTGCCGCAACGTAATACAGAATTCCGCTTTCCTCCGCCAATGCGTAGGTTTCCGCGGAATCGGTCAGGGGAAGAATGTTATCCTCCATATTCTTGCCGACTGCAACTGCATTCAGAAGCCCTGTGGTATCGGTGAATGCAAGATATTTGCCATTGCCGCTCAACGCATAAACATCATTTTCCAGATTTATGCCCGTCTTTACGGTCTGCGCCTCCTTGCCGTCATAGACGCAAAGCGCGTAGGTCTCGCCGCTCTTTTTCAGATAAGCAACCACCTTACCGTCCTTGCTTGCCATGTAATCGTAAACATCCGTATCAATCTGCGCCGCCTTTGCATCCGCATTTTTCGCATCCCTGCGATACAGCACAAATGCACCGTTTTCATCCACATCATCGGAGAAATACAGATAGCTGCCATCCTCTGTCACGCTTGCGCCCCAAGCAGTGTAGAAGTAATGATAGGTGCCGCCGTTGCTCAGTCCCTCCTGCACCTGATACGGTTCATTTTTCAAATCGTAGTAATACAGATTATCATCCTTGGTATACAGGATACCCGTATCAACAGCTTTTCCCATTGGGTTCATCCACGCATACGCCACAATCGCAATCAACGCAATCAAGCCAATCACAATCCCCAGTACGCCGCCCTTTTCCGCTTTCTGTGCCGCAGGGGCTTCCACAGGCTGTTCCTCCTGCTTCGGTTCTTCCGTTTCCTCTATCTCAGGCTCTTCTGCTGTTTCTTCTACAGAAGCTTCTGCCGTTACGGGTTCTTCCGCCGTTTCTACAGCTTCTTCCGCCGCAGGCGCATCCGTCACAGATGCTTCCTCCTGTGTCGGCTCCTCTTTTGTCTCTACTGCTTCTTTTGTCTCTACTGCTTCTTTTGTCTCTACTGCTTCTTTCGGCTCCAATTCCTCATTTTTTTCTAATTCATTCTTTTCCATCTCGTCCATTTTGGCGTTCCTCCTAACCATTGATTTTTGTCAGAAATATTTTCTTCGCACCACCAAAGCCACACGCCCGATGCCCTTGATGCGCTGTAGTGCCTTCCGCCTGTCCTTCTTGCGGAGGGTCTTTGTATTTGCCTGCACCGCCTGCTTTTCCGCCTTCTGCATTGCCCTTCCGGCTGCTTTCCTTCTGCCGCCCGGCAGAAATTTCCGAAATGCCAAAGCCTTTCTTCCAAGCGATACCGCGCGCAAACCGTTTTGGACTGCACTGATGCCCATTTTTATTTTTGGCTCCATAAAAAAGCCCCTTCCTTTTTTCTCATTGGGACACACCTAACGTATTTCTACCTATTATAGCATACGCATTACATACCGTTTCAGTATACCACACTGTCAACACTTCGTCTACTCTCCGAAATGTTACCGAATTGTTACAAAATTTAAACTTTTAATGAAGTTTTAGTTTACAAACCCAACTTCTTCCATTATAATATCCTATGGATATCATGAAAAGAAAGGTGAGATATTTCCGAATGAATGAAAATCAGAATGAAATTCAGAACGAAAATCAAGAGCAATCGCAGGAACCCCATAAGCATTTCCTGACACTTCATATTTCTCATAAGGGTCAGCAGAAAACGCTCCACTTCCGCATCCGTCATGCTGTGGCGGTCTGCGCAGCGACGGTTTTTCTGGTCGGCGGTTCTGTCTGCGCCGTTGGTGCATATCAGAAAACAAAAACAGATCTGCATACCTCTAAGGAGCAGCTTCTGGAAACCGAACGGGAACGCCGTAAGCTGGAACAGCGTGCAGAGCTTCTGGAAACCGAAAATACCGAATATACCGAAAATATCGATGCTCTCCAGAATAAAACAACAGAGCTGGAGCAGAAAATGAACGAAATCGAATCCGTAAAAGAGGATTTGTATCATCAGATTACCAATCTGGATGAATCCGATTCCTCTGCTTCTCTGGATTTAACCGCTATGACATCTGCATTGGCACCCACAGAGAGAACAGAGGCGGCAGCTCCGACCTTTACTACCCTCGTCAGCACATCCTATAATAAGGCATCTGCTCTTTCCACCCATCTGGATAAGATGAGCCTTCTGATGGATGAAACAAGCATTTCCTTTTCTGCTGTTGCAGATACCGTAACCTATCTGGCAGCACTGAGCAATGCACCGAGCGGTTGGCCTGTTGACAGCCGTACCGTTTCCACAGAATTCAATCCCTCTGCCGATCCCTCCATCAGCGACGGCAGAAAACATTATGGCATGGATATCTCCACACAGAGCAGAATCATCCCCATTTATGCAACCGCATCGGGGACTGTTGTTACCGCACAGTATCATAGCGAATTCGGCAACTATGTTGTGATTGACCATGGCAACGGCTTCACCACCTTATACGCACACTGCACGGATTTGAACGTAGCTGTCGGCGATAAGGTAAAGAAAGGCGATACCATTGCAACCACAGGCAGTACAGGGATGTCCACAGGTGTCCACTGTCATTATGAAATTCAGCTGAACGGGGTATATCAGAACCCCAGAGATTATCTCGGCGAAGAATAAGAAAAATTTAAGGCTGTCTGAAAAATCAGACAGCCTTTTCTATTTGCTTAATCGTTTGTACTATCTCCGTTTCCGCTGACGGGAATGGCATCCCCCAGCAGTCTGGGCTTTCGTTTCAGTGCCGCATTGCAGAAATCCTTCGCTCTTGCAAGCATTTCTCGTGCCTCGCGGTAGCTTTGCCCTCTGTAGCTCACATCTGCCGCCGCAACGCCATAGGCATCCAGGCCTAATTTCTCCGCAACATATAATGCCCGTGGCAGGTGGTATTTCTGGCTGACGATAATCACCTTTTCCGCGCAGAAAATCTCCTTTGCACGATAGACGCTGTCATAGGTGGAAAAGCCTGCATGGTCCATGAAAATATCTGTGGAAGGCACGCCGCTTTCCTTCGCAATCCGCTTCATGGTATTTACTTCATCATAGTCCTCTGTGCCATGATCACCACTCATCAGAAGCTTTTCCGCCGCGCCTGCCCGATAAAGCGCAATGCCTGTTTCCAGTCGGTCGGTCAGCATCAGGCTCGGTGTCCCATCAGGACGCACACCGCATCCCAGCACCAGAATACAATCCGCATCCTGCTTTGCCGCTTCCTCCGCTGAAAGAATACGCGCCGCCGTTTCGCTTTTCACATAGGCACTCAGCCAGACCACCGCCAGACAGCCGGCAACCCCCATGCAGATTAGAAAAAGAAGAATTCGCTTTGTCCATATTTTCATATCGTTTCCTCATTTCTTCCAAGCTGTTCCTGCCTGTAATATGCAGCCACCTTCGCATAATCCGCCCGTTTCAATTCGGTTTTTCCTTTTTCCGAAAGGGCATAAACGCCCTTTTCCACGCGCACAAACCATTTCTCATAATTGCGGCTGAGAAGCGCAGCCAGCTCTTCTAAGCCCCTTGCGCGCAGCTCCGCCAGAGAAATTTCCCCTTCTCGCTCCAGAATACACGCCAGACGGATGACCCTTTCCCGATAGGCAGTGATAATTTTTCGTCTTGTCATGCCGCCGATATTTGCATCTAGCTGTCTGCCTTCCAGCTCCGCCTGCAGCTGCTCCTTTTTTCGCTTATTCTTACGAATCATGCTGTCCGCAGGTGTCAGTACCACGTCCACCGTTTTCAACGGGCTGTCCAGCGCAACAGTCAGCAGTCCCAATTCCAGACGCTTCAGCAGACGCAGCATGTCCTGCCACGCCTTTTCTCTTGCGCCCTTCTTCGGACGAGGGATTGCCACAAAAACCTCATCCGTCAGGCTTTGCCTCTCCAAGCCCTGATAAACTAGCTTCAGCCCAAAGGCCCTTTTCAGTTCCACCACAACCAGTCTGCCGTTCTTCTCGGCAGCAATATCGCAGTGCTTCACCTCTGCCTGCACCTGATAGCCTTCTTCCTCCAGAAACGCGCGAATCGGCTCATATAAATCTGTTTCCTTAAACTCCGTCATTTCTTATTCCTTCGCCATAAAGGCTTCGATCTCGTCCACTGTTTTCAGCATAGCGGCAGTCATCACCTCATTGCCTTCCGCAGTCACCAGAACATCATCCTCAATCCGAATCCCGATTTCCCATTCCTCGATATACAGTCCGGGCTCTACCGTCAGTACCATACCCGGCTCCAGTACACGGTCGCCGTATCTGCCGATATCATGCGTTTCCGCACCGAGGTAATGGCTCACGCCATGGTAATAATATTTCGCTACATCCTCTCTGGTTTCCACCAAGCCGATTTCCTTTAATGCCGTAAAATAATATTCCTTCAGCAATTCATTCAGACTACTGAACTGCACACCCGGACGAATGGCATCAATGACTCTCCGCTGTCCCTCCAGAACGATATTGTAGACCAGCTTCTGCCGCTCCGTAAATTTGCCATTGACGGGGAAGGTGCGGGAAATATCCCCGTTATACCACTGCCACTGCGCACCTGCGTCAATCAGAATCAGCTCGCCATCGGCAACGGTCTGATTATTTTCCACATAATGCAGAATCGTCCCACGCTTGCCGCCTGCCGCAATGGTGCGGAACGCCTTTTCTCTTGCGCCATTCACCATCAGCGTATAATCATACGCCGCTTCAATTTCATATTCCTTCTGATTGGGCTTTGCCGTCCGCATCATGGCTTCAATCCCCAGACGGGTAATATCCATGGCTTTCCGCATCCGCTCCAGCTCCCATTCTTCCTTAATCAGACGCATATCGCTGAACAGAGGGTACAAATCCCCAATGACCATCTGCGGTGCATGGCAGTGTACCTTCTCCGCAAACCGCAAAGCAGGGGTACGTTCCCCGTGCCATTCTCTGTTTTCCATATCAAGCCAGATTTTCTTAATGCCGCTTCTGAATAAATATGTGGCGAAATCCTCCTCAAAGGCATCAATCCAACCGATATTTTCAACACCGCTTGCCGCGGTCGCCTCCTCTGCCGTCATGTTTGCGCCGACCCATTTTGCCATAACGCCGTTATCTCTGGGGATATACAAGGTTTCCTCCACGCCCGTTCTGGTTTTCGCCAGAAAAAGGATGCAGTCCTCCCGTTCAATGCCCGTTACATAATAAAAATTGCGATCGGGAGAAAAGGGGTAATTCTCGTCCCCTCTTTTGATGGGTGCTTTCCCTGCAAACAGCACTGCCGCCGAAAACATTTCCATCCGTGCAAGCAGCTTTTCTCTGTTCTTTTTCCAGATTTCGTTCATTTTTTCTCACCGTTCCCTTCTATCCGAAATCGTCTCTTTTTTCCGAAAAATCCTTACAGCATCTGAGGGGTTTTTCTAAATTTTTTATTCCGCAATCAAAAATTCCTTGTCTGCAAAAAAATTCTTCAACTCTTTTTTCTCTGCTGCAACCCTGCCCTGCACCGCATCAGGCTTGCCGCCGCCCTTACAGCCGAAGGGCTCCTTCATTTCATCGGTATAGGCGCGCGCGTCCTTCTCCGCACTCAGGAGAACAAAGACATAGCCCTCGTCTGCCTTGGAAAATACCGCCGCACGCTTTGCGCCCTTCTGCAAAAGCAAATCCGCAAAATGCGTCAAATCTTTACTGTTCAAGCCTTCACCGAAAAACAGGATATTTTCCGTTCCCTCGGGCACCTGTTCCGCCTTGAGCGTGAAGTATTTCCATTTTAACTGATTCAGATTCTGCACCAGCTCATCCCGCTCCGCCAGAACATTTTTCACTGCGCTGTCTGCCTTAACCGCAGGCACAGAAAGCAGCCTGCCAACCTCTGTGGAAACGTCGTTTTTCTTACGGAACTCCTGCAATGCACGCTTGCCGCAAAGCAGTTCCAAGCGTGTGCCGCCCTTATAATTCTGCGCGCCGATAATCTTAATCTGCCCGATTTCGCCTGCCAGCTTTACATGTGTTCCACAGCAGGCGCAGCAGTCATACTCGCCCACATTCACAATGCGCACCTGTCCTTCCAGTTCCTTTTTGCTGCGATATTCCAGCTTCGCCAGCTCCTCCTTTGAAGGATAGCGAATCCCGACGGGCACATTTTTCCAGATGGCCTCGTTTGCTTTTTCCTCTAAATAAGGCAAATCCTCCGCAGGAATTTTGGTATTCAAATCAATCGTAATGCTTTCCTTTCCCATGTGAAAGCCGACATTGTCACAGCCATATCTGCCGCAGATGACACCGCTGAGAATATGTTCCCCAGAATGGTTCTGCATCAAATCAAAGCGATGCTCCCAATCAATCTCACCTTCCACCTCTGCACCGACAGGCAGCGGCTTATCTGTTGTATGAACGATGTCCTCACCTCTTTCATGCACATCCAATACACGCACACCTCCCAGAACACCGATATCCGCAGGCTGTCCGCCTCCCTCAGGATAGAAAAGCGTTCTGTTCAGTATGACTGTCCAATGCTTCTTTTCTTCTGTACAGTCCAGTACTCTTGCGGTGAATTTTGTTGCATAGGCATCTCTATAATATAATTTCTCGGTCATGGTTTTTCCTCCGTTTTTCTGAAATCCTACAGATAAAGTATAGCATATTTCAGACAAAAGAAAAAGCGGTGTGTCTGCTGACACACCGCCTATCGTCAAATATGAAATTATTTGTCAACGGAAGGAGCAACATCGTCCATCCATTTCATCAGACCGCCCATTTCAGCGTCCTTATCCCAAACATATTTCTTCGTTTCGGAAGCGATTACGCCGCTCAGACCGAGCAGTGCAATCAGGTTCGGGAATGCCATACATGCGTTCAATGTATCGGCTACGTTCCAAACAACTTCCAGAGTCGCGGAGCAGCCAACCAGTACAACGATTGTCCATGCAACACGGAAAGGCTTAATTGCCTCTACGCCTACCAGATATACCCATGCACGTTCGCCGTAGTAAGCCCAACCAAGGATGGTGGACCATGCGAATGTAATCAGACCGAATGTCAGAACTGCAGGCCCGATAACAGGGATTGCATTGAAAGCACCTGCTGTCATCTGTGCGCCCTTCAAACCTTCCATACCTACGGGGTCTTTAATGATGGAGGATACCAGAACCAGACCTGTCATCAAGCAAACTACGATTGTATCCCAAAATACGCCAGACATGGAAATCAGCGCCTGTCTGGAGGTATTTCTTGTTGCTGCACATGCGTCTACGATAGGAGCAGAACCCAGACCAGATTCATTTGTGAACAGACCACGAGATACACCGGCACGGATACACGCTACTACCGTTGCACCAACAAAGCCGCCGCCGACTGCCTGAGGATTGAATGCGCCATGAATAATTGCGGAGAATGCTGCCGGAATATATGCGCCATTGATGACACAAATAACCAGACAACCTAAGATATACAGACCAGCCATCAGGGGAATCAGCTTTTCACATACTTTGGAGATGGACTTAACGCCGCCCAGAATTACCAGACCTGTAGCAATCATTAAAATAATACCTGTGATAACCTTTGGAACACCAAATGTACCGCTTACGGATTCTGCGATAGAGTTGCCCTGTGTCATATTACCAATGCCGAAGCAGGCAATACCTGTAAGGATTGCAAAGAGAACGCCCAGCCACTTCTGACCCATACCTCTTTCCAGAGCGTACATGGGACCACCGATGAAGGAACCGTCTTTTGCTTTTACACGATATTTTACCGCCAGTGTTGCTTCACCGAATTTTGTTGCCATACCAAACAGACCTGTAAGCCACATCCAGAATACAGCACCGGGGCCGCCTGCGCCGATTGCAGTTGCAACACCTACGATATTACCGGTACCGATGGTAGCCGCAAGTGCTGTTGCCAGCGCACCGAAGCCCGATACGTCACCGCTTGCCTCCGAATCCGGTGTAACGGAAAGCTTAATCGCTGTAATGGTTTTTCTCTGAATGATTCTTGTTCTGAATGTCAGATAAACGTGTGTACCTACCAACAGGATCAGCATGACAGGCCCCCACACAAAGCCATTGATTTTTGTTACAAAAGCGTTAAAAGTTTCTAACATACCTACTTCCCTCCTCTTTTCTTTTAAAAAAGATGATCTTCCTTTTTTGCATCAGCATCGAAATCAGAGTTGCGCGCGTTTCTGTTTTTCAAAAATACTCATACATCATTCCATTCGGAACACACCTATATGATACATAAAAAATGACTATAACGCAAGATATTTTTTGATAATTTTCAATTTTTTTCCATTTTTAACATAACTTTTTATATGTTATATCTATTAAAACCGTTGATTTCATCTGTTTTTTATGCACTTCGACATCAATAAAAAGACATCTGTCCGTTAAGAAAACGTGAATTTATTTCGTTCAGCGGATAAACAGAAATCCACTTAAACATTGAGAAATCAACATTTTTCGATGTTTTTATAAAAACAACGACAAAATTCACTTTTTACCGATATTGTTATATTGCACAAAAAATTTTTACGTTTTCTTAACACTGTATGCAAAAAACAGAGCACTCCTATTCCCGCTATATACGCCTCTCTTTCGACCCAAGCTCCAATAATCCAATCAGGCTCCGGAACGCCATGCAAAGTCATTGATGGCGCACTTATGAAACGTCTCCATTTCCTTTCCCTCCTTTTTTGAAAATATCGGAATGCTGTCCGAAGTGTTTCTGCTTCGGTATACTTGGAATTTATTCGTTTTCCGCGAGAAATATGCCATCTGCGCCCGTTCAGATTGTATTAAAAAACGGAAGAAACCCTTTTTTGAGGTTTCCTCCGCTTTTATAGGTGCTATGCTTACAGCTCTTTGTTTTCTTCTTCCACAATGGCTTCTGCGATTTCCTGCTCATCCGCTTCTTCTGCTTCCTCATCTGTATCTGTATCTTCGGTTTCCTCATCCTTCGGCTCACGCATCAGGCGCAGTGCCACAACCAGAATTACAACGGCAACCACAATCTGCGGAATCGTATAGCTGAGTGCCCATGCAAAATCAGGGATATAGAAAAACCGCTCCATCAGGTACATTGCCTGCTTCCACAGTTCGGAAAGCGCAATCAGGAGCAATACAAAGCCGAACACGCGGCGGTGCTTGGGACTGCATTTCCATTCTCTGTCCAAATTTACATAATCCGCAAAAATAAATTTGTCTTCAACTGCCGCAAATTCCTCCTCCGTCATGCGCCGCAGATTATGCGTGTGGAAAAAGCTGTAGCACCATACAATCGGGCAGATAAAGAAGATCAATTCCTCAAAGTCCAACCATGCCGCTAAGGCAATCGTACCAAAAAACAGACCCATCAGGCTGACCCCCTGCCGATACAGCCCCATGTACATCTCCCCCGCGCCGGGGCAGCAGGAAAATACCAATGTAAAAAACCGATTCTTTTTATTTGTCATAAAAAACGCTTCCTATATTTGATTTTTTCACCTGTCTGTATCATAGCAGAGAAGTTTTAGACTTTTTTTCAGCAATGTTTAAGGTTTTCTAAAGAATCGCAGAATATTTTCGCAATAAAAAAGAGCCGCAAGCGACTCTTTTTTTATGACTACCTTATTCTTCTGCTTCCGTTTCAAATCCCGCCGCCTTTTCACCGCCGGGGAGAAATTTTTCAATCTCCGCCCAGAGCTCCTCCACGCCCGTTTTCTTCTCACCGGAGAAGGGAATCAGCACATCCTGCGGCTGTAATTTCAGCGTTTTTCGAATCACCGCAAGCTGCTTTGGAATCTGGCTGCGGTTCAGCTTATCGGATTTTGTTGCCGCAATGATGATATCAAAGCCGAAATGCTTCAGCCAGTCATACATCATAATATCATTCTTCCCGGGCTCATGGCGAATATCAATCAGCAGGATAATCGCGCGCAGCTCCTCTCTGCGTGTCAGATACTCCTCCATCATCTGCCCCCATTTTGCCACCTCGGATTTCGGCACCTTCGCATAGCCATAGCCCGGCAGGTCAACCACATACATCAAATCATTCACACCGTAAAAATTGATGGTGCGTGTTTTTCCGGGCTGAGAGCTGGTTCTTGCCAGTGCCTTTCTGCCCAGAATCGCATTGATGAGAGTAGATTTTCCGACATTGGATTTTCCGGCGAAGGCAATCTCAGGCTTGCCATCCATAGGATAATGCGAAAAATTCGTCCCGATATATTTCAAATCACATTGCTTTACCTTCATGCGTCTTTTTCTCCCTTCACCAATGCCGTCTGCAATACATCCTCCATGGTTTCTGCCAGAACGAACTGCATCCCGTCCTTGATTTCGTCCATAATTTCATCTAAATCCTTTTTGTTTTCCTTAGGCAAAATCACGGTTTTAATACCGACCTTTTTCGCCGCAAGCACCTTTTCCTGCAAACCGCCAATGGGCAGCACTCTGCCGCGAATCGTAATTTCCCCTGTCATGGCAACATCATTACGCACCTTTCTTCCCGTCAGCGCGGAAATGATTGCCGTTGCCATCGTTACGCCTGCGGAGGGCCCATCCTTGGGCGTTGCCCCCTCAGGAATGTGGATATGTATGTCCTTCTTCTTATAAAAATCAGGCTCCAGCTTGAAGCGTTCATTCTGAGAGCGAATGTAGCTGACAGCCGCTTCCGCAGATTCCGTCATCACCTTCCCCAGATTGCCCGTCACGCGGAATTTGCCTTCTCCGGGCATACAGTTCACCTCAACAGAAAGCGTTGTGCCGCCGACTCTTGTCCATGCCAGACCACGCACAATGCCGACCTGCGGCTCTTTGTAAATTGTATCCGGCATAAATTTTCTTGCGCCTAGAAGCTGTTCCAGATTTTTCTTCGTAACCGTAAGTGTTTTTCTTTCGCCCGAAAGAATCATCTTCACCGCCTTACGGCAAACTTCGCCAATGGTGCGTTCCAGCTGACGCACGCCTGCTTCTCTGGTATAGCCGTCAATGATTTCCTCCATGGCATCCGCTTTTATTTTCAGCTGCTTTGCGGTCAGTCCATGGCGTTTTCTCTGCTTTTCAAGCAAATGCTCCTCTGCGATGTGCAGCTTTTCCTGCGCGGTATAGCTGGAAAGCTCTATTATCTCCATTCTGTCGCGCAGAGGCCCCGGAATGGTATCCAGACTATTTGCCGTACACATAAACAATACCTTCGATAGATCATACGGCAGCTCTACAAAATGGTCACGGAAGGTGCTGTTTTGCTCGCCATCCAAAACCTCAAGCAATGCCGCCGCAGGGTCACCATTATGGGAAACGCCAAGCTTATCCACCTCGTCCAGAAGCATCAGCGGATTGATGGTACCTGCCTGCTTCATGGCATTGATGATGCGTCCCGGCATTGCGCCGATATAGGTCTTTCTGTGTCCGCGGATTTCCGCTTCATCCTTCACACCGCCCAAGGACATCCGCACATAGTTGCGGTTAAGTGCCTTCGCAACGGAACGCGCGATTGAGGTTTTCCCGACCCCGGGAGGGCCGACCAGACAAAGAATGGTCGCATGCTCCTCCGGTGCATTTTTGCGGACAGCAAGGTATTCCAGGATACGCTCCTTCACCTTTTTCATACCGTAATGATCCTCATCCAGAATTTTTTCTGCTTCCGCTAAATCAAAGGATTCCTCTGTCGTTTCCACCCAAGGCAGGGAAAGCAGGGTTTCGATATAGGTTCTGGAAACATTCGATTCGGGAGAGGTTACGGGAATCTTGAGCATGCGGTCGATTTCCTTTTCAATCGTATCCCGCACATGCGCAGGGGGATTTTTTTCATCCAGCTGTGTGCGGTATTTCGCCGCATCTGCGCCAACGCCGTCCTTGTCACCCAATTCCTCTTGAATTACCTTCATTTCCTCGCGGAGATAATATTCCCTCTGATTCTTGTCGATTCTCTGCTTTGTTTTGTTTTCGATTTCGCGCTTGATTTGCAAAACCTGACACTCGTGCTGCATGGTAGTAATCACCATTTCCAGACGTTCATAGGGATTCAGCCGTTCCAAGAATTCCTGCTTTCTGTTGTAGGCAAGCTCCATCCCTGCGGCAATGACATCCGCAAGCGCCCCGGGTCTTTTCGCCGCTACCACATTGCCCATCAGATCCAATGCGGCAGTATTATTCGCCAGCTTCAGATAATTATCATATTCCTCCACCGCAATTTTCATAATTGCCTGCTCCTGCTCGCTGGGTTCTTCCTCAAAATCCTGCGCAATGGTCGTAATTTCGGCATAATCGCAGTTTTTCACATGGATATTCAAAAGTCTGCCGCGGTTTTTCCCCTCCACCACAACATGTGTCAGATTGCCGGGCAGCTTCAGCACCTGCTTCACCTCTGCCAGAACGCCGATGTCATATAAATCATTTCTGGAAGGATCGGGAATAACAGGATCCTTCTGCGTTACCAGAAAAATTTCCTTTCCGTTTTCTTCTGCCGCCTGCAGCGCATCCAGAGATTTCTGTCTGCCTGCCGGAAAGCTGATTGCCATTCCAGGGAAAATGCTCATGCCCCGCAGTGCAATCATCGGCACAAGAATCGCTTGTTTCTTTTCCATTCTTTTCACCTCGTATATCAACTTTTAAAAAGCTTCATTTTATTTATTTTTATGTATTTATCCGACGAAAAAATCAAGCTTCCGCCTTAACTAAATAGTATACAATAAATCCCTTCCATGGTCAAATCCCAGCTTTCTGCCGAAAAATAAAATCCCGTATCCAAGCTATTTCTCCTGCACCATCCATAAAAATACGCTCTCCCGTACTATTTTCAGAGAAACCGAATAATTCGTTTCAAAAAAGCTCCACGCAGAGTCTTCTCCCGCGCGGAGCTTTTGCATTTCATTTTTACCCGATTTCCTTTTCCTGCAAAAAATCAATTCCTTCCGAAAGTGCCGCGCCCTCAGAAAGAAACGCCGCACCGAGCAGCTCCTGCACGGTTGCAACAGGAATGACCTCTATTCCCAAATTGTGATAGTTCTCCTTCCAATTCTGCTCCGGAATCAAAACCTTCGCCGCGCCTGCCTCCTTTGCCGCCGCAAGCTTCTGCTCCACGCCGCCAACAGGAAGCACCTGTCCATGCAGACCGACTTCCCCCGTCAGCGCAAGGGTATGGGCTACAGGTATTTCCGTAAAAGCGGAATAAACTGCAAGAAACATTGCTACCCCCGCGGAGGGCCCATCCACAGGAATCCCTCCGGGGAAATTCAGATGCACATGGAAATCCTGCGCAGTAAAGCCGAACTGCTCCAGCAGTGTAAGCACATTCTCCGCCGCAGAACGAGCATTGCTCTTGCGTTTCGCCGTTCCCTGCCCGTTTTTCATCTCTTCCTCCTCTACGATGCCCGTCACCGTTAAGCCATTGCCGCCCTTTTGCACCACCGCTTCTACGGAAAGTAGCGTCCCTCGGCCATTGCCCTGCACTCCCAAGCCGTTTACCACACCAACCTGTGGCTGCTTCGCGATTTTCTGCCGATACAGCGGCTGATATCTGCCTGCCTCTGCCGCCCATTCCAGTTCCCTTGCCGTAATCTTCTTTTTCCCCTCCATCCACGCCAATGAGGTCAGCGACTGCACAAGATTTACTGCATCTCTGCCACCGCCTGCATACGCCGCAATCCTGCCGCAAAGCCCCTCCTCATAGGAAATGCCCGCACGCCGCAGGCTGTTTTCTGCGATTTTTTCCACCGCGGTTCTGTCCAGTGGCTCAAAAAAGATTTCCGTACACCGGGAACGCAATGCTTCGGGAATTTCCTGCGGACTACGTGTAGTCGCTCCAATCAGCCGAAAATCCGCAGGCATCCCTTTCCGAAAAATCTGATGGATATAGGGCGGAATACTTTTGTTACTGCTGCTGTAATAGCTGCTCTGAAAGCGTGCCACCCTGTCCTCCAACACCTTCAAAAGCTTATTCATCTGCACCGGATGCAGCTCCCCGATTTCATCAATAAACAGCACACCGCCGTGCGCTTCGCAGACTGCCCCCGGGCGCGGTCTGGGAATCCCCGCGTTGCCAAATGCCCCTGCGCCCTGATAAATCGGATCATGCACAGAGCCAAGCAAAGGGTCTGCAATGTTGCGTTCATCAAACTGCAGGGTGGTCGCATCAATCTCCACAAACTTCGCCTTTTCTTTAAAAGGAGAGTCCTTTCTTTTTTTCGCTTCCTCCAGAATCAGCCTCGCCGCCGCTGTTTTCCCCACGCCGGGAGGGCCGTAAATCAGAATATGCTGCGGATTGGGGCCGCAGAGTGCTGCACGCAATGCCTTGATGCCGTTTTCCTGTCCGATGATTTCTTCCAGCGTCTGCGGTCTGGTCTGCTCCGCTAATGGTTCTGTCAGCTTTGTTTCCTCCATTGCCATCAGCTTATCCATCTCTACAATATTATCCTCACACCGCAAGCCCTCTCCTGCACCTTTTCTGCGGCTGCTCTTCCAAAAATACCATGCGCCCAGCCCGAAAAACAAAAGCTGCGCCCATGTCAAAAGATTCCATTCCAAGCTCCCATCTCCTTTTTCCAATCTTGGAAATAGTATCTCTCAACAGGGCGAAATTATCCGCACAAAAAAACGGCATCACATAACAGGCTTGTGACACCGTTTTTATCCTTTTTATCCTTTTTATTTTCTTTTTTCTCCTTACAGCACCAACACCGTTGCAATGCTGAAATAAACCACCAGTGCAATCGCATCCACAACCGTAGAAATCAAGGGGCCCGCCATCATCGCAGGGTCAAGCTTGACTGCCTTTGCCAGAATAGGCAGGATACAACCCAGTGTTTTCGCCAGAACAACCGCAACACCCATACTGAGGGAAACCGTCAGGTCAATATTAAACGGGGTCGAATGGTCGAAAAAGGTCATACGAATCATATTGACCATCGCCAGAATCAGACCACAGAGGATACCGACGCGCAGCTCCTTGAACACAACCTTAAACGTATCACGCATCTGAATATCACCCAGCGCCAGACCACGAATAACCATGGCAGAGGCCTGCGAACCGGCGTTACCGCCCGTACCGGTGATGATTGTCATAAAGCTGGAAAGCATAACAACCGAATCCAGAAGGCTTTGATACATCCCGATAACAAAGGCACTCAGCGTACCGGAAATCATCAGCACGCAAAGCCACGGAATACGATTCTTCACCAGTGCGAATACGCTCATTTTCAGGTATTCATCATCCGAAGGCAGGACAGCATTCATCAGTTCCATATCTTCTGTGGTTTCCTGTTCGATAACGTCCACGATATCATCGACCGTGATAATGCCGACCAGTCTGCCCTCCGTATCCGTTACGGGCAGTGCCATCCAGTTATATTTCTTGAAGATATTTGCAACCTCCTCCTGGTCATCTAATGTGTGTACGGAAATAACGTCATCCTCCATCAGATCCCCAACCAGACTGTCATCCTCCGCACAAATCAGGGTTCTCAGAGGAATAACCCCCAACAGCTTTCGCTGTGCATCCGTCACATAGCAGGTATAGATGGTTTCCTTATCCATCCCAACACGCTTGATTTCGCTCAGCGCCTTTGCAACAGTCATATTGGCACGCAGGCGCACAAATTCGATTGTCATCAGGCTGCCTGCGGAATTTTCGGGATAATTCAGAAAACGGTTGATCAGCTGTCTTGTGCCTGCATCGGTGTTTCGCAGCACCTTTTTCACCAGATTGGCAGGGGCTTCCTCCAGAAAGTCCACCGTATCATCCAGAAACATTTCGTCCACGATATTGCGCACCTCTCGGTCGGTAATGGACTGCACAATATGCTCCTGTGTATCATTATCCATATAGGAGAACACCTCTGCCGCAACATCCTTCGAGAGCAGACGGAAGATAAAAAGCTGCTTTTCCGCCGTCAGTTCCTCAAAATATTCCGCAATATTGGCAGGCTGTTCCTCATTTAATTCCTGCTTTAGCTGCAAATACTGTCCACCGTCCATCAAGGCCGTATAATTATCAAACAGAATCTGCATTTCTTCATTCATGTCACTCATTTTTTCACCCCAAATTCAAATAAAAAAGCACCGTATGCCTTCCAAAAAAGTTTCTCCGCATACCGTGCATTCATTCAAAAAAGGGCATAAAAAACCACAGTCAACTCTGTTGTATCCAAAAAAGCTGACCGAAATGCACGGTAAAATTTTTCTCAGATCGTCGATAGCCCTCAGGCTCTAAAGGAATGGTATCTTTACTATGACTGCCGTCCATTTCGTTCACCTCGCTTTGACTGTACGATTTTTCACTCACTATATCCAGTATATGCCTTGATAATTTTTGCGTCAACACTCTTTGCAAAAATTTATCAAAAGTTTTTGAATTGTGTTGGATGAAATTGATTTTTTTGTTATACTGTGGTTGAAAAAAATCGAATTTTGCAAAAAATAAAGGGAAAAGCAAAAAAAGCATAGGAGGAATTTTTATGGCTTTGAAGGAAACCATTCAGGAATTTAAGGAATTTGCCATAAAGGGCAATGTGGTAGATATGGCTGTCGGCGTAATCATCGGCGGCGCATTCGGCAAAATTGTTACTTCTTTTGTTAATGATTTGATTATGCCCATCATCGGCAAGCTGACAGGCGGCGCAGATTTCAGCCAGCTTTATCTGCCTTTGGATGGCAATCATTATGCCTCCCTTGCAGATGCGCAGGCGGCAACCGCAACCATCGCATATGGCTCCTTTCTCACACAGGTGCTTGATTTTCTGATTGTGGCAATCGTCATCTTTGCGGCGCTGAAGGTGCTGGTGAAGCTGAAACGTCCTGCCGCTCCCGTGGAAGAAGCACCCACAACGAAGGTCTGTCCCTTCTGCAAATCCGAAATTGCAATTGAGGCAACCAGATGCCCCCATTGCACCTCTCAGCTGGAGGGTTGATTTCCAAAAAACAAAAGCGAAGTCCTCATTTTCACAAGGATTTCGCTTTTTTATTTTTTCTGTTTTTTTGCTTCAGCCTTCCTGTGCGGCAAAAACCTTTTCTATCTCCGCCAGAAGCTGTTCGGGGTCTATCTCCCGTCCCGTATAATCCAACTCCATCAACTTTTGGCTGTCCCTGCAAAGCACATGATAGCTAACCGATTCGCTCCACTCCGTACGGCAGACATGCAGGTGGGAAAACGCAGGATATTCCATGGAAATTTCCTCGGAGGCGGGGAACTCATGCCCCCTCTCCTGCCATCTTTCTTCGGTCAGCCTTTCATTCTCGATATTCTTATCATATTGCTTTTCGGCATCCCGTTCTCGGCGGAAGCAGGTATAGCGCGTATTCAGATGCCATTCTGCTCCTTCTGCGTTCCGCATATACTGCTTGGTTTCCAAATCCCGTTTTGTCCGCAGTTCAAAGCGATGCTCCACGCCATAGTTATAAAGTCCCCCCATCCGCTTTATCGTCTGATACATCATCCCATCAAACTGATTGGCGCTCATGTGAAGTCCCTCCTGCGCAGGGTCAACGCTTTCACCGCATCGGGTCAGGGGTTCATCTATCAGACTTTCCAGACGCACCGCAGGTAGCTTGGCGTAGGTGCTTTTCTTCGGCAGGTCGAAGGTTTTATCATTAAAGTTGCCGCCATAATAGGTTCCGCCGACAACAAGAACAACGCCCACCAGCGCCAGAAGCGCCTTTATCACACGATCCTTGCGCCAGTTTGTGTATTCATCGGGGATATCGCCATCCTCGACCCTCTCCTTTTTCCGCCGCAGCTTGCGTATCTCCCAATAGCCGCCTGCAAAAGCAATCAGAGCAGTTGGCCCAAAGAATCTCAGTGCAATCAGAAGCGTATCTCCGCTCAGTGCCGCCCTTCCCATGCTAAAGACGCACACAGCCAGAATAACCAGAGCAATCAAAAGCCCAATCTTTGTTTCACGGATACTCCCTTTCTCCTTCTCTATTTTTTTATCCAGATCCCGCAGCACCGCTTCCTGCGACACCTCCGGCTCATCCGCACTGCATTCCTTTGCAAAAACATAATCCAACTCATAATGGCAGACCTCCTGCCAGCCATCCTTCGCATATTCCGCCCGTTCCTCGTCCGTCGGCGCATGCTCCAGCTCCTCGATACGGTAGCGCAGGTGCTGCGGCTCGTCCTCACGAAAGATGTATTTCAGAGGTGTCATCTCCTCCAGAAGCAAGCCCTGCTCTGCCATCTCCTTCAGATAAAGCTCGCCCAATGTTCCTGCGGATCTCCATTTTTTAATACGCTTATCATCTCTGCTCATGCATCTGTCCCCCTTACGATTTCCGTCCCTTCCTTCTTTGTCGAAATCTTCTGTTTCATATATACCATACCTTTGTCCAACAAGGAAGTCCTTTTCCGGAATCGTAAGAAAATTGTAAGAAATGGCAGAAAAAAAGAGAAAATTTCTCATTTTCCCTTTTTCCCTGCTCCCTATTCCTTATTTTTCGTGTATGCGCTTACCCGTCATGTGTTCAATCGTAATCTCGTAAAGCTGCACCGCATGGATACCCTTTACGATTTCCGCTTCAGCCTCCTCTTTTGTGGGGTAATATTTCAGTGCCAGCTCTCGCACTCTGTCCTCCGTCTGCCCCGCGTCCGCAACCAGCTTACATCTGCCGAACACAATTACGCTGTGCAGATAGGGTGCCCAATCCCCTTCTTCAAAGGCTTCGTTGCCATAAACGGTAAAGCAGACCTTATCGTCCTTTTTCAGCGCATCCACCTTATGCCCTGTCTTGCCGCCATGGATAAAAATTTTTCCCTGCGCGTCGTCATAATAATAATTGACAGGAATCGCGAAGGGGTAGCCCTCATCTCCATTCACCGCAAGAATTCCTCTTTTTTCTGCGGAAAGCAGTGCCTTCGTTTCCTGTGCGGAAAGCGCCTGCTTACTTCTTCTCATTGGTCTGAACATCTTCTTCTCCTCCTTTATATACTTAAAAAGCCCGAAGGAATCCCTTCGGGCAGCTTTGCTTAATATTTTTTCAGAAAATTGCCAAATTTCGTATACTGTCCCATCCATGTCAAATCGACCGTACCCGTCGGGCCGTTTCTCTGCTTCGCAATAATCAGTTCTGCCTGATTTTTCTTTTCCGTATCGGGGAAGTAATATTCATCACGATAAAGAAAGGCAACTACGTCCGCATCCTGCTCAATCGCGCCGGACTCACGCAGGTCGGAAAGCATCGGGCGGTGATCCGCACGCTGTTCACAGGCACGGCTCAGCTGACTCAGCGCAATCACAGGCGCTTCCATCTCTCTTGCAATCGCCTTAAGGGAACGGGAAATTTCAGAGATTTCCTGCTGACGGGAATCGTTTCTGCTGTTGCCGCTCATCAGCTGCAAATAGTCAATCACGATAAGCCCCAACCCTTTTTCCACCTTCAAGCGACGGCATTTGGAGCGCACCTCCATCGGGGTCACCCCGGGGGTATCGTCAATATAAATCGGGGCTTCGGAAAGGGGGCCCATAGCGTTAATCAGCTCCGCCCAGTCGTTTTCCTCCAATTCCCCGGTACGCAGCTTCTGTGCATCAATCATGGCCTCGGAACAGAGCATACGGTTAACCAGTTGCTCCCGGCTCATTTCCAGAGAGAACACCGCCGTCGGCACATTGGCGCGAATCGCCGCATTTTGGATGATATTCAGCGCAAATGCCGTTTTCCCCATGGAAGGACGCGCCGCAAGCAGAATCAAATCCGATTTTTGCAGGCCTGCCGTTTTGGCATCAAAATCCAGAAAGCCCGTCGGCACGCCTGTCAGCTTGCCCTTGGAACGGTAGATATCCTCGATTTTTTCAATCGAGCTGACCGCGATATCTCTGATATGATGGAACTGCTCGGAATGGCGCTTCTGCATGATATCAAAAATGCTTTTTTCCGCCGCATCCATAATGGCATTGACATCCTCTTTGCCCTCATAGCTCAGCTGAGAAATATCTCCGGCAGTGCGAATCAGACGGCGCAGAACGGATTTTTCCTCCACGATTGCCGCATAATGGCGCACATTGACGGAGCTGCCGACTGCAGAAGAAAGATTTGCCAGAAAAGGCAGACCGCCTATCTGTTCAAACTGCCCTTTTTCCTCCAGCTTATTCTTGACTGTAATCACATCAATGGGAGAGCCGGAACGATATAATTCCTCTGCCGCTTCAAAAACCATGCGATGGTCGGGGCGATAAAAATCCTCCCCACGCAGCACCTCAAGCGCAACAGATGCCGCTTCTCTGTCCAGAAACATGGAACACAGGACAGCCTGCTCCGCCGTTTCATCATGGGGCGGCACACCGCGCATATATTCTGTTTGCTTTTCCTGTTCTTCCATGTTTTCCGCCTCCTGTACGGGGACTTACGCTTCTACGATTTTCACCTTTACCTCTGCCGTTACCTTGGGGTGCAGCTTAATGACTGCGGTTCTTTCCCCCAGCATTTTGATGGGGTCACCGATAGAAACCTTCTTCTTATCAATATCCAGCTTGGTCTGCTTTACGATTTCCTCCGCAACCTCTTTATTCGTCACAGAGCCGAACAGCTTGCCGTTGCCGCCTGTTTTCACCTTGATGGTAACAACCTTATCCTCCAGTTCCTTTGCAGTTGCCTGCGCCTTTTCCAGCTCCTCCTGCTTACGCTTTGCCTCTGCCTTCTGCTTCAGCTCATAATCATTCAGATTGCTTTTTGTTGCTTCCACAGCCAGCTTTCTGGGCAGCAGGAAATTCTTTGCATAGCCCTCGCTGGCATTGATTAAGTCGCCCTTTTTGCCGACGCTTTTCACGTCCTGTAATAAAATCATCTTCATGTCGTTTCCTCCTTCAAATATTCATCAATGGCACTGCGTACCCTTTCCTTCGCTTCTTCCGCGCTGCAATCCTTAAGCTGCGCCCCGGAAACGGTGAAATGACCGCCGCCGCCCAGTTTTTCCATAATTCTCTGCACATTCACATCCCCAAAGCTGCGTGCGCTGACATAAACCACATCATCCACCTTGCAGCAGACAAAGGATGCCTTAACCCCTGTTACATTCATTAAATCATCCGCCGCCTGTGCCGCCGTCAATGTGGAATTCTCCCGATTGGCAGGGCATACGGAAAGCGCCATGGAGCCAAGATACAGCTCCGCATCACGCACAGCGGTTGCTTTTGCCTTATAGGAATCAATATCATTCTGGAACAGCATACGCACACGGATACTGTCTGCCCCGTTGCGGCGCAGAAATCCTGCGGATTCAAAGGTAATCGCACCCGTTTTGACTGCGAAATTCTTGGTATCCACGGTAATGCCTGCCAGAAGCGCATCTGCCTCGATGGAGCGCAGCTTAATCTTCTTGCCGATATGCTGAATCATTTCCGTAATCAATTCAGACGTAGAGGATGCGTAGGGCTCATGATACAGCAGAACCGCCTGCTCAATGAAATCCTGCGCGCTCTTTCTATGGTGGTCAAACACAACGATTTTCTTTGCCGCCTCCAGAACGGAAGGACCTTCTACCATACTGGTGCGGTGCGTATCCACAACAATCACCAGTGTTTTATCATCCATTTCCTTCAGTGCATCCTTTTCCTTCATAAAAGCAGTCTGATAATATTCATCCTGCGTCATCTGCTCGGAAATACACTTAATCCCTGTGCTGACCTCATTCATCACAATGCGGCATTTTTTGCCCATAGCTCTTGCAATGGCACAAATCCCCATGCTGGAGCCAAGGCTGTCCAAATCCCCATTGCGGTGTCCCATAACCATAATAGACGAGGATGCACCCATCAGCTCCCACAGAGCATCTGCCTTTACGCGCGCTCGAATACGTCCGTTTCTGCCAACCTCGCCTGCCTTTGCGCCGTAGAACAGGTATTTTTCGCCTTCCTTAATCAGCACCTGATCCCCGCCGCGTCCCAATGCAAGGTCAAGCGCCGCCTTCGCACTCTGCATGGCATCCTCCAGAGAGCCGCCGCCAATGCCGACCCCCATACTCATCGTTACAGGAATATGCTCGCCAACATTGATTTCGCGAATGGTATTCATAATATCAAATTTCTTTTCCTTTAATGTCTCCAAATCCCCCTTGGAAAGCAGGAGGATATATCTGTCCATCTGCAGCTTTCGCATCACGCCGTTGGCATCCGCGGCAAACTGTGTCAGCTTTCTGTCCACGATTGCGGAAAGCAGGGGCTGTCTGTCCTCCGCAAGGGAATCCATAACATCCTCATAATTATCCAGAAACAGCATCCCGATAACCGTTTCGTTGCGGTCAAGTCTTTCCTCCAGCTCATACTGCTTGGAAATATCCACCAGCGTCATATTCAACACATTGCCGACTGCGCCGTTTTCCTCGACCACCTCGCACTGGTTCAGCATGGCATCGTAATGCTTTTCCTCCACTACAACCACAGCATGCTTGCCAATCCCCGCCTTTTTCAGCTGATCTACCACAGGCAGAATCAATTCCATATTTGGAAATTCCTTTGCGAATTTCTCGTTATACATTAAAATGTGCCCCCGAATATCCAGCACCGCATAGGGAATGGGCATATTCTGGGGAAGCGGGAAGTTGTGCTGCAAAACTGTCGTATCCAGAAAGGCTACTCTGTCGTCTGCATTTTCTTCCTTCCGCGTACCATTATCCTTTAAAAGTGACCATGCGAAAAAGCCTGCCGCCGCGCCAATCAGCGCACCGAAGCCGACTCTGGCATCAATCAGAAAACAGATGCAAAGCAGCAGAATCACTGCCGCCACCCCGATGGGGTTGCTTTCCCTTCCTGTTTTTTCCTGATATTGCTCACTCTTAGCGTTTTCGCTCATATCGTCCATCATCAGACCTCCATAAACGCAAAAAATCTTACCTTTTGTTTTTCCTCGAAAACTCTCTTTGCTAATGAGATATTATAGCATAAAAGCAGGTGTGACTCAATAAAAAAATGCCCTGCGGCAGGCTCTGCCATGGCGAAGCAGAAAAAATTTCGTCGAAAAACCAAAAATTTCACATCATCCTTATAGCTTTTCGGGAAAATTCATAGTATCATAGGATAAGATACTCTGGAAAACGGGTATCCTATTTATTGATTCGAGGTGTCAGTATGAGACGGTTTGATAATTTCAGACGCAGCAGAAATGAGCAGGATAAGCTGCTCGCAAAAATCTGTATCTATGCGTTTATTCTGCTTGCCGCATTGATTCTGTTTGAAAAGGTCATCGGCAATCTGCCAAATATCGGCAGCAGCATTGCCAAGGCAACCAACTATCTGAATACGCTGACCGCACCCTTTCTGATGGGCTTCGCGATTGCTTATGTCATGAATCCCTTCCTGAATTTTTTTGAAAAAATCTTCAAAAAAAGTGGTGCCTTTTTTCAGAACCATGTGAAAATCACCCGTATTCTTTCTATTTTAATCAACTACATCATCATCATCGGCGGTACGGTCTGGATCGTGATTTATCTTGTGCCTGAGGTACGAGATTCCATCATTACTTTCGCGACAAATGTCACAGCCTATTCCGATGCCATGAATGTGCGTATCCAGAATTTCTTTGACCGGATTGTGTATATCAACAGTGCGGATGTGAATAACGTCATCAACCGCCTGCTTGCCCCTGTAAAGGATATTTCGCAGAATGCGCCGGAGCTTCTGGAAACGATTGCCGTAAATGTATACGGCTTCGGGCGTATCACCATTCAGTTCATCATGGCAATCTTCATTGCCTTTTATATGCTGCTGGATAAGGAACGGTTCAGCCTGAAGGCAAAAAAAGGGATTTACACCTTCTTTCCCAAGGAAAAGGCAGATGTTATTCTGCGCTCCGCTATTCGCACACATCATATCTTCCAGAATTTCATTGTCGGCAAGGCAGTTGATTCGCTGATTATCGGGATTTTAGCGTTTATCGGACTGAATCTGATGAAGGCCCCCTATCCGCTGATTCTCAGCCTGATTATCGGCGTAACGAATATGATTCCGTATTTCGGGCCGTTTATCGGCGCAATCCCTGCCATCCTGATTACGCTGCTCATCGATCCCCCTCTGGCGATTGCAGTCGGCATCTTTGTTCTGATTTTGCAGCAGTTTGACGGGAACTACCTCGGGCCGAAAATTCTGGGCAATTCCGTTGACCTCAACCCCCTTTGGATTATTCTTGCAGTGTTGATTGGCGGTGCCTTCATGGGGCCTGTCGGGATGTTTGTGGGCGTGCCCGTTTTCGCGACTATCAAAACCTTTGCATCGGAATATGTCAACCGAAAATATATTGAAAAATATCCGACAGATGACCCCCTGTCCATCCAAACGGATTCGCAGGAAAAACCCGGAAAAATCAAATGAGATTGTACCATAAAAAAGGAATCTCAAGTCAGAAGCGGCTTGAGATTTTCTCTTTTTATCAGATTACGAACGGAGGTCTTTTATGACAGAAACAAGAAGAACCAGCTTTTTTGCGCTGCTATTTTTTATTTATTTCATCGGGGTGTCCTTTCTGATGGCATATCTTCCTTTGGCATCCCGCCTTTCGGATAGCGCCTATATGCTCCTGTCGCAGCTTATCTGCTTTGTGCCGCCGCTGCTGGTGTATTTTAAATGGTCGAAAAAAAATGTGAAGGAAACTCTGCGGCTAAACCCTTTGGGGTGGAAAAATCTGCTGCTTCTGCTCTCCTTCGGCATTTCCATTCAACCACTGATGAGTTTGCTTTCCTATCTGACGGCACTCTTCTTCCCCAACCCTGTGGAGCAGTCCGTCGGCGGCATCCAGTCCTCCGGCTTTCTGGTTTCATTTGTGGCGGTTGCGGTTTTGCCTGCGGTGTTTGAGGAATGCTTTTCGCGCGGCATCCTGCTCTCCGGATATCATTTTCTGGGGAAATATAAGGCACAGTTTGCCTGCGCACTGCTTTTTGGTCTGCTGCATCTGAATCCGCAGCAGTTTCCGTATGCGTTTATTGTCGGATTTATTTTCGCCTTTCTGGTGGAGCGGACAAATTCCATCTTTGCCTCCATCCTGCCGCACATGATTATCAACGGCACAACGATTTTCAGCATCTTTGCCACAAGCAGTGAAACCATGACAACCGCGGCGGCAGAGCTTCCGCAGGGCAGCGTGCTTGCTTCTCTGCTTGTTGTTTCCCTGCTTTCCCTCCCCTGGCTTGCCGCGCTGCTCTATCTGTTTCTGAAGGCAAACCCTCCCAGAGAGGAGCTTCTGCTGCTGGATGAAAACGGCAGTCCCTATCGGGAACGATTCCTTTCCCCTGCGATTATCACTATTTTCGCAATCTTTATTGTGTTCGGACTTTTGCCCTATATCATGGCATGAAAAAAGGAGCCTTTGGCTCCTTTCAGACTGTAGACAAAGTAATTTTGAGGCAGCGGAAGGGTTTGGGAAACAAACTGTTCATTACTTTGCTACGCAAAGCAGGCTTCGCCTGCCGCCCCTTCTTGGGCGGTAAGTAGTTTCCCAAATGGAATCCGCAGTCGGAATTCACTTCCGACGAGGAAAACAGCGAGTTTCAAGGCTTTTAAGCTGATGGAACTCGTCTGTTTATTCCTCTGTCTTAGCAAGTCGAAATCCTGATTTCGACTTAGGGTGTCAAAACCCACGGCTTTGACCTCTTACTGCTCCATCTGCTTCCCCAGAAAGCCTGCTGCCGTCTGCGCCAGCTTGCCTTCCACCTCGCCCATCTTCTGATCCTTGGAAAGGAAAATAATTGCGCCCATAGCGTCCCCCTCCGCAATAATGGGTACAATCAGCTGATGATTATATGCGCTTTCGGAATCATCCTCCAGAACGGGGACAAAGTTCGCATCATTTCTCTCCGCAATCAGCGAGGTACGCTTGTTGATGCAATTTTCCATTTCGGAGCTGATATGCTTTTCAAAAAACTCCTTTTTCCCGCCACCCGAAACGGCAATAATCTGATCCTTATCCACAATACAGGTGATATGCCCCACGGTCTGCGCTAAGGATTCCGCGTATTCCTTCGCGAATGTGCCCAATTCCCCGATGGGAGAATATTTTTTCAAAATAATTTCGCCCTCGCGATCGGTAAAAATCTCAAGGGGATCACCCTCGCGGATACGGAGCGTTCTTCTGATTTCTTTGGGTATGACCACACGCCCAAGGTCGTCTATTCTTCTGACAATGCCTGTTGCCTTCATTGTATCTTCCTCCTGCCAAATTTATTGTAAATGTAGTATTTGCAGGAAAAATTGAAATATGCGCTTCTCCCTCTCTGTGAAAATCTGGCAAGAAAAAAAGTCTTGCATGCATCTACATCCAAGACTGTCTGTTTTTATGATTTTCTTTCCTCTCCCCAGAAGAACAGTGCCACTGTTCCCGGGCCGGTGTGACTGCCGATGGTCGTGCCAATGCTGTTAATCAGCACCCTCCCGTTGAGGTTCGGGAAACGGCTTTCCACAAGGCTCGCCACTGCCTCTGCATCCGCTTGGCAGGCAGAATGGGAAATATAGCACTTGCCGTCATACGCCAAGCCGTTCTCCGCAAGCTCCTCCATCTTCTTTTCAATGGCTTCAATGACCTTCTTCTTTGTCCGTACCTTCTGTACGGGAATCAACTTTCCTTCATAATTCACATGCAGCAACGGACAAATACTCAGCATTGTGCCGACAAAGCCTGCCGTTTTCGTCACTCTGCCGCCCTTGATGTAAAACGTCAAATCTGTAGAGAAAAACCAATGCTGCACCTTGCGCTTGTTTTCCTCCACCCATTGGCGCAGCTCGTCAATTCCCATACCTGCATCCCGTAAATCCGCAAGCTTATCCATCAGAAGTCCGTAGCCGGAGGATGCCGAAAGGGAATCCACAATATAAATTTTCCGTTCGGGATATTTTTCCGCAAGAATATCCTTTGCGATATTCGCAGAATTCATCACGCCCGTAATGCCGGAGGAAAGACAAAGATGCAGAATATCCTTTCCTTCCTTCAGAAAGGACTCAAAATATGCTTCAAATTCCGCCACATTGACCTGAAAGGTTTTTGTTTCCGCACCCTTTGTCATTGCTTCATAAAACACATCAAAGGGCATGGACTGCCCCAGATCATCAGGGTATACCGTTCCATTCAGTTCATAATGAAAGCAGATATAATGGATATTTCTATTTTGAAAGTGTTCCAACGATAAATCCGCCGTGGAACAACAGCTGAGAACAAAGTTTTCCATGTGTACCTCCTTTTTTCGATTCTGCACAGGGCAAAATTATCACTCCCATAGTATAGAACCACAGTAGGAATTTGTAAACAAAATGTTATGTAAATTTCGTGTAAAGAAGTCTACAGAAGCCGCGGATGCTTATTCTGCCTTGTTGTCCCTTGTCATCAGCTCCAGAACGGCATCCTCCACATTTTTCCCCGCAAAGAGAACCGCATAAATGCTCTGTGTAATGGGCATGGAAACGTGATATTTTTCCGCAAGCTGACAAGCCGCCTGCACTGTATTCACACCTTCCACAACCATCTTCACCTCATCGAGTGTTTCCTGCAGGCTTTTGCCCTGCCCCAGAAGGATACCCGCTCTGCGGTTTCTGGAGTGCATACTCGTACAGGTTACAATCAGGTCGCCAATACCGGAAAGCCCTGCAAAGGTTTCCGCCTTACCGCCCATTGCCATGCCAAGACGCTTCATTTCTGCCATGCCTCTTGTCATGAGCGCCGCCTTGGTGTTGTCCCCAAAGCCAAGCCCATCGGACATCCCTGCCGCCAGTGCCATAACATTTTTCAGTGCTGCGCCGATTTCCACGCCAATCAAATCCGTATTGGTATACAGACGGAAACGGGGGTTTGCAAATTCCTCCTGCACCAGCTTTGCCACTGCCTCATTTTCGCAGGCAATCAGACAAGCGGTCGGCACCTTTCGCGCAACCTCCTCTGCATGGCTCGGTCCGGAAAGCACACAGACCTCACACTGGGGCGCTTCTCTTTTGATGACATCCGAAAGCAGGAACAGTGTTTCCGGCTCCAGGCCCTTTGCCACATTCACCAGAATCTGCCATGTTTTCAGATAGGGTGCAAAATCTCGCACGGTTTGTGCAACGGCTCTGGAAGGAACTGCCAGAATCACGATATCCGCACCGTCCACAGCCTCCTTGCGATCGGTGGTTGCCTGAATGGCATCGGGAATCACCACACCGGGGAGATATTTCTTATTTGTTCTTTCTTTCAACAGCTCATCCACTGCGTCCTGTCTTCTGGACCAGATGAAAACCTCATGTCCGTTTTCCGCCAGCATCACTGCAAGGGCTGTCCCCCAGCTGCCGGAACCAATGACCGTTACCTTTTTCATAAGCTGTGACCTCCAGTCTTATTTCTTCAAATCACAATTTCCAAAACGCATTTATTTTTTAGAACCGAATTTATTTTCCGTACCGTTTAAAAGCTTTTTGATATTCCCTCTGTGCCGCCAGAATGCCATCGCACTGACAAAAATCGTCAGATAGAGCATTTCACGAGGGAAGCCCAAAAGATAGGCACTGATGGGCAGCGTCAGCGCAAACAGCAGCGAGCCAACGGAAACATATCTTGTTGCGAATGCCATGCCAAAGCCAATCAGTGCATTGGGAATGGCTAAGCGGATATCCATACTGAACGCCATTGCCGCTGTCATACCAATCATAACGGCAATGCCCTTTCCGCCCTTAAACTTCAGGTAAAAGGGGTAATTGTGCCCCAGAACCGCCCCGACAGAGCCATATACCCCTGCCAGGTTGCTCCCAAAAATCGCACGACAGATGACAAAAGCAATCACGGATTTCATAATATCCCCGATGAATACCAACGCGCCCGCCTTTTTCCCTAGCACACGCAGAGCATTTGTAGTACCGAGGTTGCCGCTGCCATGCTGACGCAAATCCACCTGCCATATTCTACCGACCACATAGGCTGTTTCGATACAGCCGATGCAATAGCCGATACATAAACAAATCAAACGAAACATATCAATCCTTTTCCCCTTTTTCTCTTACAATGAAATGAATCGGTGTGCCGACAAAGCCAAATGCTTCTCTTAGCTGATTTTCGATATAACGGCGGTAAGAGAAATGGAACAGCCCACGCTCGTTTACAAAAATAACAAAGGTAGGGGGTTTTACGGATACCTGTGTCATATAATACAATCTCAGCTGGCGACCCTTATCCGCAGGGGGCTGCTGCATTGCGGTTGCCTCGATCAGCACTTCATTCAAAACACCTGTGCTGATACGCAGGGCATGATTATGGTAAACCGTCTGAATCAGCTCCAGCATACGGTTAATTCTTTGCCCTGTCATGGCAGAAATAAACACCTTCGGCGCATATTCCATATATTTCAATTCCATGGAAATATCCTTGAGATATTTATTCATGGTCTTTTCGTCCTTATCAATGGAATCCCATTTATTGACGGCAATAATTGCCGCCTTTCCTCTTTCGTGGGCAATGCCTGCAATCTTGGTATCCTGATCTGTAACGCCTTCGTTGGCATCAATCAGAAGAATCGCAACATCACAGCGTTCCACTGCCGCAACCGCACGGATAATGCTGAAGCGTTCGATTTCCTCCTTGATTTTGCTTTTGCGGCGCATCCCTGCCGTATCAATGAAGATATACTTCTGTCCGTCAATTTCAATCGGCGTATCGACTGCATCTCGTGTCGTGCCTGCAATATTGCTGACAATCAATCTGTCCTCGCCGAGAATCTTGTTAATCAGAGAGGATTTCCCCACATTAGGCTTCCCGATGATGGCAACCTTGATGGCATCGTCCTCCTCCTCATGGATGTCTTTTTCAGGGAAATTCGCAATAATCTGGTCAAGCATATCGCCCAAGCCCAATGCCTGCCCTGCGGAAACGGGCAAGGGGTCACCGATGCCCAATTCGTAAAATTCATAAATCGCCAGCGTATCACGCTTTACGCTGTCCACCTTATTCACCGCCAGAACAACAGGCTTTTTCGTGCGGCGCAGCAGATTTGCAACCTTCACATCATCCTCTGTTACGCCTGTTTTTACGTCTGTGACAAATAAAATTACATCCGCGGTTTCAATCGCAATCTGCGCCTGCTGCACAATCTGCTTCTGAATCACTTCTTCGGAGCCGATTTCCATACCGCCGGTATCAATTAAAGTAAATTTGCGGTCAAGCCATTCCACATCGGCATAGATACGGTCACGGGTCACCCCGGGGGTATCCTGCACGATGGAGATACGCTCGCCTGCAAGTCTGTTAAACAGTGTGGATTTGCCAACATTGGGACGACCCACCACTGCTACGATTGGTCTGCTCATATACTACCTCCTGCTTTGCAGTTTTTTTCATTTTTCTGATAAATGGGCAAGAATACCCAATTTTCCATTCTGTTTAGTATACCACAAAAAGAAGGGAAGTACCACGATTTTTTGTACTTCCCTTCTTATGCTCTCCTTAAATCAGCTCTATTACTCCCGCCATCACGCCTCTTTTTTCGCCCATGCCTCTATGGGAATAAAAACGCTTCTGGTCGCATTTGGTGCAAAGACCCGAAATTTCGATATCCTGCACCCCCATCTCTGCCAACAGGCGGCGGTTACATTCCCATAAATCCATTTTATATTTCCCCTCTGCCGCAGGGTCTTTTTCCACAATCTCCTCCGTCCAGGGAATATTTTTGCGGAACAGCGCAAGCACAGGTTCATCCATCTGGAAGCAGCATTTCCCGATGGAAGGCCCGATTGCCGCCGTCACATCCGCAGGGTCTGTTCCAAAGGTGCGCATCATCTCCTGCAAAATTTTTTCCGCCATGCGGTTGCCTGTGCCAACCCAGCCGCAGTGTGCCACGCCGATGGCATGGTTCTTTTTATCCAAAAGGAACACAGGTACACAGTCTGCCCCGAAAATCACCAAGGGAATATGCTTCTCGTTGGTAATCAGCCCATCCACATCCGTATAGCCGCGCTCCGTCCAGACACCCTTGCCTGCATCTGCCGCCGTCACTCTGCGGACATTTGTGGTGTGTGTCTGCTGAGAGGTTACATAATTTTCCGCCGTAAAGCCGATCGCCTCCGCCAGAATTTTATAATTCTGCAAAACAGGCTCCCGTTTCTCGCCGCGCGCAAAGCCCATGTTCATGCTTGCCCAGTAATCTGTGCTGACACCGCCGTGCCGCGTCGTAAAGCAGTGCTTCACCAATCCTGTCTGCTCCAGATTATCAAATGTAATATATTCCAAGTCATTCTTTCTGTTAATCTTCATCTTTCTCCCTCGTTTTCTTCTATCATTCAGAAAGCCGAAACGCATCCTCCGTATAGCGGAAATAAGTTTTCCCCTCGCTGTTCAGCACCTCTGCCACATCAAAGCGGAAATCATATCCCATTTCCATCAGACACTCCTGCGCAATATATGCCTTTGCCGCACGAATGATGTTCTGCTGCTTGCGGCTGTCCACCGCTTCGGCAGGTGTTCCCATGGTTTCATTTTTTCTGTATTTCACTTCCGTAAACACGATTGTGTTCTCTTTCTTCGCAATAATATCAATCTCGCCCCGGAGCGCATGAAAATTCCGCTCCAGAATCTCATAGCCCATTTTCTGCATCTGCTTCGCCGCAAGCGTTTCTCCTCTGCCGCCCTTATCAGTTGTGGTGTCCCCCTCCTGCGGGCGGAGATTTTTCACAAAGCTTCTGCGGTGAATCGGGGTCAGCCCCAACTCCTGAATTGCCGCAATATGCTCCGCAGAGCCATAGCCCTTGTTCGCCCCAAAGCCATAGCCAGGGTAAACTGCATCGTATGTTTCCATCAAGCGGTCACGATAAACCTTGGCAACAATGCTTGCCGCCCCGATGGACATACTTTTTGCATCCCCCTTAACAATTCCCCTTTGCGGCGTAGAAATGCGCGGAATCGTTACCGCATCCGCAAGGATATACTCCGCATGAGGGCTTAGCTGTGAAAGCGCCTCGCGCATGGCTTCATAGGTTGCCTGTAGGATATTGATTTCGTCAATCCGCTCATTGGAAACAATCCCGATACCGTAAGAAACGGCTTTTTCCAGAATCACATCATATAATTCCTCTCGTTTTTTTGCGGAAAGCTTTTTGGAATCATTCACGCCTTCAATTTTACATTCCTGCGGCAGAATTACCGCCGCCGCAACCACAGGCCCCGCCAAAGGTCCTCTGCCAACCTCGTCAATCCCTGCAACAAGCGCATAGCCTGCCGCCCAGCAGCCCCGTTCATAGGTCAGAATTTCCTCTAAGCGTGCCTGCTCCTGCAAATGCCTTTCGTATTTTTTCCGAAAAGAGGTCAACACATTCTGCACACCCTTGCGGCTGTCCCCTTCCCATTGCTTTAGCTGCGCAGGCAGGGCATCTATCGAACAACGGCTCAAAATCTCTTTTATCTCATTGATTGACTGCATATTCTCCCTCTTTTCTTTTTTCATCCCTCGTATCATACACTATTTTCTCCGTTCTTGCAACGAAAGCGTATGCCATACAATTTTTGAATTGTGTGATATTCTCTCCTGTGCTATGCTGAGTACAGAAAAAATATATTCACCTAAGGAGGTCTTGTATTATGAAATGTTATCACGTTGACGCATTTGCAGAAAAGGTGTTCGAGGGCAACCCTGCCGCAGTCTGTGTACTGGACAAATACCCCTCCGATGCACTGATGCAGAAAATCGCAGGCGAAAACAACCTGTCCGAAACCGCCTTTGCCGTAAAGGAGGGCGCAGGCTATCACCTCAGATGGTTTACCCCCGGCGGCGAAATTGACCTCTGCGGTCATGCAACACTGGGTACGGCTTATGTGCTGTTCCGTTTCTTTGAAAAGGACGCAGACTCCATCACCTTCCAGACCCTGAGCGGCGCACTGACCGTTCTGAAAAAGGGCGAGCTTCTGGAAATGGATTTCCCTGCGTATGAACTGAAACAAATTCCTGTTACCCCTGCCATGGAGGATGCCTTCGGTGTAAAAATCACAGAGGCATGGATGGGGCGTGACCTGCTCTGTGTGACAGAAAATGCAGATGCCATCCCAACATTGACACCCGATCAGGCAAAGCTGATGGCGCTGGATGGTCTGCTGCAGCATATTACCGCAAGGGGCAAGGAATATGATTCCGTATCTCGCACCTTTGCCCCCAAGCTTGCAGTCGCCGAGGACCCCGTTTGCGGCAGCGGTCATTGCCATATCGTTCCCCTTTGGGCACAGAAGCTGGGGAAGGAAAAGCTGGTTGCCCGTCAGGCATCCAAGCGCGGCGGCACGCTGTACTGTGAAATGCACGGGGATAGACTGAGCCTTGCCGGCACAGCCGTTCTGTATTCCATCGCAGATTTGTATGTAGAAGAAGAAAATTAAGTCAAACAAAAAGGGCAGACATTTGATATTCTCAAATGTCTGCCTTTTTTCTGTCATTTTAGCCTGTTAACAAAATAATGCTTAGTGAAGATAAGCCACTCGCCCGTTTAGAACTTTCATGGCAAAACAAAGGCGTTCTTCCTTACTTTTTATGCTAAAAAGTAACAAAAACTCGGGACCCGTTTCGTAATGGGTCCCGAACCCCCGCAGACGAGGAAAGGGCAACAAAGTTTCCCTTTCCAAACCCTTCTTCCCCACAAGCCGGAAACGGCAGGGAGAAAAGCGGCGCAGACGCGCCTGCATGTTCTAAACGGGCGAACCCCATATCTTCACCAAGCTATGCTTTTTTCTATTTTTCACTTCGTATATTCTTCCTTCAAATCAAACGCATGATTCATCGGGCCGCTGCCTGCGCCCAAATCAAGCATTGCCGCCAACGCACCGGAGATATATTCCTTCGCCCGCTCCACTGCGGTTTCCAAATCATTTCCCTTTGCCAGATTTGCCGCAATCGCACTGGAAAGCGTACAGCCTGTGCCATGGGTATTGGGGTTATCAATGCGCTTTCCGCGGAACCAATGTACTCCCTTTTCATCATAAAGCAGGTCATTCGCATCATTCATGCTGTGTCCGCCCTTGCAAAGCACCGCACAATGGTATGCCTTACTGATGATTTCCGCCGCCGTCACCATATCCGCAGGGCTTGTAATTTTCATATCGGCAAGCACCTCCGCTTCAGGAATGTTCGGCGTAACAACCGTCGCAAGGGGCAGAAGCTTTTCCTTCAGCGCAGAAACCGCATCCTCGCTAATCAGCTTTGCACCGCTGGTCGCAACCATCACAGGGTCAACCACGATATTTTCCGCATGATATGCCGTCAGCCTTTCCGCAATCACGGAAATCAGGTTTACAGAAGAAACCATCCCGATTTTCACCGCATCGGGGCGGATATCCGTAAATACGCTGTCAATCTGCATCCCCAGAAATTCCGGTGTCACCTCAAAAATCCCCTGTACGCCGGTGGTATTCTGCGCCGTCAATGCCGTAATCGCGCTCATGGCAAATACCCCGTTCATCGTCATGGTTTTCAAATCCGCCTGAATCCCTGCGCCGCCGCTGGTATCGCTGCCTGCAATGCTCAATGCTGTTTTCATGCTGTCTTCCTCCAAACTTTTTTCTTGCTCTCGCAAATTTTTACGCCTGCACCATTTCCGCGGAAAGGGCCTTCAATGTCTTACATTCTTCCTCGATATTTTCTGCGCCGAAAATCGCGGAAACCAGAGCCACACCGTCCACGCCGGTACCCTTCAGCTCCAGAATATTCTTCTTATTGATGCCGCCAATGGCAACCACAGGGATATCCACCGCCGCTGTGATTTCCTGCGCCGCTTCGCGAGAAACCTCCTCCGCATCCAGCTTTGTCCCCGTATGGAACATTGCGCCAACGCCCAGATAATCCGCACCTGCCTTCTGCGCCGCCAATGCCTGCTCCACATTTTTTGTGGAAACGCCGATGATCATATCCTCGCCGACCAGCGCACGCACATTGCCTGCCTCCATGTCGCTCTGCCCTACATGAATCCCGTCTGCCTTGCATTTGATGGCAATTTCCACGTTATCATTCACGATAAAGGGCACGCCGTATTTCGCACACAGCGCCTTCATTTCAATGGCTTCCTTCAGAAAGCTTTCCTCATCCAGTTCCTTTTCTCTCAGCTGTACACAGGTCGCACCGCCCTTCAGTGCATCCTCTACCTGCTCCATTAACGTCTGCTTGCCTGTCCACATACGGTCTGTTACGGCATACAGCAGCATGGTTTCCTTTTCACATTTCATTGCTTTTCCTCCCGTTCTCAAAGGATTTCATATTTCGCACACTTTTCCAGTTCTTCGCCGGTCAGCTTGCAGATGGCATCAATAATATAATTGCGGTAGCTGGAATTACCGTCCTGCTCTGTCAGCCTTGCATGTGCCTTTTCGCCGCAAATGCCCATGGCGCAGACTGCCGCCGCCGTCGCCTCCAAGGGCGCTTCGGGGTTTGCCGTCACATAAGCCGCCGTCATCGCAGAAAGCTGACAGCCTGTTCCTGTAATGCTGCTCATCATGGGATGTCCGTTGTAAATGCAGAATGCCCTTTCGCTGTCCGCAACAATATCAATCGCGCCCGTAATGGCAATCACCGCACCCGTTTCCTGCGCAAATTTCTTTGCAAATGCAACCGTCTGCGGCAGATTTTCCTTCGTCACCTTGTCCGCGATATCCGCATCTACGCCCTTTGCGCCGCCTGTCCCCAGAGCCAGTGTCTTGATTTCGGAGATATTCCCACGCAGAACCGTAAAATGGATATCCTCCAGCAGTGCCTTGGCGGTATTTGTCCGCAGCTTGGATGCACCTGCCCCAACAGGGTCTAATACAACAGGGTGTCCCAGTTCGTTTGCCTTTTTACCTGCTAAATGCATCGCAGGAATGGTGCGCTGATTCAGCGTCCCGATATTGATATTCAAGCCGCCGCAGATTGCCGTAATCTCCTCCGCCTCCTCGGCATCGTCCGCCATGATAGGAGAACCGCCGCACGCAAGCAGAATATTCGCACAATCGTTTACGGTTACATAGTTTGTAATATTATGAATGAGCGGGCATTTTTCCCGCACATGATCCAGCATTTCCTTTAACATTTTCCTTACCTCCTTATCTGACTGCCGCCGTTTTCAGAATCCCTGTTTTCCGCAATGCCCCCAGCAGAATACCGGACAAAATCGCACCGCCTGCCGTGGAAATCAAAAACGGAATGACATAGGCATAAAACGCAATCTGCCCTGCCTGCATTCCCATAAACAGAATCGCAACGGGATATGCACACAGACCGCCCAGAATTGCCGTACCAAATACCTCAGCCAGCAGCGTCAATGGAATGTTTTTCGTTTTCCAGAACATCAGTCCGCAAAGCAACGCCCCAAACATACTGCCGGGGAACGCCATCAAACTGCCGATACCCAGAAGATTTCGGATTAAGCTTGCGCAGAATGCAACACCCACGCCGTAAAACGGTCCCAGAAGCACCGCACACAGAATATTTACCATGTGCTGCACCGGCACACATTTGCTCCCGAATACAGGGATATAGAAAAAGCTGCCAACCACTGCCACCGCGCATAAAATACCTGCATAACATAATTTTCTTGTTCCGAATTGCTTCATTTTGATAGACTCCTTTCTCAACAAGGAAGAACAGACAGCGTTCTTCCTGAAATACATAGACTTCCCCCTTGAAAAGGGCTTTCAGAAAAATCGGTCGAAGCTCACTGGCTTCCTCTCACGCCGGAACACGGCTTCCCATCGCTGTTGTTCTTTCTGCAGGATATAGGGCGCTCCCCCTCTGTCCTCCCGATGCTCCATCGGGTCAGCTTCCTTGCTTCGGAATCCGTCAGAAAGTGTTTATACTATTTTGCAATCAAAAAGGGAAACCTCTCCTTTGGAAGTTTCCCAACGCTTTCACGTCTTTTTCAAGCGTCCCTACGTTGGCATTATCCAAATCAGGTTATGGGTCGAAGGCTTTTCCTTCCTCTCAGCCTGCAAGACAAGCTCCCCTTTGTGTTCACTTGTAAATTTAATTATATACCTCTCTGCCAAAAATGGCAAGACCTTCACTCTGCCAATCCTTCTAGCCCTCCAGAAGCTTCCCCACGAAATACGGAAACTGCTTCTCCCACCAGGGCCAATCGTGGTTCACATCCTCGCCCCAGAAATCAATCCACGCCGGCACAGCAAGCCGTTCAAACTGCTCCTTCAAAATCCATGCGTCCTTTTTCGCTTCATCCTCCCATGCGCCCTGTCCGCAGCAAATAATAATCTTCCCATGGCGGAACTGCTCCACCAACGGATGATCCTGCGGCATCTGCGGCAAGTAATCCACAGGCGAATTATAATAAATATCCACATCATCATAATCCGGGAAGAAATATCCTGCATGGAACAGACCGCTCAACGAAAGGCATCCGCCGAAAAGGTCAGGTCTTCTCAGATAGAGATTCACGCAATGATAGCCGCCCATGCTCATCCCTGCAAGCATCACTCTGCCTTCATAGGAAACGCCGTCCGTTTCGCTGTGAATCTGATGCAGGCGCGGCAGAAATTCCTCACAGAGATAACGAAACCACTGCTCATGCCAGAGAATTCTGCCATGCTGGTCACCCCATGCCGCGCTCCACGTTTCCGCATCCACACAGCCTACACAGAACAGCTGCAGCTGTCCGTTTTCCAGCCTGTCCGCAACGGTATTCACCATGCCTCTATCCTCAAAATCATAGAATTTCCCATCCTGACACGGAAAAACAATCATCGGCAGCCCTGCATGCCCATATACCTTAAACTCCATGTCTCTCTGCAAATGCTGTGAATATTCTTTGTAATATCGAACGTGCATAAAATCCCTTCTTTCTCCTTACGCCAGCAGAAGATACGCAAAATAGCCGCCATAGCAGGCAAGCATCAGCAGTCCGTGCCGGCGTTTCAAAACCCTTCCGCGGTAAACACATACCAGAAGAAGCACCGCTGCCGCAACCGCCACAATGCTGTCCACCCGGAATGTAGGCTGATACACAACCGGCACAATCACCGCCGTAATCCCGACCACAAACATGATATTAAACAGGTTGCTGCCAACAATATTACCGACTGCAATATCCGAATTGCCCCTTCTTGCCGCCGCCACGCTTGTCACCAGCTCCGGCAGGGAAGTGCCAAAGGCAACGATTGTCAGTCCGATAAAACGCTCACTTATGCCGAAAATACGCGCAATGGCAGATGCCGCCTCCACAGCCACATGACTCCCGAAAATAATTGCTGCCACACCAACCACAACAAGCAGAATCAGCCTGCCGAAGGATACCTGCTTCGCGTATGCGTCCATCTCCTCATTCTCCACAACGCCTCTTTTTGCCAGCCGCAGAAGATACAGCATATACACCACCATGCATGCCAGAAGGATGACACCCTCTGCTCTGCTGATGATATTGTTCTGCAGCCCCATAACTGCCAATAAAATCGTCACACCAATCACCATCGGAATTTCATAATGAATCGTTGTTTTCTGCACCGCAATCTGACACACCACCGCCGTCAAGCCCAGAATCACCAGAATATTCATGATATTGCTGCCTACTACATTCCCTATCGTAATTTCCGCACTGCCGCGCAGTGCCGCCGAAATACTGACCGCCGCCTCAGGCATGCTCGTCCCCATGGCTACAATCGTCAGCCCGATGACAATCTGCGGAATTCCGAATTTATTTGCAATGCCTGCGGAGCCCTCTACGAACCAATCCGCTCCCTTTACCAACAGCACAAAGCCAACCACCAAAGCCACAAGGGCAAATACTATCTGCATCACGCACGCTCTCCTCTTTTTTCTGACGTAAAATATATTGTCTCATTATACCCCTATGATACAGAAAAATCTACTGTCCTCCCTGATTTTCGAGCAAAAAAATCTCCCTCACGCATTGCCATTTTTTTCGGAAAGCAATTTTCATAAGCTGACGCAGCAAAATGTTCTGCAGAAAGTTTACAGATAGCTGTAGAAACTGTATGATAAAGATATCTGATAAAACGAGCAAAACAAAAAAACAAACCGTATAGAAAAGGGGATGTTCATAGAATGACAGATAAGGATATCTATTTGTGGAGAACTACCATAAAAACAGGCAGTCAGGATGGGAAGGCATTTGAATTCTGCCTGCAAAACAATATTCTGGGCGTAGGCTGGTGCTTACGCAATACAGATGGCATCCCCTATATCCCGACTTCTATCGAAGAATGTGAGAAAAAAGGGCGCATGCAGTATGATTCCTGTCGCGGCTTTGTTGTATCCATTCACGCCTTAAAGGAAATGGCTGTGGATGATCTGATTTGGACACGCCATAATGGCGTTTACTATTTATGTCGTGTGCTGAGCACATGGAAATATAGCTGTGATGCCGCGCATATCTATGAGGATGTCATCAACTATGTGGATGTCGAATTCCATGAAATCGGCACTGTTGAGATGGTGCCCGGAAGGGTTGTAAACAGCTTTCGGGCAAGCGCAGCATTGCAACGAATAAAGGGGGATGTTCCGTTGAAATACTCGGAGTACCTGTATAATACGATTACCGGAACACAATTCTATCCTGACTGCGCTGTGAAAAAAGAAGAAATTCTGGATTTCCTACAGCCGGAAGATGTGGAGGAGGTCGTCAGCTTGTATTTGCAGTTAGAAAAAGGCTATCTCCTCTACTCCAGTACAAATAAGCTGGGTACGCAGACCTATGAATTTGTTGCCGTAGCAAGAGACGGCAGCCACAAGGCATATCCGCAGGTCAAGACAGGAAAAACGCCTCTTGACGGCAGTCATTATAAGGAATTAACAGCCAACGGAGATAAGGTTTTCCTGTTTACCGTTGAGGGAGAATATAAAAACACAGCCGGAATGGATATCATTGACAGAAAAGCGCTAATTGACTTTATATATGGGCATAAACGCATTATGCCCGGCAGAATCAGGCAGTGGCTGTAATCGTTCACTTCATAGATAACAAAAAAGACCAATACTGTAAACTGAAATTGCTTTGCAGCATCGGTCTTTTATTATGCTGTTTTATAAAGTTCTCGGAAATTTCCGAAGGATTTTCTTATTCTGCGTCATCCAGCAGATTCCGCATATCCTGCAAGCTGATAACCAACGTAGAAATATTATGCAGCAATGCAGATGTTGCAGGCATAAATACGCCGGCTACGCCAAACGCGATTAGACCTGCATTGATGCCGACGATTGCACGATAATTTCTGTGAATTCTCTTCATCAGCAGGTTACTGAGCCGTTTCAGCTTTACCAGCTCATGCAAATCGTCCGCCGCAATCGTGATATCTGCGATTTCGCGGGCAATCTCTGCGCCATCGCTGATAGCAATGCCGACATTTGCCGCAGACAACGCAGGAGAATCGTTAATGCCGTCGCCAATCATAATAACCTTGTTGCCCTTTTCTGTTTCCTTGCGTACAAATTCCGCCTTATCCTCCGGCAGAACCTCGGAAAAGTATTCCTCAATGCCGACCTTTTTTGCGATTGCTGCCGCGGTGTGCTCGTTATCCCCCGTCATCATTACGATTCTTTTCAGACCAAGCGCCCTCAGATTGCTGATAACCTCTGCCGCCTCTGCACGCAGGGGGTCTTCAATGCAGATAACCGCCGCCAGCCTGCCGTCAATTGCCAGATACAGGTGAGAATACTCCTTCGGCAGTGCATCGAATTTTTCCTGCTCCGCAGGGTCAATCGTGCATGCCTCATCTTCAAATACAAAATGGTAGCTGCCAATCACAACCTTCTGCCCTTCTACGGAAGATGCAATGCCGTGTGCAACGATATATTCCACCTTGGAATGGGTTTCTTCGTGCTCCAGACCTTTTTCTGCCGCCGCAGAAACAACCGCCTTTGCCATAGAATGAGGGAAATGCTCCTCCAGACAGGCCGCCAGACACAGCAGCTCGTCTTCCTCCTTGTCGCAGAAGGTGTAAACCCTGCGAACCGCAGGCTTTGCCTTTGTCAGTGTGCCTGTTTTATCGAATACGATGGTATTTGCTTCCGCAACTGCCTCCAGATATTTGCCGCCCTTTACGGTGATATGATAAGAACCGGCTTCGCGGATTGCAGAAAGCACGGAGATAGGCATAGAAAGCTTCAATGCGCAGGAGAAGTCAACCATCAGTACAGCCAGTGCCTTCGTCACATTTCTTGTCAGCGCATAAACCAATCCTGTCCCCAGCAGGGTATACGGAACCAGTCTGTCCGCCAGATGCTCTGCTCTGCTTTCCACTGTGGATTTCAGCTTTTCGGAATCCTCAATCATGGTTACGATTTTTTCAAACCGTGTGGAGCCGCTCATTTCTCTGACCTGTAAAACGATTTCGCCTTCCTCCACAACCGTACCTGCGTAGACGTATGTACCGACTTCCTTTCTGACGGGCAGGGATTCACCCGTCATGGATGCCTGATTGACCATTGCTTCGCCCTGACGAATAACCCCGTCGAAGGGAATGACATTGCCCATGCGAACAACAACGCTGTCACCAAGCGCAACCTCCTTCGCAGAAACCAGAATTTCCTGTCCGTCCTGCAACAGCCATACCTTGCTGACATTTAGAGACATGCTCCTTGCCAGATCGTCAACGGACTTCTTATGTGTCCATTCCTCCAATGTTTCACCGATCCCTAACAAATACATAACAGATGCTGCTGTGTTCATTTCGCCGCGGAATACGGAAACGCCGATAGCAACCGCATCCAGTACGCTGACCTCAATTTTGCGCTGCAGCAGGCAATGCGCCCCGTGATACAGATATTTTACGGATTTCACAGCCGTAATTGCCGCGCGAACGGGATAAGGCAGGAACAGCTTTTTCCCGAAATGTATCAATGTCTGCCCAACCAGCCTGCTCTGATATTCCGCATTCATCTCTCTGGAAGAATGTCCGGAAATTGCCGTAGGCAGCTCCACCCTGTCATAGCAGAACTGCTTCAATGCAGTAATGATGTCTGCACGCTCCGCAGTGTATGTAACAACGGCATCACAGGTCTTTTCATATACCTTAGCGTGTGCCACGCCGGGCAGCCCCTCCAGATAGTATTGCAGGGTATCCGCCTCAGCAAAGGTCATTCTGTTCTGCATCATGTGCACACGAAGTCTGCCCTCTATTTCATGCTTAATTTGAAATCTCATGTTTACACCTCCAAAGAAAAACGGAGCCATAGGCCCCGTTATCAGAACTCTCGTTCCTTATGCTTCTGTTGCTTCTGTTGTTTCTTCAGCTTCTTCTGCTTCCTCTACGGAGTTCTCCTTTTCGTAGCGTTTCTCGTTGATCTGCTTTGCTTCAGCCAAAATATCCTCTGCGTTTTCCTGTACAACATTTGTTGTTTTCATCACGCAATCCTTTGCACGCAGCACTGCAGCAGTACCCTGTGTGTAAACCTTCTTCGCATCCTTGCTGCCCAGAACCTTCAGCCCTGCTGTACCGAACAGCACACCACCTGCAAAAACAGCAACCTTATCCAACTTAATATTTTTTACACAATCCAGACATTTTTTAAGCATATTAAAAACCTCCTTTAAATTTTATCATTTTCTCTTGTAACCGGTGAGCATGGTCATGAAGAAACAAAACACGCAAAGCCATGCCCATGTTTTATGATTTTTCATACAAAACCTCCTCATCTGTTGTTTTCTGTCTAATAATAGCACTTTTTTGTAAAATTAGCCAAGCATAACATCCTTTATTGATATTTTTTTTCAAATTGCATCTGTTTTGTAGACATTTTTTACAGAAAGCACCCTTTCGTCTTTCAGGTAACCACAGTCTCGCAGACCCGTCTGCAACACCCTGTTCCACTCTGCCGCATCCAAATGCAGCTTTCCACCATCCTCCAGCATCACAGTTATGACTCTGCCCTCCGCAGGCTCTGTCATTTCCGAAAATTTATAGAGATTTCTGCGGTTGATGGCACCGATTTCCTCCAGCATATTCAGCGTGCGGTATACCGTTGCCGTGCCGATTTTCTTGTTGATTTTCGAGGTTTTATATAAGATTTCCTTGCAGCTGCCGCAATCATTTTCCAGAATAATATCAATCACCGCAATACGCTGCTTTGTGATGCGGTAGCCGCCTTCCTTCAGCTTTCGTAAAATCATCTCTCTCTGCATGTGAATACGAAAATTTTCAAAATCTATTGGCGCTTCCTTTTCGATTTTTGTAAACTGTCTCACCCCTGCGCCTCCAATCCTTTTTATATCTGATAAAAACTGATTTTGTGATTAGTATAGACTAACATTAGTTAGTTGTCAATAACTGCATGGTATATCCGTTCGAAAAATCCCGTTTTTATAAATTAAAAATGTGACAGAAAAAGCTCCCCATCACATTTTTATATTTTTTCCTATATTTATGTAGAAAAAGAAATGCCCTATTTATTCTTGTTTCTGTCTCTTACGCCCACCAGCGTATACCCCGTTGGACGCAAAATCATTTTAAACTGATCATCGGTATATTCCTTTTTCATCCGCACAAAAGCGGAATTTCTTTTCAAATCTGCCACGGCCCAAATGTCTCCCTGCTCATTCAGTGCATTTTCCACATACCGCACGCAGTTTTCGCAGGTCATCCCCTTGATATCCAGAACGGCAGTATAGGGGTAATCCTCCGGATTCTTGTCCGCTACCTCAACCCTTCTGCCCTCTCCGCTGTCCGCAGAGCCACAGCAGCCGTATTTCATACTCATTTTATATTTTTTCACCGTAAAAATCGCAATCACAATAATCACAACTGCCACGATACTGTTAAGCAGCATAAAAATCCCTCTCTTTCTCTCCTGCTTTTTCACATACAAAAAGATGGACAAAATATCCATCCTTCGTATGTAAAAAGATTTTTTTGATGTATTTTCCGATTGGCTCGATCGGATGAGTGATAATTTTTACTGTTAGCTTTGACTAACTTATGGATTTATTGTAGCACTGTTTTTCCTACCTGTCAACTGGTTTTTTCATTCCTTTTTGATTTATTTCTATCAATAATTTATTTCTATACAATAGCTGCACAAAAAAACATCCGCAGGAAAATTCCTGCGGATGTTAAGGATTCTTAGGATTTCAGAAGATTACTTCAGTGTTACTTTAGCGCCAACTTCTTCCAGTTTAGCCTTGATTGCTTCTGCATCTTCTTTGGAAGCCTGTTCTTTCAGAACCTTGGGAGCGTTGTCTACAGCTTCCTTAGCTTCTTTCAGACCCAGACCTGTTACTTCACGAACAACCTTGATTACTTTGATCTTTTCGGAACCAACTTCTGTCAGTTCAACGTCAAATTCTGTCTTTTCAGCTGCTGCATCGCCTGCTGCGGGGCCAGCTACTACTGCTACGCCTGCTGCTGCGGATACGCCGAATTCTTCTTCTGCTGCTTTTACCAGATCATTCAGTTCCAGTACTGTCAGTTCTTTTACTGCTGCGATGATTTCTTCGATTGTCAGTTTTGCCATTGTAAAGCACCTCCGATAATATTTATGGTTTATTTTTTCAAGTTTTCTTTGTTTTGCAAATCGCCGTGCCTATGCACATCTTCTTTGCTTATGCGGTTTTCTTTCTAAGATTATTCCGCTGCTGCGTCTTTCTTTGCGATCTGATCGATAACGCGTGCGAAAGAGGACAGGGGGGATTTGAAGCTGCCCAGCAGTTTGGAGAGCAGAACCTCTCTGGAAGGGATATCTGCAATCTTCTTCATGCCTTCTGCGTCATAAACAACGCCTTCAACCACACCTGCTTTGAATTCCAGCTCTTTTACATCCTTTGCTACCTTGTTCAGGATGCTTGCGCCTGCTGTTGCATCTTCATAAGAGAATGCGAATGCGCTGGGACCTGCCAGATATTCGTCCAGGCCTTCAAATTCTGTGCCCTGGATTGCAAAATGCATCATTGTATTTTTGTAAACTTTATAATCAACACCTGCATCTCTGAGCTGTTTTCTCAGTGCTGTGTCCTGTTCTACAGTCAAGCCTCTTGCATCAACCATAACTACGGATGCTGCCTTTTCCAGCTTTTCTTTGATTTCGTTTACAACTACCTGTTTCTGTTCAACTTTTGCCATTGTTTCCTTACACCTCCTCGGAATCCTACTTTTGTTTCCTGTCATTGAAAAAGCCTCTTTGCACATAGACAAAGAGGCTGAAACGCTCATAGCAATTTTTCCTCGGCAGGATTTACGCGGCAAATCGCACCTGCTGTCTACGGCAATGATTCAGTTTTTTCATTCAACTTGTTCATTTTACCCTATAAACAAGTGCCTGTCAAGGAATTTTCCAAAGATTATTCGGAAATTTTTGCAGGGTTTACTTTTACGCCGGGGCCCATTGTGGTTGTCAGTACAACGCTCTTCATGTACTGACCCTTTGCAGCCTGGGGCTTTGCTTTTATAATTGCACTCATCAGAGTCTGGAAGTTTTCTGCCAGTTTTTCGGAACCGAAAGATACCTTGCCTACAGGCACATGAATGATGTTTGTCTTATCCAGACGGTATTCGATCTTACCTGCTTTGATGTCATTGATTGCTTTTGTAACATCCATGGTTACTGTGCCTGCCTTGGGGTTGGGCATCAGGCCTTTAGGACCCAGCACACGACCCAGACGGCCAACAACGCCCATCATATCGGGAGTTGCTACTGCAACGTCGAAACCGAACCAGTTTTCATTCTGAATCTTAGGAATCAGATCCTCTGCGCCTACGAAATCCGCACCTGCTGCAAGTGCTTCTTCAGCCTTTGCACCCTTTGCGAATACCAATACACGAACTGTTTTACCTGTACCGTGAGGAAGAACTACGGCACCACGAACCTGCTGATCAGCATGTCTGCTGTCAACACCCAAACGAATATGTGCTTCTACTGTAGCGTCAAATTTTGTAGTAGATGTTTTCTGTACCAGATCGATTGCATCTGCTGCATCATACAGCATTGTGCTATCTACGAGCTTAGCTGCCTCGCTATATTTTTTACCTCTTTTCACTTTCGTGACCTCCTTATGTGGTAGTATCGGGAGAATTCCCTCCCACTCTATACGCCGTAATTTATCTGTTTAAAAATTCGGCTTATTCTTCAACAACGATACCCATGCTTCTAGCTGTGCCACAGATCATGCTGTAAGCTGCTTCAACGTTAGCTGCGTTCAGGTCGGGCATTTTCATTTCAGCGATTTCCATTACTTTTGCCTTGGGCAGTTTTGCAACCTTTGTTTTGTTAGGTGTGCCGGAAGCTGCTTCAATGCCGGCTGCCTTTTTCAGCAGAACTGCTGCGGGGGGTGTTTTTGTAACGAAAGAATAGCTTCTGTCCTGATATACTGTAATAACTACAGGGATGATCAGACCAGCCTGAGATGCTGTTTTTTCATTGAATTCCTTGCAGAAGCCCATGATGTTCACACCATGCTGACCCAGTGCGGGACCAACAGGAGGAGCGGGTGTTGCCTTCGCTGCGGGGATCTGTAATTTAATATAACCTGTTACTTTCTTTGCCATGATGGCACCTCCTATAAATGTGGTAATTAGCGGGGATTTTCCCTCCCACTCGGCAGAATTTTCTGCCGTTTAACAAACAATTAACTAAAAAATGTGTAAGCTGTTACAGCTTATCAATCTGAGCGAAATCAAGCTCTACCGGTGTCTCTCTGCCAAAGATGGAAAGACTTACGACCAATGTCTTCTTATTGGCATTGATCTCCTGGATCTGGCCAACAGATTCCGCAAAAGGACCTGTAGCAACGCGAACAGTGTCGCCAACTTCTACATCCAGATTTTCCACCTCGCCGCCGATGCCCATTGCACGCACTTCCGCGTCTGTCAGGGGCACGGGTTTGGAGCCCGGACCAACGAAGCTTGTTACGCCTCTTGTGTTACGAACGACATACCATGTCTCGTCATTCATGATCATATTCAGCAGTACATAACCGGGGAAAACTTTACGCTGTACGGTTTTCTTACGGCCATCCTTCATCTCAACAACGTCCTGCAGGGGTACGCTGACCTCGAAAATCTGATCCTGCATCCCTCTGTTTTCCACTGTCTTTTCGATGTTGGCCTTAACCTTGTTTTCGTAGCCGCTGTAGGTATGCACAACATACCATCTTGCCTCATCGGAAATCATTCTGGTTTCTTCTGCTGCAAGGCTTTCTTCTTCGACTTTTGTTTCCTCTGCTTTATTGATTTCTTCAGACATTCTAAACCATCCTTTTTCTATTTGTTTTCCTTATTAACCTAAAAGACCGATGATTGCACTGTAGCCGGCTGTAAACACCGTGTCCATGCAGAAAATAATAACGCCAATGATAAAGGATGTGACAATAACAGTTGCTGTTTTCTTCACAACTTCAATGCGTGTAGGCCACACGATCTTTTTGAACTCTGCTTTGTAATCCGCAAAAGTATCTTTGTCATTGTCTTTCTTTTTTGCTTTTGCCTGAGGAGCTGGCTTTGTTTGCTTCACTTCGTTCGTTTGGTTTGTGATGTTTTTTTCTTCCAATACGTTCACTCCTTAACTACGGAATGTCTCCACACCTCAATTATTTTGTTTCTTTGTGCAGTGTGTGAGATTTGCAGAATTTACAATACTTTTTGATCTCCATTCTGTCAGGCATAACTTTTTTGTCCTTTGTTGTGCTGTAGTTTCTCTGTTTGCACTCTGTGCAAGCCAAGGTAATTCTTGTTCTCAAGGTTTTCACCTCCGTCTCTGATGATGTGTTGTTTGCTTAAAATTCTGTCTGCCGAAAATTTTCTCAGCACACAAAAAAAAGACCTGCGTCTTCTCATAAAGAATAGCACAAGGTCCTCCTCTTGTCAACCGAAAATCCGGAAAAGCCCGTTATTTTCAGGCTTTTTACTGTTTTTTCCGGTCTGATTTATCGTTTTTCGGGAATTTTTTACTGATTTTTCATAAAATCCTCCAGTGCCAGCGCCAGCTGGTCGGGGCAGCTTGTGGTTCTTCTGCCGCAGGTAATGCCCTTCAGCTTCTTTGCCACCTCCTCAGGCTTCTGTCCCTCTACAAGTGCCGCAATGCCCTTGTGGTTGCCGTCACAGCCGCCTAAAAATGCAACATTTTTCACTACGCCGTCCTCCACATCAAATTCAATGCGAACCGCGCAGGTGCCCTTTGTGTTATATTTTACATGCATCTCTTTCTTCCTCCTTCTCTCTTATCCAAAAGAAAATACCACATTTTCCGCCTGATTTCAACTTTATTTTCGGCTTTTCCCAATCAGATAGGTAAGAAAGAACAGTACCGCCGCCGTCAGCACCATCGTTGCCCCCGCAGAGGTGCCGCAGGAATAGGAAACCCATAAGCCCACAACGGAAGAAAGCAAGCCAAACACAGTCGCAGTCCAATGATAGCTTCCGGCAGAGGAAGTAATATTTCTTGCTGCCGCCGCCGGCAGAATCAGAAGCGAGTTAATCATCAGTATCCCCACCCAGCGGATGGAAACCATAACCGCAACCGCAACCATTATCACAAATATATTTTCCACCAGCATCACGCGCACACCGCGGCTTGCCGCCAGAGAGCGGTTCACACTCAGCAGCAGCAGCTGATTATACAGCAATGCCCACAGCACATACGCCGCAACAAGCACAATCCCTATCGTCCATAAATCCTTCCGCCCGACCGTCAGAATATCCCCAATCAAATAGGAGGAATATTTTGCAAAGCCGCCGCTGGCGGAAAGAATCACAATCCCCAACGCCATTGCCGCCGAGGAAAATACACTGATGACCGTATCCGAGGAAACCATATTTGCGGATTTCACCTTTGTAATCACCAGACCAAGAAAAATCCCGAAGGCAAGCATCGCAAGCAGAGGCTCCTGCATCCCCAGCAAAACCCCAAGCCCTATGCCCGTAAAGGCACTATGCCCCAGTGCATCCGAGAAAAACGCCATTTTGTTGTTAACCGCCATCGTCCCAAGCAGGGCAAATAGCGGCGCAATCAGAACCGCCGCCAGAAAGGCGTGCCTCATAAAGTCATATTGAAGCATCGGAAATATCGTCAAAAGCTGCATCATTTCGCCACCTCCTCAAAGGAAAACCCAAACGCCTCCCGAAATGCGTCTGTTGCAAAAACCTTGTTCGCATCGCCCTGTGCCACAACGGTTTTATCCAGCAGCACCACACGGTCGGCATATTTGCGAATCAATCCCAAGTCGTGCGAAACCAGAAGGATTGCCATGTGCTGCTTATCCCTCAGCTCTGTCACTCTTTTGTAAAACAGGTCAAGCCCTGCCATATCCACACCGGAAACAGGCTCGTCCAAAACCAGTAAATCAGGAACCGGATCGGTTGCCAGTGCCAGAAGCACCCGCTGCAGTTCACCGCCGCTCAGTGCCCCCAGTCTGCGCTCCGCCAAATACCCACATTCCATGTCCTCCAGAATCTCTCGGATATGCGCCTGCATTTTTTTCTGCTTGCCAAACCAGACAGGACTGCCGCCCTTCGCCGCCGCAATAAAATCCGAAACGGAAATGGGCATACTCTTGTCAAAATCCAAATGCTGTGGCACATAGCCAATCCGAGGAACCGGCATCACAACACCATGATGGTCTGTAAAGGAGATACTTCCTTTATACTGCCGTTCTCCCAGAAGGGTACGCAGCAGCGTGGTTTTCCCTGCGCCGTTTTTCCCGATTAGGGCTGTCAGCTCACCGCAGTGAAACGTCAGATTGATGTTGTCAAGCAATATATCCTCGCCGCTCGTCACGCTGATATTTTTCATTTCAATGCTGCAAAGTCCGCAACTGTTATGGTTGCTCATGCCGCCGCCTCCTTCCAATGCTGTGCAACAGCCTGTATATTTCTTCTCATTCGCTCAGTATAAGAGGGGTTTCCTTCTGCCGCCGTTGTCAGTGGGTCTAAGAGCGTAATCGTTTCGCCCGTTTCCTGCGCCAGTGTTTCGGCATAAATCCTGCCGTCATCTGCCGCCGTCAGAAAGAATTGTATCTTATGTTCCCTCGCTTCATCTGCCGCTTCGGTCAGCTCCTTCGCAGAAGGTACCTGGTATTCGTCCACAAAAATACCGCTTGCAATTTCCATCCCAAACAGCTCCGCAAAGTATGCAAAGCCCTCATGGAATACCTCTGCTTCCGTGCCTTCCGGCAAATTCAGCTGCGCCGCCTCCTGCAAAAGCGCATCCGTTTCCGCCTTGAACCTCGCCGCATTTTCCGCAAAAACAGCCGCGTCCGCCTGATCCATCTCGCTTAATGCCGCCGCAATGTTTTCTGCCTGCTGCGCCGCCCTTGCAGGGGAAAGCCAAATGTGGGAATTGCCCTCATGTTCATGCTCCTGCTCGTGTTCATGCGCTTCCGATTCTTCCTCCTCATCATGGTGATGATGTTCTTCTTCCTCTAACAAAGCAATCCCCTCGGAGGTATCTACCACCGTCAGTTCGGGATATCGTTCCAGCGCCTGCTCCAAAAAGCTTTCCATACCGCCACCATTAATGATGAATATATCCGCCGTTTCCAACAGCTTCATATCCGAAATGGATAATTCATAATCATGCAGACAGCCCGTCTGCGGCTGTGCCATATTTTCCAATCTGATTCCCTCTGCTCCCTGCACAATCTCCTGCGCCAGCAGATAAACAGGGTAAAAGCTAGTCACGACCGTCAATTTATCTGTTTCTTCGGTTTTATTTTTTTCCGTGCCGCATGCCGTAAAAAGCAAGGCTGACAGCAAAAACAGCACAAGTCCCTTTTTTTTCATATTCTCTCCGCCATTTCGCCTGAATTTCTTATTGCAAATCATTTGCAATTAGATATGATAGCATTGTATACAATCATCTTTCTCTTGTCAAGCGTCCGCTTTCCCGATATGATGAGAATAGCATTTATTTTTTCTTTTGAAAGGAGCTCACCCATGATTCGTAAATATAAAAACCTGATTCCAAAAGTTCCCGCAAGCTGTTTCATTTTCCCTACCGCAGAAATCATCGGCAGTGTGGAGCTGGGCGAGGATGTCATTGTCTATCCCGGTACAGTTGTGCGCGCAGGCTATGGAAAAATCACCATCGGCGACAAAACAAATTTACAGGAAAACGTCACCTTCCATGTAGAAACGGGTTACGATATCCATGTCGGCGCAGGTGTCACCATCGGGCATAACGCCATTATCCATGGCTGCACCATTCATGATAACGTCCTCGTCGGCATGGGCGCAATCATTCAAGAGGGCGCAGTCATCGAGGAGAACTGCTTCATCGGCGCAGGCGCAATCGTCAAACGCGGTATGCGCATCCCCAAGGGGCACATGGCGTATGGCATCCCCTGTCGCATCGTCCGCCCCATCACGCAGGCGGAATATGATGAAATCCGCATTTCCACGCAGGAATATCAGGAATATAAGGCAGAATACGAAAGACGGGAGCAGGAAAATGACAGCCTTCTGTAAGAAGAAACCCTCCTTTTCTTTTTCAAAAAACCCATGACTTTCTGCCTTTTAATAGCTTTTTCTCATAAAAACATGAAATACACCTTGCAAATTACATTGTTCTGCGATAAAATAGGCATGTAAAAAGATGAAGGAGGTGTTTCCAATGGCTCATAAAATCGGTCCCGAATGCATCGGTTGTGGCGCTTGCGCAGGCGGCTGCCCTACAGGTTGCATCCATGAAGACGGCGGTGTTTACGTTATCAACGCTGCTGAATGCATCGACTGCGGTACTTGTGCAGGCAACTGTCCCACAGGCGCAATCAAAGCTGAATAATTTTTACTTAAAGCGAAAAAGTGAGCCGTCAGGCTCACTTTTTTTGTCTTTTTTTGTCTGAATAAGTCAAAAATCTGTTTTTGTCTTAATTGAGTATGCTTCCTTTTCCTCTTATGTCAAAAGAATTGCCTTCCCCATCGCAAAGGAATAAAGATAGGTCTCCCGAATGGAAATCCCCATTGCTCTCTCCAGCGCCGTCCGGTACAACTCCAGCTGAATGCGGTATCGCGCCTTCAGATCTTCTTCATCGTAAATGCGGTCACTCTTATAGTCAATCAGAATCCCGACATCTTTTTCCGTAAAGTAGCAGTCAATAATCCCGTTTACCAGAATTTCGTCCGTCACCTCTCGATATTCCTCCCCGAAGAATACTTCCTTCGGCTGCATCAGCACAGAAAACGGGCGTTCCTTCTCTATCCTCTCAGCCCCACGCAGCCGTTCCGCCAGTTCGGACTTGAAAAATTGCAGAAGCTCCCTTCTCCGAAGATATTTTCCTTCTTCCTCCGTCAGTCTGCCTCTCTGCACCAGCTCCGCTGTCAAGCTGTCAATTTCCTCCTTCGTATATTTCTTCCGAAAATCCGCTTCTTCCATAAAGGTGTGCATCGCCGTACCCATCTCGGCACTGCTCAGCTTCCGCTTTTCCGCAAAATCGGGCAGTCTGATTTCCTGATGTGCAGGCGTAATGATTTCGCCTGTCATTTCCTCCTGATATTTCCGCTTGATTTCCGAAATGGAAAGCTTCGCAGGCAGCCTTGTTTCCTTCCCATGGGGATATTGCCAGCTTAAAATGCGGAAAACCGCCTGCCGCTCCTCCGTCATTTCCGCAGGGCTTTCCCATGCCGCAAAAAAATCCCGCTGTTCCTCGGCAGTCTTCTGCTCCTGCGCCGTTTCCTGCAAGGCCTCGTCCTTTGTCATGCAGGAAAGCCTCCATGCCGATTCCTCCGCAGAAAAAACACACTGCTTCGGCAATCCGTCCTCCCATTCTGCTGCAAGCCGCTCTCTCGCAGGATGACGCAGATAGGCAGGCATCACCCAGTCCAGATAGCTTTTCGCGCGCCGCAGACGGGATGCAGGCAGAATCTCCGTATCGCAGTCCGCCGTACTGCCCCATTTCAGAAACGCCTTTTCAAAATCCTTCACCGTTCCCGTCAGAATCAGCTTTTCCTTTGCACGCGTCAGCGCCACATAAAGCACGCGCAGCTCCTCTGCAAGGTTTTCCTCTCTGATTGCCTCTGCCAGCGCACGCTTTGCCAGTGTGCGGTAGGAAACCCGTTTTTCGATATCCGTATAATCCATACCGCAGCCCCATTTCTGGTGCAGCAGCACCGCACTGCGGATATCCAGCTCATTAAAGCTTTTCCCCATATCCGCCACGAAAACCACAGGAAATTCCAGACCCTTGCTCTTGTGAATCGTCATCACCTGCATCCGATCCTCGCCCTCGGTCGGCAGCTTTGCGGAGGATGTTTCCGCCTCCGCCGTTTTCATATCCTCCACATAGCGGATGAAATAAAACAGTCCCCTATGGCTGCCCTTCTCATATTGCTCCGCCTTTTCCAGCAAAAGCCGCAGATTCGCCTGCCTGAGCGTCCCCCCTGCCGTCACACTCAGATAATCATAATACCCCGTTTCGCGGTACAGCAGCCGCAGCAGCTCATGCAGAGAAAAATTCCGCACCTCGTTCCGCCAATGTGTTAAATCTGCAAGAAAAGCAGAAATCCGCGCGTGCAGTGCCGCATCCTCGCCCTCCTGCAAATAACGCCACAGGCAGTCATAATACAATCCCTTGCCGCCCTGCAACCGAATCTGCATCAACGCATCCGCAGAAAAATCATAAATGGGCGAGTGTAAAATCGAAAGCAGGGGAATATCCTGTCTGGGGTTATCCAACAGCCGCAGCAAATGCAGCATGGTTTCTACCTCCGGCACCTCAAAATAGCCCTCCGCCGTTTCCGCATAATAGGGCATCCCTGCCTTGCCGAATACATCATCCAGCACACTGCTCCAATTCTTCATGGAGCGCAGCAGAATCGCAATATCCCCATACCGCAGGGGGCGATATGCGCCTGTTTTCTTATCCACAACATGATAGCTGCTTTCCATCAGCGCGCGAATCCTTGCGGCAATCGCGGTCGCCTCCACCTGCCGTCTGTCCAGCTCTTTCAGTTCCTCCGAAAGCTCGGAATCCTCTGCCTCCGCTGTCGCAATCAGAAGAATCTCATTCTCGCCGCCGTGCGGCTCTGCGCAGTCGGGGAACGTCATTCCTGCATATAATGCCGCCGCATCATCGTATGCAATGTCCCCGAATTCCTTCTGCATGATCTGGCGAAAAATAAAATTCACGCCATCCAATATATTTTTACGGCTGCGGAAGTTCTTGGAAAGCACGATTTTCCGTTCCTTCCGTCCCTCCTCCGCAGGATACCGCTGATATTTCTCATTGAATAATTCGGGCATCGCCTGACGGAAGCGATAAATGCTCTGCTTCACATCGCCCACCATAAACCGATTATTCTCGCCGATGCTTTCGCCCGAAACTGCCGCCAGAATCGTTTCCTGCACTAAGTTACTGTCCTGATATTCGTCAATCATGATTTCATCATACCGCTGCCGCAGTTCTGCCGCCGCTTCTGTCGGCGTACCGTCCTCGTTCACCAGAATCTCCAGTGCAAAATGCTCATAATCATGAAAATCTATCATATTTTTTTCCCGCTTTGCCGCCGCAAAGGCATCCAGAAACAGCTTCGTCAGCCGCGCAAGCCCCTGCGCAACGGGATACAGCCGCCGCACCAGGTCTGCCTGCATTTCGGGGCTATAAGCAAAAATCGTCTCCTGCAATTTTTTGATGGTATCCTTCGCTTCGTTTCGCAATGCCTTAATGCGCTCCGCCGTTTCCTTTTCCTCGCCGCGGTAGGCAGGCAGACGCGCAAAATCAATCGCAAGATACGCCAGCCGCCAGTCGGCATACTTTTTCTGCAATGCCGCCGCAAAATTCTCCACCATCGCGACCTCGTTCGTCAAAAGCTTATGATAGCCGCCAAATTCGCCCTCATCTGCCATCTGCCATGCCTTTTTCAGCTGATAGCGCGCATAGTCCAGAGCAGTCTCCACGCTCTGCCGAATCAGCAAAAACCAGCCGCAGGCATCTACCGTTTCCCCCTCCGCAAGGAAAAGGCTCTCCGCCAGCTGCTCTAACTGCCGTTTCGGGTTCGGGCTGCCCTCCGCAAAGGTATACAGCTGCAAAACCAAATCCTGCAAGGGCGTATCCTTCGTAGAGGAGGAAAAGGTTTCCAGCAGGTCAAAAAACCACTGGCTGTCCTCCGCCGCATAAAGCGTCTCGAATAGCTCCTCCAGCACCTCCTTTTGCAGCAGCTTGATTTCCGCAGGGTCGGCAGTGCGCACCTTCGGGTCAAGCTCCAACAAATGATAATATTCCCGAATCACCTGCAAGCAGAAGGCATGGATGGTCTTGATATCTGCCCTTGGCAAAAACGCCATCTGGTTTTGCAAATGGATATCTTCGGGCGTTTCCTCCAGCTGCTTCGCAATCGCCACGCCAATCCTCTGCCGCATTTCGGATGCCGCCGCATTCGTAAACGTCACCACGAGCAGTCTGTCTATTTCCTGCCCCTCCCGCAAAAGCTTCGTAATAATGCGCTCCACGAGAACCGCCGTTTTGCCGCTGCCTGCCGCCGCCGCAATCAGCAAATCACTGCCCCTCGCATCAATCGCCTGTTTCTGCTCCTTCGTCCATCTGTTTGCCATCGCCGTTCCTCCCCACACTGCCCCCTCGGCTTACTGCGCCCGTTTCAAGCGGATGTGAAAGGGAACATAGCCCGTAAAGGAGCTCATAAAACTACTATAGGAATTATACCAGAAATTCCCGATGAATGCGAAGGAAAAACCACTCAGGGTTTTGTCACCAAATAAATACCTCGCCGTTGTTTTATGAAATAGCTCCTGAAAGCCGCTCTGATACAGCTCCGCACAGCGGTGCAGAAGATCTGTCATCTTCCTCTCCTGTCCACTCAGCGAAAAAACCGCTGTCAACCCTGTCCACATGCGTGTCCAGTCCAGTCCACTTTTCCTACGGCGGACTGTGCGAATCGTATGATAAATTGCTGCCAGCTTAAAAAACCGAGCAAGCGTTTTTTCATCCATTCGCCCCAGATTTTCCCGAAAATAGTTATACGCAAGCGGCGTTTCCAGAAAAACCTCATACGCATCTGCCGCCGTGCTTTCCACACACTGCGCGAAAAATTCCCGCAAAAACGCATCCTCCAGTGCATACGCCCGCGCCGAAAGCCGCTCCCGTTCCGCCTCAATCCAAAGCACCAGCTGCTCTTCCTTCTTTCTTTTTTCCCACATAAAAAATCACCTCCCCTTTATTGTAAAAGGAAAGGTGTGGCAGTTCCTGTTTTTTCTCCGCAAAATCAGACAGGCTCCCGCAAAATACGGGAGCCGCAGAATATTAAGTCGAAAACAGGCTTTCGACTTGTTGAAACAGCCCTTCTGTCGGGTTGTCAGCACCCGCAGGCATTGCCGATGCTGTTGCTCTTGTTGTTGCCGCAGCAGCACAGCAAAATCAGAATCCACAGCCAGGAGCCGCTGTCGCCCCAGCTGCCGCAGCCATCATTATTGCCGCAGCAGCACAACAGAAGCAAGATCCAGATGATGTTTTCGTTCCCACAACCAAATCCACACATAATAAAATACCTCCTTAAGATAAAAGCATTCTTGTTACACTCCTATCCTATGAGGTATTTTGAAATTTCTTGCCTGTCTTGCTTTCGTTTTCCTGCGAAAAAAATCACTTCGGCAGAATCAAATCATTGATGCTGATGTCCACCGTAAAGCCGCCCATTTCATCCGCAATGCTGACCAGCCTGATGCTTTCTTCATCCACAAAATGCAGTACATGTGTCATTTTATTTATTTCCCCCAGAGAAACCAGATCTGCTTCCTCCGCAATGCCGTAAAAAAATGCCTGCATCCCGTTTCTGCGATAAAGCTCCATAATGGATAATGCGGCATCATAGCCTGCCTCTGTGCAGGTGAAAAGCGCCTTTGTCTGCACCTCTGCCATAAAATCATCCCTTCTTCTTTTCCACAAGCAGCTTTTCCAGCTCGTCAATAAAGGTATTGATATCCTTGAACTGCCGATAAACAGAGGCAAAGCGCACATACGCCACCTCATCCACCTCTTTCAGACGATCCATCACCATATTGCCAATCTGCTTGCTTTCTACCTCTCTCTCACCCAGACCCATCAGCGTATTTTCAATATCATCCGCCAGCTCCTGAATCTGCTGTGCCGTAACGGGACGCTTGTTGCAGGATTTCATTACACCGTTGATAATCTTGGTTTTGTCGAAAATTTCTCTTGTACCATCATTTTTAATCACCGTAATCGGAATCATATCAATCCGCTCGTATGTAGTGAAGCGTTTTCCGCAGCTTTCGCAAAGGCGGCGGCGGCGAATGACTGAGTTATCCTCCTGTCCGCGAGAATCGATTACCTTTGTATCATTATAATTGCAAAAAGGGCATTTCAAAGCCATTTCCTCCTTTAAATAGCATATAAACAGCATAAAAATCTATCCTTCAGTATAAAGGAGATTCTGCCGCAGGTCAACACCCGTCAGTCCCCATCTGTTCTTAGGATTTCCTCTCCATCCACCTCCACAAGAATGATATCGTCACCGATGCGGCGAATACACCGCCAAGGCACGAAAAATGCCCTTTCCTTTCCGAAGAAATTCCACTTACTGCCACATTCCGGAATAATCAGTGTGCAGATTTTTCCGGAAATCGCATCCATTTCCAAATCGCAGACGCACCCCAACCGTCTTCCATCGCAGATATTGATGACCTCCTTCTCCTGTAAGCAGGAAAACCGTTCCCATTTCATTTTTCTCTCCCCCATTTTTGGTAATCTTTTTTAATTTTATGCGAAAAAAGTCCGTCCGAAGGCTCACTTTCGGCAATCTGTTTAAATTCATATTTTTCACACTGTTCCCCTTGACGAGCTTCTTTGAATACCATACAATATATATGCTTGCTATTTTAAACAACACCCACATCTTGTGGTTTATTTGAGATAAAATTTCATTTGGATGGAACTAGAAAAAAAGGGAAAATCGAAAAGAGGGAATGATTATGATTACAACCATCACCAAAAGAGACGGGCGCACTGTGCATTTTGATATCAACAAAATCGCCAGTGCCATTGAAAAAGCCTTTGCAGCAACCATCGGCAAAAAGGATTACGCAATCTGCCTTGCACTTGCACAGGAGGTTTCCGATATTTTTGAAGAAAAACAAATTGACTCCCCTACGGTAGAGCAGATTCAGGATACCGTAGAGCGCGTACTGATTAACCACGGGCATGTACGCACCGCAAAGGCGTATATCCTCTATCGTGCAGAACGTACCAGAGTCAGAAACATGAACGACAGACTGATGAAAACCTTCGAGGACATCACCTACAAGGACGCAACCGACAGCGATATCAAGCGCGAAAACGCGAATATCGACGGCAACACCGCCATGGGCTCCATGCTGAAATACGGCTCCGAGGGTGCAAAGCATTTCTATGAAAGCTATGTGCTGAACCCTGCCCATTCCGAGGCGCACAGAAACGGGGATATTCATATTCATGATTTGGACTTCTATACACTGACAACCACCTGCTGCCAGATTGATTTAATCAAGCTGTTCCATGATGGCTTTTCCACAGGGCATGGTGTACTGAGAGAGCCCAACGATATCGCAAGCTATGCTTCTCTGGCTTGTATTGCTATCCAGTCCAACCAGAATGACCAGCACGGCGGTCAGTCTATCGCAAACTTTGATTATGGTCTGGCTCCCGGCGTTGCAAAAACCTACAAAAAACGCTATCGTTCCAACCTGACCTCCTTAATTGAAGTGATGGACTGCGCCGCGCATGCGAAAAAAACAAAGGAAATCTTCCAAACACTGACCGCAGAAAATCTGATTCCTACACTGGATGGCTCTCAGGCATACACCGAAAGAGAAAAGGAGCTGCTTCTGGAGGCAGGCGTACCCGAAGAAATTCTGGACAAGATTCAGTCCTTCTCCGCGAAAAAGGCAACCGAGGAAACCGATAAGGCAACCTATCAGGCAATGGAGGCACTGCTGCATAACCTCAACACCATGCACAGCCGTGCAGGCGCACAGACCCCCTTCTCCTCCATCAACTACGGCATGGATACCTCCACAGAAGGGCGCATGGTTATGAAAAATATGCTTCTGGTGACAGAGGCAGGGCTGGGCAACGGCGAAACTGCTATCTTCCCCATCCAGATTTTCCGTGTGAAGGATGGCATAAACTTCAACCCCGGCGAACCCAACTATGACCTGTTCAAGCTTTCCTGCCGCGTGAGTGCAAAGCGTCTGTTCCCGAATTTCTCCTTCCAGGATGCACCCTTTAACCTGCAATATTATAAGGAAGGCCATCCCGAAACAGAAATCGCATACATGGGCTGCCGTACCCGCGTTATCGGCAATGTGAACGATCCCGAACGGGAAATCACCTACGGCAGAGGGAATTTAAGCTTCACCTCCATCAACCTGCCCCGTATCGCAATTCTGGCAAACAAAAACATCGACTGGTTCTTCTCCGAGCTGGACAGAAAGATTGACTTGGTCGTAGAACAGCTGCTGGAGCGCTTTGAAATTCAGGCAAAGAAAAAGGTACACAACTACCCCTTCCTGATGGGCGAGGGTGTCTGGATTGACAGCGAAAAGCTGAATTATGATGACGAGGTAAGAGAGGTGCTCAAGCACGGCACACTTTCCGTCGGGTTTATCGGTCTGGCAGAGGCACTGAAGGCACTGCTTGGCGTACACCACGGCGAAAGCGAAATTGCACAGAACCTTGGCCTGGATATCATCGGGCACATGAGAAAACGCATGGATGACCTGTCCGCAGAAACACATCTGAACTTTAGCCTGCTAGCAACGCCTGCAGAAGGGCTGTCCGGCCGTTTTGTCCGCATGGACAGAGAACGCTTCGGCTCCATCGAGGGTGTCACAGACAGAGAATATTACACAAACAGCTTCCATATTCCTGTATATTACCCCATCAGCGCGTATAAGAAGATTCAGCTGGAAGCACCTTATCACGAGCTGACAAATGCAGGACATATCACCTATATCGAACTGGACGGCGACCCCAGCACAAATCTGGATGCCTTTGAAAAGGTCATCCGCTACATGAAGGCGCAGGGCATCGGCTACGGCTCCATCAACCATCCCGTTGACCGCGATCCCGTCTGCGGCTATAACGGCATCATCGGGGACACCTGCCCGAAATGCGGCAGAAGTGAAACCGACGGAGAATACGGATTCCAGCGCATCCGCAGAATCACAGGCTATCTGGTAGGTACGCTTGACCGCTTCAACAACGCAAAGCGTGCAGAGGTACGCGACAGAGTGAAACATTCTATTGTAACGGAAGTAAAATTAGAAGCAAAGGATTGATAGAGGCATGAGAATCAGTCTGAGCGGCATAACCGGGGATTCCATTGTGGATGGCCCCGGGCTGCGCCTGACCATATTTACGCAGGGCTGCCTGCACCATTGCCCCGGCTGCCACAACCCACAGACGCACGACCCCGAAGGCGGCTCCTGGGCGGATACAGAGGATATCCTTGCGGCGGCGGCAGAAAATCCCCTACTGGACGGGATTACCCTTTCGGGCGGCGACCCCTTTTTACAGCCTGTCCCCTGCCTTGCCTTGGCGGAGGGTGCGCATAAAATCGGCTTGAATGTATGGACATATACGGGCTATACATGGGAGGCACTCTTGGAGGAAAACGATACCGAAAAGCTGGCACTTTTAAAGGAAACGGATGTGCTTGTAGACGGGCCTTTTCTTCTGGCAGAACGCTCCTTGGAGCTGCGGTTCTGCGGCAGCCGCAACCAGCGGTTGATTGATGTAAAAAAATCCCTTGCAGAGGGCAAGGTTGTGCTCTGGGAGGAACCGAGCTATTTTTAAGATAAAAAATAAGGGAGTCTGCCGACTCCCATTTTTATTTTGATGTAAAATATTTTATTGCGATAATCACTGCCGATATCACGAGATACGGGATGACTCTGCTCATATCTATTTCTTCAATCGAAGGATCAACTTTTTCCAGAAATTTCTGCACCAGAAAAATCATGCCATAAAACACAAATACAAAAATCGGAATTGCAATCGAATATTCCATAATGCGTCCCCCTTTTCTTTTCAGCATAGCAGAAAACCCAAGGTCTGACAACAATCCCCGAAAATATTTAAGAAAATCTTACGATTTCTACTTCTTCTCCCCAAAAGGCGCGAAATGTGTTACACTTTCCTTAAAGAATCCGCAAGGATTAAGGAAAACTTAAACATTTCCCTGCGATTTTCTTAAAATCGTTTCGGTAAGATAGAATCACAGCATGACGGAGGTGCACCATGTACAACATTTTGATTTGCGATGACGAAAAGGATATCGTATCCGCTCTATCGATTTATTTATCCACAGAAAACTACAACATTTTCACCGCCTATACCGGGCAGGAGGCCTTGGATATCGTTGCCAAGCATGACATTCATCTGATTCTGATGGATATCATGATGCCCCAGATGGACGGGATTGCCGCTACGGTGAAGCTGAGAGAAACCTCGAACATCCCCATTATCCTGCTGACCGCAAAGAGTGAGGACAGCGACAAGATTCTGGGGCTGAATATCGGGGCGGATGACTACATCACGAAGCCCTTCAACCCGATTGAAGTGCTGGCAAGGGTGCGTTCACAGCTGCGCCGCTATACCTCTCTGGGCGGCATGGCGAAGAAGGCTTCCCACCTGACAAACGGCGGCATTGAAATGGATGATGAATCGAAAATCGTGACGGTGGACGGCGAGGTTGTCAGCTTAACACCAAGCGAATACAACATTCTCAAGCTGCTGATGGAAAACCCCGGCAGAGTTTTTTCCTCCACGCAAATCTATGAACGCATCTGGAATGAGGATGCCTGCGGCTCCGGCAGCGTGGTTGCTGTACATATCCGCCATCTGCGTGAAAAAATTGAGATTGACCCCTCGAACCCCCGTTATCTCAAGGTAGTCTGGGGTCTGGGGTACAAAATCGAGAAGGAGGCGAAACAATGACAAAGCTTTCCTATACCCTCGGCATGAAGGTGTTTGCCTGCTTTATCGCAGTGCTTTCGGGCATCACCGCCTTTTTCGACGGTATTGGTATCTTTCTGGCAAACAGCTACGACTTTTATAGCAGCAGCCTTGCAGAACTGAAGCTGGCCCATCCTTATCTTGATACAGGGATGCTGACGAAGCTTTACGGAATGCGCGGCTCACTTCTGCCGATTCTGGTGATCAGCCTGCTTCTGTTTGCCATCTCGGTGATTTATCTTCTGTGCGCGGCAGGGCATCGGCCGGATACGGATGAAATCGTTCCGAATTTACAGGATAAAATCCCTCTGGATCTGTATTTTGCCATCGTCTGCCCGATTTCACTGGCAATTCTGTTCCTTATTCTGGAAGGCCGCAATCCCCTTGCCGATATGGGGGCGCTTTCCTTTGTAGTAATTGGTTCGATCATTCTCGCCATTTTGGGACTGGCGACGCTTCTGACCTGCGTAACCCGTCTGAAGCTGGGAAGATATTTTTATCAGCACACGATTGCCTATCAGGTCATTCGCTTCTGCTGGAAAATGCTTGCGGCAGTCTGCTCGACGATTGCGGATGCTGTAAAATCCATTTCCACTACATGGAAGATTGCAGTGGCATGGCTTGTGATTTCCGCATTTTATACCATGGGCGGCTTTGGGGCGATTGTGCTCAGCTTTGCACTTCTGCTGGTATTCTGCTCCATGGCATCACAGATGCAGGAGCTGAAAAACGGCGGCGAGGAGCTGGCAAAGGGCAACCTGAACTACAAAATCAACACACAGCGGATGTTCCCCCTCTTTCGCGCGCATGGAAAAAACCTGAACAGCATTTCCAAGGGCTTTTCCATCGCATTAGAGCAGAAAATGAAAAGCGAGCATCTGAAAACGGAACTCATCACAAATGTTTCCCATGATATCAAAACGCCGCTGACCTCTATCATCAACTATGTGGATCTGCTGAAAAAGGAAAATCTGGATGGACAGGCGGCGGAATATATCGAGGTTCTGGACAGACAATCCCGCAGGCTGAAAAAGCTGACCGAGGACTTGGTTGAGGCCTCCAAGGCTTCGACAGGCAACCTCAAGGTACAGCTTGCCCCGACGGATATGGGCGAGCTGGCGGCACAGGCAGTTGCAGAATATGAGGAAAAGCTGGAAAACGCCCATCTGGAGGCGGTCATCAACGGCGGAGATACCCCCCTGTTTGCCATGGTGGACGGCAATCTGACCTGGCGCGTGCTGAGCAACCTTCTGAGCAACGCCTGCAAATATTCGCAGCCGCACACAAGAGTGTATATCGATATCAAAAAAGAGAAGGATACCGTGATTCTTTCCATGAAGAATATCAGCAGAGATGCGCTCAATATTCCTGCGGAGGAATTGATGGAGCGGTTTGTGCGCGGAGACAGCTCCCGTCACACAGAGGGAAGCGGCTTGGGGCTGAATATCGCACAATCTCTTGTCGGCTTGCAGAAAGGAACCTTCTCTCTGGAAATCGAAGGTGATTTGTTCAAGGCATTTGTCGCATTCCCTGCAACCGAGCCTCCTGCGCCCCCTGCGGAGGAAATGCCGGAGAAGGAAATGCCAACGGATGCAATGCCAATGGAGGATATGCCGATAGAAGAAATGCAAGAGGAAACGGAAAAAGGCGAATAAAAAAAAGCGACTCGAAAAAAAATTTCGGGTCGTTTTTTTCATTCTTACCATTTATGATGGTGCAGCTGCCCCTCCATCAGCATGCCGGGGAAGCCCTGCTGCCGCATGGCCTCATAAATAATAATGGCAACGGAATTGGAAAGATTCAGGCTTCTTGCCGCTTCGAGCATAGGGATGCGAATGGTATTTGCTTCATGCGCCATAAGAATTTCTTCGGGGATGCCCGCGCTTTCCTTCCCAAACATGATGTAATCATTTTCGCCGTAGGTCACATCAGCGTAAATATGACGCGCCTTTGTGGATGCCATCCAGATTTTCGCATTGGGATTCCTTTCGCAGAAGTCCTCGAAATTTTCATAATAGCGGATATCCAGAAGCTTCCAGTAATCCAGACCTGCGCGCTTGAGATACTTATCCTCAACGGAAAAGCCCAGAGGCTTAATCAGATGCAGGACAGAATTTGTCACTGCGCAGGTACGCGCGATATTGCCTGCGTTCTGGGGAATTTCCGGCTCCAACAAAACAATGTGCATAAAAAATCATTCCTTTCTTCTGCAGATTAGCATAGCATACCCGTTTGCAAAAAACAACTCTCGGTTTTCGGTGGAAATTTGCAGAACTCCTTGTATTTTGGTATATTTTCTATTGACATAAATAAGAACCCGTATTATTATTAAATAACAATAGTTATCATTTATAAGAGGGGTGTATTTGTATGAAAGAAACTGCGCAGCTTTTGCGAGAAAAAGGGCTGAAGGTCACCCCACAGCGTATTGCCGTTTATAATATGCTTTTGGGTACCACCGCGCATCCGAATGCGGAAATGATTTATAAAACACTGGAACCGACTAACCCCACCATGAGCCTTGCTACGGTCTATAAAACGCTTGATTTTTTCAAGCAGCTTGGTCTGGTGCAGGAATTGAACGTGGGCGAGTCAAGCTCTCGTTATGATGCCGTGGTGCGGTGTCATCCGCATACGGTTTGCCGTATCTGCGGCAGAGTGGATGATTTGCACATGGACGCATTAACAGAGGTTGCAAGAAAGCTTGTGCCGGATTTGGATTTTGATGTGGAATGTGAGCAGCTCATCCTCTACGGGGTCTGCAAGGAATGTCCGGAAAAATAACCGCCAAAAAGAGTATCTTTCGCTTAGAGGATACTCTTTTTTCTTTGCAATTCTTAAGACTTTCTTACAATGTTCGCGTCTTGTTGACATCCGTTTTTTACCTTTGCTATACTGGAAAAAAGGACATTTTTCGGTAAAAAGGGGGCAAACGAATGAAATATAAACGAAAGCTGGCACCTGCAACGACCTTTGATTTTGCCGCCATGGAAACATGGCTGTCTGATATGGCGGAGGACGGGTGGATTCCTGTTGACTTTCGGGGCGAAAAGGTAAAATTTCAGCAGGCAGAACCGCAAAAAAGAAGCTACCGCATTGCCATTCCGCGCTATTTCGATACCCAACCTACCGCAAAGCAGCTGGAGGCATACCGTCAGCTTGGTTGGGAATTTATCTGTACCTACCGCTGCAAGGGCTATCTTCTGGCGAATATCACGGAGCATCCCCAAGAGCCTTACACAGACCCTGCCGTACAGAAGAAAAACATTGAGGAGCTTTATCAAGAGGAACGCTATCTTTATCTTGCAGGCATGGTTCTCGGCACTCTGTTTTTCGTCGGCTTAGGGCTGCTTACATGGCATTATTTAGGTCGAAATATCATAGACCCGAATTGGGTTTTGGAGTTTTATGGGCCAATCCTCTTCCTCCTTCTCGCTGTTTTCAATTTCTATGAGCTGCGTCTGCTCAAAAGGCTGAAAACAAGCTTGGAGCAAGGACTTCCCATCTCGCATGAGAAGGATTACACCAAAAAGCTGCAGCTCAAAAGAATCAGCAATCTCATTTACGCGATTCTGGGTATCACACTTCTCCTGCCACCCCTCTCGGACATCTATTCTGCTTTTAGACCGGACGAAACACAGGAGAAGGCTGCCGTTTCGGTTTCTCCTCTGCCTTATGTGCCGATGGAAGAAATCACAAAAAGTGCCTCCGATACCGAAATCAGCCTCTATTCCGAGCCAACACTCTTTGCACCCCTGCTTTTCCAAACGTTCGAGATGGGCGATTCCAACTCAATGGATACCATGCTTTTAGAGGTGCGCCCCTCCTTCCTGACGGAACAGGCATTTCTGACCTTAGGGGCAAACGGCACATTTCCCGATGCCTTCCTTCCCTCAACGGCAAAGAAGGCGTTGGTGCTTTCCTCTGATTCCTTTGACGAGGGGTATTTTTATCAGGAAACAAGCGAGATGCACCGCCAGATGCTGACGCTTCGCAAGGGCACCCGCCTTCTGATTGTGCGCTACCACGGCGAGAACAGACTGGTCGATTCTCTGAGCGCCTTTCTCCCCCTATTAGAGCAGGACTACACCATACAGGAATAACCGAAAACATCAAGAGGAGGACATTCTATGACGAAATGCAAAAGAAGGCTGCTCCCCGCAGAGCCTTACGAGATTGACGCACTGGAAAGCTGGTTTTCCGACCTTTCCGCAGAGGGACTGCATGTGCAGAAGGCAAATGCCCTCTTTGCGACCTTCATAGAGGGCGAGAAAAAGCGTCTGCTTTTCCGCATGGAGCCGAAGCAGGATGCTATTTTCCCTGCTTTGGACGAAAGCCAGGCAGAGGAACGGAATGCACAGCATAGGGAAAAGGGTTGGAGCTTTGTCTGTGGGTTGAACCGTTTTTATGTCTATGCCGCAGAGGAAGGCACAGCGGATTACTTTGCCACACCGGAGGAGGAAGGTGCATATTATCCCGACAATTTGAAGGGAAACAAATTCTTCAACAGCATCTATGCAGAACTACTGGTTATTGTTGTGCTGATTGCGGCTTATATTTTCGTTCTGCACAGACAGACCACCTATGACTGGGTAGAGGGTTTCGCCAACCCCTTCTGTAATCCTCTTATTTTAGTTTTTGCCATATTTGCCGGACAGCGCAACCGCGGTGCCATCAAGCTGCAAAGCTCTCTTGCGGCAGGCGAGCCGCACCATCAGCCGACCGATTGGCAGGCACCCCACCTGCGGTGGAAGCATCGGTTCCATTATGTCTGCGTTATCGGGATGATTACATTCCTCCTTCTGCCGTTCCTGCCCAATGTATTTTCTTTTTCCGACCGACCGATTGCAGAGGTGAAGCAGTCCCTGCCGATGATTTCTCTGGCGGAACTGGAAAATGACCCTGATTTTTACGCTGTGGACAGCTATTATCAGCGGGACGGCAATGCCAAGGAGGACTGGTGGGAGCGGGAAGCAAATCTGGTCAACTCCTATCCGACCTTCGGCTCTCCTGTTGACCTTGCCTATAATCAGGCAGGGCGGATTCCGAATCAAACAGATGCGTTAGGCGAACCGTATGAATCGGTGCTTTGGGTGGAATATCGCAGGCTTGCGTTCTTCCTTTCCCCGAAGGAATATATTAAAGAATATCTGGGTCGTGCTTATGAAACCTATGAAACTACGGCTTTGGAGGATACACCGTTTGATTACGCCCTTCTGGCAAAGGGTAAAAATCATACAAGGCTATATCTGGTTTCGGGGCAGACGCTTCTGGAACTGGACTATTACTATGGCGATGCAGATTTGACAAAGCATTATGACCTGTATGAAAAGGCACTGAAGGAAATGCAGAAAAAATAAGATAAGGCAGTGAACGTCCCATTTGGGTTGGTTCACTGCCTTTCGTTTTACTGATTTAAAATCTGACAGGTATACGCATTGATGAGATACGGCTTTTCCTCATCCATCAGATAAATGCGGTAGCATGGCTCCAGATTGATCGAGGCAACGCCATCCGCCGCAGTATTGCTTTCCATCCGCGCATAGCCAAGCTCCATGCGGTCAATGGTTGCTTCCTCCGCATGCTCGCCCTTTTTCCATTCGCGCATGAAGGCAAGCAGGGCTTCATCCGCATAGCTTAAATCCTGCTTTTCGCCCGTATAGCCGCGCACAGGGTAATAATTGAAGGTGATTTTCTGAATTCCATCGGCGGTGACGAAAAAGGAGAAATAATTCGCAAAAACCTTCTCCCGTTTATACTGCCCGAAGAAATTCACCCGAAAGCCCTCGCTCTCCTCCGCAATAATGGCATCGCCATAGCTGCCGAAGAAATGCTCCGTATTATCAATGAATTTCTGCGCTTCTCTGAGGGCTTCTGTCTTGGTCATCTCGCCCTTGCCGCTTTTCACGGCTTTCGTTTCCCAGACACCGTGCGCACCGCTCATGGTCAGGCTGCTCTGTTTCCCCTGATAAACCGTTTCGCCGCCCTTTGTAGAAGCGGTTGTGCGCGCACTGCCGAAAAACAGCCGCTCCAGCGTTTCCTTATTATAGGAGGGCAGCTCCACCGCCAGACGGGACATGGGTGGATGCTCCGTCAGAAGGTCGGTATACATGGTGATGCCGTTTCGCGAAAGCACCTCAAAGATGGAGCGCTCCTGTGTCGCCGTCATGGTGTTTTCCCGATTTTGTTTATAATTCAGCCCTGCCAGAAGTACATTCAGCAGTACCAGCAAAACAATCACAAACTTTTTTGCATTGCTCCATTCCATGCCCTTCCTCCTTTCTTCTGCATAGTTTCTTCTGCATATTTCCTTTATCGCTTATTCTCCTGCCGTTACGCCCGTTAAATCCTTTTCCTGCTCCGTATCCACCACGAAGGTATACTCATAGAGGGTAACGAACCATTTCAGGCGGATATCACCCGTCAAATCCACATGATAGCCCAATGCAATATTCTTAACATCGGTGATATCCTTATCCTCGACAACGGACTTATAGGTCTTATTTGCATCATCCAGTGCATCGATGAACTGGACGTTAATCTTCTGATTTTTCTCTGCGGCTTCGCTGAAATTGACCGCATAGCGGCGGTATTCCTTGACCGCCTGATTTCGCAGCGTTACTTTAATGGCATGGGATGCACCGATACGATCCTTCACATTCTGCGAAAGATTCACCGGCAGGTTATCCACTGCATAATCAAAATAATACACAACCTCATTATTGATGGTACGCTCGATATCCGCCAGATAAATATCCGTTTGCAGGGAATCATCATTTTTCAGGAAATTACAGCAAATCTGATAACCCTCAAGCAGGCCTGTTCTGTCATTGCCGGCGTAGTTTTCATAGCTGTAATACTCCAGAATCCGCACATCCGGATAGTATTTGACAACCGTTTCGCTGTCACTGAAGGTATAGGTGCCGTCCTCGTCACGCTCGCTCCAGTCCACAGAGAAATTGCGGAAGAAATTTTTCACCGTATTTTCCAATGTAGCACGGCTCGGCTCGCCATCCTTTTCAAAGGCAAACTCCTGCTCCAGAGCCGGATATTCATAGGGCAGATATGCCCACTGGGGCAAAAACATATTGCGCCACAGCACCGATGCACTGGTGCGCTGCCCTGTGGAGATATAGCGCATATCGCCGTTATCCGCCATCAGAGAATCATAGAGCGCGACAGACGCGCCGCCGCCCTCGCAATGAAACGCGACACATTCATTCGTATCGGAATTGACGAAATAGGCGTAGCTTTCCTCGCCGCTCCTTCTGGCAGGCACAATCGTGATATAATCGAACTGCTCCAGCTTCTGGTCTGTTTTCAGATCCTTATAATTTTCTAGATATTCCTCCGAAGCAATCATAAAATCATATTGCATGACAATGCAGCGCGCCGCCAAAATTTTTTTCCAATCAGCGGTTGTTTTCTGAGGGAATGCGCCGCTTTGGGACAGAATCTCCCCCAGCGCCTTATTTGCCGTTTCCAGAAGCGTACTATTCCCCACATTATCGGGATAATAGACCGAAAAGGTACCTTCGCCCTCCCCAACCGCATAACGGGTAGCAAGAAGGACATCCCCATCCGCCTCCTCCTTGCCGAAGCTCAGCTGCTTCGCCAGGGCATAAAAAAAGTTATGGCCGCTTGTTCCTTCCAGCCATAACTCTCCTGTCTGATAAATCGCAGTTATGACCAAAGCAACAATGATAAAATTTGTAATCCTGTATACTTTCATTTGATCTCACCGCTTTTTCTATTCAATTTATTTTCATCTGATTTTTTATTTTTTCGCACCCATGCCGGGCAGCGCAATCATCCGTTGCAGCTGACTTTTTACCTGTTGGGGCACCTGCTTGATGACCGTTGTGGTCTTGGCTTCTCCCTCTGCGGCAAAGGAAATATAGTTATTCCCTCTGCTCAGGGGCAGGGTTTCGCTGAACAGCCCCATAGAGCCGACAGTTACGGTTTCTCTGTGGGTTTCAACCATATTGCCGAAACGATCCATTTTGGATACCGTAAAAGTAATATCCGTGCCGGGCTTCGCTTCCCCATAGAGGATTCGGCTGCTGTCAAAGGTACATTCCACCTCATCGCCGCCGATTTGCAACCCACTTGTAATATTCACCGAGGAAGCAAATACACTGACAGGAGAAAAAGAAAACACTGCCGCCAAAGCCAAACCAATGAGTTTTTTTCTATATGCTTTCATTCCTGTCACCTCCTCTGCAATCTCGTCATATTCGGAAAAGCCTTTCCATTCTATTGTATGGAAATTTCTGCTTTCTGTCTACTATGATTATATCGCACGAAGATTACAATTATGTTACAACGCCCTTACAGTTCTATAACAATCTGCTCAGACAAGCGCGCCGCGGTTAAGCCATTTGTCTGAGGTGCTGTTTTCGCCTGTATTTCGGCGTAATATTATACCTTCTGTTCCTCCCTTTCATATTCCAGAATCGGGCGTTCCTTCGGGAACCACATAATCATCGTTGTTCCCTTGCCATATTCGCTTTCTGCCGTCAGCTTACCGCCGTGGCTTTCCATAATTTCCTTCGCAATGGCAAGCCCCAGACCTGTGCCGCCCATGGCACGGCTGCGCGCCTTATCCACACGATAGAAGCGCTCAAAAATACGAGGTAAGTCCTCTCTTGTGATACCCATGCCCGTATCCTTCACATGAATCTTATAAAACTGCTCCTCCTCCGTAATGAAAATGCGGATGCTCGCCTGCTCTAAGCTGTACTTGATGGCATTGGTCACAATATTATTCACCACCTGCCCCACACGGTCTCTGTCGCCGAAAACAACAACCTCATGCTCATACGGCTCAAAGGTCAGCGTCTGATGCTTGGCTTCCGCATGGATTTTGTTCTGGCGGACAGTCATGCTGAGAAATTCATTCATTTCGATTTTCGTAATATCCAAACGCACCTGCTTATTATCAAAACGCGTCAGCTGCAGCAAATCACGCACCAGAAATGCCATACGGTCTGCCTCGCTGTTAATGATGCCAAGGAACTCCTGCGCAATCTCCGCATCCTCCATAGCACCGTCCAGAAGGGTTTCCGTATAGCTTTTTACGGTTGTCAGCGGTGTTCGCAGCTCATGCGACACATTCGCCACAAATTCCTTTCGCATATCGTCCAGCTTTTTCTGCTCTGTGATATCCTGCAAAACAACAACCACACCTTCGACCTCGCCCCTTTTATCGTAATAAGGAGAGAAATTCGCATTGATAAACTGCTTGCCGACAGGGAAAATCACCTTCTTAGAGGGCTCATTTCCCATATCCAGATAGACAGAGGAGCTGATATCATACGCACGGATAAATTCCGTAAAATTCATTTCTATTTTTTCCAGACCAAGCATCCCCTCTGCCGCCGCATTGGCAAGCATCAGCTCGCCGTCCTTACTGAAGGAAATCACGCCGTCACTCATATTATGCAGGAGAATTTCCAGACGATTTTTCTCTCTTGAAATTTCCGACATATTCTTGGAAAGCTCCGCCGCCATGTTGTTAAAGCTGCTGGTCAGCTGGCCGATTTCATCATTGCTGCGCACCGTTAGGCTCTGATCCATATTCCCTTCTGCCAGATTTTTCGCGCCCGTTGTCAGCGCAAGAATCGGGCCCGTCAGTGTCTGTGCAAAAACATAGCCCATTACTGCCGCCAGAAACAGCGCAATCATAACCGCCGCAACAATCGTCTGCGTGGTTTTATCCAGACTGGTCTGCATATCGCTTGCGTCCAATCTGGTATAGATGATATAGGAGGGGGTTGTCCCGCTCGTCTGCACAGGTGTGGCATAGCTCATCCATTCACGCAGAAGCCCGAAGGAATCGGTGCTTTTTTTCTGTGTGGAAAAGGAGGTCATGCCGTTCATTGCCGCAATAATTGCCTGATCCGTATAAACCGGATAGGGTGCCTCCGTTACGGTGGTGGAGGCAATCGTCTCCCCATCCGTATTGAGGATATTGCCCTGTATGCCGACGGCATTTGATACGGTTTTTAAGAGCTTCTCCTGAAATTCCTCATCCTTGCCGCCCTCAATCACCTGTTCATTGATTCTCTCCGCATAGGTTGCCAGCTCCTGTCTGGATTTATCAATCTCGATATTTCGCAGGCTGAGCAGGATATAGGTGCCGCTGACAATCATCACAATCAGCACCAGCCCCAGATACATGATAATTAACTTCCATTTAATACTTCGCATTCGCAAAAGCTAATCCCTCGCTTTTCTCAGCAGTCAAAATAATACCCTACGCCTCTTTTTGTGAGGATATAAACCGGCTTGCCGGGGTCATCCTCGATTTTTTCACGCAAACGGCGAATGGTGACATCCACTGTCCGCACATCACCGAAATATTCATAGCCCCAGACCTTCTCCAGAAGCGTTTCTCTGGAAAAAACCTGTCCCTTCTGCGCGGAAAGGTATTTCAGAAGCTCAAATTCTCTGACAGTCAGATCAATGATTCTCCCATCCTTCCGCACCTCATACCGATCGGGGTTGATATCCAGCTTGCCAAAATTCCCCTTACCGGCAGGTGCCTGTTCGGGAGCCTCCTCGCGCACAACGGATTTTCTGAGGTTCGCCTTCACCCTTGCCATCAGCTCTCTGACACCAAAGGGCTTGGTCACATAATCATCCGCTCCCAGCTCCAGCCCCAGCACCTTATCCAGCTCCTCGGCTCTTGCCGTCAGCATGATAATCGGGGTATTTTTCTTTTCTCTGATTTTTTTGCAGACTTCGTAGCCATCCATCTTCGGCATCATAATATCCAGCAGAATCAGATCCGGATTTTCCTCCATGGCTTTCTGTACGCCTTCCTCCCCATCTGCCGCCGTGATGACAGTATAGCCCTCCTTTTTCAGGTTAAACGCAATGATATCGACGATGTTTTTCTCATCATCGACAATCAGAATTTTTCTGTCCATAGTGTCCTCTCCCCCTCGGAAAGTCTTATTCTTCATTCTATTCTTCTTCGATTATACTAGAAAGTGCCGCAAAAGTAAACAAAACCGCTTGGCATCCAATATTTGACGAAGCTTTTGCTTGCCAAGTTTCACCAAAAATGCTATTTTGTAAGAAAAAAGCGAAAAAAAATCAAGGAGGGTGTTTCATGGGTATCCTAGGCGCAAAAAATAAGGTTATCGCAGGCGACTATATCGGCGGCAAAATTATGCATTCCGGCGGCAAGGTGGTTTTATCCATCAACCTCGGCAATATGATTATTCTCAACAAAAAAATGGTTGCCGCCCACAAAATCGAAAGCGAGGTCAAGGGCAATCATAAAATCTCCGTTACCTTTGCGGACGGAAGGAAAAGCCTGCTCGAATTGGATGATGCACTTTGCACCGCTTTATTGGCACAGCTGTTTTAACCATTTTCGGCAATCAAAAAGAACTTCTCATTTTTATTTTGAGAAGTTCTTTTTTTGTCTTAAAGTCTTGCTTCCAGTTCGGCTTTTCTGTCCTCGTAGCCCGGTTTTCCCAGAAGCGCAAACATATTTTTCTTATACGCCTCAACCCCCGGCTGGTCAAAGGGATTTACATCCAGAAGATAGCCGCTGATGCCGACTGCCTTTTCAAAGAAATAAACCAACGCGCCAAAATGATATGCGTCCATCTTATCCAGCTCAATCACCAGATTGGGTACGCCGCCGTCCATGTGGGCGAGCATTGTGCCTGCAAATGCCTTGCTGTTGACGAAATGAATTTCCTTTTCCGCAAGGAAATTCAGCCCATCCTCATCCTGTGCATCAAATGGCACCACTGCGGCAGATTTCGGCGTTTTCACCCAAAGCACCGTTTCAAAGAAGCACCTGAGGCCATCCTGAATATACTGCCCGATGGAGTGCAAATCCGTTGAGAAATTCGCCGCCACAGGGAAAATGCCCTTATGCTCCTTCCCCTCGCTTTCGGCGAAAAGCTGCTTGAACCATTCCCCGAAGGAGGTCAGATGCGGCTCATAATTTGCCAGAATTTCAACCGTTTTGCCCTGCTGATAGAACAAATGGCGCAGTGCGGCATACTGATAGCAGTCATTTTCCTTTAAATCGGGGTTACTGTATTTTTCTCTTGCATCCGCCGCACCCTGCATCACAGCATCAAGCTCCACACCGGCAGCTGCCATCGGTAAAAGCCCGACAGGGGTCAGTACGGAAAAGCGTCCGCCGACATCATCGGGGATGACAAAGGTTTCGTAGCCCTCTCTGTCGCACATGCCCTTCAGCGCGCCCTTTGCGCGGTCGGTTGTGGCAAAAATACGTTTTGCGGCTTCTGCCTTTCCGTATTTTTTCTCCAGAAGCTGCTTGAAAATGCGGAAGGCAATCGCAGGCTCCGTAGTCGTGCCGGATTTGGAAATGACGTTGACGGAAAAGTCCCTGTCTCCCAGAATTGCCAGAACATCATTCAGATAGGCAGAGCTGATGTTGTTCCCTACGAAATAAATATCGGGGGTGTCTTTTTTTCGTTCATTATAAAACGGGGTCTTGATGAAATCGAGCGCCGTTCTCGCCCCCAGATAGGAGCCGCCGATACCAATGACAATCAGCACCTCGCTGTTTGCCTGTATGCGTGCCGCCGCCTTTTTGATGCGGTCAAATTCTTCCTTATCGTAATTTACGGGCAAATCCACCCAGCCTAAAAAATCATTGCCCTTGCCTGTTTTTTCATGAAGCGCATAATGACAACGCTCCACCTCCTTTTGCAGTGCAAAAACCTCGTCCTTTTTGATAAAATCTCCTTTCAGAGAAAAAGAAATACCCATAGGAAATCCCCCTCCTTTTTTTCATATGTACTGTTTCGATATCAATATATTACCACAAAAAAGCCGTTCCGCAGCAGAAATCTGCGGAACGACCCTCTTTTTTTCGCTATTTTTTTATTGTGTTCCCTTGACGATGATTTCGGGCACAGCCTCCTGGATAATTTCCTTATCCACTTCCTTTTCCTCCGTCACCTCACCGTTGATACGCGTAATGCGGATGGTGCTTTTCTTCTGCCCTGCCTTGCCCTGCTGGATGACCTTCTGATAGCTCGAAGGCTTGGTATCATCATACTGCGTTTGGTAGGTCTTCGGCTCCACTGCCGTCAGCACCTGTGTTTCCACTGTTTTTACGGAAATCTTCGGCTTCTGTACCGGCACATTGATAACCTGCCCTACACGAATCCCGCCGGTAAGATTTGCGCCTTCATTCAGCTGATTCAGCTTTTCCACCGTTGTTTTAAATTCATTTGCAATCAGATACGGCGCATCGCCGGACTGAACGGTATAGCTCTGGGTTGCCTCTGTAGTGGATTCCAATACCTTCACGGCATCCTCCTGCTCCAGAATCTGCGTGGAATCCACAAATTCCTTCACAACCTCAACATCCTCCTGCCAGCTGATTTCCGCATCCTCCGCAACGCCCTCCTTGGGCATAAGGTCGGTCTGCACCTGCTTGAGCACAGCATTCGCTGCTTTTTCATTTGCAAGGATGGCAACCTTTTCACTATCCACTGTAATAATCGCCGCTTCCACCTTATACGTTACCTTGCTGCGCATTTTCGGCAACAAATGCTCCATCGTGCAGACATCCTTCTTCTCCTTGGAGCCGATATGGATGCCCTCTACCTTGATTTTCTCGTTAATCTGCACCTTCGAGCCGACAATACCCTCCAGCTGACTTTCCAGTGTGGCAGTCAGCTCCTTCGCCGTTACCTTTCTGGTTTCCAGAATCCCGACCTGCTCATCCGCGATATAAACCGCAGAGCCGTTTTTGCGCACAAAGAGAAACACGATGAATAAAATCACTATAATCCCAATCAGATAAAGTGCATTGCGGTTCAGCTTTTTGCCGTCCTTTTTGCCGCGCTTTTTTTCTGTGGGCTTATTGCGGTTCGTTCTGCCTGTTTTTTTGCCTTTTGTATTTTTTCTGTCCCGTTTGGCAGGTGTTCCGCTGCCATAGGGCACACGCTCCTCCCGTTTCGGGAACAATGTATCCGCCATGGGTTTTCCCCCTTATTTCTTCAAATTCTGACAACTGATGCTTTTATTTTATGATATCCACAGGAAGATTGCAAGCAAAAGGCAAAATTTCCGTTTTTCTGTAACGAAACTGTAAGATAAGCCCTTCCGCAGAAACTCGTTTGCATCAAAAAAGCCTCCGCAAGGGAGGCTTATATTGTCTTATTTATTTTTGATAAAACGCAGAATGGATTCTGTCTGGTATTTGATATGTCCCTGTGCCACTGCTGCGCCTTCCTCGCTGTCATGATTTTCCAGCGCACGCAGAATACTTCTGTGGTGTGCCACGATGGTGGACATGGAATTATCGTTCTTCGCCTGTGCCATTCTGTAACGATACAGCTGGATTCTCAGGTTTCGGAACATCTGAATCAGCTTATCGTTTTCTGTTGCCTGAAAGATCACATCATGGAAATCTTCGTCAATATCTACAAAACGCTCTACATCATTTTCCGCAACCGCGCGTTCAAAATCCACTTCCATATTTTTCAGCTGCTGCAAACATTCCTTTGTCATCTTCTTACAAGCCAGAGAGGTTGCAAGCCCTTCCAGCGCGCTTCTGATTTCCAAAATATTTACGATATCCTTTTCTGTCATATCCAGCACCTGCGCGCCCTTTCTGGGCACCAACTCTACCAGATTTTCCAGTTCCAGCATACGCAGTGCCTCTCTGACAGGAGTACGGCTTACGCCAAGCTTTTCCGCCAGCTGATTTTCCATCAGTCTTTCTCCGGGAACCAGCTTGCCTGTCAGAATCGCATCCCTCAGTGTGTTAAATACGACATCTCGCAACGGTAAATACTCATTTGTATTGATGTTGAATTTTGTTTCGGTCATTATTATGTTCTCCTCTCAGCTCTCTTCGTACCCGATAGGTTCTTGTTGCCAAGCAATCCTTCAGGGCAAACTCCCGTTTCACCAGAGCCGCCGCCTTTCTTGCCTTTGCTCTGTCCGTAAACAGGGCAAACACCGTTGGACCGCTGCCGCTCATGAGGGCACCCTCCGCCCCTAATTCCATCAAACGTGCTTTTATTTTTGCGATTCTTGGATGCAGCTCAATGGTCACGGTTTCCAGAACATTGGAAAGCAGCTTTCCCATCTTTGCCACATCTTTCTCTTCCATGGCTTTGAGCATTGCCTTTGCATCGGGGTGCTGCTCGATTTCCTGCCAGCGCAGCTGCTTATAAACAGAAGCTGTGGAAACGCTGACGGGCAGCTTTGCCAATACCACATAGCAATCCGGACAAGGATGTGCGACATTTGTCATCACCTCGCCGACTCCCTCGCACAAAACTGTGCCGCGACGGATGCAGTAAGGGATATCCGAACCCAATCTGCCCGCCACTTCCTCCAGCTGTGCTTCGGAAAGCCCCAGACCAAACAGGCGGTTCATGCCCACCAGAACAGCCGCACAATCCGTACTGCCGCCGGCAAGCCCTGCCGCAACGGGGATTCGTTTATCAATCTCAATAAACACCCCCTCCTTTATGCCGAAGGTCTCCCGCATCAGATTTGCCGCCTTCCACGCCAGATTGCGCGCATCCGTCGGCAGCCATGGCAGGTTGGTTTTCAGCTTGATTACGGGCTTTTCCAGCTTCTTCATATAGATACCGTCATACAGTGCTACCGTCTGCATGATGGTTTCCAGAAGATGATAGCCGTCCTCCCTTTTGCCTGTCACATCCAGGGTTAAATTGATTTTTGCTCTTGCCTTCAGTCGTATTTCTCTCACGGTGTAGCCTCCCGTTTTTTCTATACTGTATACATTTTTATTATGGATATTGTACACTACATAAAACAAACACGCAACCATCAACTTACACAAAAAAAGAATTTTTTGTCGAAAAAGTTAACATTCTTTTAAAAAACGGTAAAGATGAAATTCCTATTCTTTTTTTGTGCTATAATAATGAAGAAAAGAAAAATTTTTCCTTCCCTGAAGGGGGTATCTTTATGTGGACATTTTACGAAAAAAATAAACAAGCCATTCATGATATTGTCCTGCTGCTTGCGGCGGTGCTTGGCTGCTGTCTGTTCTTTCGCTATCTTTTTCGGATTTTCCTGCCATTCCTCATCGGGTGGCTGTTGAGCCTGCTGTTTAACCCTCTGGCAGACCGTCTTCAGAAATTTCATATTCCCCGCGGCATCAGTGCTATCATCGGGATTCTGCTGCTGTTTGCCCTGTTGGGACTGCTCGGCTTCTGGAGCGGCACAGGGCTGATTGCCAAGCTGAAGGAGCTTTCCGAAAATCTGCCGCACTATATCAGCCTGTTTGAAACGGGGCTTTCACATTTCTGGACACGGTTTGATACTCTCGCGCAGAGGCTGCCAAAGACATTACAGGTCTTTTTCTCCAGCCTGCAAACGGATTCCTCCGGCTTTCTGCTCTCCCTTGTTCCCAAGGGCAGCGCAACAGGCAAGCTTGGCGGTGTTTCCGGCTTTTTCATTGCGTTTTTTGTATCACTGATTTCCGCCTATTTCTTCACAAAGGACAGAGACCTGCTGCGCCGGCAGTATGAAATTCATATTGCGCCGCTGTTCGGGCTTTCCGTCTATACCACAAAGCAGGAATTAAAGGCTTCTGTTCTGGGCTACCTCAAAACGCAGCTGATTCTGATGGGCTTTGTTTTTATCGTCACTCTCATCGGGATGCTGGTGCTGCATTCGCCGCATCCACTGCTGCTGAGTATCCTGATTGCCATTATCGATGCCCTGCCCTTCTTCGGCAGTGGGTTCATCCTCTGGCCGGGCGCAATCTATTTCTTTACCAGAGGAAATACCTTCCTTGCCGTCGGCTATCTGGCACTTTATGGCATCATCCAAATAACGCGGCAAATCCTACAGCCGAAAATTCTTGGCACGCAGATTGGGCTGCATCCCCTGCTGACGCTGTTCTCCATGTATTTCGGCTTCAAGTGCATCGGGGTATTCGGGCTGATTTTAGGGCCTATCGTTGCGGTTGTGCTGAAAGCACTTTTCCACGCAAGGAAGCAGAACAGAGAGCTACAGAAGCCTTTATAATTTTATCAGCATACAAAAAAGGATAAATCTCAGAGCGGGATTTATCCTTTTTCTTTTTTGATTTTTATTCGATTTCTGTTGTCTGCAGCATAATATTGATAGCATCCAGCACTTCCTGCTTCTGTGCATCCTCATAATAGGTGCCGCCGTAAATCACCAGATTGCCATCCAGAATTCCATACACAACAATGGAATGGGAATCAGGGATAGCTAGAATCGTTTCTCTGCCGCCCGCCTGCTCCAAGGACTCCTCTGTCCAAAGCTCATTTTCAATCATCTGATCAATAACCGCATCGTTGAAGGTGAAGGAATTTTCCATATAGATGACAGGATTGCCGTCAAAGCTGCGCAGCTCACATTTCTCAACCGTCAGAGAAGCATTCTTTTCCAGCTGCTCCAGCACCTGATTCATCAGATCCTCGTCAAGGGCTTTCTTTCTCTCCCCTGCAATCTGTACGTTGATGGCAACCGGCTTCTCTGTCCCAACGGTATCCCTTGCATATAACACCAGACTGTTTACAACCTCGCCCTCCGTTGTCCAAACATCCGCATCATACTGATATTTTGCCGTGCCGTTTTCCACTGTCGCCAGCTCCATCTTGCTGATATCCAGCGGCTCCATGGCAGGATATTCCGCCGCCTGATTGTCGGAAGCACCGCAGCCTGCCAATGCAAGAAGCATCAGCCCTGCCGCCAGAATTCGTTTCATTTTTTTCATAAATCGTTCTCCTTTGTCTTTTGGGTAAATGGGTTAAGTAAAATTATACCACAATTTCGGCAAAAAATGTACTATGAGATTCCTGCCTTGATGCCCCAAAGCACCAGTAGATGCAGGGGATAAAACACATAAAAGAAATAGCGTGGCAGTTTTTTTGAAAACGCCGCCACACGCCATTTCCCATCTAGAAAGCCAAAGGAAAAGAGAGACAATAGCTGAATCCACGCCCTTGTTTTCAAGCCATACAGAATATTCAGCAACAGCTGTCCGTAAAAGCAGAGACTCTCCCGTTCCGCATAAAGCCCGAAGCAGAAAATCGTCCAGACACCATACCAGCCATAGCTCATGTCAGCAAAATAAGAGCCGATAAGCAGTACCGCCGCAACCGTCTTTTTCCCCTGACGAAAGAAATACAGCGCCGCCGCACCCCATGCCAGCATGAATAAGGGATTGCCCTGTGTGATGCCGAACAGAAGCATATAAATCGGCTGAGAAAGGACTGCTGTCAGAAGAATTCGCCCGAAATACCGCCAAAAGCAATGCGTATAGCGCACCCCCTCGGCAATGCCGAAGGCAAACAACGGAAACGAAAGCCGCCCGATGGCACGAAAGCCAATGGCACTCGGAAAAAAAACCATGCCGATGTGGTCAATCAGCATGGTCAGTGCCGCAATAAACTGTATGAATTGCCGCTGTTCCCTTCCCATTATTCCTGGAACATAGGAGTGGAGAGATATCTGTCGCCCGTATCCGGCAGGAATACCACAATGTTTTTGCCTGCATTTTCGGGACGCTTTGCAATCTCCTTCGCCGCATGTACCGCCGCACCTGCGGAAATACCGGACAGCAGACCTTCCTCTCTCGCAAGGCTTCTGCCTGCCGCATACGCATCTTCATTCGTTACAGTAACAATTTCATCATAAATCTCTGTATTCAGAACATCGGGTACAAAGTTTGCGCCAATCCCCTGAATACCGTGAGGGCCTGCAACACCCTTGGACAGCAGGGGGGAGGCTGCCGGCTCTACTGCAACAATCTGCACCGCAGGGTTCTTTTCCTTCAGATATTTGCCTACGCCTGTGATTGTGCCGCCTGTGCCGATGCCTGCAACGAAAATATCTACCTTGCCATCGGTATCTGCCCAGATTTCGGGGCCTGTGGTTTCATAATGCGCCGCCGGATTGGAAGGGTTCACAAACTGCCCTGCAATGAAGGAATCGGGGATTTCCTTTGCCAGCTCCTCCGCCTTTTCCACTGCACCCTTCATGCCCTGCTTGCCCTCTGTCAGCACCAGCTCCGCACCAAAGGCTGTCATCAGCAGTCTGCGTTCCATGCTCATGCTGTCAGGCATAACGATGATTGCACGATAGCCTCTTGCCGCCGCCATCAGTGCCAGACCAATGCCTGTGTTGCCGCTTGTGGGCTCAATGATGGTTGCGCCCTCCTTCAGGATGCCTGCCTTTTCCGCATCCTCCACCATGCGCTTTGCGATACGATCCTTCGCACTGCCGCCGGGGTTCAGCGCTTCTACCTTTGCCAGCAAAGTTGCGCCCGTTTCCTTTTCAATCTTTGTCAGCTCCAGTAAGGGTGTGTTGCCAATCAGTTCTTCTACACTTTTATAAATCTTAGCCATAGTTGTTATCCTCCGTTCAAAAAATCTGTTTTCCGCATTTCATTAGTGTAACATAAATTTGCAAGCCTGACAGCAACAACAGCCAAAAATTGTACTTTTTAAAAGCATAACATCACTCCCTATTTCATATCGATTAACTATGATTTAAGAGGATACACCTGTTTTTTCTATTTGTCAATCGTTTTTTCTCATTTTCTTCTATTGTACCATCTTCTTTTTTGTGCTACCATTGTTTTGGTAAGTAGTCTATACAGAAAAAAGGAGAAATACTATGAAAATCGGTAGAAATGACCCCTGCTGGTGCGGCAGCGGCAAAAAATACAAATCCTGCCATGCGGCTTTTGATGATAAGCTGGCGGCGTATCAATTAAAACATATTCCCGTTCCCAGTCATAAGCTGATTAAAACTCCCGAACAGCTGGAAGGCATCCGCAAGGCAGGCAAGCTGAATACGGCAATTCTGGATATGGTTGCGGAAAATATCAAGGCAGGCATGTCCACAGACGATATCAATACACTGGTGCATAACTACACCGTAGAGCATGGCGGTATCCCTGCGCCTCTGGGCTATCAGGGCTTCCCCAAGAGCGTCTGCACCTCTGTGAACGATGCCATTTGTCATGGTATCCCCGATCCCAATCAAATCCTGCAGGATGGCGATATCATCAATGTTGACGTTACCACCATTCTGGATGGCTATTATGCCGATGCCTCCCGTATGTTCCTGATTGGCAATGTCTGCGACGAGGCGAGAAAGCTGGTTGAGGTGACAAAGGAATCTGTTGATTTAGCCCTAAAGGAAGTAAAGCCCTGGGGCAGACTGGGCGATATCGGCGCAGTCATCAGCGAGTATGTCCATCAGCATGGCTATACTGTTCTGCGTGATATCGGCGGTCATGGGGTCGGCAATGATTTCCATGAGGACCCGTATGTCTGCCATATCGGCAAGAGAGGAACAGGGATGCTTCTTGTGCCCGGCATGGTCTTTACGATTGAACCCATGGTAAACGAAGGCAAAGAGGATTTCTTCGTAGATGAAGAAAACGAATGGACGGTTTATACCGAGGACGGTTCTCTTTCCGCCCAGTGGGAATATACCGTTGCCGTAACCGAGGACGGCGTAGAAATTATCACACACTAAAATTTGCTTATGAAACAACGAACCCCTCCGTACACTGTGTATGGAGGGGATTTATTTTATAAACATTATTCTGCTTTCTGCGCCTGTTCTGCCAGAAATTTTGCCGTTTTCTCAATCATCTGCAATCTGGTGTCGCTGAAGGAATGGTCGGTGTCCAATGCTTCATAAACCACATTTCCACCCATTTTCTCCAGCTCCTCTACCCAAGGCAGGCAATGCGCCGCAGGCGGACAGCACTCATCCTGCACCGCACCTAAGCAATAAACCGGACGTTTCCCAAAGCGCTCCAGCAATGCCCCAATGCGATAGCTTGCCTGATCGGCGAAAACCTCCTCATATAATGCCGCAGGAGATGTTCCGTTCAGCCAAATCGGGCCGCCCTCAAAAATATCCAGCAACAGCCGCTTCGGCTCCGTGTCATCCGCAAAGCCCATCACGCCGCCTAAATCGCAGGGCGCAAGCAGGACCGCTGCCTTCAGCTCCGGATGCGCCGCCAAAAGCTGTGCCGTCACAAAACCGCCTACACTATGCCCTGCCACAAACAGCCGCTCCCGATCAAAGCCGTAGGTCGTATTCGTTTCGATAAATTCCAGAAGGGTGTCTGCATCCTCCAGATTATGCGCATAGGCATACGCCCCATCACTGCCCCAGCTGCCGCTGTAATGATACAGCACCACATGAAAGCCGATGCGCCGCAGCGCCTGCGCTAAGTCAAAATTCTTTTCAATGCCCGGAAAGCCATGACTCAGCAAAACCGTCGGATGCAGCCCTGCGCCGCCTGCGCGATAAATTGTCACCAGAAGCCTGCCACGCTTTCCACGCAAAACCTCCGCCTGTAAATCAGGGGGATTTTTCTCCCATGAGCCTTCCTTCGTCAAATATTTCAAATCCATCGCATGCGCCTCCTTCGGTTTTTCTTTCGTATATTTTTTATATCATAGCATTTTTGTAGAAAATTGCAAGAATAAAATTTCTGCCGAAAAATCAATATAACCACCGGTAAACCGGTGGTTATGCTTTTTCAAAACCTATTTGTCCAGAACCGCAACCTGAATTGCCTTTACAGCCTCCTCTATGCGCTTGATATCCTCCGCCTTCAGCCTGATATCCAGACACTTCGCAGTATCCTCTACGCTTGATGCACGGCGCATGCCAACCAGAAGGCTCATTCTGTCATACTGAGACAGCGCCCAAGCCTCCACCAATGCCGCATAGCTGCAATGATATTCCTCGCACATCGGTGCCCAGAGTGCAAATGCACGGCGCAGTCCTTCCTTCTTTTCGGGTGCCACCCACGGCAGTCTGGAACGGATGTCCGTTTTCGCAAATTCCTTATCCAGAAATGCAGGAGAGGTCAGAAAGCCCTCCTCCAATACGCCGTAGGTCTGGAATACAGTATTGTTTTTTCTGCACATCTCAAAATATTCTCTGCCATGGAAGGGCGAAAGAATACTGAAAAATTCCTGCACAACGGATACCTTGCCGCCGACCCTCCGATATGCCGCCAAATCCGCAGGCTGGCTGTTGGAAAGCCCATAGGTGCGGATTTTCCCTTCTCTGACCAGATCCTCCATCGCGCCGACCGTTTCCTCTACAGGAAAGCTGCCGCAGACATAATGCACAATCACGGAATCCAGATAATCCGTCTGCATCCTGCGCAGAGAATCCTCCACGTCCTTTTTCACTGCCGCCGCACGGGTGTCATTGTTGACGGTGTACCCATCGCGTTCATAATGGAAATTACCGCCCTCATTTCTCCAGTTCAGGGAGCATTTGCTTTGCAGGATAAAGTCCTGTCTTCTGCCCTTCAATGCCCTGCCGAGCAGCTCCTCGCTTGCACCTGTGCCGTAAACCGGCGCGGTATCAATATAATTTACGCCATATTCCCGACAGATGTCCAGCAGATTTCTGGTATCCTCTACCGTAGAATCTCTGTCCGTCCAGACACTGCCGCCGCCAAGTCCCCATGTGCCTAATGCAATCACGGAAACATCAATATCCGTATTGCCAAGCTTCTGATATCTCATTGTTATCCCTCCGTTTGCTTTGAAAACTGCTTACAGTATACCATATAAGTATCGAAATGGGCACCGCATCACAGCATACACCGCCGCAGATGGTCAATCACAATCCGCATCGGCTCGGAAACCCATTTTTCCCGATGGTGCAGCAGCTGTGTCCAGATTTCAATTTCCATTTCAGGCACATTCAGATAGCACAGTGCCCCCTTTTCGATATACGGCTTCGTGATATAATCAGGCAGAAGCGCAAGCCCTGCATTCTGCTCCACCAGAGATGCAATCAGCCCTGCATTCCCGCTGACAAAAACAGGCTGAATCTCCAAGGAATGTGCCGCAAGCTTCTCATCCAGCATCCGGCGGTAGCTCATGCCCTTTTCCGTCAGCAGAAACGGCTGCTTCACCAATTCCGCAAGCGAAATGGCATCCCTTGTCGCCAAGGCATTGCCTGCCGCACAGACAAAATGCACCCCAATCCGACTTTCCTGCTGTATCACATAATTCGTATCGTAAATATGGTTATCCAGCGTATATACAATATCCGCTTCATTCTGGTTTAAAAGGCGAAACATCTCCTGCGTGCCGGCTGAAATGCACTCAAGGGTAATATCGGGATATTTGCGGTGCAGCTCCGGGAAAATGCGCCGAATCACTTCACTGCTCAGGGAATCCGCAATCGCCAGACGCACACGCCCATGCACCTTCGTTTCCGCTTTCGTTTCCTCCTGAAAGCTTTCCAAAAGCTCATTGATTTTGTAAGCAGAGCGCAGCAGACGAATCCCATGCTCTGTCAGCGTAACCGTGCGGTTGATTCTCTCAAATAAGGGCACCCCCAATTCATTTTCCAGCTGACGAATCTGGAAAGAAACCGTTGATTGGGAATAGCCCAGCTTATCCCCTGCCTTTGTGAAGCTGCGCAACTCCGCTACATGTATGAAAGTAACCAGATTTTTGATATCCATAACTGCTCCTTTTTCCCATCCTTCAACATTCTTTCTCTCACTCTATCCGAAATGCAGCAAAAAATCAAGATAGAATCTGTCTTGATTTTTTTCTTTCTCCATCAGCCGTATTGCTTTTCTCCGCCCGCTGCGGTATAGTAGAATGAAGAAGGATAAACTTAAGCAGCGTTTCGGGCGTAGGCCGGTGGGCTTTGCATATCGGCACTTGATAGTCTTTCTTGAACGGATACCGCTTGGCGGAACGATTCGGGGAATTGTACCCCGCTATTTAGGGAAACCTTGCGGAAATAGGATTGGGAATAAGGATTGACGCAGAATACGCCTTCCTGCCCTTCGGGCATAGCCGAAGCATTTGCGGCATCTCGGAAATACGCTATTCTGCAGGCAAAGTCAACGGAATGATTCCTAGATAATGGAGGACGCTTCGGCGAGGAATCCCGCTAGGCTTCCGTTGCAAGCAAAAAAAGAGCCTGATTTCACTGTGCACATGAAATCGGCTCTTTTTCTTTTATACTTCCATAATAATCGGCAGAATCATCGGACTTCTCTTTGTTTTCTGCCAGATATAATTTTTCAGCGTATCCTTAATGACACCCTTGATATAATTCCAGCTTGTAACATTCTTTTCCTCGCACTTCAGCAGCGCATCCAACACACAGGCGCGCGCCTCATCCATCAGATTTTCTGCCTCACGGACATAAACAAACCCTCTGGAAATAATATCGGGGCCGGAAACAATCGTCCCCATTTCGCGGTCCATGGAAACCACAACCACCATCAGACCATCCTGTGACAAATGCTTTCTGTCACGCAGAACGATATTGCCGACATCGCCAACACCCAAGCCGTCTACCATAATCTGTCCCACAGGCACAGTTCCGGTAACCTTCGCCTCATTTTTGTTGACCTCCAGCACCTCACCCAGCTTCATCACAAAGATGTCATTTTTATCCATCCCCATGGAAATCGCCAAATTCTTGTGACAGGAAAGGTGCATGAATTCCCCATGCACAGGCATGAAGAACTTCGGCTTTGTCAGCGCCAGCATCAGCTTCAACTCCTCCTGACGGGCGTGACCGGAAACGTGGATATCCTCAATATCTCCATAAACCACGTTTGCGCCCTTTTTCAGCAGTTCATTCACCACACGGGAAATGCTTTTTTCATTCCCCGGAATGGCAGATGCACTGATGATAATTTTATCATCGGGCTTTACGTTAATCTGCTTATGCTCGCCGGATGCGATACGGGACAGGGCGGACATTGTCTCCCCCTGGCTGCCTGTCGTAATGATAACCAGCTGATCATCCCGATAATTTCTTGTTTCGTTAATATCAATCAGCGTTCTGGGCGGAATCCAGAGATAATCCAGCTCGGATGCCGTTTTCACCGCATTGACCATACTGCGACCGATAATGGCAACCTTTCTGCCGTACATATATGCCGCATTGATAACCTGCTGAATACGATGGATGTTTGAGGAGAAGGTCGCAACCATGATACGGTTCTTCGGTGTTTCCTCGAAAATCTTCTCGAACACCTTCCCCACGTTCTTTTCGGACATCGTGAAGCCCCTTCTCTCTGCATTGGTGCTGTCGCTCATCAGCAGGAGAACGCCCTCCTTGCCCAGTGCAGCAAACCGCTGTAAATCAATCACATCCCCGTCAATGGGAGTATAGTCCACCTTAAAGTCGCCCGTATGCACCACAACGCCCACAGGTGTATGGATTGCCAATGCAACCGCGTCTGCGATAGAGTGGTTCGTATGGATAAATTCCACAACCATCTGTCCCAGCTTTACCTTTTCGCCGGGTACAACCGTATGTCTTGTTGTGGAATCCAGCATTTTATGCTCTCTCAGCTTATTTTCCAGAAGCCCCAGTGTCAGCAGTGTCCCGAATACGGGTACGTTAATCTGCTTGAGAATATAGGGCAATGCGCCGATATGATCCTCGTGTCCGTGTGTTAATACAATCCCTTTGATTTTGTCGATGTTTTTTGTCAAATAAGTCACGTCAGGGATAACCAGATCGATCCCCAGCATATCATCCTCAGGGAATGCCAGACCGCAGTCGATGATGATAATATCATCGCCATATTCCAGAACCGTCATATTTTTACCGATTTCATCCAGACCGCCCAGCGCGATCACCTTCAGGTTCATCTTGGGCTTTGCCTTTGCGCGGCTCTTTGTGCGCTGCTTCGGCTTTGCCGCCGGTTTCGCCGTCATCTTCGCAGTCGGCTCCTTTTTCGCCTTCGGCTCTGTCTTTGCCCTGCTGTCCGCCTTTGTCTTTGCTGTTCTCGTTTTGGTTTCCTTCGTGGAATCCTTTCCGTTTGTCTCCTTCGCGGATTTTTTCTCTGCCAAAAAACACACCTCCTTTTTTTGTTTTCTCTGTCATTTTCTTTATAGTATGGCGTAAAAAAGTTCTCTTTAAACGGCAGAATCAGCGTCCCTTTTCCAAAAAAGGGCAAACAGAAAAAGAGCAGTCGATACTCAACGATTACAAAAACATTTCCGCTCCGTTTTTCCAATCCGATGAGTGCTGCTGTTTTTCCTTCCGTATTCTGCTGTTTCTTTTTCCGCTCATTTTTGTATAAAAAGGGACTTTTGCAGACCGCAAAAAATCACCCTAATACATTCGTCAATCAGTCATCCGTTTCTACGGTATAATCCTCTGCCTTCTGGGCAAACAAATCCGCCACGCGGTCAAATTCCGCGTCATCCTCCACCAATTCATACGTCACATCATCCGTATTGATGGAAACCTCCTTCAGAATGATGGCATCTGTTTCATCATCATCCATCAATTCTGTTTCCACTACCAAAAGGTAGCGTTCGCCGCCGCAGGCAACATTATCAATGATGGAAAACTCCACTGCATCACCATTTTCATCTGTCATAGTAACCACTTCAAATTCCAAATCATTGATTTCGTCATAAATATCCGCCATAAAATTCTCCTCTATTCTTATCCTTTCGCCTTGCTGTCAAGATAGCCCTGCAAAATATGCACCGCCGCCATCTTGTCAATGACGCTTTTTCTCTGATTATGGTTCAGCCCCACCTCGCGCAGAGAACGCTCTGCCGCAATGGTGCTGAATCTTTCGTCCCAGAGCAAAACCTCTGCCTTGGGAAATCTTCTTTTCACGCGTTCGCAGAAATCCTTTGTTTTGACACATCTGTCCCCTTCGGAGCCGTCCAGATTTTTCGGATAGCCCAGAACGATTGTCTCTGCCTGGTATTGTTCCACCAGTTCTGCCAGTCTACGCATACATTTCTTAAATTCCATGGAGTTTTCCCTGCGGATAATCTCCACGCCCTGTGCCGTCCAGCCGAAGGGATCGCTGACCGCCACACCAATGGTTTTGTCACCAAAATCCAAACCTAAAATACGCAATTCGGCTCCTCTTTCTTTTCCCGACGATTACTCGTTACGGTCTAAATAATCCTTTACCAGCTCCTCCAGAAGCTCATCCCGTTCCAGCTTGCGAATCAGCACACGGGCATTCTGATAGCTTGTGATATAAGTCGGATCACCGGAAAGGATATAGCCTACAATCTGGTTGACAGGATTATAGCCCTTTTCTCGCAAGGCATTGCTCACTGCCATCAGGATTCGCTTTGCTTCGTTTTCGGGTTCTTTTTCCAATCTGCCGAAATATTGTGTTTCATGTAAATTTGCCATATTTTTCACTCTCCATTCTGCGGCATTGCCGCCCCCCTTATATCCCAAATATATTCACAGGAAAATTTCCTGTTATCTGTAAAATCAGTTATCTTTATGATACCCGAAATGTAATTCGATTGCAACCATATTCTCTTTACATAATTATTACAAATTCCTTTTCTTATGCCTCAACATCCCCGAAAAGCATTTCGCCCTCCGCCCTTGTGATGTGGGTTTTCGCAATGCGGTTTGTCAGGTCGGCTTCGCTTCTGCCATGCACCTTCATGTAGTTCGTGGTATGCCCTTCGTAAATCCCATCGCCAACCGCTCTTTCATACAGCACCTCCGCATCCGTTCCAACGGCATCCGCCAGAAAGTCTGCCGCCATCCTGTCGCTCAGCTGAATGAGCGTATGGCTTCTCTCGGATTTCACCGCATTCAGCAGCTGATCCTTCCTTGCCGCCGCAGGTGTGCCGCGCTTGGGCGAATAAGGGAATACATGAATCTTCGCAAAGCCGATTTCCTCCGCAAAGGCATAGCTTTCCCTGAAATCCTCCTCGGTTTCTCCGGGGAAGCCGACAATGATATCCGTTGTCAGCGCAACCTTCGGCAGATATTTCCTGAGCGTCGCTACCGCCTGCCGATATTTCTCCGTATCATATTTGCGGTTCATTTCCTTTAGGGTTTTATCGCAGCCACTCTGCAGGGAAAGATGGAAATGGTCGCAGACCTTTGGCAGTGCCGCCATGGTCTGTGCAAATTCCTCCGTCACCACATTCGGCTCAATGGAGCTGAAGCGAATCCGCTCAATTCCTTCCACCTCATGCACCTGCTTGAGAATATCCAGAAGAGAGGTATCCCTTCTGTCCTTGCCGTAGCTTGCCACATGGATACCCGTCAGCACAACCTCTTTAAAGCCATTCTCCGCCAGACGCTTTACCTCAGCCACAACCTCCTGCGGCTCTCTGCTGCGGATCGGGCCTCTCGCATAGGGAATGATGCAGTAGGAGCAATACTGGCTACACCCATCCTGAATTTTCAGATAGGCTCTTGTTCTGTTTGCCAGCTTTTGAATGGAAAGCGGCTCAAATACACGCTCCTTCATAATATCGGAAACGTGGTTTTCCACGCCGTTTGCCCTGTCATACTGCTCCACCATTTCCACAATCTGCGCTCTGTCCTTCGTTCCGATGACCAGGTTCACGCCTGCAATCTCCATCAGCTCCTTGGGTGCGGTCTGCGCATAGCAGCCGACAACCGCCACAATGGCATTTTCATTCTGCCGCTTTACCTTACGAATCAGCTGACGAGATTTCTTGTCCCCGAAATTCGTTACCGTACAGGTATTGATGACATACACATCCGCTTCTTCATCAATCCCCACAATTTCATAGCCCTTTTCTGCGAACAACTCCGCAATGGCTTCGCTTTCATACTGATTTACCTTGCAGCCCAATGCAAAACTTGCTGCTTTCTTCATATTAAAACGCTCCTTCGCGGCAGAAAAATTTCCTTTTGCTCTGCCGCTCTCTATTATTCATCAATTTATTCTGAAAAACAACGGTAATATCTTCATTGCTACCGTTACATCCTTCCCGGAAAGCCAGACCAGATGCTCTCTGAGCATTTCCCAGCGTTCCTTTTTGGGCGTAACCTGCGCGCAGATGGTCTCCATGGCATCCAAATGCACCATGATATCCTCCCGCTCCGCAAGGGAAAGCCCCTGCATCATGCCGATTTCCAGCCGCACCGTTGTAAAATCCGCATTAAAATTCAGCTCCTCTCGCTCCTTGGCAATGGAATATTCGATTAAGCCTTCGTTGCTGTATCCATTTTCCCGAAACAGCTTCATCCGCTCCAGTAATGTCTGCACGTTCTCCCGATAATTCTCCGCCATATCCGCGATATCCTCATACGGCTGAATGACCTTCAGCCTCTTCGTGAAGCCCTCGATTCTTTCGGCATAATGCTCCAGAAGCAGGCGGAACAGCTCCTCCAAGGCATCGCTGTCATAGGAGGATGCCTCCCAAACACGTTCCACGCGGTCAATATCCTCGTCAATCATGGTTCGTATATCCTTTTCCTCCGGCATATCCTCCACCGCCCCTTCTGCATTTAAATTATCTTTTAGTATAGCATAAAAACAGGGGCTCTGGCAAGAAGCCCGCCCCGTTAAAACCGTTTTTTCGCAAAAATCGCAAAAACACTGCAAAAGAACGCCCGATTCCGATTGATTTTTCCCTTCCTTTATGCTATCATAGCAGTAAGAAAGGATTACCGCTTGTGGAAGGGCGGTCAGTCCTAAAACTAAGGTTGACCGTCTAACTTCTGTTAGGCGGTCTTTTTCTTATCATTTCTTATGCAAAAAGCATAAGGTGATAATTCCAATGATTACTAAGCTATATTGAAACAATTCAGCGTATGTAACCATAAACATCACCCCCTTCACAGGAAGTGACTGAACCGCCGAGCGATAATCCTCATTTATACCATATCACATTTTTCTTTTTTCGACAAGCAACAAAAAAGCCGCATCCCCTATAGGTAATACGGCTCTCTTATTTTTCCGCTTATTTTTCTTCTTCGTCATCCTCAATGATTACAACCATGCCGCCCAATCTTCTGTTCAGCTCTTTTCTTGTAATCTTAATGATATTGGGTGTCACGCCGTCCGGCTGCTCCTCGATAAAGTATGCTTCCTCCTTATCGCAGTCGTTTTCATCCAACCAGCCGCTGAAATAGGACAGAATGGAACGCATAATTTCCACGCTGTGCCCCCAATAATCCAAATCCAGGAAAACCAGTCTGTTCTTCTCGCCGTTTTTGGAGAATTTACGGCTCTTGTAAACCATTGTAAACAAACGTCTTTCCTCTCCCTTATAGGTAAAATATACAGCCATTTCATTGCTTTCACCAAAACGATTCTCGTAACGGTTTACCTTTGCCTCGGGGTCAAAAAATTTCAAAATAAACTGATAAATCTGCTCCAGTTCAATCTCTTTTGTAATGTACCCATGCGTTTTTGCCGTCATTTGAAAGGCCTCCTTTTTTCCTACTTTCATCATTTCCGCATCAATATTTTGCGTACAAATTGTTTTTGATTCTGATTGCATTATACAGGAAGAAAATCCCCTTTACAAGAGCAATTCCTCCCATGGAAAGCTAAATTTTCCACCTCTTTTTTAGGCAGTTTTACGCCAGCTTTTCCAGTATTTTTTCCACCAGCTCACTGCTGCGCTTTGCCGCCAGAAGCACAAATTGCTCATAGGACATATTCGCCTGTTCATCCGCGCTGTCGCTGATAGCACGAATGATAACAAAGGGAATTCGGTTCAGCCAGCAGGCATGCGCAATCGCCGCACCCTCCATTTCCGCACAGTCCCCCTGCACATACCTTTTGATATGCTCCTTGCCTTCCTTTGTGCCGATGAATTTATCCCCACTGGCAACTCTGCCGAGAATCACATGATAATTTTCCGCCGTTTCCGCCGCAGCCTCCTGCGCCAGCTTCACCAGCATCTTATCCGCTCTGAAATAGCTTTCCGCCAAACGGGGAATAGTCCCAATAGGGTCACCCAGCGCAGAAACATCCATGTCATGCTGTACCGCATCCGTGGAAATGAGGATATCCCCAATGCCCAGTTCGGGGTGAATTGCCCCCGCACAGCCTGTATTGATGATATAATCCACACCGAAATGGTCAATCAGCACCTGTGTGCAGACAGCCGCATTCACCTTGCCGATGCCGCTGATGACCAGCACAATGCTGTTGCCGCAATATTTCCCCACATGGAAATCCAGCCCGATGATATTTTTTGTCGTCACAATATCGATTTTCTCTTTTAAATATGTGATTTCCTCCGACATTGCACCAATGATGCCAATGGTTTTCATTTCGTTGTCATCTCCGTTTCTGTTGTCTCGCGGATATCTGTCCGCATACTTCAGCCGTTTGGTTTTTATCTCGCATACGAATTATACCACAAACTGTATACACTCTGCAAGTCGAAGCCGATTTTCCCATCCTTCCGTTGCAAAAAAAGAGCATCTTCTGTATACTGAGGAGAGAAAAAGAAAGTAAGAGGTGTAACCAATGAACACAAAACCGATTATCGGCATTGCGCCGAATTATTCTTACGAAAAAAAGGAATATACCCTCAGCGAGGATTATGTCCTTGCCATCGAAAAGGCAGGTGGCTGTCCCATCGTGCTCCTGCCCCATCAGGCATTGCCCCCCTTTCTGGACGGACTTCTGCTGACCGGCGGTGGTGATATCGATCCGCTCCTGTTCGGAGAAGAGCCCCTTTGCCAGAGCGGCGAGATTAACCCCCTCCGTGATGCCTGTGAAATGCGCATCTGCGAGGCTGCACTGGAAAAGGATTTGCCCATGCTCGGCATCTGCCGCGGCATGCAGGTCATGAATATCGTCAAGGGCGGCGGCATCTATCAGGATATCGGCGTACAGGCAGGCACAACCCTCAAGCATATCCAGCAGGCACCCCGTTCCTATGGCACACACAGCATTTTTGTCGAGGACAACACCCTTTTAACCGACCTCTGGGAAAATAAACGCACCGTTGTCAATTCTCTGCATCATCAGTCCTGCTCCACGCTTGGGGAGGGCTTCATTGTCTCTGCCCGCAGTGCGGATGGTCTGATTGAAGCCATTGAGCATAAGGATAACCGCTTCGCCGTCGGCGTGCAGTGGCATCCCGAGGCAATGAAAACAGAGGAAATGGGTCTGCTGTTCTCTGCCTTCTTGAAGGCGGCGGCAGAATATCAACAGGCAAGGAGGTAAGAAGCATGGATGTTATCAATGATCTGACCTCATCTCTTTCCTCCGATTTAAACAGCACGGAGCTTGCGAAGGATTTAGGGCTTGGCTTCCTTGCCAAATCCACAGCCATCAATGGTGCCGTCAATTTGGGCATCAAGCTTCTGGAAATTCTGTTCACGCTCTTTCTTTGCTGGCTCATGATTCGCATTTCCAGTAAGCTGGTCAATAAATTCCTGCGGACACAGGTACAGCGCGAAAAGCTTTCCATGTCCGAAAGAAAAGCAAAAACCCTCAGCACCGTCACAGGCAGCATCCTGAAATATGTGATTTATTTCATCGGGCTGATGTCTATTTTAAAGCAGCTGGGTGTTTCCTCAGAATCCCTCGTTGTCATTGCCTCCGCAGGCTCGGTTGCCATTGGTCTGGGCGCGCAGAGCATCGCAGGAGATATGATGGAGGGCTTCTTCATCCTCTTTGAGGACCATTACGCCGTCGGGGATATCGTCACCATTCAGGGCATTACGGGTACGGTCGAAAGCGTCACCCTGCGTTCCACAAAGCTGCGCGATTTCGGCGGCGCTGTGCATATCATCCCGAATGGCTCTATCGGTACGGTCACCAATAACTGCCGCGAATTTATCAACGCCGTTGTCACCGTCGGCATTGCCTATGGCGAAAGCATCGACCGCGCCATTGCCGTTCTGCAGGATGAGATGCAGAAAACCGCAGATATGGAGGCTGTGCTGGAAACCCCCACCGTTGCAGGTGTCATCGGTCTGGATGATTCCGCCGTTACCATTAAAATTGTAGCAAAATGCAAGGTAAAAATGAATTACGCTGTGGAAGCGGAGCTGCGCCGCCGCATCAAAAACCGCTTTGATGCAGAGGGCATCGAAATCCCCTTCCCCCAGCAGGTTGTCCATTTGATGAAGGAGGCGTAACGTATGGATTTTTCTGTCGGAGATATTGTGCAGATGAAAAAAAGCCACCCCTGCGGCTCTGCCCAGTGGGAAATCCTCAGAACCGGCATTGATTTTCGCATCAAATGCTGCGGCTGCGGACACATGGTCATGCTGCCCAGAGCAAAATTCGAGAAAAACGTAAAAAAAATCATTCCGAAAGAGCAATAAAAAAACAGGGTATCCGTGGATACCCTGTTTTTTTCTGTCGAACCCTCTCAGCTTAAGCCTTCTTCCGCATTGCATTCAGAATTGCCAGTACGCAAACACCGACATCCGCAAATACCGCCATCCACATCGTCGCAATGCCGGGAATGGAAAGCAACAGCACCAGAATCTTAAAGCCCAGTGCAAAGGTCACGTTCTGGTTTACAATCCTTCTTGTGCTTCTTGCAACCTTCATGCCGACTGCCAGCTTACCGATATCATCATCCATCAGCACAACATCCGCCGCCTCGATTGCCGCATCGGAGCCAATCGCCCCCATGGCAATCCCCAGATCAGCCGCCGCCAATACAGGTGCATCGTTGATGCCGTCCCCCACAAACGCCGTCTTGTCGCCTTCTGCGCCCTTCTGCTTTTCCATCCATTCCACTTTGTTTTCGGGCAGCAGCTCGCTGTGGAATTCATCCAGCTGCAGCTCCTCTGCCACAGCCACCGCTGTTTCCCTTCTGTCGCCCGTCAGCATTACCATCTTCCGAATCCCCTGCTTGCGCAACGCCGCAAGGGAATCGGCAATGTTTTCCTTCAGCGTATCCGCAACCAGAATGTACCCTAAGAATTTGCCGCCCTTTGCAACATAAACCACCGTACCGATGCCGTTTGCCTTTTCATACGCAATTTTTTCATGCTCCATCAGACGGCTGTTCCCCAAGAGAACCGTTTCGCCGTCCAGCTCGTAGGAAATCCCGTAGCCGCCCAGCTCCTGATAGCTCTGTGCCGCAGGAAGCTCGCCTTTGTATGCCTGTACGATTGCCTGTGCAATGGGGTGATTGCTCATTGCTTCCCCGATTGCCGCCGGCTTCAGCACATCGCCCTTCACCTCCGTTACAGAGAATCTGCCCTTTGTCAGCGTCCCTGTTTTATCAAAAACAACCGTTTTCAGTCGGCTCAGCGTATCCAGATCGCCGCCGCCCTTTACCAGAATCCCGCACTTGGATGCCGCGCCAATCCCCGCAAAATACGTCAGCGGCACAGACAATACCAATGCACAGGGACAGGAAACAACTAAGAATACCAACGCTCTGCCGAACCACAGGGAGAATTTCCCAAGCCCTGCCAACGGCGGCAGAACCGCAACCAGAACCGCCAGCAAAACCACAATGGGTGTATAAACTCTTGCAAAGCGTGTGATGAATTTCTCCGTCTTGGATTTCTTTGCAGATGCGTTTTCCACCATTTCCAGAATCTTCATCACCGTAGATTCGCCAAAGCCCTTTTCTACACGAACCTTCAGACTGCCGTCCATATTGATGCAGCCACTAAGCACCTGATCTCCTGCGCCCACAGAACGGGGCAGGGATTCGCCTGTCAGTGCCGCAGTATCCAGCATCGCATGTCCTTCCGTAATTACGCCGTCCAGAGGGATTCTCTCCCCAGCCTTTACCAGAATCATATCCCCCACCTGCACCAGAGAAGGGTCTACCTTCCTTTCCTCGCCATCCACGATTAAATGTGCAAAATCGGGACGGATATCCAGCAGTGCCGTGATGGATTTTCTGGAACGTGCCACCGCATATTCCTGGAATGCCTCGCCCACCTGATAGAACAGCATAACGAAAACAGCCTCTGCCATTTCCCCCAGATACAACGCGCCAATCGTAGAGAAGGACATCAGGAAGTTTTCATCAAAAACCTTCCCCTGTCCAATATGCTTCACCGCACGCAGCAGAACATCATACCCGAAAATCAGATATGCGCAGATATAAAGAATCGTGCAGATCGTTCCCTCATGCAGGAAAACAGCCGCAAGGAAGAACGCAAGCCCTATGCCAAACCGCAGGAAAAATTTTCTGCCGAACACATTCTCATCCCCATGCGCATGGTCATGTCCACAGCCACAGCCACAGGCACAGCAATCGTCATCATCGTCATCCTCCTCACAGCCGCAGCCGCAATGCTCATGATGCGCATGATGATGCTCTGCCTTCTGCCCCTGCAAAAAGGCAACCTCTACCTCCGGCTCAAATTTATGCACCACCCGTTCCACCGTTTCCTGCATTTTCTCTGCCGAAGCATTTGGCGCAAGCTTTACTGTCATTTCCTGCCGCAGCAGATTGATGGAAACCTCCTGCGTTTCAGAAAGCTTAGAAAGCGTATCCTCAATCTTTCCCGCACAGTTCGCGCAGGTCAACCCTTTTAATGCTACCTTCATTTCAGACATAGTCACACCTCTTTTTTCGCTGTTTGCTTTTTCATTTGCTCATTTGAATAACTGTTCATATAACATTTGAAAATTTAGGCTGTAATTTCCAGATATCCTTACACCTATATCATTACAGCCTATTCCTTTTTTATTCGTGATATCCACGCTTATGCCGCAGATGCGTCATGCCCTGCTCCAGAACCATCCGAATATGCTCATCGTCCAGAGAATAGAACACGGTTTTGCCCTCCTTGCGGTATTTTACAAGATCATTCTGCCGCAGTACGCGCAGCTGATGCGACACAGCAGATTGGCTCATTTCCAGTACGTCTGCCAAATCCCCCACATTTCGCTCCCCCTCCAGCAGGGTCTGCAAAATGCGGATACGGGTCGCATCCCCGAAAATCTTGAAAAATTCTGCCAGCTCCTGAATAAACTCCTGCTGCAGTTCCTTTTCCATATCAAATTCTTCCTGCATCGGTGTCTCCTTCATGGCTCGCTCCTTTTCTTATATGAATATCTGTTCATATATTAACGCATTATTTTTACTTTGTCAACGCTGCTATTGATAATTTTTTCATCAATAACACACCGAAATCCCGATTTCGATTTAATTCTTTTCCTTCGGAAACTCAATCAGATCGATAAATCCCTTTAACGCATGCGGCATTGCCACATTTTTCAGCCGCACCATCCCAATGCTCCGCTTCGGTACGGGCGGTTCCACGGGAATCTCAAACAGGTGCTTGTTCTGCAGCTCCCTCTGCGTAAACTCCTCGATCACATACGTCAGTCCAAGGTTGATTTCCGCAAAGCTTACCAGTAAATCACTGCTCCCCAGCTCCAGAATCGGGTTCAGCACTACGCCGTTTTCCTCTGCATAGCGGTCAATATAGCGGCGCGAATTGCTCAAATCCTCCAATAAAAGCAGGGGATATTTCGGCAAATCCTTCAACTCCATGCCCATCTCCGCAAGCATCCGATACCGCTCGCCCCCCACCAGAACATCATGAATTTCAATGCAGGGCGTTACCTCTAAATCCTCATCCTCCGCAATCGGCAAATTGATAAAGCAGACATCCACACTGCCGTTTCTCAGCAGCCTGAGCGATTCGTAGGTTGTCTTATTCGTCACCTTAATATTGATATCGGGATACAGCTTATGATACTTTTCCAGATAAGGCAACAAAAAATTAGCAATGACCGTATCACTCGCGCCAATCTTGAGCTCCCCCATCTCCATGTGTACCATCTGATAATATTTTTCCTCCGCCGCTTGAATCAGTCCCAACGCCTGCTCCAGATAGGTATATAACAGCTTGCCCTCCGCGGTGGGATAAACCCCCTTCGCCGTACGCACCAGAAGCGGACTGCCCATGCGGTCCTCCAGCTGGCGAATGGACATGCTTACCGCAGGCTGCGAAATAAAGAGTTCTCTTGCCGCGGCAGACATATTGCCCGTGCGGACAACTGCACAAAAAATGCGATATAAATCTAAAGAAACATCAACTTTCATGAGGGAACCTCCCTTTTCTTTGGTTTCTTCTATTATACAGAATTCAAAGAGCCAACGCAAGCGCGATAAGTAAAAATGATAACAATTTTTTTCATTTTTTTCTCCGCCGCCTGTCGCACAGCTTTTCCAGTTCCACCACAGGCAAAGGAGTCAGTGCAAGTGCCCCTACAATCAGCCATTCCGTCCCATTCAGCGGACATACCTTGAAAATCTCCGCCAGCGGCAGCACCATAATCACCCCAATCTGCATCAGACACCCGATAAAAAACGCCAGCAGCAGCATCGGGTTCCCCAAGGGCGAAATCCGAAACAGCGAATGCTCCGACCGCATATTAAAGGCGTGTATCAGCTGTGAAAGCGAAAGCACCGCAAACGCCATCGTCCGCCCTGTAATATATGCCCTTTCCTCGTCAAAATAAATATGCCCGATCCCAAAGGCAAGCAGTGCCAGCATCCCAATCATCGCTCCCTCTAAGGCAATCCTGCTCACCATGCCGTCCGAAAAGAGGGAATTTTCCCTCCGCGGCGGCTGCTCCATGCTGTCCGCGTCCGCAGGGTCAACCCCCAGTGCAATCGCAGGCAGGGAGTCCGTCACAAGGTTCACCCATAACAGCTGAATCGGCAAAAGCGGCGTTGCCCAGCCAAAGCACATCGCCACGAAAATCGTCATAATCTCGCCAATGTTGCTCGAAAGCAGAAAATGCACCGCCTTGCGGATGTTTTCATAAATGCCGCGTCCCTCGCGCACCGCCTCCACGATTGTCGCAAAGTTATCATCCATCAGAATCATATCTGCCGCACCCTTGGCAACCTCTGTGCCGTTTTTCCCCATCGCACAGCCGATATCCGCCGCCTTAAGCGCAGGCGCATCATTCACGCCGTCCCCCGTCATGGCAACCACGCGCCCCTCCTTCTGAAACGCCTTCACAATCCGCACCTTATGTGCCGGCGAAACGCGCGCAAAAACCGTACAATCCTCCGCCGCCCGCTCCAGCGCCTCGTCCGACATCTGTTCCAGCTCCTGCCCCGTCAGCACGGTATCCCCTGCACGGTAAATCCCAAGCTCTGCGGCAATCGCCTGTGCTGTCAGCGCATGATCTCCCGTAATCATCACAGGACGAATCCCTGCCCTTTGACAAATCTCCACTGCCGCCTGCGCCTCCGGTCTCGGCGGGTCCATCATCCCTGCCATCCCTGCAAATACCAGATCCCCTTCCAGCTCCTCCGCCGTAAAAAAGAGCGGCTCCTCGTCCCATTCCCGAAACGCCACCGCCACCACACGCAGGGCATTTGCCGCCATCTCGCCGTTTTTCAGCCTTGCCTCGCTTTTTCTTCTGCCATCAAATACAGCCTGTCTGCCGCCGTCCAGGCAGTATGCGCATTTCTCAAGAAGAATATCGGGTGCCCCCTTCGTCACAGAAATCCATTTTCCCCCACTGGGATGCACCGTTGTCATCAGCTTTCGCTCCGAGGAAAACGGCACCCCGCCGATTCTGGGCATTTCCTCCCAAAGCCCCTTGAGCGATACCCCTCCTTCCTCCGCCGCCTCTGCAAGCGCCTTTTCCGTCGGCTCCCCAATGATTTTTGTCCCCTGCCGCTTCACATCATTGCAAAGCGTAAACAGCGTCAGAATGAATCTTCGCTTTTCCTCGTCCTGCTCCAAGCCCTTCCCGATTGCCGCAAGCCGTGTCACCTTCATGCGGTTTTGCGTCAGCGTCCCCGTCTTATCCGAGCAGATGACCTCTGCGCTCCCCAAGGTTTCCACCGCAGGCAGTCTGCGGATAATCGTATTTTTCCTTGCCATCCGCTGCATCCCAATCGCAAGCACAATCGTCACAATCGCAGGCAGTCCTTCGGGAATTGCCGCCACCGCAAGGCTCACAGAGGTCATAAACATCGGAAACGGCGGCTGCCTTCGCAAAAGCCCCATCCCGAAGATAATGCCGCAGATAATCAACGCCCCCATGCCAAGTAGCCTTCCTGTCTCTCCCAGCTTTTTCTGCAAGGGCGTTTCGCGCTCCTCCTGCTCCGCCAAAAGGGCTGCAATCTGTCCAATTTCGGTCGCCATGCCCGTTGCCGTCACCGCAACCGTACCTCTCCCTGCCAGAACGTAGCTTCCTGCAAGCACCATGTTTTTGCGGTCACCCGGCAGTGTTTTCTCCGCCAGAACGCCTTCCTCCTTTTCAATCGCAAGTGCTTCCCCCGTAATCGCGCTTTCCTCCGTTTTCAGCCCTTGGTTTTCCAGAATCCGCCCATCCGCGCAAATATAATCTCCTGCCGCAAGCAAAAGAATATCCCCCTGCACTACCTCCTCCGCAGGAATTTCCTTCTCCTCGCCGTTTCGCAGTACGCTTGCCCTTGGCGCAGAAAGTGCCTTCAATGCCTCCAATGCCTTTTCCGCTCTGCTCTCCTGCAAAACGCCCAGAAACGCATTCAGTGCCACAATCGCCAGAATGATTGCCGCATCCAGAAAATCCTTCTCACCATTCCAATAGGAAATTGCAACCGAAGCCACCGCCGCTCCAATCAGCAGCAGTATCATAAAATCATTAAACTGCGCCAGAAACCGCCGCCAGAAGCCCTTTTTGCCCTCTCCCTGTTCCGTTCTGTTCCTTCCGTCCGTTTCCAGTCGCTTTTTTGCCTCGTTTTCGCTTAATCCCGTCCGTTCCTCCGTCCGCAATTTTTTCAGCACCTCTGTCGCTGTCATGCTCCACCATTCCATATCCTCACGCTCCGTCTTTTGTTTTTCTGCTTGTCTTTTTTCCCAGTCTATGCGGACAAGCGCAAAAAAAGACCATCCGCATAGGATGGTTAGCAGGAGGTGTTATCCATGCTTTTTTCTCTCTTGCTGGCGTTTTCCCTCAGTCTGGATGCGCTGGGCATCGGTCTTTCCTATGGTCTGCGCAGCATCCGTTTTCGCCCGTCCGCCCTTCTTCTGCTCACGATAGAAGCCTTTCTCATGATGGAGCTGTTTCTTTTTGCAGGGCGGCGGCTTGCAGCAGTCTTCCCCGCGCATCTGGCGGAGCGGTTTTCTCCCATGCTCCTTCTTTTCTTCGGTGTGTGGCTTTGTCTGCAAGGCATGGGGCAAGGAAAGCGGAAGGAGACTTCGCCCCTGCATTCCCCCTCCCTCTGCGATAAAAACGCCTCCTCCCTCATCGAGCCGCAGGAAGCCCTTCTCCTTGGGCTTCTGCTTTCTGTGGATTCCTTTGCCATCGGGCTGAGTGCTGCCGCAGGAGGGATAAATGTAACGCTCCTGCCCCTCTTTTCTGCCCTCTTTCAGACATTTTTCCTCGCGTTGGGCGAAAAATGCGGCACAAGGCTCATCCTCTCCCCTGCCCCGAAGGAAAGCCTCTGGTCGCTCCTGTCCGGCGGCATTTTAATCCTTCTTGCCGTCCTACAGCTTTTGGACAAAAAATAAGCGTACCTCGTAAAGAAGTACGCTTCAGACTGTAGACAAAGTAGTTTTGAGACAGCGGAAGGGCTTGGGAAACAAATCCGTTTCCCAAATAGAATCCGCAGTCGGAATTCATTTCCGACGAGGAAAACAGCGAGTTTCGAGGCTTTTAAGCTGATGGAACTCGTCTGTTTATTCCTCTGTCTTAGCAAGTCGAAATCCTGATTTCGACTTAGGGTGTCAAAGTCCTGCCTTCGACCTTATATTTAATTTCTATGGAAGAGCTTCTTTGTTTCGTATCTTGCCTCACAGGTCAGGTTGATGCCCAGCTTCTTGAATACATTTTCATCCACAGAGGACAGGATTACCGTCGAATGTACCTCGCAGCATTTCAGCTTTTCCAGCTGCTTCAGCGCCAATGCCGCCTTTGGCTCATTCACCGCACAAATACTCAGCGCAATCAGCACCTCATCCGTATGCAGGCGCGGATTTCTGTTGCCCAGATGTCCAACCTTCAGCTTCTGAATCGGTTCGATAATTTCAGGTGCAATGAGCTTCACTTCCTTTGCAATTCCTGCCAGCTTTTTCAGTGCATTCAAAAGCATTGCGGAGGATGCCCCCAAAAGTGCGCTTGTTTTGCCCGTCACGATTGTCCCGTCCGGCAGCTCGATTGCCACAGCAGGATCGCCTGTTTCCTCCGCTCTCCTGTTTGCCGCCGCCACAACGGTTCTGTCGGCAATGCTTGTGCCCGCCTGCTTCATCAGAAGCTCCAGCTTATAAATCACATCGTCCGCCAAGAGTCCCTTTCTGTGGTCGCAGAGTGCCTTGTAATATCTTCTGACAATTTCCGTTCTTGCCGCCTGACAAACCGCTTCATCGTCAAAAATACAGTTCCCGACCATGTTTACGCCCATATCCGTAGGGGATTTATAAGGAGATTCCCCGTAAATCTGCTCAAACATTGCGTTCAGCACAGGGAATACCTCTACATCACGGTTGTAGTTGATGGTTGTTTCTCCATACGCCTCCAGATGGAAGGGGTCAATCATATTCACGTCATTCAAATCCGCCGTTGCCGCCTCGTATGCCAGATTAACCGGGTGGCGCAGGGGAATATTCCAAATGGGGAAGGTTTCAAATTTCGCATAGCCCGCCTTCACGCCGCGCTTGTTTTCATGGTAAAGCTGAGAAAGGCAGGTTGCCATCTTGCCGCTGCCGGGGCCGGGTGCAGTAATCACCACCAGAGAACGCTCTGTCTCAATATAATCATTCTTCCCAAAGCCGTCCTCGCTCACAATATGGGGAATATTGGCAGGGTAGCCCTCAATGGGGTAGTGCTTGTATACCCGAATCCCAAGACCCTCCAGCTTCTTTTCATACGCAACCGCGCTTGCCTGTCCGCTGAACTGCGTCAGCACAACGCTGCCTACATACAGCCCATAGCCACGGAACGCATCAATCAGCCGCAGCACATCCGCATCATAGGTAATGCCAAGGTCTCCTCTGACCTTGTTCTTCTCAATATCACCTGCACTGATAACAAGCACAATTTCCGCATCGTCCTTCAGCTGCACCAGCATATTGATTTTGCTGTCCGGTTTAAAGCCGGGCAGAACACGCGATGCATGGTAATCATCAAACAGTTTTCCGCCGAATTCCAGATAGAGCTTTCCGCCGAACTGGCTGATACGCTCTTTGATTCGCTTTGATTGCATTTGCAGATATTTTTCATTATCAAATCCTAAACGTAACATAATTAACTCTCCCCGATATTTCCTTCGTCAACATCTATAACACAGAAAATTATAACCCTTTTTCATGCTATTTACAAACAAAACTTAGCAAAAAATAACTTCCGTCCATCAAAATATAAAATACCTGTTATAAGCAGCCGCCATTCTATACCTTTATTTCGACCCTTAAAAGAAAAGAGATACCCTAAGGTATCTCCTCTCTTTTGGATGTATTTTGTTTGGATGTATATATGGATGTAAATTCTTACCTGTGTTAAAAAATTCCTTCGGAGTATCAGACTGCATGCTTCTGTGTTGCGGAAACTGCATGCTTCTTCTGTTCTTCCTTTTCTGCCTTGCGCAGCTTGAAGATTTTGTATACGCCGACTGTAATCAGAGGCAGTACATAGATTGCAAGGAAAGCGTAGGACAATGCGTTGTAAACCGTTGCGATCAGGTCGATGATGCCAACCTTGGACAGAACCATAGAACCAACCAGAACGATGATAGTCAGGATTGCCTGCTGTTTGCCTGTCATAGGAGGCTTATGCGCTTCCTTCAAGCCATTGTTTACACGCTCCAGAGCCGCATGGATGATGCCTGTAGAGGTTTCGATCAGTGTCCAGCCCATTACAATACCAAAGATTGCGATAACAACAGGGCCTGCGGTTCCCTGCATCATTGCCAGCCAGGGTACGCTTGCACCGAGAACATCAGGATTCGGATAGAAGCACATAACCGCAAAGTATGTCAGGAACCAGGGAATCGTAGCCAGCACGCCGCCGATAATACCGGAAACAACGGATTCTACCCTTCTGGTCTGTCTTTCGATTGTAAAGAAGGTTGCAGGCATTACAACCAGATTGTATGCGCAGTAAAGAACGCCGCTCCAAAGAGCCTTGCCTGCGGATACAGAGCCTCCGATAAAGCTTGTGTCATGGTTTGCAAATACAGTAGAAATGTTCTTGCCAAATGTACCGATAACCAGTACGGAGAAGATGATGTAGCCTGCATACAGGGCAACCGTACCCAGTGTTTCAAAGCGTTCAATCAATCTGGAGCCGTAGAAGTTCAAAATCGCAACAACCACTGTAATGGCAACAACGCCGACCCAGTAGTTCAATCCCAGCGTTTGTTCTACGATATTACCGGTTGCAGATGCCATAACAGCAATGATAACAACCATAAACAGCAGATAAACGATATCGAATACAATCCACAAAGGGCCGCCGATGGTCTTCATAAATGTTTTGAAATCGTATGCCTTTGTCAGTCGAATCAGCTCATAGGTCAGTGCTGCGATGACCGCAAATCCTAAGAATGTCCCCAGGCCGGACAGCCAGCCCAGTGCGCCGTATTTCGCACCGTATTCTACGATTTCACGACCGGTTGCATAACCGCCGCCGATCATTACGGACTGAAGGATAATGCCGGGCAAAACAAATTTCCCGAAACTGCCTTCAAAAAAGCCTTTTTTCTTTTCCATAAAATTCCCCTCTTTTCTTTTGTGTAAAGCCAACTCATTGTAAAAATAAATGCTGAAAAATAATGAGTTTCTTTTGTACCTTTTGCCATCCCTTAAAAGCTACTCGGAACAGCTTTTTCATCTGTATAATTGCGAAAGCTCTTTTTGTACTTTTTCTCATACAAAATTGAACTTTTGTAAAAATTTACTCGTTTTTGGCAAGAAAGTCAATAGGCGCATTTGTATTTTTTTCTTCCAAAAAAACGTTTCACCTGTAAAAAAACGTCATTTTTCGGCGCTTCGCCCCCTCAGTTGTTTGACAACGTCGTCATTTTCTGCATAGAAACACCTGCTATTTTTCCTTCCCTTCTCAAAATCCAAAATTTTTCCGTTTAAATGCGTCATTTTCAATAAAACTGCACTCATTTTTTTCGCATTTTTTACACTTCGCACAAAAAAATATGTATGGATTCCTGCATATAACGTATAATTATGCAATTTAACCCTTATGTATACAGTTTTTCTGCATACAATGTGGCGTATCCCTCTGTGTTTTTCCACAAAAAAAGATACGACAGTCATCATTCCATCGTATCCCTTTGATAATTTTCACTGATACCTCATCACTGAAGTATTTATGGATAGCGGAAGGGTTCGGGAAACAAATCCGTTTCCCGAATATCATCCGCAGGCGGAATTCACTTCCGCCGAGGAAAACAGTAGGTTTCAAGGCTTTTGCCGCGGAACCTATCTGTTTATTCCTCTGCTATAACAAGTTGAAAACCTGTTTTCAACTTAATTTTCCTGCCGCCGAAAGGCAGCAAACAAATACCTTCTGCGCCCCTGCGCGGTATAATTCCTTCGCACATTCATTGCAGGTTGTTCCCGTTGTGAAAATATCATCCACCAAAAGCACCTGCTTCCCTGTCAGATCCTCCGTCACCGCAAAGGCATTTTTCAGGTTCTGCCGCCGCTGCTTAGAGGAATCCAGCGTACTCTGCGCCGCCGTTTCCCGCTTTCGCACCAGAATATCCTTCCGAAACGGAAGCCCTGTCCGCGCCGAAAGCTGTTCGCAGAGAATGTGAGTCTGGTTGAAGCCGCGTTTCTTTTCCTTCTTCGGGTGCAGGGGAACGGAAAGCACAAAATCCGTCTTTGCCAATATTGCTTCATGGTATTTTCCCAGGTAATCCGCTAATAGCTGCCCTAAGCCCTCGCCAATTTTCTTTCCGCCGTCATATTTGAACAAATGAATTGCCCTCCGTACCGTTTCGTACGGAAAAGCGGCGCAGGCGCTTTCAAATGCAAACTCCTTCAGGCAGAAATCGCAGAATCCTGCCGTTTCCGTCACGCCGCCGCAATGCGGACAAATCCCCTTCGGCACATAAGGCAGCCGCTCCACGCAGTCGTGGCAGAGAATCCCCCTTCTCTCCTCCATGTCAAGCACCTCTGTGCAGACCGCACACCGCGGCGGAAAAATCAATTCCAGAAGCTGCTCCTTCATACGATATCACCCCCATGCATAAAATCGTACAAATTCTGAATCCGCTGTGCCAATCCCGTATATCTGTCAATCTCTCTGTCGTTACAAATCATAGCGGAAACCGTCTCCCGCAGTCCCACCAGAACCACAAGCTGTTTTGCGCGTGTCACCGCCGTATAAAGCAGATTGCGCGTCATCAGCATCGGCGGGCCGCTGTAAACAGGCAGAATCACCACAGGATATTCGCTCCCCTGCGATTTATGAATCGTAATGGCATACGCCAGCTCCAATTCCTCCAGCTGGCTGAAGTCATAATCGACCACCTTGCCATCATCAAATGTCACCCTTAGCTGCTCCGCATAGCTGTCAATCGAAAGAATAACGCCTGCATCCCCGTTATAAACACCCAGACCCTCGTCCTCACGCTTGCCAAGGCTGTTGAACATCCGCCAGACGGTATTGTAATTATTCTTAATCTGCATCACCTTATCTCCCTCGCGGAAGGTAATCTGGCGAAACTGTACCTCTCGCTTATCGGGCGCGGCAGGGTTCAGCGTCTGCTGTAAAACTTGATTTAAATTCTGCACGCCAAGCGTCCCCTTGCGCATCGGGGTCAGAATCTGCATATCCTGCAAGCCGTCGCACCCCGTAAACTTGGGCAGCCGCTTCGTCACAAGCTCCCGAATCGTTCCGGCAACCTCGTCCGCGTATGCCCTTCGCATGAAGAAAAAGTCTGTCCCCTCCTCATTCAGCACAGGCTCCTCCCCTTGGTTAATACGGTGTGCGTTCATGATAATTGCGCTTTCCTGCGCCTGTCGGAACACATGCTGCAAACGCACCACCTTCAGCCGTTCGCTGCGGATCATGTCCTTCAGCACATTGCCTGCCCCAACAGAGGGCAGCTGGTCAACATCCCCCACAAAAATAATGCGTGAGCCGCTTTCCACCGCACGCAGGAGTGCCTGCATCAGCACGATATCCACCATTGAGCTTTCGTCAATGATGATCACATCCGCCTCAATCGGATTCTCCTCGTTTTTGTCAAAGGTCTGCCTGCGACTATCCTCGCCGATAAAGCTGATGCCCAGAAGGCGGTGAATCGTCTGCGCCTCCATGCCCGTCGCCTCTGTCATGCGCTTCGCCGCGCGCCCTGTCGGTGCCGCAAGCACCACATCCATATCCTCTTTTTTCAGAATCCGCAAAATGGTGTTGATGGTTGTGGTTTTCCCCGTTCCCGGACCGCCTGTGATGATAAGCACGCCGCAGCTTAATGCCTCTGCCACCGCCGCACGCTGCTCCTCCGCCAGCACCACGCCCGTTTCCTTCTCCACCCTCGCAATCTCCGTTGCAATAGATTCCATATTCGGCGCATCATAGTCTGCGGAAAGCTCCAGCAGCCGCTTCGCAACAGACATTTCGGCATAAAAATAATAATTCAGATACACGCAGTCCTCGCCGTTCAGCTTTTCCTGCAAAAGCTGGCTGTTTACCTGCAAATCCCGAATGGCATTTTCAATCGCAAGCGGATGCAGCTGCAATAAATCCACCGCCTGTGCAATCAGCCTTTCCTTCGGCAGATAGCAGTCGCCGTTTGCCGCCGCTGTATTCAGCACATATTTCACCGCCGCCTTCACACGGTTGGGGTCATCCGCCGCAATGCCTGCCCCCACCGCCATCTTATCTGCCATCTTGAACCCGATGCCCAGCACCTCATCTGCCAGACGATAGGGGTTATTCTTCACGATTTCAAAGGTGCGTGCCTTGTATTTCTTATAAATCTTCATGGCGTATGCAGGCGAAATATCGTACCCCTGCAAAAACATCATCGCTCTGCGCAGCTCATGCTGTTCGCAGAAGGCCTCGGAAATTTTCTGTGCCTTATCGTAGCTGATGCCCTTGATTTCCGTCAGAAGATCAGGCTTTTCCTCAATCACATAAAACGTTGCCTCACCGAAGCGCTCCACAATCCGCTTTGCCGTTTTCGCCCCGATGCCCTTAATCATCCCCGATGAAAGATATTTCTCCATCCCTGCCGTGGTGGTCGGCATGGATTTTTCGTAATACTGCACCTGTACCTGCCTGCCGTAAAGGGGGTGCATGGCCCAGCTTCCGTGAATTTCCAGTGCTTCGCCGCTGTGAATCTGTGGCACAACGCCCACGCAGGTCACCTCATCATCCTCTGTTGTCAGCGAAAAAACCGTATAGCCGTTATCCTTATTCCGGTAAATGATATCCTCCACCTCGCCGGTAATTTTCAAATCCTCCATGCTTTTCCCTCCCTTCCGTTTTTTCGTCTGCTAAAAGTATATCATAACAAATAAAAAAAGGGAACAACCGTTCCCAATTTTTATACAAAATCTCTGCAAAAAGCTTATTCTGTTTTATGTTCTTTTGGTGGCTTCAGGTCTTTTTTCCGCTTGAACAAAATCAGAACCACCGCACCGACCACAAACACGCCGCCGCAAACTGCAATCATGGGCAGGCAATCCGAAAGACTCACGCTTTTGTTATCCTGTCCGGGCATACCGGGAGGAGTCTTTTCACCGCCGCCGAAATCGGGTGGATTGCCCTGCTGTCCGTTCTGCTGTCCATTCTGCTGTCCATCTGCCTGTCCAGTCCGCTCTTTTTCGTCCATCTGTCCACCCTGCTGTCCACCGTTTTGGTCAGGGGGTGTCGGGCGGTCATTCTGCTGTGCATTTTGCTGTGCATCCGTTGTCTGCTCCGTTCGGCTTGCCATATCGGGCTTTTCTCCGCCAAAATCGGGGCCATCCTTTCCGCCGCCACCAAAGCCACCGCCCTGCATGCTGCTTGTGTTGAAGGTCGGTTCGCCGCCGTTCAGCTGATTTTCAATGCTTTCCGCCATATTCACCGCATAGTAAACCAGAGAATATTGGTCGGTCGGGTCGGTGGAGCAGGCCTGCTCGAATTCCTCATAGGTGCAGAAGGCAGTCGGGTCATTCTGCACATAGGGTGCAATCAGGCCATGGATTTTCGTTACCAGCTCGGTCATGTATTCCTGCGTGAAATATTTCTCCGCAATCTCCTTCAGATAGCCCTCATACATGGAACGATAGGTTTCATTTTCCAGAAGGGTTGTCACCAAGGGCTTCTCGCCGCTGCCCATGGAGGGCATGCCCTGCGGCTGCTTGCCGCCGCTTGGCTGACCGCCGCCCTGCATATCGGCGTTATCGGGTGGCTGTGGCTGATTATTTGCATCCGCCTGCGCTTCGGTGCTTTCTGCGGCATTGGTTACGGCATCATTATCCTGCGTATCCTTCCTCTTATCTCCGCCGCCGAAACCGCCCATGCTCTGGCTGGTCGGCTCATAGATATCCACCTCGCCGCCGCCAAAGCCGCCGAAGGCAAGGTTCATATCCCAAGGGATAACGGTGAAATAGCCGTCCTCCTCATAGAGATAATAGTTATGCGTGGTATTGCCGAGGTAGCTGTCAAAGTTCGCCAGTGCCACATTCGCCGCAATATATTTCAGCGCCGATTCCACATCCAGCAAATCCTCCAGATTCTCGCCATCCTCAAGCGCCTTCATCAAAGCGATGATTTCCTTGCCGTCAGAGGTATCCTCGTTTGTTTTCAGGTTCAGTCCTGTGTAGGAGGAAATATCATCCCCGTCATAAACCAGATCCGCACCTGTGCCATCCTGTCCTTCGGGCTTATAAAGGTCGCCCGTTGCATCATCAAAATGGGTCTCAAGGAAGGTTTCATCTATTGCCTCCACTGCCAGATACAGCCCCCATTCCTCACCGTTGACGGTAATGTTGCTGTAGCCGCATTGGGGGACATCCAATCCAAGCTCGCCCATGATTTTATAGGAAATATATTCGCGCATGCTGCTGTTGTCGGAATAGTTGTTATTCAGACAAAGCTTTTTCAAGCCGTAATAATTGCTGTTATCGTCATAATAATCAAAATCTATTTTAAAGCTGTAGCGGTCGGAATCAGAGCTTGCCACGGAGGTCAGGCTGTTGTTGCCCTTCGTGCGGATTGCCACATTTCCGACCGTTTCGCCGTTAATCGTAATATTCGCTTTATGGTATTCCTCCTCCAACGGGTTTTCCAGCATATCCTGCCAGTCCGCCTCGTCAATTTCAATGTTGATTTCATTTACCGTATCATCCTGAAAGATATGCTCCGCGTAGGTATATTGGCTGTCCGCCGAATCTGCCCTGCCGACGGCGCAATACGCCGCCACACAGAACACAACCACCAGCAGCCCCGAAAGCAGAACTGCTTTATATTTTTTTAATACATGCAAAGGAGTTCCTCCTTCCATTATGCCGCATAATTCCCGTCATAGCTTACCATGACTGCGGATTCTACGCCCTGCATGCCGCTGATTCTATTGACAAATGCACTGTCGTTATCCTTGGGGCGGATTTCATAAATCACTTCTGTGCCTGCCTCGCCGGTAACGGTTTTGGATTTCAGCTGCATTTTCTTCACCTCGCTCCTGATATAGCCTTCTATCTTCTGTTCCAGTTCCCCATCCATCAGGCGCACGATAATCAGATAAGGGTTATCCTTCTGCTGATGATTTGCAAAAACAAGCAGGAAGATGCCCAGAATGGGACAGCCCAGCAGTGCCAGAGGCAGCAGGCTTGCGCCGCAGAGAATACCCTCCGCGATTGCCCAGAAAAGGAACACCAAATCCATCGGATCTTTCACCGCAGTACGGAAACGCACGATAGACAGCGCGCCAACCATACCCAGAGACAATACCACATTGCTTGTGACACCACAGATGACCAGTGTGGTTACCATCAGAATCGCCACAAGGGAAACATTAAAGCTGCGGCTATACAGCACACCGCTGTAGGTTTTCTGATATACATAGAAGATAAACAGCCCGATTACGAACGCTGCCCCAAGGCAAAGCGCCGTATCCAGAAGGGAAAAGCTACTGAAGCTATCCAGAAAGCTGCTCTTAAAAACGTCATTAAATGTCATTGAAATTCTCATCCTTTCTTATTATCCGTTTAAGCTGCAGGCGGCAAATTTGGAAAACGCCTGCTCTCTGTTTTTCGTTGTCAGAATGGTTCTGCTCACCACATCCGGCAGAAAATCATCATATTTCACTTCCATGATGCACCTGCCGTCCGAAAGAATCGGAACCGTCGGGGCATCCTTGCGGAAAAACACCTTCACATCCTTGCAGGAGCAGATATCCCTGTCGAAGGTAATGCGCACATTGCCGGGCGCGTAGGTAAACGGCTCTCGGCAATAATCCACAATCACCGACGGGCGGAATAGCTCCAGCTTCATTTTCAGAAACAGTTCACGCACCAGAGGGCGTTCGTCCTCCTCCATCCATGCGGTGTTGCCGTCAATGATTTTCTGCACCTCCTCCGCCGTTAAGCGGCATTGGTATTTATGCCCAACGGCATAGCGTTTGCTTTTCTTCTCCAAACGGATAAACGCTGTATCAAAATCATAATAACGAATCCGAAATTTATCACGGACAGCCGTCCCCGAAAGCTTTTCCTTCAGCACCTTTTCATACAGATTATCAAAATAAAGCGAGCGAATCAGATATTCCCTGCCGCCCTTTAGATTTTTATCCCTCTGCATAAAGGAGGACAGCCTTCTTGCGGTTACGATGCTCTCGCCCTCTGTTACGGTATACTTCAATTCCTTTCTCCATTTTTCTTCCATAAAAATGCACCTCTCTCTCATTCGTGTTTTAGTATACGGGATAGAAATTAGGGGGTACTTAGCCTTTTGTTAAAGCCATGTGAAAGAAGGATTAGAAAACCATTAGGGCAATAAAAAAAGAGCCTGCCTTTTTAAAAAGCAGACTCTGTCCTCCCAAGTCAAAATCCTGATTTTGACTTAAATAAACCATTCCGGCTCTGCACGTCTTTCATAAAGTTCCTCCAGCTCTTCCTTATGGTAGATATAGCCGGGATCATCAAAATATCTTGCCCCCACGGGACATTTCTTCACGCAGGCACAGCATTTGATGCAGATGCCGATATATTCTCTGATATTTTCTCTGCTGATGGAACCCATGGGGCAAACCTCCGCACAATGCCCGCAGCCAACGCAGGCATCACTTACCTTCGGCTTTACCTTGCGAATATCGATATGCGCGCCATGTCTGTCCTGCGGCTTGAAATAGGGACGAATGGGGTCGCACCCCTTCACATACGCAGGAGCCGTATATTCCCAGTCACTTGTCAGCTTTTCCGCGATTTTTGTGCCAAATTCCTGCATGCTTGCCAAATCCTTTGCATCGGGTCTGCCTGCCGCAAGGGTTTTGGAAAAGGAATGCTCGCTCACAAAAGCACCGCCTGCAACCGTCTGAAAGCCATCCTGCTCCAAAATATTTCTCAGCTCAATCAGCGCATCATCATAATTGCGGTTGCCGAAGGAAACCACGGGCACCGCATACGCACCGTTGCCCTTTACCTTCTCCGTCAGATAGGGAAGCAATACATTTGGCACACGCCCCGCAATGACAGGTGTGCCGCAGACAACTAAATCCCCTTCGCCGAAAACCGCATCCTTTTCTCTGCCCTGCGGCAGGGTAAAATCATAAATTTCCAAGGGCAAGTTCAATTTCTCGGCTACAACCTGCGCCGTTGTTTTCACTGCCTTTTCCGTTCCGCCTGTCGGGCTGAAATACATCGCCCATACTCTTTTCAACTCCATCTCTCATTTTCCTCCTTCACCCAAAAAACAAAATATCTCTTTTGTTCATCATACCTTAGAAATGCCCTTTTTTCAACTATAATACAGCTTTCTCCTGCCATATCCTCACTGCTATGCAAAAAAATACAGATTTGATTGCATTTTTTATTTCTCTGTGCTATGATGACAGTAAGAAAGGATTACCGCTTTTGGAAGGGCGGTCAGTCCGATATAGTTGGGTTTGACCGTCTAACTTCTGTTAGGCGGTCGTTTTCTTATCAGTTCTTATGCAAAAAGCATAAGGTGATAATTCCGATGATTACTAAGCTATATTGAAACAAATCAGCATATGTAACCATAGACATCACCCCCTTTGCAGAGAGTGACTGAACCGCCAAGCGATAATCCTCTGTTTTCAGCATAGCATAGTTTCCTTTTTTCGACAACAGTTTTACATCCTCTGTACAAAAAAAGATGCCCTGCTCTCGCAAGACATCCTTTCTCGTTTTTTATGATTTTCAGTGGAATTTTTCCAGAGTATCCCAGACACTCTTAACCTTTTCCACCTTCTGCGCCTTCACCATTTCATCGATGCGCGCTTCGGCATATTCCGTCTGAATCTTATCCTTATAGCCGGTTTCTGCCTTTTCCTTCACTTCTTCCTCGGTCGGAACGGTTTTCTCCAGCGTTTTAATGATGAAATATTTACTCTCGTCCATCTTGATGGGGCCGACCACCTTGCCGACCTCAGGTGCTTCTGTCAGCCCGAAGTTGGAAAGCATATAGCTTTGATACATCGTGGTTTCGCCGTTTTCCTCGCCGCTCTGCGCCTTAGGGTCAACGTCGTATTCCTTGAACAAGGATGCAAAATCCTCGCCATCCTTGGCGCGCTTCGCGACCTCGTTTGCCGTTTCCTCAGCATCGACCAGAATGGTCGCTACCTTCAGTTCCGTATAGTCGGAGCGAATCTGATCCTTTTGCTCTGCGTAGTAATCTGCCATATCCGTTTCATCCACCGCACATTCCGATGCAATGGAATCATACACCAAGGAATACAAATAAGAGGCCTCCATCAAAGGCACAAGCTTTTCCTCATCTACCTCCATCTTCTTCAGCGCATCCGCATCCACTGTGGAGAGGAACTGCTTTGCCGCCGCTGCCGCTTCCTCCTTCTGGTCATCCGTCAGAGCGATATCATGCGCCGCGGCATATTCCTCCGCCGCAAGCACACTCTGCAATGTGCTGATGGTGCGCTCCTCCACCAGCTCATCCGCCGTCTGCCCATCAAAATCCAGATTCCAGACATCCTCTCCCGCCGCAGAAACAAAGCTCTGCGTTGTGGTATAAAGGTAAACCATATATTCATATTTCGTAATTTCGTGATTGTCAATTTTCAGCACAACCGTATCCGCTGTTCCGCCGCTGCCACAGGCTGTCAGCGCAAGCATCCCTGCCAGCAGAAGCCCAAGCAGACCTTTTCTTCTCTTTTTCATTCTGCACCCTCTCTCCGCATAGATATTGGTTTTTTTATTATACAGATATTCTCTCAGTCTTTCAATGCCTCAAAGCATTTTTTAATCAGTTCGAGCGGTTTTTCTCCCTCTCCCCTTGCCGGCTTGATGGTAAGGTATGGATTTGCACCCGCGGTAAAGAGATATTTGCCCTTTTCCTTTGCAAGCAGCTGCATCAGCTTCTGTGGGTCAATATTAGGCTGCGGCTGAAATTCCAGAAGAAGATTCCCATGCTTCTGGCTGATGGCGCGAATCCCCATCTCATGTGCCTCTGCCTTCACAAGAACCACCTCCAGAAGAAGCTGTACGCTCTTTGGCAAATCGCCATAGCGGTCTTCGAGCTCCTCCTGCATGTCGTAATATTCCTCCATGGTGCGGATGCCTGCGATTTTTTTATACAGCTCCATCCGCTGCTCCTGATTCTTAATATAAAAATCGGGGATAAAGGCACTGATATTCAAATCAATCGAGGTTTCAAATTTTTCCTCCTTCGGTGCATCTCCCTTGAGGCTCTGCACCTCCTCCTCAAGCAGACGGCAATACATATCATACCCGACTGCCTCCATGTGTCCATGCTGCTCCGCACCAAGAAGATTGCCTGCACCGCGGATTTCCAAATCACGCATGGCAATCTTAAAGCCCGATCCAAATTCCGTAAATTCACGAATGGTTTGCAGGCGTTTTTCCGCCGCCTCGCGCAGCATTTTATCCCGCTTATACATCAGATACGCATACGCAATGCGATTGCTTCTGCCCACGCGTCCGCGCAGCTGATACAGCTGAGAAAGCCCCATGCGGTCCGCATCCTGAATGATGATGGTATTCGCATTGGAAATATCCATCCCCGTTTCGATAATCGTTGTGCAGACCAGAACATCAATCTCACCGCTGATAAAATCGCCCATAATGCGTTCCAGCTCTCGCTCCGACATCTGCCCATGCGCGTAGGTCACATTTGCATCCGGCACAAGCCTCTGCACACGGAAGGCCTCCTCGCTGATGGATTCTACCCGATTATAGAGATAATAAACCTGTCCGCCGCGGCTGATTTCCCTGTGAATGGCTTCACGAATAAATTCGGGGTTATTTTCCATCACATAGGTCTGAACGGGATGCCTTTCCTGCGGCGGCTCCTCCAAAAGGCTCATATCACGAATCCCCGCAAGGCTCATGTGAAGCGTTCTGGGAATAGGGGTTGCGGAAAGCGTCAGCACATCCACATTTTCTCTGAGTGCCTTCAGCTTTTCCTTATGCGCCACGCCGAAGCGCTGCTCCTCATCCACGATAATCAGCCCCAAATCCTTGAACTTGACATCCTTGGAGAGAATCCGATGCGTCCCAATCAAAATTTCGGAATAGCCCTTTTCGATATTCTGCAAACTCTCCTTCTGCTGCTTCGGCGTACGGAAACGGGAGAGCAGCTCGATATGCACGGGGTAACCCGTCATTCTCTGGGTAAAGGTATTGTAATGCTGCTGTGCCAAAATGGTAGTCGGGACTAAGAATGCGACCTGCTTACCCTCCTGCGCCGCCTTGAATGCCGCACGAATGGCAACCTCCGTCTTGCCGTAGCCAACGTCCCCGCAAATCAGTCTGTCCATAACCTTGCTGCTTTCCATATCCTTTTTGACATCCTCAATGGCGTTCAGCTGGTCATCCGTTTCCTCATAAGGGAAGCTTTCCTCAAATTCCTGCTGCCAGACGGTATCCGCACCATAGACAAAGCCCTGCGCCGCCGCACGCTTTGCGTAAAGCGCGACCAGATCCTCCGCCATAATCTGCACAGCCTTTCGCGCCTTCGCCTTTGCCTTTGCCCAGTCCTGTCCGCCAAGCTTATTCAGCTTGGGTGCGGCAGAGCCTGTACCGATATATTTCTGCACCATATCCATTTGGTTGACGGGTACAAAGAGACTGCCGCCATCCCGATAGGAAATCTTCATATAATCCTTCTGCACGCCCTCGACAGAGATTTTCTCCAGACCGCGAAATACACCAATCCCGTGGTTATCATGCACAACATAATCCCCGATATGCAAATCGGTAAAGCTTTCGATTGCCGCGCCGTTTTTCCTGCGCTTCTTTCGTTTTTTCTTTTCCTTGCCGCCGAATAATTCGCTGTCGCAAAAGACCGCAAAATCAATATAATCATACCGAAAGCCCTTGAAAAGCGTACCGCGTGCCACCCAGACGGCACCCTTCGGCACCTCCTTTTCCAGAGAATCGATATAAACGGCTTCCAGACCCATTTCCTGCAATTCCTTTGCCATACGCTGTGCCCTTGTACCGCTGCCGGCAAGAATCAGCGTGCGGAAATGGTTCTTTTTCAGATATTCCAGCTCCTCGCAGAAAAGGTCTGCGCGCTGTTGGAAGGAGGGCGTAGAGCGCACCGAAAGATTCACCATAGTTTTCGGGCGGAAATCCACCGTCTTCTGATTCAGCCCTGCAAGCAGAAGCTCCGCAAAACTCTCCGCCTGCCGCAAAATTTCCGTATAATCATAGAGCATATTGCTCTGCCCGGGCAATAAATAGCCCTGCGCGATACGCCCCTTCACGCTCTCACGGTATTCCTCCGTCAGAATATCCATGTGCTCGCGGATACGCTCAGGCTCATCAAACACAAGCAGGGTGTCCTCCTGCAAATAGGAAAGCAGGCTGACGGAATTTTCATAAAAATAATCGGCATACGCCCCGAGTGCAGGCAATGTTTTTTCCGCACGCAGGCGTTCCGCATCCTCGCCGATATGCTCCCGCAGACGCTCTGCATTTTCCGTTTCGCCCTTCTGCTCCAGATTTTTCAGTACCTTCCGATATTCCTGCTCGATGCGCTCCGCCGCAGAAACTGCCTGCTCCTCAGTATAAACCATTTCGCGCATGGGGAAAATGCTCGCCTCCTCCAGCTTTTCTACGGAACGCTGGCTTTGCGCATCCATACTGCGGATAGAATCTATTTCATCATCCCAGAATTCGATACGCACGGCATCCTCCGCCGTCAGCGACCAGATATCCAGAATACCGCCGCGCAGGCTGAACTGCCCGGGGCTTTCCACCAGCTCCGTCCGCTCATAGCCCATGCGTACCAGCTTGCGTGTCAGCTCTGCGATTTCAACGATTTCACCCGTCCGCAGGGTCAGCCGAAAGGCGGCGAAAATTTCCTTCGGGGGATATTTATCCAACAACGCCTCGGCAGATGCTACAATGATGGGCGTTTCACCCTTGAGCAGACGCTCCAATACCAGAAACCGCTGGCGGTTCATTTCCATGCTATGCACATCCGCGCTGTAGAAAAGGATATCCTTCGCAGGATAATATGCGCAGTCCTTCGTAAAAAAGGTCAAATCCTCCAGAATTTCCTTCGCGCGCAGTTCACTGTAGGTCAGAAGGAAAAGCGGACGCTTTGTTTCCGCCTGCAGGCTGTACGCCAGATGATTTTTTGCCGCATCAATGACACCTGTCGCAAAAACAGGCGTATTTCCCTTTGCAATTCCTTCCAGAATCTGTTGAAAACTGCCCAATTCGGTCAGCGGTGCGGTTAAGGCTTTCATTCTTTATTCACCCCGTCAGTAGTCTTTTCCGTTTCTTTTTCGGCTTTTTCTGCCTGCTCCTGCAAGGCCTTCTGTTTTTTCATGCTTTTCGGCTTCTGGTTCACGCGGTTTGCCGCCTCCGCCACGCCGCGAGAGAGAATCAGCTCCACGCCCTTGACCGCCTTTTCCATGCCTTCTTCCATGGCAGGCAAATCATCGGGGCTGAATTTCGCAAGCACATAATCCGCCAAATCCCAGCCCTTCGGCTTTTCGCCAATGCCGACCTTAATGCGATTAAACACATCCGTCCCCATCTGGTCGATGATGTTGCGGATGCCGTTATGTCCGCCATGGCTGCCCTTTTCGCGAATCCGCACACTGCCGCAGGGCAGGCTCGTATCATCGAAAATGACAACAAAGCGTTCCTGCGGAATTTTATAGAAATTCACGATTTCACGCACACTTTCGCCGCTGAGGTTCATAAAGGTCTGCGGCTTTACGAGAAGCACCCGCTTATCGCGAATCATGCCATCCCCAATCAATGCTCTGTTTTTGTATTTTTCCACCTTAATCTCATATTTTTCCGCCAGCTTATCAATTACACAGAAGCCGACGTTATGCTTTGTTTCGGCGTATTCTCTGCCGGGGTTGCCAAGACCCACGATGCAGTAAAACTCCTGCCCTCTGGCTTCCTGATTTTTAAATCTGTCAAAAAGACCCATGTGCCTTTCCTCCTGTCCGTAAACACAACGAAATGCCCTAATTAAAAAATTAGAGCTGCTATTCTTCTATTCTTCTGTTATTCTTTTATTCCGTTATTTTGTTCATTTTTCAGAGTCATTATAGCATAAAAAAGCGGCGGAAAACAATAAAAAAGTGAGCACTTTTCAGTGCTCACTTCAGTATTTCTATCTATGTATCAGATGAAATTATTTTACTTCGTTAACCAGTTCAGCGCCTTCCAGGAATGCCTTTGCATTATCCATTGTGATCAGAGCCATCTGTTCCAGAGCTTCTTCTGTCAGGAATGCCTGGTGACCGGAGATAACAACCTTATCGCTTGCCAGCAGTCTGGACAGAGTCTTGTCATGTTCTTTCAGGTTGCTTCTGTCTTCGAAGAAGTATTCATGTTCTTTTTCGCAAACGTCCATACCTACGCCACGGAATTTGCCAGCTTCAACTGCGTCAGCCAGAGCTTCGGAGTCAACCAGACCGCCACGAGCAACGTTGATGAAGATAACGCCGTCTTTCATCTTAGCGATAGCATCCTTGTCGATCATGTGTCTTGTTGCGGGCATCAGAGGGCAGTGGATGGAGATAACGTCAGCACGAGCATACAGTTCGTCCAGAGTTACATATTCCAGGCCCAGGTTGGGGTTAGGGAATGCATCGTAAGCCACGATATCCATGCCGAAGCCTTTCAGAATGTTAATCATGCACTGACCGATTTTACCTGTACCGATGATACCTGCTGTTTTGCCGTACAGAGCGATACCTGTCAGACCAGCGATATCGAAGTTGAATTTTGTTGTTCTTTCATAGGACAGATGAGGCTTTCTGTTAACAGCCATCAGAAGCGCTGCGCCCTGTTCTGCTACGGACTGAGGAGAGTAAGCGGGTACTCTCAGTACGGGCAGACCACATTCTTTTGCAACATCCAGATCAACGCTGTCGAAACCTGCGCAACGCAGCAGCAGAACCTTGATACCCAGATTTTTCAGTTCACGGATAACTTCTGCGGGAACTTCGTCATTAACGAAAGAGCAAGTAGCGTCATGACCTGCTGCCAGATGAGCTGTAGCGGGTGTCAGTCTTTCGTTGAAGAAAGTAATTTCATAGCCATATTTTGCTGCTACGGGTTTAAAAGCGTCTACCCAGTAAGACTTTGTGTCAAAGAATGCAATTTTCATCGATATCTTCCTCCTAAAAATTTAAAAATTTGATAAGTGGATAGTAAAATTTTATAGCAAACAGAGCCATTCCCTCACTGCGAATAGGAAATATGTCTCACTCTGTTTGTTTTACTTTTAACAATATAATCTATTTTACCCTTCTTGTCAACCGAGTTTCTGTAAAATTGGCAGTTTTGCCAAACCCATTTTTCCCAAAACGCTAAAAAAACACCAGTTTCCGTCGAGGTTTGACTGCCGCTTTTTGGATATTATTTTTTTTACCCATAACTGCTAAAAATATCTCCTCTCACTGTACTATTTTTCAGTAAATAAAAAGAAAAACTCCCATTTTTTCATTTGGGAGTTTTTTCTGTCATGATTTTGTGAATTTTTCGGCGCAATGCGAATCAGTCAAACAGCTGAGAAATAGAAACGCCATTATGGATGCAGTTGATTGCATCTGCGAAAATATCTGCAACGGAAACCATTGTAATCTTGTCGATTTTCTTTTCCTCAGGCAGCTCGATGGTATCCAGAACCAACAGCTCCTTGATTGCGGATTTTTCGATTCTTTCGATAGCAGGACCGCTCAGAACGCCATGTGTACAGCAGGCATCTACCTCGATTGCACCTCTTTCAATCAGCGCATTGGCTGCATTTGTAATGGTACCCGCGGTATCAATCATATCATCCAGCAGGATAACCTTTTTACCCTTGATGTCACCGATGATATTCATAACCTCGCTGACATTTGCCTTTGGTCTGCGTTTATCAATAATTGCAATAGGAATATTCAGCTTTTCCGCAAATTTTCTGACTCTTGTTACGCTGCCCAGGTCGGGAGAAACCGCAACAAAATCTCTTTCCAGAGAATCGCCGAATTTTTTGATGTAGAAGTCTGTCAAGAGAGGGCTGCCAACCAGATTATCTACGGGAATATCGAAGAAGCCCTGAATCTGCGCACAATGCAGATCCATTGTCAGCACACGGCTTGCGCCTGCGCTTGTCAGAATATTTGCAACCAGCTTTGCACTGATGGGATCTCTCGCTCTTGCTTTTCTGTCCTGACGAGCATAGCCGTAATAAGGCATAACGGCTGTAATTCTTGCTGCGGATGCACGCTTCATTGCGTCAATCATGATGAGCAGCTCCATCAGGTTATCGTTTACGGGATAGGATGTGGACTGGATGATGAATACATCTGCGCCACGAATGGTTTCATTGATCTTTACGGAAATCTCACCGTCGCTGAACTTTTCTACTTCACAGTCGCCCAGTTTCAGACCAAGCTTATCTGCGATTGCATTTGCCAGCGTTTTGTTGGAATTGCAGGCAAAAACTTTAATGTTGCTGATGCCGGAATTAAGCATTTATCTGTCCCCCTATAAAAAATAATTTTAGGTTATATAAGCACATACAATATTATGTTACACCGAAAAACAATCAATTTCAACCGCTATTCGACAATTTTTTCAAATTATCTTTCAATTCTCTTTTTTGTCCAGCCTTCGATGACCTGCTGTCTTGCTCTGGCAACCGCCAAAACGTCCTCAGGCACATCCTTTGTGATGGTGGAGCCTGCGGCAATGTAGGAACCCTTCTTCACGGTTACAGGTGCAACCAGATTTACATTGCAGCCGACAAAAACATTATCCTCAATGGTAGTGCGGTGCTTTTTCTTGCCATCATAGTTTACCATAATGCTGCCGCAGCCGAAGTTGATTTTTTCGCCTGCATCGGTATCCCCAACATAAGAAAGATGGGGAATTTTTGTGCCGTCGCCAATCGTGGAATTTTTCACCTCAACGAAGTCGCCAACCTTCACCCTGTTGCCGATATGGCAGTTCGGGCGGATATACGCGAAAGGCCCAACGGTGGTTTCGTTGCCGATTTCGGATTCGATTGCCGTAGAGGTCTGGAATTTCACGCCATTGCCAAGCTTGGTATCTGTCAGTCTGGAATTGGGGCCGATTTCGCAGTCCTCCCCGATTTCTGTATTGCCCTCCAGCACACAGCCGGGCAAAATCACCGTATCCATACCGATTTTAACATCACTGCCGATATAGGTATTTTCGGGATCCACGAGGGTAACACCGCTTTCCATGTGCTTACGGTTGATGCGGTGCTTCATGATTTTTGCAGCTTCCGCAAGCTGTACACGGCTGTTTACACCGAAAAATTCATCGGCATCCTTTGCCACAACAGCCTCCACCTTGCCGCCTGCCTTCAAAATCAGCTCCAGACAATCTGTCAGGTAATATTCCCCCTGCGCGTTATTGTTATTCAGCTTGCCCAGGGATTCCTTCAATTCCCTGCCGTTGAAAATATAAATCCCTGTGTTGATTTCGTTAATCATTCTCTGTGTATCTGTTGCATCCTTATGCTCCACAATGCGTTCAAAGCCGCCGTGGTCATCGCGCATGATGCGCCCGTAGCCGGTAGGGTCCTCTATTTTAGAGGAAACCACAGTTACGCTGTGTCCCTCTGTACGGTGTACCTCAACCAGCTTTGTCAGGGTTTCGCCTGTAATCAGCGGCGTATCCCCGTAGAGAATCAGCATATCACTGCTTTCATCAATAAAATCGCCTGCCATCATAACAGCATGTCCTGTGCCCTTCTGCTCTGCCTGCAAAGCAAAGGAGATGCCTTCCGCGCGGATGCCTGCCTTAACCTCCTCCGCCTTATGCCCAACCACAACGCAGACCTCCTCTGCGCCACAGCCTTTTGCGGTTTCAATCACATAATCCACCATGCTCTTATTCAGAATTTCATGGAGTACCTTAGGTTTCTTGGATTTCATACGGGAGCCTTCGCCGGCAGCCAGAATGATTGCTTTCAACTGTCTCATTTATTTTTCCTCCTACGCCAAAGGGCGAAATATTTTTCAAGATATTGTATACATACATTTTAGTATCGCATTTTTCCCTATAAAATTCAATATACTCTTTTACTAAAAAATGATTTCCGGAAAAGAAAAAAAGCAGAGAAAACTCCCTGCTTTTCGTTCTTAAAATCCGATTTATAATTTTGTGCCCTTTTTCAGCACTGCCGGTTCCTCGGAGGAAACGCCGATGACTCTTTGCCCTGCGGAAAGGACAACCTCCTTATCGAAGATGGCATTTTCCACCACACAGTTTTCGCCAATCTGGCAGCCCTCCATCAGGATGGAATTCCTTACAGCTGCGCCCTTGCCGACACGCACCCTACGGAACACAACGGAATGCTCCACCTTCCCGTCAAAAATCGCACCGCTGCCGACGATGGAATCCGTCACATCCGCACCCCTGTTGTATTTTGCAGGGGGTTCATCCTTCGGCTTTGTTTCAATATAGGGATATTCATTGATGAAATGATCGCGGATATCCTTTTTCAAGAAATCCATATTCGTCTCAAAATAAGCCGCAATGCCTGTGCCGATGGCATTCCAGTAGCCGTCATATTCATAGCCGTAGATTTTCAGCGTATGGATAAAGCGGATGATAATATCCTTTACCAGACTGTATCTGCCTTCGGGGATAATCTGATTCAGCAGATTGATGAGCAGCGTTCTGGAGATAACATAAATCCCCAGGGAGGCCGCATCGGATTTCGGCTGCTCCGGCTTTTCCTCGAAGCCCTCCAGCTTATTGTCCGCATCCATCTGCAAAATGCCGAATTTGGATAAATCCTTTCCCGTCATTTTCTGATAAACCACAGTAATGTCCGCATTTTTTTCCTTATGATATTCCAGCACTTTACGGTAATCCATTTTATAGACGGAATCACCGGAGGTAATCACAACGTATTCCTCATTGCTGCGCTTGAGGAAGGTCATATTCTGATAAATGGAATCCGCCGTGCCGCGGAACCATGTAGAGCCTGCATTGCTGGTATACGGCGTGAATACGAACAAGCCGCCCTGCTTTCTGCCGAAGTCCCACCATTTGGATGACATCAGATGGTCGCGCAGGGAACGAGAGTTATACTGCGTCAGCACAGCCACCTTCCCAATGCCGCTGTTGGACATATTGCTCAATGTAAAATCAATGGCGCGATAGCAGCTGCCGATGGGCAATGCCGCCGCCGCTCTATGGTCGGTCAGAACGCCCAGTCTGCCGTCGTTATTGCCGCCTGCCAAAATAATACCGATTGCTTTCATCTGTTACACCTCCCGTACAACGGCCTTGCCGCTTTCCAATCTGCCGTCGGGATAATCCTCAGGGGAGGTTCTGCCGTAAATCACGCAGTTTTTCCCCATCACAATCCCATCGGGAACACTGCTGTTCATGCCCAGAACGGTGATGCCTGTATTATAAATATTAGGCTTTGCCTCGTTAGGGATATTTTCCCCGACACCCATCTGCACATTTTTGCCGATGCTGCATTTTTCATCAATGACGCAATGGTCAACCAAAGCATTTTCGCCGATAATCGTGCCTGCCATGATGATGGAATCCTTCACCACTGCCCCCTTTTCCACCACAACACCGGGGCCGATGATGGAGCGACAGACCGTACCATAAATCTCACAGCCGTCAGAAAGCAGCGCTTCCTCTGTCTTTGAGCCGGGTGCCGTATACTGCGGCGGCTGATGGTCGCTGTTGGTATAAATCTTCCAGAAATCCTCGTAGAGGTTGAATTCGGGCAGGGTGCGGATTAAATCCATATTGGACTCCCAATAGGACTGAATGGTGCCGACATCCTTCCAGTATCCATCGAAGCGCCATGCATACATGGGCTGTCCCTCATCCAGCATTTTAGGGATGATGTGCTTGCCGAAATCGCTGTCCGGATGGATGGAATTATCCTCAATCAATGCATCACGCAGTCTGTCCCATGTAAATATGTAAATCCCCATGGAAGCAAGATTGCTCTTGGGGCTTTCCGGCTTTTCCTCAAATTCGTAAATCTTATCGCCGTCCTCGGTATTCATAATGCCGAAGCGGTTTGCTTCCTCCATCGGCACCTCCATAACGGCAATCGTTGCCGCTGCATTGTGCGCCTTATGGAAGGCAAGCATCTTGGAATAATCCATTTTATAAATGTGGTCACCGGAAAGAATCAGCACATATTCCGGATTATTGCTGTCGATAAAGTCAATATTCTGATAAATGGCGTTTGCCGTCCCGTTGAACCATTCGCCGGAATCCCCTGTTTTCACATGCGGTGCAAGAATCGTCACACCGCCGTTTTTCTTATCCAGATCCCATGGAATCCCAATCCCGATATGCTGATTCAAACGCAGCGGCTGATACTGTGTCAGCACGCCGACGGTATCCACGCCGGAGTTAATGCAGTTGCTCAGCGGAAAATCGATGATACGATATCTCCCCCCGTATGCAACGGCAGGCTTTGCCACCTTTCTTGTTAACACGCCCAGACGACTGCCCTGTCCACCCGCCAGAAGCATTGCTATCATTTCTTTTTTACGCATATTACCCACCCCTATCTTTTCAGGTTGTATATATGTAACAAAGTCATAGGCTCTGTTTTGATTATTATAGCATAGGAAAATAAACTTGCAAAGATTATCTACGGCATCTGTGCCGAAATTTCGCCTTATTTCGATTGGCTTTTTCTCTTTCCTTTTTTCCGATTGAGAAAATTTGCACGTTGCTCCTGCGCCCGTATGGGTTTATTTCCGGTGCTTTCTGTATAAAATATAAAACACAGAAAAAGAAAACGCAGAGAAAAGATTGCCTTTCTCATGCCAGTATACTATAATGAAGGTTAAACTATATGATGATTTTGTTAAATTTCAGAAAAATTTGAACCCATTTAATAGATTTTGAGGCGATAGAATATGACAACATTTCAAAAAGGACAACACATTTATTTCATCGGCATCGGCGGCATCAGCATGTCCGGTCTGGCAGAAATTCTGGCAGATAAGGGCTGTATCGTTTCCGGTACGGATATCAAGGAATCCCCTGTGACAAAGCACCTGCAGAATTTGGGGATTCATATCAACTTCGGACACAAGGCGGAAAACATCACGGATGATGTAGATTTAGTGGTCTATACCGCGGCAATCCATCCTGATAACCCCGAATATCAGGCGGCGCAGGCAAAGCATATCCCCCTGATGGACAGAGCCAGACTGCTGGGCGAAATCATGGCGGAATATGAGGATTCCATTGCCGTTGCAGGCACACATGGCAAGACTACAACCACATCCATGGTTTCCGAAATCCTGCTTGCCGCAGGGACAGACCCCACCATTACGGTTGGCGGCATCCTGCCTACCATCAGCAGTAACCTGAAAATCGGTCACTCTCCGTATTTCGTTGCCGAGGCATGCGAATATTTCGACAGCTTTTTGCAGTTCAAGCCCTTCGTCGGTGTGATTCTGAATGTGGAAAGCGACCATCTGGATTATTTCAAAAACCTTGCGAATATCCGCCGCTCCTTCCATGCCTTTGCAGAGCGTATCCCTGCGAAGGGTGCATTGGTTATCAATCAGGCGATTGAAAACGTGGCAGAGCTGACACAGGGACTGGACTGCACCGTAGAAACCTTCGGACTGGCGGATGGCGCGGACTGGCAGGCGAAAAATATCATCCATGAGCCGGACGGCAAGAATACCTTTGATGTATATTATAAAGGCGAATTGTTCGGGAATTTCCATCTGAATGTACCCGGAGACCATAATATCACAAATGCGTTGGCATCCATTGCGGCGGCACATTTTGTAGGTGTCTGTCCCGCGGACTGCCAAAAGGGGCTGCTGCATTTTACGGGCACAGAACGTCGTTTCCAGAAAAAAGGCGAAAAAAACGGCGTTGTTGTCATTGATGATTATGCGCACCACCCCACAGAAATCAAGGCGGCACTGGCGGCGGCAAAAAAGGTGCAGCACCGTACAACCTGGTGCGTGTTCCAGCCGCACACCTATTCCAGAACAAAGTTCCTCTTTGATGCATTCGGCGAAGCATTCACCGATGCAGATGAAGTCATCATCGCGGATATCTATGCCGCAAGGGAATCCGATGACGGCACCATTTCCGCCGCCATGCTTGCGGACAGAATCGCGAAAACAGGCAAATCCGCAAGATATGTCGGAGATTTTAATGCCATCCGCTCCTATCTGGAGAAAAACTGCAAGGCAGGGGATTTACTTCTGACGGTCGGCGCAGGGGATGTATTCAAAATCGGCGAAGCGTTTTTAGAAAATTAAGTCGAAAACATAAAAAAGCGTTCTCTATATTCCATTTGAGAACGCTTTCTTTTTTATTCGGGAAAAATCACAGTGCTTGGTGTATCTCCGTCATTCGTTTCTTTTGTTTCCGTTACAATGGCAGGCTGCTTTGCCGCCTCCTCTGCCGCTTTTTTCTTCTCCTGATGCCCGTTAATCAGAATGAACAGTGCCAGAAACCAGCACACAATCCCGATAAACCGCACAATTTTCATGCCTTTTTTCATTGCAATCTTCCCTTCCTCGCAATTTCTTTATTTATGATATGGCTCGTTGCGCTGAATCCGCTCCGAGCGGTAAATCTGCTCCAATAAAACCACGCGCATCATCTGGTGCGGAAATGTCATTCTGGAAAAGCTGAGTGCATAATCCGCGCGCCGCATCACCGCAGGGGAAAGCCCCAGAGAGCCGCCGATGATGAACACGATATGGCTCACGCCGCCAACGCTCTTTTTCGCCATAAATTCTGCCAGCTCCTCGGAGGAAAGCATCTTTCCTTCCACCGCAAGCGCCACCGCAAAGGCATCGTCCTTCACGTTTTTCAGAATCCGCTGTCCTTCCCTTTCCTTGACCTCCGCCGCCTGTGCATCGCTCATGTTTTCGGGTGCCTTTTCATCCGCCAGCTCGATAATCTCCAGCTTCATATAACGACTCAGCCGCTTGCTGTATTCCGCGATGGCATCGCGCCAGTATTTTTCCTTCAATTTGCCTACGCAAACGACCGTAACCTTCATGCCAACCCTCCGTTACAGCTCCACCTTCACGCCATTCTGAAAACGGCTCGCCATATCCATTTTTACATGCGTGCCAACCTCAATGCGGTTGTTCCGCAGGATTTCCTCTACTGTTTCATACGCCAGATGGGGGTTATTGTTTTCCTCGCTGAGGTGCCCCAAAAAAACATATTTCATCTTTCCCGTCATCACCTCTGCCAGAAGCCTTCCTGCCGTATGGTTGGAAAGATGTCCGTTTTCGCCCAGAATCCGCTGCTTCAGCGACCATGGATAACCGCCCTTTTTCAGCATTTCCACATCATGATTTGCCTCTAAAAGCAGCACATCACTGTCCTCTATGCTTTCCCGAATCGTATCCGTCACATGCCCGATATCCGTTGCCAGTGTGATTTTTTTCTCGCCCGAAAAGACGTTATAGCCGACCGGCTCTGCCGCATCATGCGGAATCCGAAACGGCTTCACGCAAAGGTCATTCACCGCGCAGACCTCATCCGCATACACAATCCGCTTGTTGCTCGGCGCAATCCGCCCAAGGCCTTCCTCCATCGCCGCCCAGGTATCCGGCGTGGCAAAAATGGGGATATCAAACCTGCGGGAAAGGATGCCTGCCCCCTTGATATGGTCAACATGCTCATGGGTGATAAACAGCGCATCGATTTTGTCGCCCGTCAGCTTCAAATTTGCAAGTCCTTCCTCGATTTTCTTGCCGCTGATGCCTGCATCAATCAATATTTTCGTGTAATCCGTCCCGATATAGGTGCAGTTGCCACTGCTGCCGCTGGCGATGGTGCAAAATTCCATCCGCAAGCCGGTTCACCTCTTTTCCTTCGTGTTTTTCCATAAAATAAGCCTCGGAACTGCTCCGAGGCTCTCTTGTTCTCTTTTTACTGCTCGCCGGGGATACGGTCGATATCCGCGCCCATGGCTCTGAATTTTTCCTCGACATCCTCATAGCCTCTGTCGATATAACGCACGCCGTCAATGATGGTTTCGCCCTCTGCCGCCAGTGCCGCCAGAATCATTGCCGCGCCTGCTCTCAGGTCTGTTGCGGAAACCTCCGCGCCGCTGAAATGCTTAATGCCGTGGATGGTTGCCACTCTGCCGTTAATTTCCACATCTGCGCCCAGCTTACGCAGCTCACCCATGTACTGATATCTGTTTTCCCAGACATTTTCCGTCAGCACACTTGTCCCGTTGCAGACCGCAAGAAGCGTTGCAATCTGAGGCTGTAAATCCGTCGGGAAGCCGGGGTAGCTCATGGTCTTTACATTTACCGCACGCAAGGGCTCATCCGCCATCACGCGAATGGAATCCTCCCATTCCGCCACCTTCACATTCATTTCCTCCAGCTTTGCTGTCAGGGAATCCATGTGCTTGGGAATGATATTCTTCACAAGCACATCGCCGCCCGTAATCGCCGCCGCAATCATGTATGTGCCTGCCTCAATCTGGTCGGGAATGATGGTATACTGCGCGCCCTTCAGTTCGGGAACGCCCTTAATACGAATCACATCTGTCCCTGCGCCCTTGATATTTGCACCCATCATGTTCAGATAGTTTGCCGTATCTACCACATGCGGCTCCTTCGCCGCGTTTTCAATCGTTGTGGTGCCCTCCGCCATGGTTGCCGCAAGCATGACATTGATGGTCGCGCCAACACTCACCTGATCCATGTAGATGGAAGTACCAATCAGCTTTTCGGCATAAGCCTTCACCATGCCGTCCTCCTCAATGACGGTTGCACCAAGCGCACGGAAGCCCTTCAGGTGCAGGTCAATGGGGCGTTTGCCAAAGTTGCAGCCGCCGGGCATTGCCACCTCTGCCTTTTTATAGCGTGCCAGAAGCGCACCAATGAGATAATAGGATGCGCGCATTTTCTGCACGCCCTCAAAGGTCGCCTGATAGCTGACACCCTCGTTACAATCAATTTCCAAAGTATGTTTATCTAAAAATCTGCATTTGCCGCCCATTTCCTGAATGGTATGACAGATATTTCTAACGTCCTCAATACTGGGAAGATTCTCCAGTACACTCACTCCGGTTGCCATTACCGCCGCCGGAATAACAGCTACCGCCGCGTTTTTCGCACCGCTGATGGTAACCTCTCCGGTCAATCTTTTTCGGCCCCTTACAACTAATTTATCCATAAAAACATTCATCCTTCCAATCAATTCCAAAGGACAATCTATATCTCTGAACAGGCGAAAAAGCCGCCGTTCCCCAAAAAGTAGTCGTTTTTCTCTATATTTCGCCCTATAACATTAGAATTATATCACGAAAACGTTGCAGTGGAAAGTGTTTTTTTTCGAGGGCTGTATTTTTCGCCCCACTTCTTCCCCGAAAGCAGAAAACAGCGTCCATCCTTGCGGATGAACGCCATTTTGATTGTTTTCAGCTAAGATTTTCGGAAAAATTTATTTTACCGCCTGAATTGTTACAGTCTTTGTTGCATCGTCCCATGTGGTCACTGCGCCCAGCTCATCCGCTACAAAGCGAACGGGTACAAAGGTGCGGCCGCCGATGATAACAGGAGCAACGCCGTATTTTTCCAGAGCTTTGCCGATAGTCATTTTGATTTCCTTGCCGTTAACAGTCAGAGTAACCTCTTTTGCGGCTTCGTTCCAAGCAACCTGACCGCCCAGTGCTTCTGTGATGACTCTGATGGGAACCAGAGTTCTGTCGTTGCGGATTACGGGTGCAACATCGTTGATGATTGCCTGATCGTCCACAATCACTGCTGTGCTGCCAATCTGCAGAAGGATTGTCTTTGTTGCTGCTGCGGGCTTGTCTGTGTTGGCTGCGCCCTCTGCCTGCTTGAAGGTTGTATCAACGGTTACGCCGCCCTTCGGCATGGTGAAGGAGTATGTGCCGTCCTTTTCTGCTTTCAGCTTAACTTCCTTGCCGTCCTTGTCCTTTGCAGTAATCTTATCCAGTGCGTAGCCCTCGTCAGCCTTGGGTGTCAGAATAACCTTGTCACCTGTTTCTGCCTTTGCCGCGCTTGCTGTTACAGCACCGTTTTTGCTGTCAGAGATGGTTACACCGTATTTTGTAACACTGCTGCCGCCACCGCCGGAGGAGGAAGAACTGGAAGAAGATTTCTTGAATACTGTTACGGTGCAGCTTGCTTTCAGTGTGTTAGAAGGTGTATTGTCACCGTCTGTAACTGTGCCGTCACCTGTTGCTGTATCACCTTCTGCCTGAGTTGTAGGCGCATCTGTTGTATCAGGTGTTTCTGTTTCTCCGGGTGTTGTGGGTGCTTCTGTTACACCGCCCAGTGTTGCTGTGATGGTTGCACTACCATAGTCTACACCTGTAACAACGCCATTTTCTACAGTTGCGACTGCTTCTTTATCACTTGCCCATGTTATAGGGTCTGCTACTTCGTATGTTTTGCCGTTTGCTTCTATGATGGCTTTCAGTGTGTCTGTGTAACCTCTGCGGATTCTTGTGCTTGTTTTGTCCAGAGCAATCTTGTTCGTTACAACGTATTTGTCACCTTTAACCTGAATTGCTTTATAGCCCTCTGCTACATAAGCATTGGCAGGCTTATCGGAGAAAGTGCCGCCGGAGATAGAGATTGTAGCATTAGAGTTTGTACCTTTAACAATTGCACCTTTAGCACCACTAAAGCAACCACCAGAAATATTCACAATAGCAGGCTGACTGCTAACATCAGCAATCGCATAATCCGCACCTTCAAAGATACCGCCGGTTACAGTCAATGTACCAAGGTCAATATTAGCACCACAACCACAGTTATAAACACCGTAGGTTTCTTTTCCTGTACTGCTTGCATCACTTGCAGCTTTGTAGGTACCACCGTTGATTGTTGCAATATTATGATTCTGAACAGTTGCCTGATAGAAATTCTTGAATGTACCGTCGTTAATAGTCAACTCTGCACGGTCATCATTTTTAATCGTATTCAGACCTCCCGAGAAGGTACCATTATTGATAATCAACGTAGGGTTATCCACTCCCTTGTCGTTGTCGTATGTAGTACCATTGTAGTAACCATTCGCAACAAGGCTGGAGAATCTGCCCAACTCGCCATTCCCCTTCGCTGTCAGCACGTTTACGCCTTCGTTAATGGTCATATTACCAACATTTTTGATGGTGTAATAGGAGTTGCCGCCAGAAGAACTATCACTTTGACCATTCTCTTGGGTACGGTCAAAAGTACCTCCGTTTAAAGTAACCGTCCCCTTATTATAGAGAGCTGCTTTCCCGTGAGTAATATTATCAACTGTACCTTCACCCTTAATAGTCAAGGTGCCGTTATTCATAATTGTGTGCCCAACACTGTTTGTAATCTTCTTACCATTCAGGTCGATTGTAATATTTGCCTTTTCAGGTACTACAACATCCCCTGTGATATCAGCAGCAAGTTTAATAGTAGTTTCTGTTTCCCCTGCGGCAGTAATTGCGGCATTTAACTCATCAATAGTCTTAACACCTTCGTTTTCGGCAGGTGTATCAGGTGCTGTTGTGCTACCGCCTTCTGTGCCGCCATTTTCACTGCCAGTTTCACCTGTACTGCCAGTTTCACCACTGCCGCTTTCGCCTGTCTCTGCACCGCTTTCTGTACCTGTTGTTGCATCATCTGCCAATGCTGTCACAGGTGCAGTTGCAGTTGCCATGCTCATTGCCATGAAAATCGCAAGATATTTTTTCTTTTTCATTTTTCCTTCAACCTTTCTTTATTTTTCCGTTCCTTTGAAAACCACTTTTTTCTATTTCAAACAGCCTTCTTCCTCGCTGCATCTCCCCCCTTCGCCTCTCCGCTTCTTATATTCGCACATCCTCCTTTGAGAAAAATGTGAAAGATGCCTTCCTTCCGTTGCTTCAATCGGGCTTTTCCTCCCGCAGGCACCGCTTCTGTCGGCTCAGCGTCTCCGGCGACATATCTAAAAATGAAGCTAAAAAACGGTCGCTGACCACATCCTCCAGCCCCGCATATTCCTTTAAAAAGAAAAGATACCGCTCCTTCGCCGCCATCTGATACCGCGCACTTTTGAGCGCCCATTGCTTGTGGTACGCCTGCATCAGCCATTCAAAAAGGATTGTTTGAAATTCCGGATAGGTTCTAAACAGCGTGATTACATCCATATTGGCAATCACAAAAGCATCTACATTCGACATCGCAACCACAGAGGTCAGCGCTTTTCTCTGCCAGTTCATAAACGGCGTAATCATCTCGCCGGATACAAAAGAAAAATCATCTGAAATCTGCTTTCCGCCCTTCGTGTAGAGAAATGCACCCGTCACGCCTTCCATCAGGAAGCAGCAGGTATCCACCGTTTCCCCTTGACTGTACAGTGTCCGTCCCTTCGGGCAGTGCCTGATGCTAGAAATACCAATAACTTCTTCGATTACATCTTTATTATGGATGTCCAGAACATCCACCAGAAACCGTCTCATTCTGTCTTTCATACACATACGATATCCCCAAACCTCTAAGCCTTGTCTTTCTGCCAATACATCTTCTTCCTTGTTTTATAAGGTTCATCATGCTTCATGAGTTTTTGCTGTTTCCTACAACAAAACATAAAAATCAAACCCTTTCATTGACCTATGTCAATATTCTAGCATTTTTAAGAGCAATTTTCAAATATTTTCAAGAAAAATGAAAATTTTTTGATACATTTGTTTTCTTCTTCTATTTTCTATCTGTTTATTAGGTACAAACCGATATCTAGTCAAAAATAACTGATTATATAGAATATTTCAAGTTTTTTATTAGATATAATATGACACATGGAGGTGATACAAGCATGTGTAAAGAGGCATTTTCCAAAAGATTGGTACAGCTGCGTATGGCAAAGGGCGTTTCCGCAAGGGATATGAGTCTTTCCCTCGGGCAGAACCCCGGCTACATCAACAGCATTGAAAACAATAAGACTTTCCCTTCCATGTCCAATTTTTTTGAAATCTGTGACTATCTGAACATCACCCCCATGGAATTTTTCGATCTGGAGTCAGAGCATCCCGAAAAAATCCGCACCCTCACAGAGCAGCTCAAGCGCCTTGATGCTGCCCAGCTTGATAGTATCCTTCGTATTGTAAATGGGCTGGTCTCCAATCATCCCTATTGATTTTCTTTTTTCCGATTCCTAAATCTGTAAAAACCCGTCTGTCACAGGGCATAAAAAAAGATACAAGATTTTCTCTTGTATCTCTCTTTTTGGTGCGAATGTTCATATAGGATTTGGCAAAATATAGTTTTACCGATAGTCGAACATCATATTCAAACAATAATCCGCACATTCGCAATTCGATTTTGTTTTTCGTATAATGAACTTACTAAAATCAAGGAGGTTTTAATATGAAAACAATTTTTGAAAACAGCGGTGGTACTTATACGCAGGTTGGTGATTATTTATTGCCTAATCTTTCGTTACCGGCGGAAGAAAAAGAAACAAATATCGGTGTTTGGGCAATGAGGCACAAACGATATTTGAAGCAAAATCATAAAGTGCGTTACTACAATTTGCTGACAAGCGGTAAGCTCGATTCATACCTTGCTGACATCGAAGAACAGGCTCAAAATCTTTTTTCTCGGTTGGTAAAAGACATTGCCAAAAAAGAAAATGTTACGGAAAAATTGAAATCGGATAACCAAATGTTATGGGTGCAAAAGATGAACAATATCCGCAACCGAGCAACGGAAATTGTAAATTCACAAATAATATTTAACTGAGAACAAGGCACAGCCGACGGAATATTTCCAGAAAGCTGTGCCTTGATTTTTGGTTGTGAGGTTACGATGCATAATCTTAGCAAGCAGACCATTTGGATATCCAAACGGTAGCTTGCCCGAGACTATGAGAAAAAGTCTGTAAATAAGATTCTTCTATGATATACAAGGATGATTAGCTTGAAAGCTTCTCATCCTTATTTTATATATAACAGTTGTTGAATGGCATGTCAAGAGCAGGCGGTTTTCTACCTGTCTCCCTTGCTGGTTTATTCGTTACTCCGGAAGGCGGCCTTCGTACATAATACTCAGTTCACCATACACCTGTGCCCAGTTTCGAATCGTGCTGGTCCATTTTTTCGTAGCTTCAAAAGTAGCAAGATACAGCGCCTTTAAAAGGGCTGTATCGCTTGGAAATACGCTTCTCTGGCGGTTCAGCTTCCGGTAGGTGGAATTCAGTGATTCTATCGCATTTGTCGTGTAAATGACCTTCCGGACCGTTGCTGAAAATTTGAAAATCGGAGAAATCGCATCCCAGTTGGACTTCCAGCGTTTCATGGAATTCGGATATTTCGGTGTCCATTTTTCGGTCACATGGTCTAATGCTGCCAATGCCTTTTTCTCATCTGCCGCCTGATAAATCGTCTTCAGGTCTGTGGCAAAGGCTTTTCTGTCCTTATCAGGAACATATTTCAGCGTATTTCTTACCTGATGTACAATGCAGCGCTGGTATTCCGTCTTGGGAAAAGCTGCAGCGATCGCTTCTTTGATTCCGGTTAACCCATCTGCACAGATGATGAGTACATCTTTTACACCTCGATTTTTCAGTTCATTCATAACGGAAAGCCAGTATTTTGCGCTTTCGTTATCACCAACGCTGATGGTTAGAACCTCCTTCTTTCCTTCCGTATTAATCCCAAGAATTACATAAGCTGCAAGCTTTCGAATCATACCATTGTCCCTTACAGAATAATGGATTGCATCGATGTAGAGAATCGGATACACCTCATCCAAAGGTCGGTTCTGCCAGTCTTCGATCTGCGGCAGAATCTTATCCGTTACATCAGAAATGAAGCTTTCCGAGGTCTCAAAACCATAGATGTCCTCGATAGTTTCCGAAATCTGCCGGGTAGTCATTCCTTTGGCATACATGGAAATGATCTTCTGGTCAATATCTGAAATATCCTTCTGACGCTTTTTCACAATCTGCGGCGAAAAGGTTGATTTTCGGTCCTGCGGCACTTCGATTTCCATGGAACCGTACCGGCTGTTGACCTGTTTATGCTTATAACCGTTGCGATAATCATCGTTATCTGAGCGTTCTGATTTTTCGTAGCCGAGGTGGTCATCCATTTCAGCCTCCATCATTTCCTTGATGGTGCCGCCTAAAAGGTCCTTGAGCGCATCCTGAATGTCTTCTGCAGACTGGATATCGTACTCTTCAAGGAGCTGATGAATAATGTTTCGTTTTCCTTCTGTCATTTGTACGCGATGTATAGGTTTCTTTTGCTTTGCCATAATAAAAGGTCCTCCTAATGATATTTATTGTATCATAGAAGAACCTTCTAAACATTATTTTACAGAAAAAGTCTCACATACCCTCTTTTTTTGATGATTATTATTATTCAGTTTGTAATGTCTTAGCTCACAGCACTTTGGTTTGTACATCAATCCGGAGCAGCTGCTCCCAGCGTTTATGAACGAATTGCACCTCTCTTTCCTTTCTTCCATCTTCCAAAGTTCGTTCTGTCTCAGAGAGGACTCTTTCAGCCACTGCCTGAAGAACCGGTTTTCCTTCTGCTACCTTTAACAGGTTGGCCTGCATCTGTAACGGCAGCACTGCTGCAATCGCATCAGCCTGTTCGATCAGGGGCATCAGTTCTGTCACATTGCGGACGTTCTCCTTCCAGCAAAGTAATTTAACTGTTCCTCCCATGATTCGCTCCAGATCGGATAACTGGGCGGTAGTCATTTCGTGTCTGGAAATCCATAATACTTTTTTCATTGCTATTCCTCCTTAAATATGTCCTTGTTGTTTTTTTGCCTTTATACTTATATCTCTGCTTATTTTTTTCATTTTTCAGGGGAAATCGAAAAATTATAAAAATTTTTTAGAAAAATCTTATACGGAGATTTAATTAGCATACTAATTAAATCTCTTGAAAACGTGTAATAACTGTATGTTAAAATTCTTGATTTCGTGAAAAAAATTTTTTAACTTTGAAAAGATTATTTTCAAAGTAGTAAAAAACAGAATTAACCTCAAAATAGTACCATTTTAAAGGATAACGAATTTTGTATCAAAATCATTTGAAGTAAGCGAAAATTTAATGTATAATAAGAATACCAATTTGAACGACCGTTAAAGTTGGTATTAGCAGGCGATTCTCGGAGGTGTGAGGAAATGAAAACATATGGGTACTGTAGGATTTCTACAGGTAAACAGAATATAGAAAGACAGATTAGGAATATAAGGGACGAATATCCTGAAGCAATGATTGTTGAGGAGATATATACGGGAACCAAGATGGAAGGAAGAGAAAAGTGGCTGAAGTTGATTAAAAACGTGCGAGAAGGGGACAGAATTGTTTTTGATTCGGTCAGCCGTATGTCTAGGGATGCGGAAGAAGGATTCACAGCCTATGAGGAATTATATCATAGGGGGATTGATTTGGTATTTCTGAAAGAACCACATATCAATACCAGTGTCTATAAGAAGGCATTGGAGTCTGGTATTGAAATGACCGGAACTACTGTAGATTATATTTTGGAGGGCGTAAACAAATATATGCTGGCTCTTGCAAAGGAGCAGATAAAAATATGCTTTGAGCAGGCAGAGAAGGAAGTTAAGGATTTGCGGAGAAGAACCATTGAGGGAATCGAAACGGCTCGTTTGAATGGTAAGCAAATAGGGCGAGCTGCCGGTACAAAAATTGAATACGAAAGTACGAAGCAAAAAAAGCGAGAAATATATAAGTATTCTTTGTCCTTTAACGGTATGCTGAAGGATAAGGAGGTTATAAAACTGCTTGGGATTTCTCGAAATTCCTATTATAAATATAAAAAAGAGATAAAAGAGGAGTTAAGTTGGAGGGAGTAAATCGGTTGGTAAGGAATGGACAAAAATTGATGATTTAAACCGTATAGTGGAAATGCGTATGGCACAGGAAAGGAGTGTAATTAAGTATGACTATGGAGCAGGCAGAAGAATTATTGGATTGTCTAAAGCAGACAAAAAGCTCTCCTGAATTGATTCTGAAAAAGCTGGTTACCTATGGTGTAGAAGGTATGAACTTTCTGTATCAGGTGCAGCCGGATAATAAACATATTTGTGATTTTTGCAAGGAGCAGCTTTCTACGCTACCGGTTTTCTTAGATTGTATTATAGAACAAAATTCTTTTGAGTTTGAAATTTATTTGCAATCAGAATGTAGGAAGTGTTTTCATAATATACCTATTGTTACTATTGATGGGTATGCAAAAACGTTTTGCCTTTCTAATCAAGTAATAGAAGAATGCTGGAAGGCACTAGAAAATCCTTTGCCAGAGATACCTAAAGAGGAAAAACTATCGGAAGATTGGATGATTTTCTCGGATTATTCGCTTATGAAGAAACCTTATGCTGCAATTCAAACCTTTCAGCGAATAAATGGCAGACTTTCACGAAAGATAAGAGGTTGTTTAAGATTGTTGCTGACACCGACAGAGAAAGTGAGAGATGCCTTTGATAAGGAGGTAAAATTCATTCAATGTGTAAATGAACGAAGTAAAGAGCGATATAAAGAGGAGCTGGAACGGCAACAAGAACTGCGAGCCATAGGTCGAGGAATGGTAGCTCTGGTAGAGAAAAAACAAAGAGAGATTACAGAATTTCTATTAGCCCTTGGCTATTGTATAGTAGAGAAAAAATAAATCACATATTTGATAGGAAACGGTTGATTATAGTTCAGCCGTTTTTTACGTAATTATATATGCTATATGGTTTTTAAGGTGAGGTATTAAATGTGTATTTATGGCGTACAAAATATAAAAAAATGTGGTTTTGTTAAATATAAATGCGGAAAAATGTGATTTTATCATTTATAAAAATTGAAAAAATGTGAAAAATATAATTGAAAACATTGAGAAAAATGTGATATACTAAATTTGAAAAGGAGGGAATACTTTGAGAAGAACAGCTATGGAAAAATTAGTGGCATGGAAATCAAGTGATGAACGTAAGCCGATGGTTTTGAAGGGAGCCAGACAGGTTGGGAAAACTTGGTTAATGAAGGAGTTTGGAAGAAACTACTATAAGAGTTTTGTATATTTCAACTTTGATGAAGAAGATGAGTTAAAATCAATTTTTGAAACCAATAAAAATCCGCAGCGAATTATAGAGCTGCTGTCAATGATTGCAGGGGAGAAGATATATCCATTAGATACACTGATCATATTTGATGAGGTGCAAGAATGTCCGGAGGCATTAAATGCGCTGAAATACTTTAAAGAAAAGGCAAATGAGTACCATGTTATTGCTGCAGGGAGCCTTCTGGGAACGCTTCTTGCAAAGCCAAAATCATATCCGGTTGGAATGGTAAATTTATTAGATATTTTTCCTTTGACTTTTGAGGAGTTCTTGGAGGCAACAGATGCACCCTTGTTCGCTTATTATGAGGGTATCCATAAGGAACAGCAGATAGAGGAAATCTTTCATAATAGGCTGTTGGAATCTTATAACAATTATCTTATTATAGGGGGAATGCCTGAATGTGTTTCTTCTTGGTTAAAGCATAAAGACCCGGCTAAAATTGCTCAAATTCAACGTGAACTGATTGAGGTATATGAAAATGATTTTTCTAAACACAATGGTAAGGTGAATAGCGGGAGAATCCTTATGGTTTTTCGCAGTATTGTAACGCAGCTTGCAAAGTCAAATGAAAAATTCATGTATGGAGCAGTGAGAGAAGGAGCAAGAGCCAGAGATTTTGAAGAAGCAATAGAATGGCTTGTTTCGGCGGGTATGCTAAACCGAATATATAATGTTTCTAAGCTGGAGCATCCGATCTCTGCTTTTGATAAGTTAGACCAGTTTAAATTATTTTTATTTGATACCGGATTGTTGAAGCAGATGGCAGGCATTGATAACAGTGCAATCCTTCTAAAGTCAACGTATCAGTTCAAAGGCCCGCTGACGGAAAATTATGTTCTGCAGCAGCTTAGAGGGCAGTTTGATGTAATGCCGAGATACTTCTCAAGCAGAAATGGGGAAATTGATTTTGTGCTGCAGTGCGGCATGGATATTATCCCTGTTGAAACAAAAGGCGGCGAAGATAAATCGGCACCGACCTTCAAAAAATATGTTGCAGACAATCACCCTCAATATGCAGTCAGATTTTCAAAAATGGGATATAGAAAGGACGGCAATATTACCAATATTCCATTGTATTTGGTCGGAAAGACCAAGGAGCTTTTAGGGATTGAGGGCGATTTAGCATGACCATTAGAATGGTTTTGCGACAGATATAAAAGAAAAATTATAGCTTAGTAAGAAAACGGTTGATTATAAATTAACCGTTTTTTTGTGCCGTTTTTTGGCAAAATGTAACAAAAGATGATATAGCAATATGCCATATTGACTATGGCGATAGTCAATGATATAATTTGACTACACAAATAGACAATGTTATGGGCTGTATTTAGAGATATTTTAGAGAGAAGAAAGAGAAAAAAGTTTATGGAAAAGAGTTGGTTATATGAGGTTTTATGATTCGGAAATAAAGGTTTTAGAAGTTCTATGGGAGCATGGAGAACTTACCGCTGGGCAAATTGCGGAAATTTTAGGGAAAGAAGAGGGGTGGAAAAGGACAACTGCTTATACAGTGGTTCAGAAATGCGTTGATAAAGGATATATTGAAAGGAAAAAACCAAAATTTACCTGTAAGGCTTTAATTACAAAAGAAGAAGCACAAATGAGCAGTGTTTCTGAACAGATTGATAAATCTTATCCTTCCAAAATTGCTTTTTTTAAGGCGTATTTAAATAAAGATAATTTGACAAATGATGAGATTAAAGGCTTGTTTCAGGTAATAGATGATTTAAAGAAATAATGTGCTGAAGAATGGAAGTGTGCCATGAGTTTTTTATATATGAGTTTTTCGGCAAGTTGTATTGTATTGTTTACAGTTATTTTAAGGGGGCTTTTTAAAAGATATTTGCCAATAGAATTATTCTGCGGACTATGGTGGTTGGCAATGCTCAGAGCCTTAGTGCCATTCTCAATTAAATCTAACTATAGTATTTACAATGCGAAAATAGCATTAGAAGGTGGCGTAAGGCAAATTTTAAATCTTACACTCTCGGAGAGAGAACAAACAGAGTGGATAATTTCCATAGGCTTGATAGTTTGTATGGTACTTATAATTTGTATTTCAGTATTTTTTGCAAGATATTTTTTAAAAATGCACAAATACTGTAATGATATTGCAGAAAACTCTGCTTTGATACAGAGTTTAGAGATGGAAGAAGTTTTTGAGAGTATAAAATTTCCTGTGAGAAAGATAAGAATAAAGACTTCTGCTGTTTTAGATACGCCTGTATCTTATGTTGGTTATTATTGCGGATATTTATATAGATAATTCATAATGCTTTGGGTTCATTTTAATTTGATTGAAGAAAAATACCACTAATATAAGTGTTATTTAATATTTAATTGGAAGGGGATGGTTTTATGAATGGTAAGAAAGAATCTGGAATGGAGGGGATTAAAAAATCCTGAATGAAAAACTAGAACTGTGCGATTAACACAAAATCTACTTCAAACGGGATATACTTGATCATAGTATAAACATTATAAAAATATTATGAAAAATAGATTGGAGGGTAATAATATGAAAATTAAGGCTATACTTCTTGCTATGTTAATGTTCCTAATGCCATGTATGGCTTACGGTGCAAATGGAGATGCCTTTTGTGTTGGGTGTGATATGCGACCAGTTAAGGCTGGTAAAGCTCCTATAAACACCATGCCAGAAGCAAATAATGCAGCAACATACTTTAAATCTGCAGGATATGGAAAAAAAGTACCTCCAGAACCCACAAATGCGGATTTAACAGCTAGTAATTTGAATAGTTCTTTATTGTTTTTGGCAGGACATGGCTCTGTAGATTCGGTTGAGTGGCTGCCTAAAAATTCGAATAAAACTTATGGTTAACAACATCTTTAAGCCCTGCCAGCGGATTTGTAAGTACTTCAAACAAATCCTTTAGTAATACAAAAGTTGCCATTCTAGCTGCATGCTATGCTGGCGGACCTGTTGGATTGGCATATAACATAAATCGAAAAGGAGCTCAATTGGCTTTTGGTTGGGAAGCAGAGGTTGAACATGCTGCTTTGCGAGATTTTGATTTTTTGCTGGTAGAAAATTTAGCGAAAGGTTATAGATTTATTGATGCATTGCCCTATGTATATGCTTCTATGGCAGCTGGTACCACAGAATCTGGATATAAGTGGGATACAATTAACTATTCTAAACCACAGGATAATCCCCCTTATTATAGAACATGCTCGTATGGCGATATTAATGTTCGCATTACAAATACTAGAGCCATAGAGTCGGGCAGTTCTGCAGAGAGTTATACATTACCTAATGAGGATATCAATATCTATAGTAATATTACGAATGTGGAACATCAAGTTGCTTCTAATGACTATACTAATGTTGCAAGATATATTCAGGATAATATTGATGCTGATTTTAATTTGAATGAATTTGCTTACAATGAAGTAGAAATGGTAGAAGGTGTAAGTAATTCATTGATTACATTTAGATATATGATTGATGATTTTAAATCTGATTTCGGTTATAATGTAATTGTAATTGATAACGAAGTTAAGGAAATTGTTAAAGTTGGCTATGAACTTTATGATAGGGAATTTGATATTTCTTTGGCTAACGAGAAATTAGATGAGGCAATGCTTTCTTATCCTAGAACATTTACAGATAGCGAAACTACAGATGTAATAAAATTGTATGACTCAAAAAATAATAAATTTTATTGCAGAGTAGTAAAAACTTTTGTTGATGAAACTGGAGCCGCATACTGTGTAGGGGAAAACGTAGATTTATAAGCCGTTAGCTTATTGTGCTAGACTAGCCGTTGATGGAAAAACGGCTAGTTTACTTGATATTGGGGGTATTATTTTATGAAATTAAGGACAATATTAATGGCGATTGTATTGACTTTAGGTTGTAATAATATAATATTTGCAAATACAGTAAATCATAAATTTTATAAAGATGGAAGAAAAGAGATTAACTTCAGTGTAACGCCATATCAAAAAGATCAGATTGTCTATATACCACTTAGGGAATTTTTTAATATCAGACACTGTGATGTTATGTATAAGGCTCCCTATGCCATTATTAGAATACCAAATACATCAGGTGATAGAATTATTAAAATAGTGCCAGGTACAAATAGTATAGAAGTGAACGGGACTAATAGTGTTTTAATACATTCTACAGAAGTAATAAATGGTACTACTTATATATCAACAGATGATATATTTATTTTGGATAGTAGTAAAGAGCAGCATTGCGATTATGAATTAACTTCGGATGGAACAATGAATATATATTTTAGACATACTTCTATGTCTACAAAACAACATAAATGGATATATAAAAATTATGACGATTTTTTAAATAAAATTTTTTGTTATAATCTAGTACTGTTTGAACCAAAGGATTTTCATTTTATGTGGCAATATCCGTTTATGACAGAAAATACTTATGTTAATGAATTTACAAGAACAGACGGCACAAAAGAAAAACAGGAATTTTTAATGACAGATAGTTTATTTGATTATTATGAAGAAGAAAGCACAAAAGCTGTTTCACTTCCACTAAAGAATAAACAATACGAAATGTTATTTGTATCAACAAATGAAATCAGCAGTGATCTTTTAAACCGTATTCAAAAATACAAAGATACACGTAGTATTTGTGTGCATATACCCAAAATATCTTTAGAAACAAATGACTATGCATTATATATTAATGAAAAAGGTGTTTCAAGTCGTAATACTATTGATGAAACTACCGAATATATTGATATTTTAGGATATTCATATACTCCTGAACTTATCTTTGATACACCGTTTTATTATTTTCTAATTGATACAACTAATGATAGTATACTTTGTGGTGGTTACTACGAATAAAACATACAAAAGAATGCTACTTATAAATACTTCCGATTCAGTTTTAGGATACATCAAATAAAAGAGTGAATTGATTACTGTATGTAAAACTGCAAGAATCTATATAATATAGCAGAATCTGAAGAATTTTGACATGCTATGATGCAGTGTGACATAATGCATCTGCTTCTAATGCAGTAGAAAGTAGGTGGTGAAAATCTAGAAAAAAGCCGACAGATATTGGCATGTTGTTGTTTCGTTATCAAAAAGCTAAAATGAAATCCGAGGTCGGCATCAAAACATAGAAAAAATGTTATCAGAAATGGGAAAGTGAACTGACCCCAAAAAGTTAGACGAATATTTTAAGTAAAACAATTCAAGCAACCGAAAGGGCTTGTTGTCTGTGTATGAGACAGGTCCAAGATCTATGCAGAAAAGAAGTGGTCTGGTTATTTGCTTGAACAGGCATTTTTTGGTAGTATAACCATAAGAGGGAACTGTATCGGGTGCAGGTTTTTCGCCAAAGATGCAGAGATACATATCACCAAGATAGTTATGACACATGAGAGGCACTCCTCGTAGCAGCTTTTAAGGAGCAATAGCTTAATGGTTGCTAAGCACAATTTTTTGTGGCAGTTTCCTTTAGACTTTGAAAATAATATTTTCAATGTTGCTTTTCGTAAAATTTTTCATCCAGCAGCTCCGGGGCAAATTGCCTTGGGGCTGTATTCCTTTGTATAAAAATGGGAGGGTTATGTCTGAAGAACTGTTCGTGATATTCGCATGAGATACAAGGATTGGATGCGGGGCTTGACACTAAACCTATCCGTAAATGGCAGAAGCAATGGTTTGACGAGTGTGGATCTATTGCAATATAATATATACATAAATAGAGCAGTCAAATATCAAATTCGATAAATAGCGATAATAGGAGGGTGAAAATGAACGGATACGAAATGATGGCAGACAGTTACAGACAGTTGATGAAACAGGGAAGAATTGAAAAGGAAACGGCAGACAAGGAGATTCGTATTTATGACTTCCTTGCCACCTGTGACAGTGACGATTTATGTCGAATGGTGGACAGCTCGGCATTTAGTGACATCATCAGAGCTTACCTCAAAATGGCTGTCCAGAGTGCAGACATTGACGAGGACGCAAAAGAAAAGGTGGTCGGACAGCTCCGTTGGCTGTTCGATGAAAAGACAGCGAAACAGGTTCTCGATGGCAAATAAAGCGAGAAAATGTAAAGTGGCTGTATAGGTAGCAATAGTTATTTACAGGTGTATTTTCCAAAATATCCGTAATAGAAAGCTCCATGTGGATAATTATCAGAATATTCATAGCGAATATCTTGAGCGGTATTAGAGCTGAAAAAAGGTGGGGGACTAGACCCTCACCTTTCCTTAGCTTATGGGCTGCTAAGCACAATTTTTTGTGGCAGTTTCCTTTAGACATTGAAAATAATATTTTCAATGTTGCTTTTCATAAAATTTTTCATCCAACAGCTCCGGGGCAAATTGCCTTGGGGCTGTATTCCTTTGTATAAAAAAATGGGAGGGCCTATGCCCACCCATTCGATTTTTAGAATTTTTTGCTATACAAGTGTTACATTAAGTGAGTAGATACCCACCGTTTTGCACTTACAGGAGATTTACACCTTACTAACTCGATGAATTTTCCGTTGTAGTTTTTCACTTCGACAGCAAAAAACTCCCTTTATTCGTAATCCAGCACCAATTACCGTGTAATGGATGGTTGATTTCTGCCGCCCAGCAAGTAGGCGTTCCATCTTCTTCATCGCATTCATGGATGATTTTCCAATTTAATTTTGCCATAGTATAACCTCAATCCATCTTATAATTAAACCAATAGTCACCTACAGGAGTATTTTCTGTAATGTCCTCAATAGGTAATTCGAGGCCCGAATAGTCACCGAAATATCTATAACAAATATTTTGAGCGGATTCTTCTGAGATATTGTCGAGATAACAAACCCATTCGTCTGCATAATCGAAAAACTTGCCAGCGGCTAACATTTTTTTCGCTTCTTCTACTTTCACATAGAAATGTGTCCATTCTGCACAAGAATAGTCCTTTTCGTCTCCGGAATCGTTTTTATAGACGTTTCCGAACAAATGCAGAAACATCACACCATTATCCGATTCGACAGAATAAAAATATCTGTTCATGAAATTATCCTCCTTATCAAGCATAAATCAAAGGGCAGGCAGGGGAGATATCCCCTGTCTGCATATTTTGATCTTTCAGCTGTTTAACTTGCGGCAAGATTGGTGTTCTTGCCAGAGATATTAAGCTGTGCGTTCAGCTCGTTCAAACGAGCCTGCTTTTCTTTTAATTCTTCTTCTTTTGGGAAGGGCTTCTTTACTTCTTCCATCGCATTGGCAAGCTGCGTCTGGTTATAGCTGAGTCTTTCTATATACTCATCTAAATTCTCTTTAAAATCATTTGGAGCATCCTGCAGACGCATGATAGTACCTTGGATAGTATTTGTAAATCTAATGATATGGTTCAGCTCGCCTTTCAGAATCAGATACTTATCATAAGGCTCTCTATGGAACATCAGGTCAAAGCCAAGGTACTTGCCGATTAAGAAATTCTCGGCTTCGCCGATCGTTTTAGGCGGAAGGTTATGCAGCTGCTCGGCGAGTGCTGCACCTGCTTCCTTTCGGCTGGTGTAGTCCACATGATTGATTGTAATGGTGAATTCATCAGACATTTCATAATGCTCCTGATATGTCTGAATATCTTTCTCATAGCTATCAATCATAAGCTCAAGGTGTTTAATGCGCTGGGGAAGATTAAAGTTAATATCATCCTCCAGTCTGTATTTCTGACTGTTGAAATCGCCCTTGTAGAGCTTCAGTCTGGCAACCTCAACATCCAGTTCCATCTTTTCCTTAATGTATGGATTCCCTGTTGCAAGTGCCTTTACCTCACCGAATGTCAAGACTAATTCGTCGATGTCATCTGCAGTACGCACAGGAGATTTGCTTGTCATAATCTGGCTGATGAATTTCTGCTTATTTTCGAGAATCTGCCAGTTATAGCTGTCGAAGGTATTCTCCGTAACATATCGGAAAATCTTGACTTTCCCGAATTTATTGCCTTCTCTGAGGATTCTGCCTTCACGCTGCTCGATGTCGCTTGGCCGCCAAGGCACATCTAAATGATGAAGGGCAATCAAGCGATCTTGCACGTTTGTGCCGGCACCCATTTTTGCTGTGGAGCCAAGAAGAAATCTGACTGTACCTTTGCGTACTTTGGCAAACAGCTTGTTCTTGCGTGCAATGGTATTTGCATCGTGGATGTATGCAATCTCATCTGCAGGAACGCCTTCGGCAATCAGTTTATCCCGAATATCGTCATACACGTTGAAAGAACCGTCTTTTTTCGGTGTAGACATATCACAGAAGATAAGCTGAACGCCTTTTTGTGCTTTGGTTTCCTGCCAGATAGGAATTGCACGCTGAATCAGAGAGTTAATTTTGGAGTTCTTATCATCTGGGTAAATATCCTCGAAAAGTCTCTGATCCAGAGCCAGCTTTCTGCCGTCATTGGTGATACTCAGCATATTATCCTCGCTTGGATCAACACTGCCGTTTCTGATGGCTTCTGCACGCTCTGCAAGGTCGGCTACAAGCGTTTTCTGTATCTCACTCGGTTTGAGCTGCACATTCTCATAGTCAGCTTTAGGACGGGGGAGATTGAGCATTTCGGCGGTTCTGATGTCAGCCACTTCTTTAAAGAGGGCAATCAGTTCGGGTAGGTTATAGAACCGGGAGAAACGTGTTCTGGTGATATATCCTGTACCCTCCGGGGCCAGTTCTACAACCGTTTTTGTTTCGCCATAGATAGCTGCCCAGCTGTCAAAATGACCTAATCCCATATCCTGCAGAGTGTCATACTGCAGATAACGCATATTTGTGTAAAGCTCATAAGGTAGGAAACGCCACGCCATACTTCCTTTCGTCAGCGGTCTTGGCGTAA
>ENA-UOOA01000124-UOOA01000124.1-human-gut-metagenome-genome-assembly--contig:-P61old-NODE-124-length-169707-cov-8.297426_pt1 | contig 169707 bp, 136 predicted proteins | sample MGYA00242467_ERZ724014 | MGnify/ENA metagenome assembly ERZ724014 | reverse complement strand
AGCTCTTCATCGACCTCGAAAAACGCGTCGAAGACCCCGACGACAACGGACAGATACTGAATCAATCGACACCTGAAAGTTAATAGGCAAAGTACCGGATTTCAAAGCTGATCATTCCGGAGTATCGTGAACAAACATGGCGGTATTGAGATCCAACTTTACGATAATACAATTTACTTCAAAGAAATGAACAGAGGCGTGACAATGGCACAAAAAACTCCAGGAGCACAGGAAAATACAATGGCACAGAAAAGTTATAATCATGAAACAGGCAAGTGGGAATATGTTCAACCTCCAAGTGGACATTATATTCCTCCCAGACCAATAGTACTGGATCTTTCCGCTATCGACCGCCAGTTCAGAAAACAGGAAGAAGCTAAATATGAGAGACTGATACAGGAAAGAAGCTTAAAAAGGAGTAGTCCTCAAGAATTACTTGAAACCGTTTGCAAGGAACTCTCCTCCCAGAAACTGTTTGTGATGAATTGTGACTGGGAACAATCCGGTAGAATTATCCAGATGTCCCGTGTTAATGAGTTCATTTATGATTGTATGATAAATAACCATACCAGTGGAGAAATTGATAGTTTATTTCAATATAGACACAAAAATAAAGGTTATTATTTCGATTTTGGCATTCAGGTTGATTGTCCAATAGTGCAAAGTAACTTTCCATTCAATTATTTTTTCACAGGAGATCCGCAAGTAAAGAAAGAAGATACACCGACAGGTTTTGTGGGAAGCGTTCCATGGAAAACCCCTTTTTTATTTTTGCGTTATCTGCTTCCTGATGAGACTTTAGCTGCTTACGGAATGGATGGATACGGTTTTTATGAAGAGGAATATGAAATAGCTAAAATATTGGATGAAAAATACGATATTGCACAGAAGTGGAAGTTGATGTATTTATCGAATCCACATAAAGACCACACGCCCCAAAAAATGATTTTGCCTCCGGAAACAATCAAATATGGGAAGCAGTTTGATATTTGCAAAATTCGAGGTTTGAACCCCGAAACTTACCGGATTGAAATGGTTCCGGTTGGAGAAAAAACTCTTCTCCTGCCGTGCAGTTATATCTGCCGCAGTAAAAATAATACTGTTGCAACGAAGCTATATATCCCGCCGCCAAGTTGTTCTGAGATGCCGTTATGGGGTGAGGATCGCATTGAAAACTTGTCCACCTTGCATGTAATTATATCGCATAATCCAGGAATAATGAGGATGAGTTTTTCTGATACATCTATTGTTGCAGTCTGTGTGATTGACGATTCTGAATATCTCGATACTTTCAATCGCAGCAGTTTGAATGATAGCCATTTGCTGGTGCAGGACAGATATATTCTCATAGACTCCGCTTCGGAACAGGATATTGCCTTTGCAATGAAATTTTTTCCTGCAACAATTTCCGAACGTGAAAAGACAGCTGCCCGTTTCCTGTTGATAACGTCAGCCCAAAGAGCAAAATGTGATTATAATTGGGACGGCGTGATGTATCCGGGAACTCTCCTGTCAGATATGAAAGTCAAAGAAATTACTCCCGATGAATTGAGAAAATTGGCAGAAGAAAATAATATTGACATACCTGAAGGATATAATCAGTATTTTCCGCAATCTTGAACTTGAATTTGCAGTATACTACATTTCAAAAACAGGCAAGTCATAAAACGCTTGCCTGTTTTAGGGATGATTTATTCGATAGCTATTTAATTTACATTATTTAAATTAAAATACGTATTAAAATTTTGAAAGTGATATAGAGTTCGCATCCTCCTAAAAAATCATTGATGAGATTTGCAATATATACGACAGTGGAGTATATTGAAAGTGTTGTAAGGGGATGAAAGCTTATTGAAATGGTAATAAGTGGCACTTTGTGCAGCTTTGAGGATATGGTGCCCGGATATGAGGCTCTTAAGAGGAGGTGTCAATCGGTGCCATTTTGAGGATCGAAAGTGGTAAAAAGTGCCGTTTGACAATGTTGCTTTCCGAACACAGCAAAGAGCCAAATATGATACTTTTGAGTCTAAAAAGAAAACTTTATGTTTCTTTTTAGTTCAAGAAAAAAAGTTGGAACATTCCTTGTGGGCGCACCATTTTTATTTTCACATAAATCCCTGTTATTAAGTTAGTTGTATATACTGTAAATATACGTTTCGGTCTGATCTCCTTTCCGTTTTTTACTGTTTTTCGAGGAGAAAGTCAACATTCGTCCCGCACTTTTTGGAATCTGCTTCAAAGCCCTGCTTTTTCAAATCGGCAATATCTCCGTCATGCCACTGTATATAAACGGTTTGCACTTCAATCGAATTTGCGCCGTTTGTATTTCTGCCACAAGATAACGGATAAAGCAAAAATCCTCCGGCATTCCGGAATAGTGCGAGTCAACAGCAAAAATTTCACCACCTCAGCAAGATGCCAATAATGGCAATGATGACGACAATCACGATCCGCTCCCAGCAACCGGCGGAATTATCGGACGGCCTCGGCGGCGGCAGCGACAATTTCGTGATGTCCTCCAGCGATCTCACACCCCCATATATGGCAAATATCTCTTTCCACATTGCCGTTTCCCCAAAGATTCTGACCGGTGGGCAGATCATCGTCCAAACAAGCCGTATTTTTTCACTTCTTTGCCCAAACCGGTACGGTTGTGTTTGGTGTCGGCCTTTTTCGCCTTGAGGATGTGATCAACGCGAATTGTATTTTCAGAATCATTTTCTTTTTCATGCTTCGAACAATCGCACGATAGATTTTAACAAGAATGAAATGCTGTCCGCCGTCATCGGAGCGCGGATTTCCGAGACGGTCTTTTCCCCAGCCCTTTAAAGAACAAAATCCGCAATGCTGTGGATTATCTTTTGCAGAACAACAATCCCGACTTCCTTGATACTGCCCACATGGAGAGTCTGACCATTCTTTCCGGCTCGCATATCAACTTGAATCATGATATATCCATGATGAATTTCGAGACATGCAAACCCATCACCGGGTAAAAATCGCCTATGCGGATTACATGGGAGAAACGACTGAGCGTTTTTTCGAACCGCACACACTGGTATTCTGCAACAATTCGTGGTACAGCAAAAGGTTCTGCCATCTTAAGCACCTTTGCCATCCACCGGATCAAGACAGCGGAATTATTGAAATCGGACTTTGCTCCGAATAACCGGTTTTAACAGGCAAGAAAAAAGCCGGTCGTATGACCGGCATAATCTTAAGTTGGTAGCGGGGGCAGGAATCGAACCTACTACCTCCAGGTTATGAGCCTGACGAGCTACCAATGCTCTACCCCGCGATAAGTTTTCTTTATCTTGTAGGCTCATACTATACGTGCGATTCCGCATATTACAAGCACTATTCGAAAAAATATTCGATTTATTCGGAAAATAACCGCGTTTTCTTAACTCCACGGTATCTTATCAGACAAATCAATATCTGTAATGTTCCGGCTTATATGGACCATCCACCGGAACTCCAATATAATCCGCCTGTTTCTTCGTCAGAGTCGTCAGGTGAGCTCCCAGTTTCTCAAGATGCAGACGCGCAACTTCTTCATCCAGTTCCTTCGGCAAACGGTAAACCGCTGTTTTCAGGTTCTCCGTCGCAAGCTTGATCTGGGCAAGAGTCTGGTTCGCAAAAGAGCAGCTCATCACAAAACTCGGATGGCCTGTGGCGCAACCGAGGTTCACAAGACGTCCCTCGGCAAGCAGGTAAATACTGTGACCATCTTTGAATGTGAACTTATGGACCGGGCACTCGCAACCTTTGATCTCCGTCACTTTCACGCCCTTACAGGCTTTCAGTTTCGCAACCTGAATCTCATCATCGAAATGACCGATGTTGCAGACAATCGCCTGATCTTTCATCTTCGCCATATGTTCAGCGGTGATGATATCCACATTGCCTGTCGTCGTCACATAGACATCCGCCTCGGGAAGCGCCTCCTCAAGCGTCACGACCTGGAATCCCGCCATACATGCCTGAAGCGCACAGATCGGGTCGATTTCCGTCACAAGGACACGCGCACGTTCATTTTTCAGAGCCTCGGAACATCCTTTCCCGACATCGCCATAACCGCAGACACATGCAACTTTCCCTGCAAGCATCACGTCAAGAGCGCGTTTGATGCCGTCCGTCAAAGAGTGACGGCAACCGTAAATGTTATCGAATTTGGATTTGGTGACGGAGTCATTGACATTGATCGCGGGGAACAGAAGCTCGCCCTTTTCCTCAAGCTGGAGCAGACGGTGCACGCCCGTTGTGGTTTCTTCGGACACTCCGCGCAGTTTCTTTGCAACTTTCGTCCAATGCCCCGGTTTTTCCTTGAGAACGCGTTTCAGCAGATTGAAAATCACCCCCTGTTCCTCACTCTCCGGTTTCTTGTCAAGGAACTTCGCATTCTTCTCCGCCTTGACGCCGAGATGGATCAGCAATGTGGCATCGCCGCCGTCATCCACGATCTGATCGGGACCGGAACCGTCCGGCCATGTCATTGCGCGATAGGTGCAGTCCCAGTATTCCTCAAGGGTTTCACCTTTCCATGCAAACACCGGAATGCCTTCGGCGGCAATCGCGGCGGCGGCATGGTCCTGCGTCGAGAAGATATTGCAGGACGCCCAGCGGACATCGGCGCCGAGTTCAACCAGTGTTTCAATCAGCGCGGCGGTCTGGATCGTCATGTGCAGACTGCCCATGATCCTGATTCCCTTCAAAGGTTTCTGCCTGCCGTATTTTTTGCGCGCAGCCATAAGCCCGGGCATTTCCTTTTCCGCAATGTCGAGTTCCTTGCGTCCGAATGCAGCAAGAGAAATATCCTTCACCTTGTAGTCGGGAGCCGTTACTTTTTTTGCCTTGGGGGCAGTCTTTGCTTTTGCCATGAGTCAGTCAATCCTTATTTACAGCATATTGTTTTTTAATCTTTTCAAATTCTTCTCTGATCGCGGGCCACCGCTCCGGCGGAATCTGGGCGCCAAGCACCTGTACAATCTCCGCTCCGAGCACGGACCCCATTCTGCCGGCGGCTTCCACGCCATATCCGTTCAAGTAACCGTAAAGGAAACCGCCCTGCCAGAGATCTCCCGCCCCGGTCGTATCGACCGCATTCACCAGAACCGGCGGAATCCGGTGATTCACTCCGTTTTCACGGATGAAAGAACCCTCTTTTCCGAGTTTCACCACAACCACGGGACAGTAATGAAACAGATTTTCGGCAACGGCTTCCGGCGAAAACTTTTCGTATTTGCAGAATTCCTTCGCCTCGTCTTCATTCGCAAAAATGATATCGACATATTTTTCGAGAAGCTCGTGAAGCTCCGAACGGAAAAGCCGGACCACTTCAAAAGAGGCAAAGTCAAAACTGACAGTGCAGCCATGCTTTTTCGCCAGCATCAGAATCTTTTTCACGACTTCGATGAAAAACAGGAGGTATCCTTCCAGATGGACATGTGTAATGCCTTCAAAATCGGCATCGGAAATGTCATCGGCATTGATCGTCGCCGTCGCACCGAGATCCGTCCGCATGGTCCGCTCGGAATCCGGCGTAACAAGACAAAGGCAAGTCCCCGTCGCCGCCGTCGCCGTATATTTGAAAGAGGAGACATCCCCCCCCAGATTCCGGTAGGAGTCCGTATAATAGCGTCCGTCTTCGTCCCTGCCCAGTTTGCCGATAAATGCTGTTTTGAACCCAAGCGTGGTCAAAGCCGAAATCGTATTGAACGCGGAACCGCCGATTGCTTTCGACATTCCTGCCTGATCGAGCTTATCAATCAGACCGTGTTGAGTCTCGGAATTCACGAGATTCATTCCGCCTTTCTCTCCGGCGACATGTTCGGAGAGAAAAGCGTCATCCACTCTGGCAAGAATATCCAGAAGCGTGCTTCCGGCACCCAGAACCTTTATTTTTTCAAAAGCCATGAATATTCCTTCCGGAAGTTATTTTTTCCCTGCCGATTTTTTCGCAGCCTTCTTTTCCGCTTTCTTTTTCGCAGGTTTCACGATCTCCTCCTCATCAAGATCGTGATCGTGTTCACCGCAGCAGCATTCGCAGTCACAGTCGTCATCACAGTATTTTTCAGCTTCGTTGAGAAGTTCTTCGATTTTATCGACTCTCTCCCACGGGAAACCGCTGCGTCCGAAATGCCCGTAAGCGGCGGTATCGCGGTAGGACCAGGTATCGGGATTCTTGAGTCCGAGAGTCTTGATGATGCCTGCGGGAGTCATATCGAACACTGCGCGGACCACTTTTTCAAGGATCGCATCGTCATCAAAAATACCGGTGCCGTAAGTATCGACATTGATGGAGAGCGGCTGTGCCACGCCGATCGCGTAAGCAAGCTGGATTTCACACTTCTCCGCAAGCCCGGAGGCTACGATGTTCTTGGCAATGTATCTGCCCATGTAGGCTGCGGAACGGTCCACTTTGGAGGGGTCCTTGCCGGAGAATGCGCCGCCGCCATGGGAACCGACTCCGCCGTAGGTATCGACAATGATCTTTCTTCCGGTCAGCCCGGTGTCGCCGTTGGGTCCGCCGACAACGAAACGCCCGGTCGGATTGATGTGATACTGCACTTTCCCCTTGAGATATTTTGCGGGAATGACTTTCTTCACGACTTCCTTCACGAGTTTTTCGAGTTCTTCCCGCTTCATCTCCGGCGTATGCTGGTGAGAGACAACAACCGCCTCGACGGAAACGGGTTTGCCGTCTACATAGCGCATGGAAACCTGACTCTTGGAGTCCGGGCGCAGGAATGCGTATTTCTTCGGCTGGGTCTTGCGGAGACGCGCAAGCTCCTGCACGATCTTGTGCGCATAAACAATCGTGGCGGGCATCAGTTCCTTCGTCTCGTTGCTGGCATAGCCGAACATCATCCCCTGATCTCCGGCGCCCTGCTCCTTGTGGAGCCCCTGTCCGATTGAAACGCCCTGGGAGATATCGGGAGACTGGGAGTGCACACAGACAAAAACCTTGCAGTCCTCGGCGGAAAAACCGATGTCCCTGCTGGTGTAACCGATATCGCTGACAACGCCGCGCGCAAGTTCCTCCCAGTTGATCTTCGCCTTTGTGGTAATCTCGCCGGAAATCACAATGAGATCGGTCGTGCAGAGTGTTTCACACGCGACACGGCTCTCGGGATCCTGTTTCAGGCATGCGTCGAGGACAGCGTCCGAAATCTGGTCGCAGACCTTGTCAGGATGTCCTTCCGAAACGGACTCGGAAGTGAAGATGTGTTCGGCATAAATCTTGCTCATGAATCAAATTCCTTATTTTAAGTATGTTAAGTTTTCTTTCATTTTTGCCTGATAATCTACATTTCATTCCGCTTTTTTACAATCGTGAACCATCAGAAATCTCACAAAAAGCGGCTGATGACGTCTTTGAAGTTATAAATCAGGAACCCGCAGTAAAGCAGAAGGAACACCACACCCTGCCAGCGGAAGAGCGCATTCTTCTCCATAGACATGAAAGTGATCAGAAAGATCCCCGATGCAAGCATCATCGCGACGTTGATGATCCCCGAAGCGCTGTTGATTCCCAGCGGAGTCACCAGCGCGCAGACGCCGAGGATCAGGAAGATGTTGAAGATGCAACTGCCGATGATATTCCCGATCGCAATATCGTGCTGTTTTTTGAAAACGCCGGCAAGCGTCACGGCAAGCTCCGGAACCGAGGTGCCGAACGCGACAAGCGTCGCGGAAATGATCATCGTATCGACGGAAAGCTGCTCCGCGCCCCAGACCACGGTATCCACCAGGGCTTTCGATCCCCCGATGATCATGACAAGACCGGCGGCAAGCCACAGGAACGATTTCAGAAGCGAAGGCTGTTTCACCTCCGGCTCAGAGTCTTCCGCAGAATTTTCAGCGGTGGAGCGGAACAGATAGAAACAATAGCCGATTCCCATCAGCAAAAGAAGAATACCGGACCAGATATTGATCCCGTGGACGGGAACGCCGTCTTTTCCCTGCACATCCGTGGCGAACACCATCAGGTCCGTCACAACAAAAACGCCAAGCATCAGCATGGCGTCACGGGAAAAAAGCTGAGGAGAAAAAGCGAGAGTCCCCGCACCGAGGATCCCGACTCCGAGAATCAGGGTGATGTTTGTGACATTGCTCCCGACGACGTTGCCGATGATGAAATCCGTTTCACCGTAACATGCCGCATAAAGACTGCTGGCGAATTCCGGCAGGGACGTTCCGATGCTGACAAGAGTAAGCCCGATCACCAGCTCGGAAACTTTCCAGATCCGGGCAATCGCCGCTGCAGAATCCACAAAAATATCGCTGCCTTTGATCAGAAACCACAAGCCGGCGACGAAAATAAGAATATTCAACAGCAGATTGTCACAATGAAATTCCATCCCTCTCAGTTCTCCCGGCTGATCATCATTAGGAACTGATACAATACACCGGATTGGCGAATTTACAATTTCAGAACCGACGACTTCTCCATAAAAAGTTTTCCCGCAATGAAATGACGCCCCGTCAACTTTGCCGCAGTTTTACAGGAGAGCCCTTGAAAAAAGAAAGACTTGTATTTATAATACCTCCAATCATCAGGAAAAAACTACTGCGGAAATGAAGACATGGTAACGATCAAAGATGTTGCGGCACGTGCCGGAGTTCCGGAAAAGACGGCAATGCGGGCGCTTTCCGGCATGACAATGGGAAAACGGCGCGATGCAAGGGAGCGTCTGGAACGGGTCATGAAAGCCGCGGCGGAGCTCGGTTATCAACCCTCGGAGATCGCAAAAGCCCTGCGGAAAGGCAGAACCAGAACCATCGGGCTCCTCGTCGGCAGCATCACGAACCGTTATTTCGCCTCGCTTGCCGAAACCGTCATGGACGAAGCGGAGCAGCACGGATACCGCATGATTCTCGAACTGACCCGCTGGAACGTGGAAAAAAGCATTTTCTGCCTGGAACATCTTCAACGTTCCAGAGTCGACGGAATCTTTTACGCTTCAGGACACTTCCCGGAAGAACGTCCCTGCCTGGAAAAGCTCCGCAACGCGGGACTTCCGATAATCATGCTCTACCGCAACGCTTACGGAATCGCTTCCGTCGGCAGGGATCATTCCGTCTCGCTTCCGCTCGCGGTTCAAAGTCTCGCCGGAAAAGGCGTCAGCAATGCAACACTTTCCGTATGGGACAGCCGGACGCCGCAGGATGAAGTCCTCATGGAGCTGTTCCGGAACGCCTGCCGCAAATACGGCATTGCCCCCGCTCTGCACCATCCGCATTCGCTGGACGACATGGATGCGCTGGCGGACGCCGCTCCCCCGGCGCTGATCTGTGACGCGCCCTACTGCCTGAAACATTTCTGCTCCGCCATCCGCGGCAGACAGGGCTATCATCCGCACATCATCGGCATTTATGACGAATGGAACTGGCTGGAACGCCCGGATTCCCTCTGCGGCGCAATCCTGCTCCAGTCCGAAAAGCAGATACGGCTTGCGGTTCATGAGCTGATCGGGCAGATCGAGCATCATACAGAACCGGACACCCTTTCCATCCAGTCCCGCTTCTATTGCAGGGAAAATTTCAATGACATTCCGGCGAAAGACCTCGCCTCCCGGCATCTGTTCCCGTTCTAAGCCGTAAAATTTTCAGAAAATCAGAGCTTCTTTCTTTTGCAGGCGGTTGACTTTTTTATTTTTTCATATAACTTATATCGAAGACAGTTATCAAATCAAAAGAGGATCGAACCCATGCGTTTCATGATCGGGTACCAGATGACCGCAGACAACCGTTTTCTCAGCCTCATGCTGCGGAACAAGGAGAAGATCGGCGAGGTCTATTTCGCGTGGCCGGACATTCCCTCCGGGCGCGGCACCATGAAAAGCGGCAAGTCGGACAGTCTTTATGCGATACAGGAAAAACTGCTGTCAGACCTGAAGCTTCTCAGCGATGCAGGAATCGCCCTGAATCTGCTGCTGAACGGGCATTGTTACGGACGTTACAGCCAGGCGCGCTGTTTTTTTGAAAAAATCGGGGATACCGTCGATTTTCTTGCATCGGGTTTCCTTCTGACTTCGATTACCACTTCTTCGCCTCTGATTGCGAAATTCTTGAAACAGAACTTTTCGAAACAGGAGAGGCGCGCCTCCGTCAATATGGAAATCGGCACCTGCGAGGGCATGGACTATCTCGCCGCTTTTTTCGACGGCTATTATCTGCGCCGCGAGCTGAACCGGAATATCGGAAAGATACAGGAAATACGCGCATGGTGCCTGCAAAACGGAAAAAAACTCTATGCGCTGGCAAACAGCGGCTGCCTGAACCACTGCTCCGCCCACAATTTCCACGACAATCTGGTCGCGCACGAAAATGAAATACGGGAAATGGACAATGCGTATGAATTCTCCGGAATCTGCCGGAGCTGGCTGGAACAGCCGGAAAAACGCCGGGATTTTCTGGCTGTAAGCAATTTCATTCGTCCGGAAGATGTCAACCTTTATGAAGGATATTTTGACGGACTGAAGCTCGCAACCCGTGTCAACCGCAATCCGACGGCAGTCGCGGAAGCGTATTTCACGGGCTGCTGTCACGGCAATCTGCCGGATCTTCTGGAACCTGCCCATGCGGAAGCGTTTTACCCGGAAATTCTGGAAAACTCCCTGCTTCCGGCGGATTTCGGTGAACATACGCTTCATTGCAGCCACGACTGCCGCAATTGTTCCTACTGCCGCACTGCGCTGGAAGGCGCGCTGGTAAATTTGAACGACTGGAATCATCAGCATGAAAAGAGGAGATGATATGCTTACATCTGAAATGGTAAAGGAAGCGGCGCTTTCCGCCGGAGCCGATCTCGTCGGAATCGGTGACATGGCGCGCTTTGAAGGCGTACCTGCGGAAATGGACCCCCGTGCCATTTTCCCGGAAGCCAGGACGGTAATCGGAATGGCGTTCCGGATTCCGCGGGGTGTCCAGCAGGGAATCGAACAGGGCACCCAGTTCTATCAGTATCCCTCCATGGCTTACGGTGGGATCAATGAAATCTTTGCCCCGGCGGTTCTGTATCACGTCGGGAAAATGATCGAGGATCACGGATACGAGGCGGCGGTCTACCGCAATACAGGCGCGCGCGGCGTGGTTTCCGACATGGACGGCAGTCCGGGGAACACGCTTTCGCCAGAGGAGCAGATCGAAGTCAATGAACAGGCGAAGAACAAGGCGGCGCACCACCGCTCCGTCCAGTTCACGCGTCCGGCGAGAGAGGGCGGCGTGGCTCCGGATCTCCAGTTCCATTTCCGTCTGGCGGCGGTCGCGTGCGGACTGGGGGAGATGGGTTGGAGCAAGATGTTCCTCACGCCGGAGTTCGGACCGCTTCAACGAGTCGCGTTCATCTTCACGGACGCCCCGCTGGAACCGGACCCGATGTATTCGGGACCGCCGATCTGCCGCCGGTGCATGGCATGTGTCCGGGAGTGCCCGGGGCAGTGCCTGAGCAGGACGGAAAGCATCACGGTTCATGTCGGCGGCAAGAAATGCGAATGGGGCAGACTCGACGAATGGAAGTGTTATGCGTTCTACACGCACGGAGGACGCAAATTCAACCCGTTTGTCCCGCGGGAAGTCTGGGATGCCAATGAAAACGGGGACTTGAATCTGCTGGAGGGGAAATGCGCCGCCAACGAAGCGGAAATCATGAAAGTCTACGGCGCACTGGAAAAATATTTTCCGTCATGGGTCGGCTACAATATGGCGAAATGCGGCGGATGCATCCGCGCCTGCGTCAGTATGCTGGAAAAGAAAGGCGGATGCATGGAACACCGCTTCCGGCGGCCGCTGCGCACCGGCAAGGCATGGGTCATGGACAGGTAGGAGGAAACAATGCTGACAGCACAGTTCATCAAAGAAAAAGCGCTGGAATACGGAGCCGATCTCGTCGGAATCGGTGACATCCGCCATTTCGAAGGCACGCATCCGCAGCGCGATCCCCGCAGTATCCTGCCCGACGCCACCTGCGTCATCGGGTTCGGATTCAGAGTGCCGCGCGCCCTCTACCGCGTCATGGAATCGAAGGTGCAGTTCTTCAATTACACGCAGCTCGGCGTCAAGCTGATCGACGAAGAACTTTCGGAGGTTTTTCTGCTGAAAATGGGCGCGCTGATCGAGAACGAGGGATACGACGCCTGTCTTCAGCGCAATGTATCCAACCTGAAGATCAAGGGAGACCACACCACCAATCCGGAGCTTGTGGACACCTATGAACTGGAACATGTGGAAGCCGTGGCGCCGGGAAAACCGCTCCCGGACATCATCATGGATTTTGCAGAGGCGGCACGAATCTGCGGTCTCGCCTCCGTCAGTTGCAGAGGCAATGCCGTCGCGCCGAAATTCGGGCCGTTCATCCGTTTTGTCTTTATCGTGACCAATGCTCCGCTTGAAGCGGACCCGCCGTTTGCCGGCTCCCTCTGCGACCGTTGCGGAAAATGCGCGGAAAGCTGTCCCGGACACGCCATCGACATGAAAAACGGCCTGGATACCTGGCAGTGCGCCGTTTATTACCGCGGGGCGCACCGTTCCAATCCATTTCTGGGAGAAGATTTCCTGAAAGATCATCCTGACCGGGAAAAGATACTGAACGGAGAATTCCGGTTCACACGGGAAAGCGCACGCGCGATTTACCCGGAACTGGATTTTCTGCCGTCCCGCGCCACCGGCTATGCGCCGTGTCTCTGCGGCAAGAAATGCGATATTGCCTGTTACAACCATCTGAAGGAAAAAAATCTGCTATGAATACGCTCAAACAAAAGATCATCGACAGATTCCGCCGGTTCGGAGCCGATCTTGTCCGCTTCGGAAATGCGGGCCGCTGCCGTGATCCGAAGGTCCGTCTGCTGATGCCCGAAGCCGAAACCGTGATCTGCGCGGCGTTCCGTCAGCTTCGCGGCGCCCGGCGTGGAATCGAGGAGGGTTCCACCTATTATCAGTACACCACAAACGCCGTCGAAGTTCTGGAGGAAAACGTGATGCCGATTGCGCTTCTCCGAGTTTCCGCATTACTGGAGGACTGCGGCTTCGAAGCGCTTCCGCAACGGCGCAACCAGACCGTCATGCAGGCGGACGACGACACCAACTTCGAGGTGGACTACCGGGAAATCTACCGGGGAAGAAAAGCGGAAAACCAGCTTGATTTCGAGCAGTGTGCCGTAGACTGCGGACTCGGGGAACGCGGTCTTTCAGGTTCGATCCTGACCGACGAGTTCGGCCCCTGCCAGCGTTATGTCTTTCTTCTGACCGATGCGAAAATCGAACCTGATCCGCTTGTCGCGCCGCATCTCTGCGACCGTTGCGGGAAATGCATCGCGGCATGTCCCGGGCGCGCATTGAGTCGGGACGGAAAGCGGGACCGCTGGCAGTGTTCCGCCTACTATATCGGCGCCAACATGACGAAAAATCCTTTCATGCCGCCGGAGGCGTTCGCGGACGATCCCCGGCGTCTCGCGGTCATTACCGGAGAGACAAAACTTTCGCCGGAACGCGCACGGGAGGTCATGGAACAGATCATCTATTATCCGCCGGTCAAGCACGGTTACTGGGCAAGCATCTGCGGACGCGCCTGCGATACCGCGTGCAGCATTCATCTTGAGGAAAAAGGACTGCTGACTCACAAGTTCAACACGCCGTTCCGCAAACGCCCCGAATGGAAACTGCCGCTTTTGCAGGAGGAGAAAAAAGAAAAAACGTCATGAAAAACGCTGGCATTCATTTGCGCAAGGAGGTGCAGTAAGACAGAAACAAACACCCGCCGCCAGAAAATCAATCTCACGTGAACCCGGAAAGGAAACAATATGAAAAAATCTGCATTCATGCTCGCATTCTGTATCGCTGCGGGGGCATTTGCCGCCGAGCCCTATCAGGATCTCCCCGCCGAAGTCAAAAACGCAAAAATAATGAAACAGTTCGACGGGAAAATGCTCGGAAAATATACCAACGGGAAAATAGCAAAGGCCCCCGTGTCTTCCATGGAGAAAAGCTCCATCTGGGTTCCCAAAGACCAGAAGCTGCACAAATTCCCGATTCCGCTCGGAATCTGCAACAGGGAAATCAACAGGACGATCTGCCGCATCTATATCAAAGAAGCTCCTGCGGATGAAAAATATCATTGGTACAAAATCGGCACGGCAGTCATTGCGAAGCGCAATGTAATCTACGCGGCGGACTGGAGTATCAGCATCAACGTCAACGATATTTTCCAGGAAAGCGGCAATAACGAATATGAAGTCTGGGCATCCCTTAAAATCCAGGGCCCCGCTTATGTAAAAGGCTCCACAAAAAACAATGAGCTTGCTCTCGACCGTGCGGTTCTCATAAAAAAATAACACGTCTTCCAATATAAAAAAATCCGTCCGGATATTCAGCCCCGGACGGATTTTTCATTCCCTGCATTCCTGAATTACGGAAGTTCCTCCAGCGCCACTTGATCACTCCCTGCGGTTCCGGAAGTCAGTTTTTTATGCATCGTGAAACGGATGTAGACATGTGTCCCTTTCGTCCGTATCTCCGGTGTTTTGAATTCAAAACTCTGCCGTGTCCATGGCATTGTCCCTTTATAGTTCTGGCGTGCACCGGGCAGGATGACCGGCTTTCCGTTTGCCAGTTCCACGCGGACGTAAACACCGGAATCCTGTTTCGTCAGCGGTTTGACGTCCTTTGTCCTGATGTAATAGCTCAAGCGGTATTTCGCATTGGATTTCAACTGCGGAAGATACTGCCCCACGGATTCATTTTCCGCATTCAGGACAACTGAAGCGCCTCCCGTCCGGAAGATTTGCGCATCCGTCGGCAGCACCTTTCCGGCAAACCATTTGCCGATAAAGCGTTTTCCCCGGACAGGCTTGTCGAAATCGGGCGTGTCAATCAGATTGTTATCCTCCGGCGCCTGAAAAAGCAATTCGCCGTAGGCGGAAATCTTGCGATTGCTTCCCGTGACAAACGGGCTCCATGTGTCATAAGAATTCTTTTCCCCGTCAACCACACGGTGACGGCAGACATTCGCCATGATCGAATCGCCGGAAAGCATTCCCGGATTCCTGCGCGGGATACGGATTTCCAGATCCCAGTATTTACCTGGTTCGACGTGTACTTTAAACTCCGCGCCGCCATCCCATTTCCAATCGGTATAACCGGGGCCGAAACGGTTGTCGGAACTGCTTCCGGCGGAATTGATGATGAATTGACAGCCGTTTTCCGCATTCCTCGCAGACGCAAGGAAAAGCTCAAGACAGTTGTCCTGCCAGATATCCTGAGCGTCTTTTTCTCTCGACGGAGCACGGAGTTTCGCCGTTTCCGGTTCCATGGAACGGAAAAAGAAGTAAAAATTATCCTTGTCGCGGGCAGCCCTGCAGAGAGTCTGCTGTCTGACCGCATCATCATTTGCTCCGTTTTTCGGCACCAGATAAAACGGTTTCACCTGTTTCCAGAACGCTTCCTCCATTTTGCCGTCCACAACGACTTTCTCCCCGGCGGGAACTTCCGGCATGACCGCATTCCAGTCGCTGTTGTCGGAAACCATCTTCCGGTAGTCCGCGGCGGCAGTCATGACGGGTTTCCAGAGTTTTTCATACATGAATTTCACACGGCGGAGAGAATCCGGGTCTTTGGCTGCCGCCGCTTCCGCAGCCCGGAACAAAGCTTCGATTCTGCCGCATTCCGCCTCGGAATAGATTTCCGTCCAGATTTTTTCGTCCGAAGGCACCACCAGAGTCGGGCCGGTCGGCGTATTGACCTCACTGCCGCAGATTTCATTGATCCAGTGGCGTTCCAGCGTATCATAAAACTCCTTCATCTGCGGAGCCGCCGCACCGAACATCAGGCGATGATGCTCGTCCAGCAGTTTCCTCACATCAGTGTTTTTATCCCACATCACCTTGCCGAAAACATAGTAGTTGAGATAACCGAAAATCCATCTGTCGGTTTCCGCCTCCGCAAAGGCGCCGAAAATGCAGGGCGACTGACGCCGGTAGAAATCGCCGAACGCCTGCGGCGCCATATTCGGAATGCCGCGGACGGATACCCAGTATTTGGAGGGATAAGTCCAGAGATATGTCTTGCCATTGAGTTTTTTCTGCCAGTCGCGCAGCAGCCGTTCATCTTTTTTCTGTTGGGATTTGCCTTCGTTCCACGGACCCGTAACCGCCAGCATGACGATCATGTTGTCCGGCAGACTGAACGAGGGAATCCCGCGGTACTGACTGTATGCCATCGTTGTGACGTATCCCGGAATCCCTGCGTCCTTCACGCGCTGTGCAATGCCGGACATGAATTTCCAGATATAGTCGGTGGTTTCCTGCGTATAATTCCCCGCCGTGGACCCTTTGAAATGCGGCAGGCACTCCGGGCAGCGGCAGAGGTAACAACTGTCATTGGGCATGACGCAGAAAATTTCACCCATAGTGTGAAAGTTGTGGAAATGCTTGTGCCAGGCGATTTTCCCATCGCTCCCCAGCATCCCTTCCCGATCCTGCGGACGGTTGGTCAGAACAGCTTTGGCGTCCAGGAAAACCGACTCGAACAAGCCTTTGGAACTGAAACAGATCTGCCCTGCGGCATCGTTCGGATGCGAATAGTTCGTACCATTCTTGCGCATTCCCTGCGTATCAAGCGCGAAGTATTCGGGATGCGTCTTCGCAAAACGCTCTTTCAAGCCGAGCGCCACCAGCCCGTGGCAATTCGGGATATCGCGCGTCTGCATGCGGTTGCGCATCTCCGCCAGCCGATACCGTTCCATCGGTTCCGGAACATCCTCATACCAGACGACACGCTCCGTCCTGCCGCTGACGCGGGGCAGATTGATCGTAAACATTCTCCGGTATTGAAAATCGGGACGCTCCATAAGATCAATCTTTACAGGCAGTTTCCACTCCTTCACGCGCGGCGTGACGGTGCCGGTCTCGCCGGGGAAATAGAACCGCACTCCGGCAAAACGCTCCAGAAAATCATAAACGGCAAACAGAGTCGCGCGCTCCGTCCAGGTGGAAATGCGCTGCGGAGAATCGCTGCCGACAATCAGGACATCGTCCCCGATGCTCCGGATGAAAAATCCGTCGCGGTCAAGTTTCGATACATCCATTCCGTTTTTGAGCGCAAGAGCGGCATCCCCGACAATCAACGCAGGCCTCTTCCCGCTTTTCTCATTCAGTATCTCCAATTGACAGCCGAGAACCTTTCCCAGATGCTTCGCCAGCTCCTCCGCCGCGAATTTTGCGGCGGGCGGCGCATTGCGCGGGATGACGATCTCAAATTGCGGCACACCGTCCGAAAACAGGATTCGCATTTCAGATGCGGTGATGCATCTGCGTTCCGAAACCGGATTCGGCGCAAAACGTCCGGCGAACCCGCAGAACGGCAGAAGCGCCGCAGACAAAACAAGCAGCAAACATTTCATATCTCATCAATCTCCTTTCAGTTATAAAACAGGTGATTCAACTGGTTGACCAGCATCCAGGTAATGTCATGTCCCTCTGCATGGCCGTCCACGAAAAGCAGATTGCACTGTTTCCCGTGGCGGAAACGCATCCCCATATCTCCGGGAAGCGAGCCGGCTTTGAACGGATAGGCGCTTCTTGAAACCGTTTTATTCGTTCCGCCCCCCTGCGAACCGTCAGCGACATAACAGGTCCGCCCCGGCTGTTTGACCTGCCTGATGGCATACAGTTGTTTCGGCTCATCGTATCCGACCCACACGGATCTCGTAAAGAAATTGCCGATATAGCTCCGGGCAAGATCGGGAGCTTTCGTTTCAGAGGACTTGTAAAGTTCTTCCGTCTCCTTATCGCTCGGACAGTGCATCGGCCCCGGCTTATCATAGGGGTAGGCAAATCTTACCTGCCCGTTTTTCACATCTGTGGGAACCCCGATATAAACAGCCAGACGGTCAAACCAGTCATAGCAGTATGGAGTAAAATATCCCTTGTAATCATTTCCATACTGATGCAGTGCAAGCCCTATCTGTTTCTGATTGGAAAGGCATTGCACGGCATACGCTTTCTCTCTTGCCTTGCTCAACGCAGGCAGAAGCATACCCGCAAGAATCGCGATGATCGCAATCACGATGAGGAGCTCTATCAGGGTGAAAATTCGTATTTTCACCCTGCGAAGTAAGAATCTCGAACAGAGAACACGGAAGGAAGAAGGAAGAAAACATTTGAATAATTGAACATTAGAACAATTCAACAATGGAAAGAAAGAAGGAACGGGGAAACATTTGAACAAGCGAACATTAGAACAACTCAACAATGGAAAGATTCCGGCATTGGAAGCAAAATCATGGCGGAGGACTCGCTCCGCGAGGTCCTGACAACCATTTTCATCATGGCGTAATTCCGGATTCAGGTTCAGACTTATTCTTTGCATTATATTTTTCAAGTGTTCGCGGAGCGGACATCCCATCCTGTCACCATATTTCATTGACGGGATAGAACTTTGATCCACGGAACAAAACGGGTTCAGTATTTTTCGACTCATCGGGCAACTCCCTTTTTTATTTATATTGTTATTGCAGACTGAAATTCATGTTCCGGTGAAAACCTTGCAAGAGTCAGCGGAGGTATCATATCGCCAGTTTCATACCGGAATTCACAATCCGAACCATTGAATATGGTCTTCGTTCCATTTCCGTAAACAGTGACAACCACATTTTCCGCAGGTTCCAGAATATCGTCGATAAACTCATACTGAAGATCGCGCATCTTTTTATAACGCTCATAATCCTGACGGATGATTTCGACTCCCTCTCTCAACTCCTTCTCCGTTCCGCAGAGCAGATCCCTGTTTCCCCACGGGGAATCTTTCCTGAATTTGGAATAATAATAAAACATGGGCCGGCCGCCGTATGCCAGATTCAGCAGAGGCAGTTTCCTGTCGTCTTTCAGCGGAGCGTTCACCGTGGCGGCGGAAAGATTGTAATGGATTATGCCGTGGTAAACGATATGCCGGAACGGGAACGTGCGGTCACACATCGGCGGCAACTCCTTCGGCGCGCCGAACACCGCATACAGAGCATAGTCATAAGAGCCGATCGCATAGTCAAGGCTTCCTTCCGACGAAACGGCGCCGAAGTATTTCCGGGCAAGTTCAAAGGATTTTGCGCGCCATTGCGCCGCCTCCTTGCGGGTCAGCGGATGAACCTTGTCATAACACGGCTGCGGCGTAATCATGGAGGTGACGTCAAAATAATGCGTGCCGTTGAAACCGAGAGACTTCAGAGTATTCATGTCCTCCGGGAGAATCTTCTCGTGAACAGCCTCCGGGCAGATCAGGTAAGACTGCCCGCCGCACCATTGCCCCCCTTTGACAACCTCGCCGTTTTTGTCTTTCAGCATGTCTTCCCTGCGCCAGCGTTCCGCGCTTGAGTAGGAATCATGGATATTCGTGTGGGCGCCGATCAGATACCCCTGCTGCGCGGCAAAGGCGGTCAGGCGCTTCAAGGCTTCCTCGCCGCCGAAAGCCTCCTCGACCGGAAGCAGATCGGGGAATTGACCGTCGTGCCCTCCCCTGTTCCAGCCGACCAGACAGAATTCCGCATGGTCGATGCCCTGTTTCCTGAATTCGCGGATCACGTCGCATATCCGGTCGAATGTGACAGCCGTGTGAACCGGCGGCGGATTGTCGCGATCCTGTTCGAGAACCTCCGGCGGCATCGGCTTCCACCCCATGCGGATGCGAACCTCAGGACCCAGAAGCGACTGTTCCAGAACCGGCTGTGTCTTCACCCGTTCGCGCATGGGACGGCATGCACCTCGTTCCAACTGGTATTTTCTGTAACGCCGGGCGAGTCCCGCAGGCGAAGCACCCTCCCCTTCAAGCCTGAAATAACGGATCACGAAATCCTCAAACGGACCACTTTCCAGCGTGAAACGCGGATAAATGTAATAAGCACCGTCTTTTACGCCGACCACCAGTTCGTAATCCATATCCATGCCGGAGACAACGGCAAGAACCGCCCCGGCTTCTTTTGCGGAGGCGTAAAGCGGCATATCGTTATACCTGTAGGCGGCTTCCGTATCCTCCCTTTTTCTGAATTCAGTAAGCATGGTGTCATGACAATAATAATGACTCGGGATCAGGAAAAAGCCGGAATCGCCCTCCCGCGCGGTGAAAAAGTCATCATGAAATGAAACGGACTCCGCATCCGCCGGCACCTCCTCCTTCCGGAGAGTAATGACTCCCTCAGAGGAAACAGCGGCAGGAACATCCTGCATTTCCCCTCCCCTCCGTTTGATTCTGAAAAGCATCTGATTCTCCTCATTTTTTATTTTATTCTAACGTTAGACTCTATCCTGAAAAAAATTATGTCAGAGAAAATTCCTCCACAATCAATTCTCCGTAAGCGCTTTTTTCCCTCGGAATGAAACGGCACGGCACCGGAGCCGGACGCCGGACTTCGCCGGAAATCGCAACCATATTCGCCAGCGAAGTGAAAGTCTCTTTAATGGAGAGCAGAGTGGATGTGTGCAGTACGCCCCGTATCCGGGGATTCGCCAGGAAGGGCCCTTTGCAGTTTGCCCACAATATGATCAGCGGGTCATAATCGGGAAATTCTTTCTCCAGAATGACGGAAAGCATGTTCACCGTCTTCCAGCCCGTCGAAAAAATCGCGTCGGGCCGTTTCCCGCATATCCCGCGCAGCAGTTTCCTGCGTTCCGCCGGGTCATGGGGCAGCGACTGGAAGTCCTGCGAAATAAACGGCGTATGATCCAGCGAGGAAAAAATCTCCGGCCAGCGGTCATCCGTAAACAGCCCGGTAATGGAGGAACACTCATGCTCCGCAAGGTACCGCATGGAATCAGCTACCGCTTTTTTCATCGACGCCATCGAAAACGAACGCTCCGTAAGCATCGGGCACGGCGCCGATCCGGGATTGAAACAATCACAGCATACGATTCCGTCAACCTGATTGGCATACAGCCCCCGGATCGCCTTTTCCGGGTCACCGTCTTTGCAGACGGAGATCAGGAGCCTGAACCCCAGCTTTTCCGCCTCAATGATTGCGGAATCTGCATAATGCGCGAAATATTCGTTCGTCAGATTTCCCACGATCAGCCCCAACGTATCCGTACGCCCGTAGCGAAGGGCGCGGGCAACGGTGATCGGCTGATATTTCAGCTCATGAATCGCAGATTCGATTCTCTGCCGGGTTTCCGGGCGCATCCTTACCCCGGGCGTCTGGTTGATATACTTCGACACCAGTGTAAAATTGACATTCGCCAGTCTGGCGACATCTTTCAGTGTGACACGCAATTCCGAGTTCCTCCCGTTTCTTATTTAAGATTATAGTCTAACGTTTGCTCAATGTCAAGACCAGTTATGGAAAAAGAGCGAAAAAAAGACGGAATTCAGTGAAAAGCCAATGTCGAAAGCCCTTGACTCCAGAAGAATGCTCACACATTCTTCCGCTTCAAAGCCGCCCCGGGGACGGGATATGATACCCAAAAAGAATCAATGTATTTCTGATTTTCCGCAAATTCATCTTGACAAAAAGCGGACGGCGGAATATTTTTATTAAAAACGAAAAAGCATCCCGTCTTTTGAACTTCTGCAATACCACAGGAAGAAAATTGAATTTATGACGTCTGTAAAAAATGGCAGGTTCTGCAAAACCGGCGCAGCTCTGCGCTTCCGTCCGGGGACACCTCTGATTTCAGGCAGTGTCCCGCCTCTGTTTTCTACCCTTGCGGAAAAACTCGGCTGTCAGGCTCCCCTGTCCTTTGCACAGGAACCGGAAGAAGCGTTTCATGCCCGTGTCCGCAACTGTTTTCCGGAGGCGGAGACCGCATCGCCGGAAGGGTATCTGCTCACCGCGGACAATGAGGGGATACGGATTTTCTCCCGCAGCGAAGCAGGCTTGTTCTACGGCCTTCAGACTCTGCTTGACAGGGTTGCGGAAGACGGGCTGTGTGAACTCGAACTCTATGAAACGCCGGTCGCACCGGAACGCGGGTTGAAACTGTATCTTCCGCCGCCGACGCCGGAGGGATTCGCGGAATTCAGGAAGATCATTGATCTGGCGGCACAATGCAAGTATAACTTCATCATGCTGGAACTCGGCGGAGCGATGGAATACCGCTCTCATCCGGAAATCAACGAAGGCTGGATCGAATATGCGTCCGTCATGAATGAATATCCGGGCAAAACGCTGGACATCCAGAACCGTTTCCCGTGGCGCAAGAACTCGATTCACACTGAAAACGGCGGCGGACGGGTGCTGACGCAGGGACAGCTTTCCGAACTTGCGGCATATTGCAGGGAGCGTTATCTTGAGGTCGTGCCGGAAATGCCGTCACTCTCCCACAGCGATTACCTTCTGACACGTCACAGGGAGCTGGCGGAACGGCGGGACGATCCCTTTCCCGACACCTGCTGTCCATCCAACCCGGAATATCACCGTCTGCTTTTCGATCTGCTTGACGAGGTCATCGCCCTGCTGAAACCGCGCAGAATCAATATCGGTCACGATGAATATTACTCGATCGGGCTCTGCCCGCAATGCAAAGGAAAGAGCATCCGGGAACTCTACGCGCGGGATATCAACGAAATTGCGGAATACCTCAGAACCAGAAACGTCGGAACGATCATGTGGGGCGAAAAACTGCTTGACTCCCACTGGAGAGACGGAACCCCCATCGGCGGAGCGGCATGTCCTGCGGGGAAAAACATGGAGGCGCTCCCCGCGACCTTCCCCGCAATCGACGCAGTCGATCCTTCTGTGGAGATTTTCCACTGGTACTGGGGCGTCGACAGGCATCTGGAGGAAAATTTCGCAGCCCGCGGCATGAATTACTGTTTCGCCAACTTCAACGCACCCGCATTCAAAGACTGGTCCGGGCGGATTTCCGCTCCTCATGCCAGAGGAGTCTGCATCTCCAACTGGGGGCAGACCTCTCTCCGGACGCTTCAGCGGAACGGGGTTCTGTATGATCTGGCTTACAGCAGTTTCCTGCTCTGGAACCCGTGTTTCGGCTCCGAAGATTACCCGGACATCGACCGCCTGACCTTCCGGCGTCTCTACCGGCTCGGAGAACCGGAAAAACAGGATGACATGCAGGTGCTCACGCTCTGCCATACGGTTCAGACCGACCTGCGCTTTCAATATTTCTTCGACGGTTTTCTTCTGGATGAAAAACAATATTATCTGGGCGATCACGTTTTCCGGTCGGGGGACGGCGCGGAATACCGTTTTCCGGTCATATTCGGATCGAATATCTCCAATACCGGCACGGACCCGGCAAGAAAAGACGCCCCGGATTCCATCAAAGACGCTTATGAGTTCGATTCCCAGTATCAGGAGATCTCCTTTGAAACTTTCCCGGAACGCGACAAGGAAAGCAGGATGTGGTATTACTGCCGCTATCTTCTTCCCGCCTCCTGCGTCTCTCTGGAATATCTGCGTTTCGAGCCGGTCAACGCTCTGGTTCCTCAGGTTCAGGTAAAAAGTTTCCGCCTCGGCAGCGATCTACCCCGGCAAACGCCGGAATGACCCGCTGAAAACAGCCTGAAGTTCTCTGCGATATCTCCGCCCTATCCCTGCGGGGTGTGCCGGCGGCGGTATTGCGCGGGAGCGGCTCCGTAAAGTTTCTTGAACCTGCGGGAAAAATGAAAACGGTCCTTGACGCCGATCAGTTCGCAGATTTCGTCAATGGAGAAAGCGCGCGATTCCAGCAACTGCGACGCATAGCTGTAACGCAACTGAAGCAGATACTGGTATGGCGTGCTTCCGGTGATTTCGCGGAACTGCCGCAGGAAGGCATTGGGCGCCATTCTTACACGGGCGGCAAGCTGGTCGATGCTGATGTCGTTCCGCATGTTTTCACGCAGATAATCACAGATTGAAGCAATCCGTTTATCGGAATTGAGCTCGGAAAGCGCCTCCTGCGGGAGCATTGCCATGGCATTGGCGGCAAGTGCGATTGCAAAAAGTTTGACATTGGCGCGGTTGTTGTCCTCTTTGAATTCCAGCATGGGGCGCAGGCGTGAAATCAGGATTTTCATATCGTCGCTGATCCGGAGCTCGTTGCAGAGGTAATCCGGATTCCCCGCAAGCTGCGTCATTTCAAAATGCAGATAAAGCTGAACCGGCTCTCCCGTGCACCATGTTTCAAGGTCGCAGTTGGGAGGCAGCAGATAGATGCGGTCCGGTTTGAGCTCCACCTTGCGGCGCCCGACGTAGACGCCGGCTCCATAATCGTCATTGTAATAAAGCCGCCAGTAATGACCGCCGAGAATCACCGAATTCCAGAATTTCCCCAGACGCACATATCCCACGGAATCCATGCGCAGTTGAGGGTATTCCAGAATTGAGACATTGGTTTTATTCATATTTTATCGTGCTTTATTCATAAGATTATTGTTGACTTAGTTCATAAGATAACGTATACTTTCCACAGTTGCAAGCCGGAAATGTTCAAAAAACAAAAAAAGGAAACGGAAAATGGCTGATTTCGGAAAAGGCGACACAGGCTGGTTCACGCACGACAGGTTCGGAATGTTCATTCACTGGGGGCTCTATTCCATGCCGGGACGACATGAATGGATCCGCAATTATGAAGAAATTCCGAACGAGGACTACGAAAAATATTTTGAACAGTTCAACCCCGATCTTTTCAATCCGAAGGAATGGGCGAAAGCCGCGCGCGAGGCAGGAATGAAATATTTCGTCATTACGACGAAACACCATGAAGGGTTCTGCATGTGGGACTCGAAATACACGGATTACAAAGTCACGAACACTCCATGCGGGCGCGATCTGCTCCGCGAGATCGTCGATGCTTTCCGCGCAGAAGGGCTCAAGGTCGGTTTTTATCATTCGCTGATTGACTGGCACCACCCGGATTTCACGGTTGACAACGTTCACCCGCTCCGCAACAGACCGGATCGCGCGAAGCTCAATGAAGGCCGCGACATGGCGCGCTACCGCGAGTATCTCCACAATCAGGTGCGCGAACTCCTGACGGAATTCGGAAAAATCGATATCATCTGGTTCGATTTCTCCTATCCGCAGTGGGGAGAAGACGGCAAGGGACATGCGGACTGGGATTCCGAAGGACTCGTCAGGATGATCCGGGAGCTTCAGCCGGGCATCATGATCAACAACCGTCTTGACCTCCCCGGCGGAGGCGACGTCATCACGCCGGAACAGAATACTCCTGACGATCCCGTGACCGATGAAAACGGCAATCCGGTTGTCTGGGAAGGGTGCCAGACGTTCTCCGGTTCATGGGGATATCACCGCGATGAGCTGACATGGAAATCAGTCAAGCAGTGCATTGACATGCTGATCAACCACGTCTGCCGCAATGGGAATCTGCTGATGAACGTCGGACCGACAAGCCGCGGTTATATTGACCACCGTGCGATGGAGCGTCTGAAAGCCTATGCCGAATGGATGAAATATCATTCCCGCTCCATCTACGGCTGCGGCATGGCGGAGGGGCTGGTCGAACCGCGCGACTGCCGCTATACTTACAACCGGGAAACGAACCGCCTTTATCTCCACATCATGAACTGGCCGTTCAAGCACATTCACCTGAAAGGGCTCTCCGGCAAAGTGAAATACGCGCAGTTCCTGCATGACGGAAGCGAAGTGAAAATGCGCGACAGCGCCAACGCACAGGTTCATGTTTCATTGAGCCATAAAACCCCCGCAGGCGCCGTCACTGTCGATCTCCCTGTAGTCAAACCCGCAGTGGAAGTACCCGTAATCGAGTTGATTCTGAAATAAGCTGATCTTCACGCCCGGAGGGATTGCTTTTCCTGTCCGGGCTTTTTCCTGTCTATTTTCCAGCCGTCAGAGTCAGGGTGTATCCTGCGGACTCTCCCGCCTTCAGGGTGACGGGGAGGAAAAACGGCTCGAAAGTGGGAGTCTCCAGATTCGGGGTATCCCAGCAGGCAAAACCGGCAAACGCCCCGGCAGGCTCCACGCTCATTCTGACTTTCATCTCCGTTTCAGGCATCCGCCAGGTCAGGATATTATCATCGATCATGACGGGAGCGCGCGGAGCCTCGAACAGTTTTTTCATCGCCATAGCGGATTCTGTGGCTCCGCGGGCGAAGATCATACGTTCCTGAGTGCGCCTGAATTTGCAGCTTTGCCCACCCGATTTCATTTCCAGACTGCCGCCTTTTCCGAGGCAGAGCGGCAGAATATGGTACCGGAACCCCGCCGTGACTGAGCCCATGCCGGATTCCGAATCATGCATGTTGATCAATTCCGTCCGGATCGTGATTTTTTCCAGATTCCGGCTGACTTCAAGTGTCTGGCGTATCGTGAGATGCTCCAATGCCGGAGAAATCTTTCTGTTCAACGTCTTTTCCGCCGTGATCCGGATGCCGCTATCGCAGGCTTTCTGCTCCTTTACGAGAAACGGCGTCTCCGGCTGGACCGGCGGCAGCCAGAATGCGGGGGCTCCGAGACCACTGGATTTCGTTCCGGCAATCCATTCATTTCCGTCGAGTTTCCAGCTCTGCACCGCCATACCGTTCAGAGTGAGGCGGAGTGAATTTTTACCGGATGTGAACTCAAGCGCCTGTGCTCCGCCGGAGTTCCTGACCGGATTGCATTTCAGTTCGCCGGAAGTGATGCTTTTCAATTCGGATTTCTGAAAATCCCGGTCTTCCGCGGCATCGCGTTCCGCTTCCTTGCCGGCGGCTCTTTTCAGGACAGGCAGCCGTTCCCGCATGGCGCGGCTGACCGTATCCTGCGAAATCATCTTTCCGCCCGCTGTTTCCGCTTTCCACGGCATGATTTCAAAAAATGCCCAGCGCAGGGCTCCGGCGTGCAGAGTAACACCCTGCGCAAGTTCAGCGCCGGTGAAAAATGTTTTGCCCTGACCGCCGAAACAGCGTTTTTTCTCCGGTTCCCGCACCAGATAACGCCCGTCCTGTTTCAGCCCTTTGATCCGGAGGGTGAAAAATACATCGCCTCTTTCCCAGAAGTTGCCGACAGCCGCAAGAAGAATGCCGTCTTTGCGGAATGCCGCGGTCTGAAGCAGACTTTCCGGTGGAAGATCGCTGAAATATCTGGAGTTGATCCGCTTTTTCGGCGCGGGATACGGAGTGAGCGGCGTCACAGAGACAGAGTCCGTTCTTTCGCCTTTGCAGACCATGTTTTCATTTTCCGCAATCAGGCTGTTTGCCTGTGCCAGAGCCACCCAGTAACGGTTGTCATACCCTTTCGGAAAGAGATAGACCGTCGAAGCGTCGTATCCGGCGAGAAAGAACCCGAGTACTTCCATTGCGATGTTTTCAGGATTGGCAAGCCAGAAGCTGCTTTGCATTCCGTGCGGCAGGGCAAGCAGTTTCGGGCGCTTTCCGGCAGGGAAATTTTTCCGGGTGAAATCAACCACCTGTTTCGCCGCAATGTAGGTATTGAGATTGTCGCCTTTGGCATAGGTGTAAGGTTCCAGAGATTTCCAGCAGATGTAGGGGCCCCACGGATCGATGTATTTCAAGTCTCCGGCATAATCCAGCGGGTCATGCTCGCCTGCGGCGGATTTACGCGCCTCACAGTCAACCATCTGAATCCATGCGACTTCAGGAATGAAACCAGCCTTGCCGGTCGTGGCGCCATTCACCGCCTCATGAATCGCTTTGACCATCCGCGCATGTTGCCAACTGCGGAATCTGACTCCGATGTCGTAATACCTGCGGTTGATCAGCAGTTCCTGCGGCCACGCTTTTTCCACCTCCTCTTTTGAGAGTTTCGCATATTCTGCAAACTCGTCGCGGCAGTTGTTGCAGAAACAGCCCATGCCGTGAAACATGAACGGCTCCCAGTTGGCGATCAGTCCGTCCGCGCCCTCCAGACTCCGTTTCAGATACGGGACGATGCTCCCGGTGAAATAGTCCGTCTTTTTATAAATTGCGACGGGACACGTCCCGTTCTGAATATCAAAACTGCTGGTTTTCCCGATCGCCTTGTATTTTGCATATTCGGGCTTGCCTTCCGGGTTTCCGATCCGGTATCCGTTTGCCACCCAGTAAAGTTCCGGAGTAATCATGGAAATTCCGTATTTACGGTAAAGTTCCATCATGCCGGAGTCGGGATTTCCAACGAGCCAGCGGGAACCGGTCCGCCCTGCGAATTCCGCCCATTTTTCTCTGCTTTCCTTATTCTTGAAATCAAGGTAAAGCCCCATCGGGTAAAATCCGTTCAGATACCACCTGGATTTGCCCGCCATCTGAATCTGCGGAATGACAAGGAATCTGAATTCCCTCTTTTCGGAAATCTGTTTCCCCGCATCCGTGAGCCAATAGCTTGCCGCGGGAAGTTCCGTTCCCGGCGCGGCATCGGTCGTTATCATCATGGAAAGCAGAAGATGGGCATCGAAGCTGTCGAAATTGGCGAGTCTGCCGCGCAGTTCCCGAAGGCTGATTCTGTATTCGCCGTTCTCATGGCTTTTCAGGCTCAGCATCGCTCCGGGTTCTTCAAGCTTGATTTCCGGAGGAAGCACTACATGCAGCACAGGGTCGCTCAGTTTCCATTGATCTTTCGGGACATTCCGTTTCCAGGCAAACGTCAGGACGGCAGGGTCTTTCTGCGAAAGCGCAAAGGTGTTGTCAAGCAGAGCGCCGGGAGCAAGGATCACGGCAGCGGGATAACCGGCAGTCACTTTTTCCAGAAGCGGATTTCTGAACAGGATTTCCCCGCATCCGTCAAGGCGCAGATAAATATCCATTGCATTGTATCCGACGGGCACATTGATATCGGTGACATAATTCTGCCATGTTCCGCTTCCGACGGAAAATGTTTTTACCTCCGTCTTCACGTTTTTGCCGCTCTTGAAGCTCAGGACAATGAAACCTGACATTCCGTATTTACCCGTTTGCACGGAATGATACTGAAAACTGAGCCGGTATTGTCCGCCTGCGCTGTCGGGAAAGCGGACTGTCTGTTGCCATGAACCGGAAATGCTGGAACTGCTGCTTCCGGCAATCTCCTCGATTTCCTTTTTCTTGACAGTCTTGAGCAGAACGCCGTCTGATGTATTTTCCTTTGAAAATTCAACCAGCGGTGTTATTTTCGGGCGCAGTTCATTGGCAAGCCTGCCGTCCCGGAGATGAACCCACGGCGGAGATTTCCGCCATTCCCCGAACAGATTCTTTCCGGTGGATGAGGTTAAAAAGCGCCGGTTCGAGATTTCCGCGAAGTCAAATGCCGTTCCGCCGGGGTCAAATTCCGCCGCCCCCAGTGAAAGAGCCGATGCGATGCATGCGATCAGAAAAGAAAATTTCATCTCTCTGTTTCCTTTTTCATTAAGTTTTATTTATTTTAAGTTTTATCTCGTATATATGCGAAAACCTCATAAGTGCGGTTTCCAGTATAAGTCCTCCGGCCAGTAGCCGGGAACCTGTCCGGCGATTACCTGCAGGACATTTCCCGCAGTGAAGACTGCATTTGCGGATTTCCCGTGCCGGAATGCCGTAAGGTAGGGGTCGTAATTTGACAGAATGGTTGTATCGGAAGTCTCAGAAACCAGAACTGTCCTTGACGGCATTTGAAATCTTGCCAGTTTCCGTTCCCCGTTGTAGATATTGTTATTGTAACCGTATCCGTAAATCCGCAATTTTCCGGCGGGCAAAGCCCGCAGCCCCGGACATGAAATCCTGCCCCGTGAAACCGGATTGGCTGCATTGCCTGCGTTGTGTCCGTAAGTCCCGATATCCTGCCCCTTTTGATTCAGTTGCAGATAGTCCGCCAGCAGGCCGGTTTCGGGAGTGCCCGCATACCACTCCCGATTGCCGGGCATCCCCCAGGAGGAGGCGCTCCGGTACGGAGGCAGATAATCCTGATAATCATTTGCATACATCAGCATCGCCTTGCCGATGCTGCCAAGATGGTTTGCGCAGGATATCTTATATGCCGTCTCCCGCGCTTTGTTCAACGCAGGCAGAAGCATCGCCGCAAGAATCGCGATGATCGCAATCACGATCAAGAGCTCTATCAGTGTGAAAATCCTTGTTTTCACCCTGCGAAGTAAGAATATCGAACAGGGAACACGGAAGGAAGAAGTAGAAAAACAATTGAACATTTGAACATTGGAACAATTCAACAATGGAAAGAAAGAAGGAACGGGGAAACATTGGAACAAGCGAACATTAGAACAATTCAACAATGGAAGGAAAGAAGAAGTAAGATCAGGGGACTGGCAATGTTCCGTCCAGTCTTGCTGCCGGAATGAAATACCACTCTTACAATTTTTCCTCATCAATAATTCGATCAATGTGGACCTTCTGATTTTCATTGCCCTATACTCCTGTATTGATTGTGCAACATTCATATTTTTTCAGTGGCGAGATACTTTCACCCGGTATGACTTTATAAGGTGAGAAAACGGTCATCGGTTTGTTTTTTCTCCCGAACCATTCGGAAGAACGCAGGATAAGATCTGCGGCATCTCTGCCGATCTTTTCATACATCAGATCCACAGTGGAAAGCGGCGGATTCATGAACTGTGCTCCGGGATAGCCGCAGAATCCCATGACGGACACCTGTTCCGGAATCTTGATATTGAGTTCATATAACGTCTCATAAACATGAATTGCGTAGAAATCCGAAAAACACATGATGGCGGTCGGCGGCATGGGACTGGACATCATTTCACGGACAGTCCGGTGAATTGCATCCGCCCGGTATTCCGTCCAGTGGAAAAGTTCCGGGGCAGCCTCCAGACCATTGTTTTGGAGAAAACTCAGATATTCCTCCCTGGAAAACCCCCGGCAGGACTGCTCCACATCTTTCAGACGATAACTGATCGTCCCGATCCGGGTATGCCCGAGAAAAGCGAGATGCCGCACGCCGTCCGCGAATGCCTGACGGTAATCCGGAAGCATCAGCGGGAAATCGAAATACGGGCGGTCCTCCGGCGCCCCGTGCGGAACGACGACAGGGACTCCGGCATGTTTCAGCAGCTCCAATTCCGGCTCCGAGCCATTGAAATTGTTTTCAAGAAGAAAGATTCCGAGAATGGAGTTCTGTTTCAACTGATGCCGGAATGCCCTGAAGTCCAGGTTGCGGATGAATTGAGGCGAGCAGGAGTCAAGACGATAACCGGCGTCGCTCAAACGCTTTTCTATCCCCGGAATGATATAGGGATAGGGATTGCTGGCGGAACTGTTCATACTGGCGATCGCGAGATAATTCCTGCCTCCGATCTTTCTTGAAACAAAGGTTCCTTTCCGGTCTACCCGCTCCACAAGCCCCTCTTCTTCCAGCAGGTCGAGCGCCGCACGCAGAGTCACGCGCGATACATGAAGCGAAACCGCAAGCTGAGCCTCCCCGGGAAGCTGTTCACCGGGAGCGAGAACTCCCCGGCGGATCTGTCCGAGCAACTCTTTATAGACTTGGTTTTTCTTCAGGGAATCATTCATTTTTCCGCCCTCTGGTATTATCTGGTATTATTAATTATACAATAAAATACTTCTGTCGTCAAGGGGGGAAAAGAAAAAATATGGAAAATTATTGAGAAAAGAGTGGTGCAGAGGAAATTTCCAGGCAGAGGATGTCATTATGTGATCCACTCCCGCGGGCGGCTGGCGCAAAGACGCATGAAAAAACAACGTCCCGCAGCAGAAAAACGAGGGAGCCCGGTCAGCCGGTCCAAGCCCCCTTCGGCTTTCCCGCCTGCCTGAAACCGCCTCGTCGCACTCATTTCACCGCAGTTCATGACTTGCAGTGAAACATGCCGCGGCAAGCAACCGGCGGAATACCATATCACATTGGAAACTCCGGCTGGGAGTCTCATGCACAGTGCAACCTGCGTATTCCGCTGGACCGAGGCAGACACAATGCACCTGTACCGGAACACTTTTATCTTTTACTGCTCCGGGGATAAAGCAGCCAAGAATCCCGAAAAATACAAAAAAATCAGAAAAATAAACGAAACACCTCTTGACAAATTCATTTATTTCAGTATAATTAAAAGCAGAACGAACGTTTGTTCAGCAAAAATATGAAAGACGGAACTCATGGTCAGATTGATCGACATAGCAAAAAAGACAGGCTTTTCCGTAGCGGTGGTCTCACGTGCCCTGCAACAGGAAAAAGATCCTTATGACCGTATCTCGGAAAAATCCCGCAGCCTGATCCGGAAAGCCGCACTGGAAATGGGATATACCCGCAATCTTCAGGCGGCATTTCTGCGCCGGGGTCAGATGCCTGCGGTACGTGTGCTGATGCCTGCCTGGACGTCTCCGGAGATTATCCAGATGTCCATGGGAATTTCCGATGCATCCCTGAAACTGGGCTATCCGCTGATTTATCATTATTACTCCCGTGAAACCGATTACATCTCTTTTCTGGAGCAAAGCCGTCATGAAAAAAATACGGGAGTGATTTTCTATCTACATGACCGGATGAACCGTGAGGAGCTGCAACGCGGGTGCGAGGCTTATCTTGCAAGCGGCGGAAAAATGATTTTCATGAATACGTGGAGTGCTGATTTCAGCGGAATCGTGCCCGATATGGTCATGCTGAACATCGACGAGGAATATGGCGGACGGCTTGCCGCTGAGTATCTGAAAGGGCTCTCCTGCAGGGAATTTTCCATTGTTTACACATCTCCGGACCGCTACAGCCGCCTGCGCCGCAAAGGATTCGCGGATGCGCTGGGCGGAGAAGGCCAGCCGGGATACAGTTTCGACTTTCTGCGTGTCGGGGAAAATTACCGGCAGTATGAAAAACGTTCCCGCAAACTGCTGAATGATTTTTATGAAAAGGCGGTAAAGCAGAGCGGAAAACCCCATGGAATCTTTTTTACTTCGTTCTTCATGGCGAATGCGGTGATGAATGACCTGATCCGGCGCGGGATGGAGGTCGGAAAGCAGATACACGCAGTCGGTTTTTCAAGCAATACCGTTTCCCAGTATCCGTTTTATTATTATGCCAAGATCGTGATCCCTTTCTACGAAATGGGCAATACGGCAATGAAAAAGCTGGTCAGTATTTTAAACGGAAGACAGGAAAGTTCGCAGATGTTTCAGCCTTTTATGGATTATGATTATGACATTTAAAACAGGAAACAAGGAGAAAGGATTTTCAAATGAGAGAAAGATGCACACTGATCAAATTATTGATGAGGGAAAATTGTAAGAGTGGTATTTCATTCCGGCAGCAAGACAGGACGGAACATTGCCAGTCCCCTGATCTTACTTCTTCTTTCTTTCCATTGTTGAATTGTTCTAATGTTCGCTTGTTCAAATGTTTCCCCGTTCCTTCTTTCCTTCCATTGTTGAATTGTTCCAATGTTCGCTTGTTCAAATGTTTCCCCGTTCCTTCTTTCTTTCCATTGTTGAATTGTTCCAATGTTCAAATGTTCAATTGTTTTTCTACTTCTTCCTTCCGTGTTCCCTGTTCGATATTCTTACTTCGCAGGGTGAAAACAAGGATTTTCACCCTGATAGAACTTCTGATCGTGATTGCGATCATCGCCATTCTTGCAGGAATGCTTCTGCCGGCGCTGGGAGCGGCAAGGGAAAAGGCACGTGACATTGCCTGTAAAAACAATTTGAAACAACTGGGATTGGCTTTCTTATCTTATGCCACCGACTCACAGGAATGGTGTCTCTCGGGAGGAAACTATTTCGGTGGAGACGGGAAAAAATATTCATGGTTTGAACAGATGGAATCGGATAAAACAATCAACAGGAAGATTACCAAATGTCCGTCGATGGATGTCTGGAGCTTCAGCAATTCAAATTTGAATTACGGGCTTCAGGCTTATATCTTCGGATACCAGAAACCGACGATGATCAAATTAAGTTCCATCTATTTGAAATATCCGTCAAGAACTACAATCTTTGCCGATTCAGGGCCAGACAGTTATACATACAAGAAATACGGGTATCACCATTATTTCGGTTCCTGGGTTAATTCCTGGGGAAGCACATTCAATAAAACCTATCCATGGCATTACAGACATCAAAATCGTGCGAATACGGTCCAGCTTGACGGGCACGTGCAGAACGTCACCAGTTTTCTGGCGGGGAAGCGCTGCATTACCGCACCATGGTTCGATGATCAACTGACCGGCTCATCATGGACCGCATGCGCAGAACCACATGTATTCCAATAACCGGAAAATATATTTCATTCATTTACAAAAAAACAAAAAAAGGATTACGATATGATTCCACAGTATTCCATACTCTGCACCCTGCTTCTTTGCGGAACCTTTCTGCTGTCCGGCAAGGAAAATTCGATTCTGCCGGAGAAGAAAACCGCCGTAAAAAGTTCGGCGGCATTTGAAAACGGCATCCTTGAGGTTCAATCGAATGCAAAACTGGGTGGAGTCCTGCTCCCCGTCAGATGCAAAGCCGGCACCCGTGTAAAAATCGAATTCGAGGCGGAAGGCAGCGGCAGTATCCAGTATTATCTCCAAAGCGCCTCCAATCTCTCCTATTCTCCGGCAATCCCTCTGCGGGAAGGCATCTGGAAAAAAATTTCTTTTTCCGCTTTCAGCCCGCAGGCAGGCATGAAACTGTTCATTTATTCTCTGGTTGACGGCAGTGCAAAATTCCGTCTGCGCGCATTCAAAATTACGGAAGAACCTTTACCGGCACTGAAAGATGTCGAAGTAAAACAGGCGGACTTCGAAGCGGAGGATTATCCGGCGGAACACGGGAAAAAAGTCAGGTTGAAAGATGCGTCCGGCGGAATGGCGGTCTGGGGCAAACGCTGGTATGAAGCCGCGCAGATCCCAATTCCTGCGACCGGCAGGAATGTTTATCTTTACCTGCGCCTGAAAAAGGATACCGCCGCGCCTCTCACCGTAATCTTGAAAAATGGATTCCAGCGTGTCGCACACGGTGTCTTTCAGACCTCAGGCGCCTGGGAATGGCTCCGGATCGGCCCCGTCGATCCGCGGGCAGGGTATCCGGCGTTGACCGTCCAATACGGCTGCGATGCTAAAACGCAAGTCTGGCTGGACCGCTTTGCCGTATCCACACATTCCGAATTGCCGGAGAAAGACAGACCGGCGCTTCTTCCCGTCAACGGACTGACGAGCGCCGCAAGAGCCGCCATCCCGCCGGAAATAGACGGAAATCCGGACGACGCCTGCTGGCGGAATGCAGTTGCGGCGGAACCTTTCATTCTGAATACGCAAAACCGTTTTGCGAAAGAACAGACCTCAATCCGTTTCGCGTATGACAACGAATACCTGTATGTCGCATTCCATTGCAGGGAAAGCTGCCTGAATCCTCTTGAAAACCGCCTTCACGAGTTCAAAGACAAAGTAAAGAAAAATGACGATCCGGCGATTTACATGGATGACTGTGTACTGCTTCTTCTCAAACCGTCGGCAGACTCGTCCGTGGCCTATGATTTCGTCATAAATCCGAACGGCGCCATTCTGGATTCCAGATGTTCCGCACCCGATTTCTGGGAAACGCGCGATATGAAATGGTCCGGAGGGGCAAAGGCCGCGGTTTCACGCGGCAACGGCTTCTGGAATGTGGAGATGGCGATCCCGTTTGCGTCGCTGGGAGTTATCCCCGGAGGAAATCAGAATTGGGAAATCATGGCAGGACGCATCGAACAGAGCAGGAATGAAAAAAGCGCCTGGCAGATTTGCGAGAAAAGTTTTCATACCTGCCCGCTCGGCAGACTCGTTTTTACGGAACAGTCCGTTCCTTTTTGCCTGGCTGCCCCTCCGGCTTTCCTGCCGGGGCGGAACAAGCTCGCGTTCCACTCCCCGGCAAGAGTCGAAACGTCCGTGGAGTTTCCCTCATCGCCTGTCCGGAAAACTTTCTCCGACGGAAAAGAAGCGGATTTCCATTTGAACCGGAATGGAACTTTTTCATTCCGCTGGAGCACATTCGATCCGGCATTGAACCGTCTCTTTCTTTCTCCCGCTTATTCCATGCAGGCACGTGCGGCGATGCTGACTCATAATCTAAAAAATGCACAGTTCCGCCTGAATGGAGAAACCGTGAAAACATCGACGCCCTTGAACAATGGCATGAATATGGCGGAAATCAGCGGAACACCTGAAAAGAATGCCCGTATCACGGTCGGCGGAAGTGAAATACCGCTCGCCGGATTCAAGCAGGAAAACAATGTCCTCAAATGCCGGCTGCTGCTGGAAGATTCCGTGATCTGGCCGAACTGGGAAGCAAAGGAGATCTGCGTCAACCGTGGCGGAATTCAGCAGATTCTGTTCCGTCCCCACGGGGTGAAAGGTTTTGTTCTGGATGATTATACCATGTATTTCGACCTGCCGGAAGGATATGCCGCGGAAGGAGCTTCCGGATATTACAAAAAATGGAACCTCGCAATATCCGATGAGGGCACAGTGCAGCACGGTGGGAAAAACTTCCGCCGTTATGCCGTAAGGATTGCCAATCAGGTGAAATACAATCCGAATCTGGGTTCGCACGAATGGATCGCGTTCGTTTTCCGTGCACCGGAACACACGAACACGGAAACAGGTGAATTCTATTTTCATGCGGGAAGCCGGAAAGCATCGATTCAGGAAGTCCCGCGCCGTGTCGCCGTCCGGCTTTATCCGAAACTGAACGGAGCGAGACTCAAGGACATGCAGATTCAAATGTGGTGCAGTTGGATGCGCAGTATGGACTCCAGCAAACTGCAAGAAATCTTTGCCCGCCAATTTGCGGAAATGGGTGTCAATGAAGTGAATTTCCGGACGAACGGACAGCTTCCGTATTTTACCCTGATCAACTTTGAGCCCTGGAATTTTTCCCCGCTTCCTTTTCTGAAAAAACATCCGGGAACCGAACAGATTGATGTAAACGGGAAAAAAGTCAAGTCCATGATCTGTTCAGGCATCATTGTGAAAGACCCTGCGTTTGCCGCATATATGAAAGCGGAAATGCCGCACTGGTATAAGAGATCCGGTTCACCAGATGATGTAATGTGGGATTATGAATCCCATGTCATGAACTCCTATCTTTCCTGCTTCTGCCCGCGCTGTCTTGCCGGATTCCGCAGATCGGCGGGAATTGCGGAGGAGGTTTCACCGGAAAAAATCGGGAAAAAATATCTGAAGGAATGGACCGTTTACATGAACCGCAAAATGGCGGATATCAGCGGAATGTTCCGTGACGCCCTGCAGGCACTTCCCACAAAACCGTCATTCTCGGTTTACAGCGGCTACGAAAACCCTGACACCAATCTGGTTTACGGCGTGAACTGGAAAATGCTCAAAGGAAAAATGGACCGTGCGGCCTGCGGTTACGGGCGTCCGAAGACGGATATCGAACGGACACGCAAAGCAATCGGAAACACCCGCTATATGTTAGGCGCGATTGCTCATCCGTATGCCGTAACGGACCGCTCGTTTCCCGCGTCGCTCACCGAAGCAACTCTCCTGCGCCGCGCCGCGGACAGTAATACGGGGGTTCTGATCTATCATTACCCGTCACTGGATGCCCGGACATTTTCCGCCATTGCCGCCGTCAGCAGGATTCTGGCGGAACACGAACCTTTCTTCCATAAACATCGGGTGGTCGAAGGACGTATCAGCCTTCCCGGATGGAGCCGTGATGAATATGAAGTGCTCTCGGATGAAGACGGAAATCTTCTGGTCCTGCTGATGAATTACTCCGCAGGAAAGAAAAGTTATCAGCTCTGTCTGGACGGGAAACCGGTCCGGAGCGGCGCTGTCGCCTCCAACGGAGCACAAGCTGTCAAGATTGAAAAATAAACGGTCCGATTCCATACGTTGTCCGCTCCCGCAGGCGGCAGGCGCAAAGACGCATGAAAAAACAACGTCCCGCAGCAGAAAAACGAGGGGGGACCCGGTCAGCCGGTCCAAGCTCCCCTCGGCTTTCCCGCCTGCCTGAAACCATCTCATCACAGTCGCACATCAATCCGGATTCGCCTGTTTCACCGCAGGTTATGATTTGCGACGGTACATACTGCGGTAAGCAACCGGCGGACAGGCGTAAAAACTCTTGAACGCTTTGGAAAAATGATAACGGTCCGCATATCCCGTCTCGAAAGCAATCTCATCAATCGTTTTCTCCGAATCAATCAGGAGACGGCGCGCCGACTCCATGCGCTGGTTCAAAAGGTAATGCTTCGGAGTCGTCCCTGTCTCCGCCAGGAAAAGACGGTAGAAGTTGTTCAGCGACATCCCGATCCGTTTGCAGATGCCTCGGTTGTCGCGCGTCAACGCAAGCTCATGATTCATGATATCAAGCGCGCGCAGTATCCTCGTGTCCAGCACGGACTCCCCCGGCGGAAGAAACGCACTTCCCGGAATCCGCAGCAGATATTCATAAATCAGGAGACGAAACGCAAGAGCACGTGATACCTCATCCCTTGCCTTCAGAATACGCGGCAGGACTTTCGCGGCATGGGAGGCGGGAAAACACAGGAACTCCCGTTTCACACGGTCGAAGGGCGCCTTCGCTTCAAAATGAATATAAAAATGCAGAAAAGGCTCCCTCAGCCTCGTGGAAAACGTCGTATAAGGCGGAATCAGGATCACCTCTCCGGGCTCCATCTTTTTCACGCTTCCATTCAGCTCCAGTTCCGCGCCCGAAGTCCGGTTCCAGTACAGCAGCCAGACACGCAGATTGACATTCGTGTAATTCCAGTTCGCCACCCGTGTATAGCCGCAGAATACAATCCGGACGTCAAACGGCGGGGAAGGATTCAGATGAAAATCATTTTCGGTATGAATTGACATGAAATCTCCATTTTATGACATTTATTTTATCTCATTTCCACTTATAATATAGATATGAAAGGACATTCTTCAATGTCCAAAACCATAAAAAAGGATCACAGCAGATGAAGATCAGTGCAGAACAGCGTCGCAAGCTCGACATGGCAATTGAAAGACTCTTTGCCAAATGCCGCGAAATCAGGAAACACAGAAACGTCAAACTGGGGGCGACAGCGGCTCCGCGTCCGGCGGGTTATGTGGAAGACGATCCGCAAATGACTGAAATCGATACCGAATGGGTAAAAGAGATCGAACCGGAAAACTCGGCGCTGGACGCCCTCATCAAAGAGATGCTGGCAGCGGAACCGCGCCCGGACACCTCGAAATTCGTGAAACTCGGCGACGACAATCTCTGGGTCTGGGGCGGGCCGACTCCCTACTGGGGCGGCACCATGGCGGATGATACGCTTGTAAAGGGCGCGGACTATTATGACGCCAGAAACGTTGTATACGTCTATGGCCCGACCAATGAAAAGATGCTCGGCATTCACGGCAAATACAAGAGAATGCTCTGCCAGGTCAACGCGAACTGCCGCACGCCCGGCGCACAGGGAGGAGCCACGGACGAAGAAAATGCGGAGCTCCTCAGTAAATTATCTCTTCAGTTCCCGAATGTCGTCGGTGCAATGTGCGACGATGTAACGACAAATTACCTGAAAGTCGTCCTGCCGGAACGTTTTGAAGCCCGCTCCAAAGCGTTGAAAAAATACAATCCTGAGCTCAAGATGTACGGCGTGGTCTATGTGCATGAACTGGATGAAAAGGATTTTTCCCATATCCAGCCTTACATGGATGTCGTCAACCTCTGGTTCTGGCACAAGGATGAAATTCTGGAATACGACGAAAAACTTGCACTCTGCCGCAGCAAATTCCCCGGCAAACCGATTATTCAGGGCATCTTTCTCCATGAATACGGATACAGCGATGCGGGAAACCTGCCTGAACTGCTCATTTACCAGCTCGACAAGGCGCGCGAATATATGACGAAAGGAATTGTGGAAGGCGTCATCATCCTCGGCGACCGTGAGATCAAAAAATGGCCGCTCCAGGCGGAAACCGTCAGGAATTACCTGAAAAACCAGTAAGTCAATTTTACTGGCATTTCTTCGGTAATCTGTCTGATTTCCGGAGGAATGCCATTTATATTTCTATTTTCGATCATCTTCAGACTGCGGCATTATATCGAAGCCAAGAAAAAAATATCTTATTTTTCATAATTTTGTTTTTTGTGAAGTGATATGATATATTCTTCGCTTAACAAGGAGTGAAAATGCGAAGTTTTTTTCTATTGCTGTTTCTGTTGACTGCAAACGGATTGTTTGCGGAAAATCCAGATATTACAGTTTCGGATGCCCGAAAGATTCTTTTTGCAAAAGGAACCGATTCTCTAAAACAGGCAGATGCTCTTGATGCCTTACACACATGGGCACAGAGAGGAGATATAGAAGGTCAGTATTGGTATGCCTGGATGCGTCATTATGGAAAAGGGGACAGCCCCATAGACTATCAGGAGTCTTTCCGATATTTTACTCTTACTGCGGAAAAAGATCTTGCTACTGAAAAGCATAAACAGGTTGTCATCTGGGCTATCCACTGGGTCGGACTCTATCACGGTAATGGATGGGGCATCCCGAAAGATCCGGAGAAATGCCTTTTTTATCTCAAAAAAGCAGCTGATACAGGCTGTGCAGAGGCTATGTATCTATTTGCCAGTTATTGTACTGCAGGAAATCTCATTCCGAAGAACTTTGTGTTGGCAAAAGAATATTATGAGCGTGCAGCAGAAAAAGGTTATCTCCAAGGAATCCACGGATTGGCTCAATGTTATCGTTTCGCATGGGGTGTAAAACGGAATTTGAAAAAAGCATTTGAATTATACCTTGAAGCCGCGGACAAGGGATATGCGCCATCTCAGTATGAAGTGGCAATGGCAAGTTTTTTTGAACGGGGGACAAGGCGTGACAAAGATTTGGAATTCAAGTATTTTTCACTGGCGGCAGAGCAGGGACATGTCAATGCGACGTATCGACTTGGCAACAGTTATTATTTCGGCTTCGGCACTCCGCAGGATTTTAAAACAGCACTGAAATATTTCTATCGGGCTGCAGAAAAAGGTTCTCCGGACGCCATGATGCAAATCGGGTTCTGCCATACTCGTGGTTTCGGAGTAAAACAGGATTATGCCGAAGCCTTGAAATGGTATGAAAAAGCCGCTGCAAAAAATTGTTACGGCGCTTATTTGCAGTTGGCGCGCGCTTACTTTGATGGAAAAGGAGTCCCTGTTGACTACCAGAAATCTTTTGATTACTATATGAAAATGGAAAGAACTTCCCCCAATAAGTGGATAGGAGCCGGAGAAATCGCTGTTTTTTATGAACGGGGTCTTGTTGTAAAACAGGATTTTGAAAAGGCATTCCAATATTATGACCGCGGAGCAGACAATTGGGAAAAACTTGCGGCGGGAATCTATCTTTTAACCGGACGCGGCACAATAAAAAATCCGAAGCGAGCGTTGCAAAAATTTGAGGATACCGTAAAATATGGGAAAAGTCCTGCGGGGGCTTTTTTGGCTGGAAGCATGTATTATACAGGAAAAGAGGTTGAAAAGAATGAGAAAAAAGCATTGGAATATTTACTGTTTTCAGCAAATGCCGGTTATGTTCCTGCAATGAAACTTCTGAGCAAAGCATATCGGAAAGGCATCAATGGCCAAAAAGATGAAGCAAAAGCCCATAATTGGGAACAGAAAGCATTGACCGCGCCCAAAACAAACCGTGATTTCATCGGTTCGCCACATCTCTGAATACGCAAGATTTACAACATGTAAAAAATCAAAGATTTTTCATCGGCAATTCCAAATACTCAAGAGAAGCTCGTTTTTTCTTCTCGTAATCTTGCAGAGTAAAAGATACACAACAAAGTGCGGAGTGATATCGTTCCACTGCTGCTTCATAAAATATTTTCCAGAATAAGAACTTGAAAAGGCATTCGCGCAAATTAGATTATACCGAAATAGAAATATCTTGCAGAAACGAAATTTCAATCTGGCGGAAGACATGCTGAAGAATGATCTTGACACATTGCGAAAACATGCTGAGGAAGGTGATCCGGAAGCACAATATGATCTTGCGGGACTCTACTACAATGCAGACGGTGTCGAAAAAGATTACGATGAAGCGGCAAAATGGCTGCACAAAGCGGCGGAACAAGGGCATAGTCGTGCACAATGCAATCTTGGTGTTTATTACCATAATATCAGAACTGATTATTGCGAAGCAGTAAAGTGGTACCAAAAAGCAGCAGATCAAGGCAATATGCTTGCGCAATATAATCTCGGACTCTGTTTTGATTCCGGCGAGGGTGTAAAAAAAGATGAAACGGAAGCAGTGAAGTGGTACCGAAAAGCGGCAGATCAGGGATATGCGGAGGCACAGTATAATCTCGGATGCTGTCTGGCTTCCGGCAAAGGTACGGAACAAGACGAAACAGAAGCGGTAACGTGGTTTCGGAAAGCAGCAGATCAGGGGTATGCAGAGGCTCAATATGATCTTGGATACTGTCTGGCTTCCGGCACGGGCGTGGAAAAAAATCAGGAAGAGGCGATGCTATGGCTGCACAAAGCGGCAGATCAGGGCAATGAGAATGCAAAACAGGTGCTTCGTCAGCGGAAATTTTCTTTCATACGTTCATGGCTGATTTATTTTCTTATCTTCCTGATTGTATTATGCTTCTGCTATGAAAAACTGAATTATTATGAATCTTATCTCTGTCCCAAACCGACGGAAGTCGTCTTGCTGGACAAGAAATATCCTTTGCAGATCACCTGCCGAGGAACATGGGACATGAATTATAGCTGGAAACAGAATCACTATGGTTCACCGTATGATTTCACCATTTCTGCGGAATCAGCTTCCGAAAAAACGGAATTTACCGTGGAGGAATTCCACATTCTGCATGCCGGAGGAGAATGCCGGATTCCGGAATCACAGATGACAAAAGGAATATCTTCCGAGTCGGGAAAAACTCTTTTTATGACTGCCGATATCGCCTTGGACCTCTCATTGTCTGCTGAAATTGTGTATCAATTAAAGATCCGGGTGGATGGAAAACAGTATCAGGTATCGTTGAATGCTGCAATGGATCGTCGGAAAGAAAAATTAAACAAACTGATTACCCGTGCCCGATAAACTGGAACTTTGCATTTCAATCTTCTCCGCCTTTCCCTGCTGTTCATTTCAAACATTTTCCTGTCAATATTCCATAAATAAAAATACAGGAAAGCTATTTTTCACGCGGTTTTCATAAAAACACTCTGGACTTATCCTTTATTCCGTCTATATTAACTGCAAAATGTGGAAAACAAAATAAGGATTTTTATCATGGCTTTTCTGGATGACAGATATCTGATCGGAAATGAGATCGGCGCGGAACTCTTTGAAACGGTAAAGGGACTCCCCGTCATTGATGCGCACAATCATGCGGACGTTGCGGAAATCGCTGCAAATCAAAAATATACAGACCCCTGGCAGCTCTGTGCGGCGACAGATCACTATGTGTGGGAAATGCTCCGCAAACGGAACGTCCCCGAAGAATTCATCACGGGAAAAACGGCAACGAATAAAGAGAAATGGCTCAAACTCGCCGCAGTCTTCCCCGAATTCGTCGGCAATCCGGTCTATGAGTGGATTCACCTTGACCTTCGCCGCAGTCTCGGCATCGAAAACGCTCTGCTCTCCGCGGAAACGGCGGAGGAACTCTGGAACAAGGCGGTCGCTTCTCTTGAAACAAGACTTCCGCAGACACTCGTAAAGGCGCAGAACATCGAAGCCATGTGTTCCACGGACGATCCGGCGGATACCCTTGAGCATCACGAGACCGCCAACAAGGCATTCGGCAGACAGGTGATTCGTCCGACATGGCGCCCGGACAAGGCCGTCAACATTTACCAGCCGACTTTCCCCGCTTACATCAAAAAGCTTGAAGACCGTTTCGGCGTAAAAATCAAAGGTATTGATGAACTCGTGGATGTTCTCCGCCAGTCCCATGAATATTTCGAGGCGCGCGGATGCGTCGCCAGCGACCACGGCATCCAGTATCCGCTTTCCGGCGACGCCACGAAAGAAGATGCCGACCGCGCATTCAGGAAAGCCATGGAAGGCAAGACGCTTACGCAGGTTGAAATTGATGAATACATGTCCTACCTGACCGTTCAGGTTGCGGAAATGGACGCGAAAGCGAACTGGGTGTTCCAGATGCATATCGGCGCGGTCCGCGACGTCCGCGACGTGCTGTTCAAATCCCTCGGCCCCGATGTCGGCGGCGACGTTTCCGACCACATGATCGACATTGTCCGTCCGCTCTGCAAATTCCTCAACAAGTTCGACAACCGGCTCAAAGTCGTACTCTACTGCCTTGATCCGCATCATCAGGCGTCTCTTGCGACAGTCGCCCGCTCATTCGGGAGAATGGTCCGCCTCGGTTCCGGCTGGTGGTTCAACGATACGCCGGTGGGAATGCGCAGACAGCTCGAGTATATCGGCTCGGTCGACCTGCTTTACAACTTCGCGGGCATGGTTTCCGACTCCCGCAAGATTCTCTCATATGCATCCCGTTTCGAGATGTTCCGCCGCGTCCTCTGCGATGTCGTCGGCATCTTCGTGCTGCGCGGGCAGATGCCGCAGAACCTCGCGGAAAACCTGGTCCGCCGCATGTCCTATGATGGTCCCAAATCGTTCTACGATTTATAAACAAATAAACAGGAGAAAGACTCAATGGAAGTCATCATCATGCCGACAGCGGAAAAAGCCGAACAGCTTGCCGCTGCGATCATTGCTGACGCTCTGCGCCAGAAACCCAACCTGACACTCGGTCTCGCGACCGGCGCCACAATGGAGAATCTTTACCACAAGCTCGCCGACATGAACAAGAAAGGCGAACTCGACTTCTCTCTCTGCAAGACCTTCAACCTCGACGAGTATGTCGGTCTTGCCGCAGAGGACAGAAATTCCTATCGTTACTACATGAACTTCCACCTCTTCGACCGCATCAACATCGACAAGCGCAACACGCACCTTGAAGACGGCATGGCTGAAGATCTGGAAATCGAATGCGCGGAATACGAGCGCCTGATGGAAGAGGCCGGCGGCGTTGACCTCCAGCTCCTCGGAATCGGTCTTTCCGGCCACATCGGATTCAATGAACCGACCTCCTCTTTCTCATCCAGAACCCGCGCCGTCAACCTGACCCCTGTCACAATGGCTCAGAACGGACCCTATTTCGATCCCGCCAAAGGCGAGAAAATGCCGACACGCGCCCTCACAATGGGTGTCGGAACGGTTCTTGACGCCAAGAGCCTCCTGATGCTCGTCACCGGCACACGCAAAGCCGACATCATTGCGAAAGCGATCGAAGGCCCGATGACCTCCATGGTTTCCGGTTCCGCGATCCAGCTCCATCCGGACTGCACCGTCATCGTCGATGAAGAAGCAGCCGCAAAGCTCACGCTCAAGGATTACTACAGATCCGCATTTGCGAATGACCCGAAATGGGACAGCTACCGCAACATCTGATCCGTTTTTTGAGTGATTTACTAAAGCCGTTTGGTTTCCATGCCAAACGGCTTTTTTGCGTGTCCGGGATACAGTTCAAACGATAAAAAGACGGGAACGTTTTGTCGGTTCAATCCAGTCCCTTTACGGCGGGATTCTTCAAAGGAACAGGCTCGACAGGCGCATTGAACCGGCGGTCGAGAGAATTCAGCAGGGAATCCAGAGGCGTGCCGGAGCCCGGCTGGGGATATTGGTGTTCCAGTTCATCCTCAAACGAAACGTTTACGGCGGCATTCAACTGGGCGATCGCCTTGTTCAGCTCAACGGCGGCAATCGCAAGCTTCCCCTCGGCGTTGACAAGATCGCTTTGCGCTCCGTTCAGGCGTGTGATCGTTTCGCGTCCGCCCCAGTATTCCACCTGAACCAGCTGGCGTTGTTCAAATACCCACTTCATCATTTCACGATAGATCGCAACCTGTTCACGGGCATTTTTATAATTCGCATAGGCATCCTTGACCTCGTTCATCACGCTCAGAAAAGCGCTGTCGAGATTGAAACGCGTCATCTGCTCCATCGCTCTGCTTTCCCGCAGGAGATTGTATGTGGAAAATCCGCTGAACAGATTCCATTCACCGGTCACGCCATAGGAGAACCCCGCATTGTTGTAATAAGAGTGATGCACACGGTATGCCCCATATTTCGAGGCGCTTGTATTGAAATCCAGTCCGAGATAAGCATTGATCACCGGCAGGAAGCCGGAATAGGCGGAAAACGTCCGGCAGCGTGCGATTTCCAGCATGAAACGCGCCGCGCGGAGGTCGGGGCGGTTCGCAATCGCCATGTCCAGATAAGTATCAAGGTCCAGCATAAGCTCCTCCGGCTTGATTTCAAGCGGCGTCAGCTCCAGTTCCTTCGGGAAATCCAGCGTGGGATACCCCATCAGGGCAGTCAGGGCAAAACGGGCAACCTCACCACGGTAGCGCGCATTCAGAATCGAACTGCGCGCCGCATTCGCAAGAATCTTGAAGTTCAGCACCGACGCCTTGGACACATTGCCGTATTTGTAACGGGTTTCCGCCTGAAGCAGAGAGGAGGTCTGAAATGCTAAATCCGCCTCGGCAATGCGCTCCGCTTCGCGCGCGAGAATCGCATCGTAGTAGGCATAGGCAACGCCGCGGATCAGGAGACGTTTGATATTCTCATCCTCCGCAACGCTTTTCTTATATTCCTTCTGCGCGATCAACGCCGCGAATTCACGCGCCAGGCCGTCAAATATGAGGTAAGAGGCGCGAAGTCCGATATCCGTCGAAAAATGATTCTCACGCGGCACAACTCCCTCCGGCGGATTCCGGAGATCACGGCTGTTTTCCAGCGACTGCCCGACACTCATATTGAGGTCAACTGTCGGCAGATATGCACTCAGGGAACGGTAATAGCGGAACTTCGCGGCGGAAACCGCATGATATGCCGCAATGTAATCAGGATTGTTCGCAATCGCCGTTTTCTGTGCGTCGCGAAGCGTAAGAACCTTTTTCTTCGAGAGCTCGGCAATATCCAGTTTCGGGAAATTCTTCTTGAAATCGGCAAGATTCCGGTAGTTTTCCACGGGACGCGTAAAACATCCGGCGCAGCAGAGCGCCAGCAGCAGAAACACCGGGATTATTTTCCACATAACACTGCCTTTCCTTCGCTTACCACCACAAAAACACTTCCCAGAAGAACTGACGCACCGGACGCGACGGAATCTCCACTTCCACGTATGCGCTCGCTCCGTGATGAAGCTGAAGCTCCCTGTCCGGGTTCAGTATCCGGATCTGGACCGGAAACCGCTGCGGCAGGAGAAACCATTCGTTCTCCTTCTTCACAACGGGAAGCCCCGTCTCGCGCGACATCTCGCGGCGCTCGGCACTCCACCCGACCGCTTCGACCACCCCTTTGTATTCATGCCCCGGATACTGCCACAGCCAGATTTTCGCGGGCTGTCCCTCCCTGATCTCCGAGAGTTCGTTCTCCTTGAAATTCGCCTGAACCCACCAGACTTCCGAATCAATGAAGCCGAACAGCACATCGCCGGGCTTGTAATAACCTCCGGGCGTAATCGTCATATTGGTAATATAGCCGTCACTCAGCGCCCGCACAACCGTGAGTTCGCTCCAGATACGGCTTAAATCCAGCTGATTTTTCAGTTTCGCGATCTGCGCCGTTACGGAATCGCATTGATGAGCCAGCGCTTCGACCGCATGTTCCGTGGCGGCGACCTGCGCTTCGGACGCCTGCATCGCGCGGAGCCGCTCCTCGGCATAAGCCTGTGAAACAGCCTCGCTTCCATACATGTATTTCGCCCGTTCGGAAAGATATTTATTGTTGGCGAGCTCTGCCTTGTAACGCCGGATTTCCGCTTCGGAACTTTTGATCTGCGCACGCAGGCTGCGAAGTTCCGCCTCCTTCGACCGGATCTCATTCTCCAGTTCCTTGACTTTCAGCTGATACGGCGGCTGGAAGATTGTAAACATCGGTTCGCCTTTCTTCACGAACTGATTGTTCTTCACATGAATCTCCGTAATGAATCCCTCCACCAGTGGCGAAACCGGGCGCGTATTCGCAAAAACGAAAGCATTCTGCGTGAAAGGCTTCAAATGCCAGTAGAACCAGTATCCCGTGCCGAGTGCAAGGACTGCGATCACGCTGAATACGAGAAGATAACGTTTCAGGAAAGCAAGCAATTTCTTCATGCGGAATCCGCCTTTCTCTGCCCGGTTTCCGGCAGGAAATAAGTTTGAAACAAAAGCACCAGGACGATTCCGATCGTCGTTGCAAGCGAACGGGAAAGGATCATCTCGCGAATATGAAACTGATGCATGTCGCCGGTCGCCCAGTCGGCATAAATCGAAAACGCCACCATGAACATCACGGTAAAAAAGAAATAATCGTCATAATAATAAAGGATGAAAAATCCGAGTGCGCCGAGAAGGGGAATCAGATAGATGAACTGATAGTTGAAATAGACAAGACAGCTCATATACATCGCGCCGAGAAAAAGTCCGAGCGGCACCGAAAAAATGCGCCGCTTCGAAAAATAGACGTGATCCTGTGTCTCATTGACCGCCAGATAGATGAAGACAATGGTCAGCATGATCCATGGTCCCTGTGAGAGCTTCAGGACATTTGAGATAAACGTCCCGAATCCCAGCATCAGCGTAATGCGCCACGCTTCAATCAAGGTAAACGGCTTCCCGAAAGTCGAGATATAGGCGTGCCGCAGATGCACCAGCCCGACCAGAGCCGTGGCAAGCATGATCGCGATCACGCCCACAAAAATCCCGATGGCACGGTCGATGGACGGCATGAAGCCGCCCGGTGCGAAGAATCCGAGGTAACCGACAATGATCACGGCACATGCGGCGCACCGGTTATCAAGCGAACGCAGAGTGAAAAACGAAAAGAGGGCGGGCAGGATCACCTGCAGAAATTTTGCCTGATGGCAGATTCCAACCAGAAATTGAAGCATTGAAGCATAAAGCGCCATGATCAGGGAGAGTTTCAGGCGATCTTTCCAGCCATCCACGTCATATAACACGGATGTGGCAAGAAATGCAAACGTCACCATCAGAAGATTGGCATCGGGAAGCCGGAAAAAACACCAGAAAAAAGCCATGATCACTGCCGCCGCCATCAGTGACAGCGCATGATTCATCGCTCTGCGAAAATGAGTGCTGAGCCCTTTCATCCCGATTTTCTCCCCCCTTTTGAAAAACGGTATCAAAGCCGAAAGATCAAAAAACGCGGTCCCCGAAACCGCTTTCTTCTAAGATAGCCTCGAAAAGCAATTTTGTCAAGCTTTCAGAAGGAAAAAGTTCTCCACGAAACCAAAATCCCGGAGCTACGGCGGAATCCCCTGTGGTAATGCCGTGTCCCGTCGGCTCTCGAAGCTTCGCTTCTCGTCCGTTAGCGGTGGAACCGCCGACGTGGGAAAGAACATGAGGGCTGCGCGCCCTCAAACTCCGCGGCAGGTGAGAGTCACCTGCACCCCGGCAAACAAGTTTGCCATCTTCAGGAACTTACCCGCCATACCATTCTGTCATTGTCTGTAAACTTCAGGTCAGACCGCTTGCACTTATGAAAGCATAGCGCTATAGTATTTCACAGGAAAGTATGCAAAACAGAGAAAAAGGTCAGACAAGGCTTTCCGTAAAGGGTGGCAATCCTGCCGGAGAAATATTACATTATCCTGAAAACAGGGAGATTCAATCTTATGATCGATATCAGAAATACACCGCCGCCGTTTCCGCAGGGGGAACCGCGATTTGTCGAAGCGCTGCGCAGAAAGCCGGAGTTCCACACTTATTGGGACATGAGTCTGGAACCGCAGGAAGACGAAGCTGATTTCCGCAAAGGGCTTGACTTCCACGCGGAATTTCCCGATCCGGAAAAGCTGCTCGTCACCGCAACGGAAGAAATGCTTCGTTTTCTCCAGGAAGCCGGTATTTTCGTCCCCGGCGCAACACCGATCATAACATGCAAAGCAGGAGACCTCGAAGGAGAAAGTTTCCGCGTCACCGTCGAACAAGACAAGATCATCATCGAAGCCGGTGACACCGAGGGAATCCGCCGCGGAGTCTACTATCTGGAGGACCTTCTCGCAGGAAGTCGCGCCCCCTTTCTGAAACTCGGTGAAACACGCCGTGATCCGTGGTTGAAGAACCGTATCTCACGCTGTTTCTTCGGCCCGATCAAGCGTCCGCCGTTCAACCGCGACGAACTGATGGATGAAATCGACTATTATCCGGAAGAATATCTGAACCGCCTTGCCAGGGAGGGAGTCAACGGATTGTGGCTGACAATCGTATTCCGGGAAATCTGCACGACCTCTTTTTATCCGCGCGATCCGGATGCGGAAAAACGCCTCGAAAAACTTCGCCGCTCCGTCGAGAAATGCCGTCGCTACGGAATCAAAATATGGGTCTTCTGCATCGAACCCTTCAACTGGGGCCCGACCAATCCCTGCCCCGCAGGACATCCGGAACTCAAAGGTCCCCTCGCCTACACCGGAATGCCGAGTTTCTGCCCGAATTCGGAAGCCGCAAGACAGTATTTATACGAATGTACGAACAGTCTCTTTTCTGCGGTACCGGATCTCGGCGGACTCATCACAATCTCACACGGGGAACGCCCGACCTCCTGTCTGAGCACACTTTCAGTCTATGGGCACAAGAAAAATCCATGTGAGGGCAAGTGTGATCTCTCAATCGGGGAAATATTGAGCAAGGTACTGCTCCCGATGGCGGACGGAATGCATGCGGCAAACCCGAAAGCCGAACTCATCAGTTGGCTTTACATGCCCTATCGCGACCAGCTCTCCGGCTGGATCTACGAGATGCCCGAAAGACTCACCAAGGATGTAATCCTCGCCTTCAATTTCGAATCGGGCTGCAACAAGGAGCAGCTCGGAAAGGTGCGGAACGGCGGCGATTACTGGCTCTCATGTGTCGGGCCGAGCGACCGTTTCGGGCGCATGGCGGCGGCAGCGCGCGGCAGGTGCGAAATGGCGGCAAAACTTCAGGTCTGCTGTTCCCACGAAGTCGCCACGATTCCGTTTCTTCCCGTTCCGGGGCTCATCTACCGCAAATACAGGGAGATGAAGAAACTCGGCGTCAGGCACGTCATTCAATGCTGGTATTTCGGCAACTATCCCGGACTCATGAACAAGGCGGCGGGGCATCTCGCGTTCGAAGATTTCACGCGCCCGGAAAAAGAGTTTCTCGAAGAACTCGCATTCAGCGAATGGGGCGCCCATGCAAAGGATATGGCTGAAATCTGGAACGACTTCGCGGATGCCTACTCCAATTATCCGCTTGATATCCAGTTCCAGTATTACGGGCCGATGCACGACGGACCGGTCTGGCCCCTGCATTTGAAACAGGTCATGAAGCAGCTTCCCCGCACCTGGAAGCCGGACTATGCTCCCGCCGGCGATGCAGTCGGTGAATGCATGTTCAACCATGAACTCCCGGAAACCATGCTCCTTACGAGGAAAATCGCGGACGGCTGGCACAAAGGCATGGAAAAATTCAACACATTCAGCCGCGAATATCTTGACCGTTCCGAACGGATGCTTGACGCTTCGCTGTATGAGGCGCTTGACATTCAATTCCGTTCCGGCGCCAACATTCTCGAATTTTACTCGCTCAGGAACCGCCTGCTGGACTCCCCTGCGGATGCGGAAAAGCTTCTGGACCGCCTGGAAGCCATCGTGAAAGAGGAAATCGGAAACAGTCTCCGACTGGCGGAACTCTGCGAGGCGGATTCCCGTCTCGGCTATCATTCCGAGGCGGAAGTCTACAAATATTTCCCGGAAAAGCTGCGCTGGCGCGTGGCGGTACTGAAAGAGATCCTTGCAGAAGATTTTGCCGAATGCCGCACGAAGATACGGGAAGGAATCCCCGCGGGGGATTTCCTGAAAAAACAGGAGGAAATCCATACGGTGGGTCCCGTCTACCATGCCGGAAATATCTCATGGAGCATGAAAACGGATATTGAAAACGTAATATTTGATATTGAATTCCGCCGCAATAACAACAGCGGAGAAAATGAAACGACTGCCTTGTTTCTCATGGATCGCAAAGGAGAACGCACCCCCTGGCGTATTTTCATCGGCAACGACGGGACTGCGGCAGATTCCTCCGATGCGGCGCATATAGAATCGAAAGATGAAAACGGAGTGAAGAAAATCACGGCGGCAATTCCGCGCGCAATGACAGGCGACAGCGAATTCTACTTCGGAATCGAGCATTACTGGACCGATGCACAGGGGGTTCACTCGGAACATTATCCGGCGGGACATTATCCGAATGAACAGCGCCTGAATCTCGGATACTTCACTCCGGACCGCATGGTTCTGATCAGGCTTTAAAAATCATAATGCTGTCCGCGGCTTATTCTGTAAGTCCGGACGGCATTATGATTCAATCTGTATCCGTCATCCCAGCAGGGCTTTCGCCTTGTCAGGCGGGAAGTTGACCCATTTGCCGTTGTTGTCCAGAATATCGATGGAACTCACATCCGCTTTGGAAAACTGGGTGCGAAGCGTCTTCTCCGAAGATGTTCCCATGAAAGAAACGTCGTGTCCCATCACGGCTCGAACCAGCGGATCACTGGAATGAATCCTGACACGAAGTCCCTGCGCCCCGCTTTTTCCCGTAAAAACCTGGAGATTATTCTGCTGGATGAAGCTCTGGTTGAACACTCCGCCGACAACCATGTCGAGGTCTTCATTGCTGAGTTCCAGAATCTTGTCGTTGATTTTTTTCATTTTGCATTCCTCCCTGTTAATTGTTACACCCTGTAAACGCAGGAAACAATGAAAGGTTACAGAGAAAAAGAATTTTTTCAGAAAGACAGGAAATGCCCGGAGACGAAAGTCCCCAAAAAACGGCAGGGAACGGAAATTCCGCCCTCTGCCGCTGAATCTTCGCGCGATCAGTTTACTGATTGCTGTTACTGATTTCGTTCGCCGCTGCCTGACTGACAGCATAGCATGGATAAGTGACACCGTTGAAAATAATGGTCTTGGAGGTCGGATAAACCGTTCCGGTCCAGTCTGTATTCTGAGGCGAGTTCACTCCGTAAAGATAAATTCTCCCGTAATGGTTGACCAGCGGACTCGCCGTATCATTTGCCGAGGTCGCAATACCGAGACTTCCGCCGGTAATCATCCCCAGGGAAAGAAAATTGATATTGTGCGGATATGTCGGCAGAATGATCTGCGGATCCGTCGTTCCGCCGCCCGGCTGTTGAGCCGGAGGAGTCGTAACCTGATTCGGGAAAACCGGCCTCAGAGAAAACCGGATCGCCGGAGCCGCGGAAAAGAGCACCTGCTGCTGGAGCGCATTACTGTTCTGCTGCTGCGCCGCCGAATACTGCTGAAGATTCTGAAGCGCATTGAAGTTCGCTCTCTTTTCCGAACGCGCAGGTTCCATGTAGGAATTGATATTCTCCATGAAATACTGCTTGAGCGCATTCAGAGACTGATCTGAAAACTCGGAGAACCGGATACTCCGCAGAGTCGATACCCCATTCGATGCGGTCGTGACCAGCGTAACCCTGTTCTTTGCCGTGTTGACGATTGTGACATTCGGAAGCTCTCTGCCGTTCTTCAACGTGAGATCAAGCGCATCCGTGTGGAACGAAAGCAGCGCCGCGCAGGCAACTGCCGCAAACAGTGTTGTTTTTTTCATAACTACCCCCCTTGGTTGTTTCCGTTACTATAACACTCTTTTTTCAAATGTCAATTCGTGGAAATACTGCCCGGCGTCCACAGACTCGTGACATCGGATGCCGGAACCCAGCCCTCTGCACTTCCGGAACGGATGCGGACCCAATTCATGCGCCGTTCACCGATCATCAATTCCTCCCCCGCCTTGAGTTTCATTTCAATGCGCCCTGATTTTTCGGACGGCAGAGAATAAACCGGAACGTTGCGGACTGTGACAATCGCATATCTTTCATTGTAAGTCGTCATTTTCTGCGACACCACTGCCGCGGCGGAAATCACGATCAGGACAAGTCCGCTTATCAGAAGAATCCTGAACGGCAGACGCTTTTCTGCAAGACGTCTTATGCCGAGCCCGATAAAAATCAGCGCCACGCCGAACGAAAGCAGAAGCAGCCACTCGTCCGGGCGCAGGGAATCACGCAGATAAGGCGGGATATCCGCAGGCGAGGCAATCAGATATTTTTCCGGCAGTCCGAGCTTGCGGCGCACAAGGTTCAGATTCTCAAGAATATCCGAATCGCGCGGAGCAAGACGCGAAGCACGCTCATAACAGATCAACGCCCTCGGCAGATCACCGAGTTTATACAGGCAGTTGCCCATATTGTAAAGGACACGGGCGGACGGACGGGATTTCACAAGCTGCGACGCATAGTATTTGCCCGCATCCTCGAACTTGCCGGAATCATAAGCGGTCATGGCTTCCGCACTGTTCGTGACGGCCGGTCCTTTTACGAGCGAGACATCAGCCCCCATCACCTGCAACGGGAATATTCCCAGAATGACGGCAACCGCAGCAAGTCTGGCAAGCGCTTTGATCAGACGTTGCCTGAACTCATCCGTAAACTGTGTCTTTTTAGAAGGCATCCATGCGGACTGCGCAACTTCTTCCAGCATATTCGCCAATTCGGGGGATTTTCCCCTGACGGCAGACGCAGCTTCATTGAGATCGGTTCCCTGCGGCAAATCCAGCAGATCCGTGATGTAGCCGGTAATATCCCCTGTCGCTTCCGCCGGAATTTCCTGCGGATTGAGCGCCCTGAGCCTGGCGAACAGTTCACCTCTGCGCTTCTTCGCCGCATTTTTGCGGAGAATCGACGGATCGTTCATCAGCGCCAGCCTGCGGAGATGCACAATCTCGCAGATGATCCAGAAAAGCATACTCAGAATCACCAGCGGGACAGCCGTGAACAGCACATTCCTGAACAGCGGCATACGGACGCCGGACTGATCAAGCGGTTTGAGATACAGAATCTCCTCCGGCCTGCGTTGAGACTGCACGGCATCTGTTCCGGGCGAAACAGGCGAAGCAGTATAATCCGCCGCCACGGACGCCGCAGAATAAGTCCCTTTCTCGATTTCAAGCTTACGGCTGAATGACTGCGCCTCATATTCGCCTGTCTCCGGGTTGAATGTGGAATAAGGCGGAAGCACCAGATTGTCTTTCCCCGTGTCGTTCTGTTCCGTCGGAATCATGATATAACGGACCTCGGCGGAATTCCGCCCTTTTTCGATTTCAGGCGGATAAACGCGATACCCTTTCAAGTCCAGTGTCTGCGCGCGCAGCGTATCCAGAGAACCCGTTCCCCGGAAATTGATCTTGACTGTAACCGGTTCCCCCACCTTGTAAGGCGGCGGCGTAATGGTGACTTCCGAACGCCATGACCCTACAAGCCCTGTAAAGAACTGTCCTTTCGGAACAGGAGGAAGCGCTTTCACCGTAATATCGACGGGCTCGGTCTGGAGAGTGCGGGATATCTGGCGGTCACGCGAAAAGAAGCTGCCGCCGAAGAAATCGTCAAACATGGAATCCGTGCGGGACGGACGGTTGTCCGGCACAACCAACGCCCCGGGAGTCACGGTTTTCACCGTCATTTTTCCCGCGGAAATCGGGCGGAACGCCGTATTGAAAGAATAGACTGTGTAAAGACGTCCGTCCACCTCGTCCGCAAACTCCGACGGGCGGTCAAAATGTGGATTCTGGTCATTGACGCCTTTATAGTCTTTGAGAATCGCCGCATCGCGGTCGCCGAAATTGACGGTCGGCCAGGAAAGCTGTGCCTGTGCTCCTCGCAGGATGTAGACATTGATCAGAAGCGGAATCTCCTCTCCGACATAATACTCTTTCCTGTCGCCGGGAATCGCCGCACGTGCAAACATCGCTTCATCCAGCGTGACTTCACTGCTCTGATGTTTCTCCTGTTGCTTTCCTGTTTGAGCCGGAGTCTGCGGAGCGGTCCGGCGCTGTAAACGCTGAGGGGCACGCGGTGTTCCGCGCAGACGGGACGGCACCCCGCTCTGTACGCTGCGGGGAACCTGCGGATTCGTCAGTTTCAGTTCTACAGCCTGAAACTCAAGCGGCTGAGTGCGTTCCCGGTTGTGCGTCAGGCGCATGGAAGGAATCGTATATTTTCCGGCTTTCTCGACCATAAACGGAATGCTGAGTTCAAAAATCGAGGATCGCCTGCCGTTTACGATGCTGACTCTGCGGCTGCTGCTGGTTCCATTCATCCAGCGGAGTCCTTCGATTTCAGGCAGGCTGCTGCTGAAATTATTCTGAGCGCCGTCGTTGGAACGGATCGTCAGCCGCGCCGGAACGCCGACCTGAACGGGATTCGGCGTGACGAACAGTTCCACCTTATCCGCCGCATACGTCAGCGCAGCGATTGCAAAGATACCTAATGTCAGAATGATTTTTTTCAGTTTTTGATGCAACATAATTCCTGCCTCTTATTGTTATTACCAGTCTTTCTCGATCGGACGGACGCCGCGGGCGCGTTTCATGCGGTCCTTAAGCTCATCCTTCAGGAGTTTCTCATCATTGGACATCAGGTCGAGCAGAGCCTTGGCCTGATTTTTATCGATGTCCTTGTTGTCTTCTTCCGCCTGCGCCTGCTGTTGTTCAGCAGATTCTTTCGGAAGCTCGCGATCCTTGTTCTGATCGTCGTTGTTCTTGTCCTGCTCCTGTTTTTTGTCCTGATCTTTATTCCGGTCGTTCCTGTCCTTATTTTCATCAGACTTGCCGGACTGATCAGATTTCTTCTGATCTTTCTGATCCTGCCTGTCTTTGTTCTGTTCCTGCTTATCGGATGAACCTCCAAGTTCTTCCAAAGCTTTCTTCAGGTGTTCTTCCGCCTCTTTACCTTTGTTTTGCTCCTGAGCCTGGCGAGCCTTGTCAAGTTCCTCTTTTGCCTTCTTCGCCTGTTCCTCCAGATTCTTCTGGTTCAGTTCTTTTGCCTGTTCCTGAAGCTTCTGAGCACTTTCACGGGCTTTTTCCGTCTGTTGTTTCGCCTGATCTGCCTGCTGCTGGTCCTTAGCCTGCTGGTTCTGGTCCTGCTTCTGCTGTTGGTCCTGCTTCTGCTGGTTCTGATCCTGCTTCTGCTGTTGATCCTGCTTCTGCTGTTGATCCTGCTTCTGCTGTTGGTCCTGCTTCTGCTGGTTCTGGTCCTGCTTCTGCTGATCCTGCTTCTGCTGGTTCTGATCCTGCTTCTGCTGTTGGTCCTGCTTCTGCTGGCTCTGATCCTGCTTCTGCTGGTTCTGCTTCTGCTGTTGATCCTTAGCCTGCTGCGTATTCTTCTGCGCTTCCTGCTGTTGTTTTTTCAGTTCTTCAATTTTCTTCTTCAATTCTTCCGCTTTTTTGCGGTCAATCAGAAGAAGCTGCTGGTTTCTGGCGACGGCAGGAATTTCCACACTTTCACGCAAAGCTTCTTTATAAATATCCTGAGTCATGGCAATCTGTTTCAAAGTCTGATCCACCTCTTTAAGAGCAGCATCCAACTGCTGTCCGGCAAGAGTCTTCTGCGCCTTGTCGAAAACCGCACGTGCCTGCTGATGATTGATCACGCCGAGATTCTGGTAGGATCTGGCGCGGACTTCCTGATTTTCCGTCGCAGTCCCGATTGCCTGTTCATAGAGTTTCAATGCTTTCTGCGTATCCTTTTCTTCTTCCTGCGCTTTCAAACCGTCATTGTAAAGATCAACAGGAGTCGCATCCCTGTCCATTCCTTTTTCCTCCGGCACGGAAGCCTCCTGCTGCGGCGCTTCCTTACTGTTCGGGAGCTGGGCATCCTCCGCGGCAAAGGAGGCGGCTCCGGCAAAAAGCAGTCCGAAAAGAAGCATGGTCTTCGCCGCGGTTCCGTTCATTCTCTTTTCCGAAAGACAGAACCAGACGCAAAGCAGGAGAAACGCTCCGGCAAGCGGATAAACCGGACGCTCAATCGGACGGGTCTGTTTCCCGCTGTCGATTTCCTGTTTCGCAAGTTTCTGAATGCGTGCTTCCAGCTCTTTCAGCCCCGGATCGGTCGTCGTGGAACGCACATAAATACCGCCGGTTTTCTGAGCAAGGGCGCTGAGACCGCGCTCATTCAGCGGGCTTTTCACGATATTGCCCTGAGAGTCCTTGAGTGTACGAAGCCCGCCCTGTTCGTCGGGAACTTGAATCAGGGACGGCTGTGCGGGATCGCCGATACCGGCAATGAACAACGGAATTTTGAGTTTGATAATCTCACCGACCGCTTTGCCGGAATCCCCGTAAAGTTCATCGCCGTCCGTAATCAGGAGAATGGCGCGGTGGGAAGTTTCCGCGGCACGGAAGCCATGAACCGCCGTGGCAAGAGCCTGTTCGATATTGGTGCCGCCTACGGGAATCGTATCTGTGCTGAGATCGTCAAGAGAAGCCAGAAAACTGGTCTTGTCAATGGTCAGCGGACATTCAAGAAAAGCCTGTCCGGCAAAAGCGATGAGCCCGAAACGGTCGCCGGGGTTCATCTTTACAAGTTCACGGACAAGCCATTTCGCATGTTCCAGGCGCGAAGGGCGCACATCCTGCGCAAGCATGCTCCGCGAGGTATCGAATACCACCATGATGTCGCGTCCCTGCCCGGTGTAAGGCTGAATGCTCACTCCCCAGGACGGGCGCGCCGCCGCGACAAAAAGAAGAATCAGGGCACATGCAAGCAGAACCGCTCTCCAGAAACGGCGTATTTTCGATGCGGAGGTATAAGACGGATCTTCCGCACGTTTTCCAAGAAAACGCTTCAATAAACTGTTCCGCCTCTGCCATCCGGTATAAAATAGAAGAAAAAACAACGGAAGAACCCAAAGCAGGTTCCAGAGAATCTCCCCATTCAACAGACTCATTTTACAAAACTCCCCCGATTACGGTTAACATTTCATCAATAATCCGACGTAAACACATAGACACGGCGGACTCCCGAATGTTCCCGGAATTTTGAAAATTTACGAGTCGGCGGAACAATATCTCCGCAAGTCAACTGAAGCAGACATCCACATCGCTGCGGCACATCAGCACCTGGCTGACTTCACTCTTCAGAAAGGCGGCAAAACCTTCAATCCTTTCCGGCTGGTCGACGATCTCAATGATTACCGGACGCATCACCTGCATACTGATGATTTCAGGAGATTTGACAGGATCATTCAGATAATAGCCGCCGTTTCCGCGAATCACGGTCGCGCCTGCAATTCCACGCTCGCAGGCGCGGTGGACGATCCACTCGCACAGCGGCTGGTCATCCTTCATTCTGCGCTCCGGAACATAGATCTTGAGAATCTGTGCCTTTGAATTGAATACTGACGCCATGACGGGACCTCCTCTCCCTGAAATTGAATTTACAGCGACTCGCGTTCTTCCGCCCATTTTCTGATGTCTTTTTCAAGCGCCGCGCGGTCTTCACTCATGACGGTGCGCGCAAACAGCTTGAAATATTCTTCCAATGCAAGATGCAGCGTATGGAGAAAGCCGACACGTTCCTCGAAACGTGCGTTCAGTTCCATTTCCTCCCCCTCCGGCAGATTCAACCCCGTCATCGTGAAGTTGTCCGCATCGAATGTGAAGGTCCATTTTTCCGCATCCCCGTGGGCAAGCAGGACTTTTGCCTTTTTGAGTTTCTTGCCGACAGAAAGCGCAGCCTTTGCTTCGGCGGAGATCTGGGGGCACCCTTTTTTGAGCACGCTTTCCGTCGCCCCGCGCGCTTCATCGGAAGCAAAAGCAAAAGTCAGCGGCCCTTCGATGATGAGGTGAAAATCTCCCAGATCCCCGATTTTGAGACGCCCCTCGTTGGTCTCCGCATAATACCAGAGCCATGTCAGGAAATCGCGTCCGGGAACCGCATCCCCTTCATCGCGCCCGTTGAAAGAAAGACTCGGCAGATCGGTGTCGCTGGCGCGGAAAAGCTTGATCATCAGTTCGGTAATGGTGACGGGAACCGGTTCGATTTCCATGGCGCGCGCAAACTCCGCCGCAATCAGGTCGAAACCGGACATGGAGGCGCTTCCGACATACATCACATTCAATGCGCGGTCCACAATGATCGGAGTCGCGGAGATCGTCGGCGGCATCTTCATGAGGTTGCGTTCAATGGCGTCCTCCTTGATGCGTTTGCGCTCGGATTTCGGAACCGTGATCATATTGTTCGCCTGCATATAGGCAAGCTCCTCGCGGCGGCAGATCGCCTTCAGAAGCTGGGACGGAATCTTGCGCTCCGCTTTACGGAGATTGACATAAAGATGTCCTCCGCAAATCGAAGTCATATCGCTGATTTCGCTTTCAAGCAGATGTCTCCCGCTGACCCATCCGACCGTCGGTTCATCCTTGACATCGTCGAGTTTGCCCGCGCTGTATTTGGCAAGGCGTTCCAGAAAATCATCCGGCATTTTATCGCTGAGGCTGCATATCATCAAAGCCGTGCTGCCGCTTTCAAAAGGCATGGTAAAATCTCCTCATTCTTTCTTACAGGTTTCAAGTTTGCCCTGCTAATATAACCATTCTTCCGTAGTTCGGCAACCGTGAAAGAATATTTTTCAGAAAGAAAAGTCTCTTTCTTTCCTCCTGCCAGCCGAGGCCTCCGGCTGACAGCCTTGTTTCGTTTCCGGCAACTCCGGCAACATACGGCATTGAGCCATCGGTTGAATGAGAAAATTCATCCTCTTTTTACTACTTTCCGCCCTATTTCTCCGGAATGACTTCAAGCCAGTAGCCGTCGGGGTCTTCGACAAAATAAATGCCCATCGCGGGATTTTCATAACAGATGCAACCCATTTTCTCGTGACGGGCATGGGCGGCTTCGTAGTCATCCACCTTGAATGCCAGATGAAATTCGTTGTCGCCGAGATCATAGGGTTCTTTGCGGTCTCTGAGCCACGTTAATTCCAGCTGATGAGAACTGGCGCCGTCTTCCAGATAGACAATAATGAAACTTCCGTCCTCCGCATTGATCCGGCGCACTTCCTGCATATCGAACGCCTCACGGTAAAACTTCAAACTCCTGTCCAAATCAAGGACATTGAAATTATTATGCACCATTCTGAATTTCATTCTGCCGATCTCCTGTTTTTTGAAGTAAAATAACATCGGTTGCGGAAAAAACAAGTGTCCGCAGGAAATTCCAGAATATCTTCCGCCTATTCCTCCATCCACTCTCCATTTTCCATGAACGGCATGGGAAAACCTTCCGCTTTTACCGGTAATCCCTGTCGAACGGATTCCGGTAAAACTCTGCAAAAAGCATAAAAAAAGCAGGATAAGTTAAATATAAGACAGAATTTGCGTGGTCTCATTCTTCTTTTGTGATATAATTAAAGTATCATAAAATCAAAGAGCAGGTATGGAAATTATGGCAGGAAAAGTTTTAGTGTTAGGGGCGCACCTGGATGATTCGGTGATTGCCATGGGAGGCGTGATCCGCAAACTGGCAAACGCAGGATGCGAAGTGTCGGTGTTCTGCTTCGGAAACGGAGACGAGGCGTATACGAAGCCGGGGGACAGTCCGAAAGCAGTCGAACGTTTCAAGCGTGACGCAGTACGTGCGCATAAGATTCTCGGCGTCGCCAACTTCGAATGCTATGACGTCCCCGATTTCGGCGTCAACGCCTCGCGGGAATTCTACCAGCAGTGCATCCGTGCAATCCGCCAATACAAACCGGACATCATCTTCGGGCACTGGTGGAACGAATATGTCCAGCACCATGACATGGCGACTATAAGCCGGGACGCATGGAATCAGGCAGCCTGGGCATGCAGCGCCGATCTGGGAGTACAGCCGCACCGCGCGTCCAGATATTTTCACTTTGAAGTCAATGACCCCCTGCCGGAACCGACCCACATCGTCGACATTACGGACACCTTTGCCGACAAGATGGAAGCCTGGAAATGTTTTGAGGACGCGCATGATCATCTCGGCGAACTGGACGATGCGCTTGAAGCGCGCGCCCGTTACCACGGCAGTCGCGTCGGAGTCAAATACGGAGAACCGTTCCGCCAGAGTTTTTATCTGCTGGAAACCATTCATCACGTGAAGGAGTTGTTTCAATGAACAAAAAATTTTACTTCGGAATGTCTGTTGACGACGTCGCGCTTGACGGCTGGAGCAAACCGGAAAATTTCCTCCGGCTGGTTGAGTTCTTCAACAAGGAGAATCTTCCCGCCACCTTTTTTGTAGTCCCGGTCGACGAAGCGACAGACCGTCCATTTTATACATTAAGCCCCGAATACGTGCCGGCGATGCGGAAAGCGCAGGAAGAAGGACACTGCTTCGCCCAGCATGGAATCCGCCACAACCGCTTTGAGCTCGGCGTCCCTCCGGCAATGATCCTGGATCTGCCGCATGAAGCGGAAAACAGACGGTATGCTTCGGAGCATCGGAAGGATCTGGAGCAGGAACACTCCATCGCCAACTGCCGCGCCCGCCTGAAACAGGGACGCGACATTCTGGAAAACGCCCTGGGATTCAGGATCGAAGGCTTCCGCGCCCCTGCGCTTCAGGAAAGTCCGGGGATGTTCGCCGCACTTGCGGAGGGAGGTTATAAATTCGACAGTTCCGCCTGTCTTCAGGAGACCGGATGGGACTACATTCAGGGAAACATGGAGGTGCCCCCGCGCGCCATCACGCGGGAACGCTATGAGGCTTTGCGCAGGAAATCAGGCTGTCCGATCTTTCCCCTGACCACAGATTATACCTGGTATCTGACCAAGGAGAAATACGCGAAAACCATGGAACTTGCACTTCACGATCTCCGCGCCTGCATGGTCGCGGATATTCCGTTCATCACCGTCTGCCATATTGACCCTGTACAGGAGGGGGAAGGCATCCCGTTCCTGCATGAACTTTACGAACGGGCACGCGAGGAAGCCGCGGCGCGCGGACTGTCGCTCGAATTCTCCACAATCGCCGATATTGCAGACAAGGCAGGTTGACAATGAATCAGAATAAAATGAAAATTACAAGTTTCGATGCAGAAGAAACAGGCTGTTTCGGCGATGTGCTTTCACACGCCCCCGAACACCGCCCGCTGTCCGTCGGGATGCTGGGACTGGGATATTTTGAATACTGGCGCATGTATCCCGCCCTGGAACGGCAGGTATCGGAGGATCTGGATAAAGCAGCCGGACTTCTTGCCGGAGCGCTGCCGGAATGCAAAGTGATTTATCCGGGCATGGTCGATACGCTGGACCGTGCGGAAGCGGCAGGTTCCGCTTTCCGTGACGCGCAGATTGATGTGCTGGTCGTGATCGCAGGCACCTATCTGCCGGACTTCATCACCATGCACGCAATCAATCAGATACAGACACACCCGGAGGTCATTCTCTTCAGCACCCAGACGGGAAATGACGTCAACCCGGATGACAATTATATCGCCACCATGCGCAACAGCGCCCTGATTGCCATGACTCAGCTTTCCGGCAGTTTCCGCAAAATGAAACTTGACTATCACACGGTGGTCGGAGAAATCGGCGATCCCTCCGCCTATCGCCGCATCGCCGGGCTGACTGCCGCCCGCAGTGCGGCGAAACGTCTGAAGAAAAGCACCTACGGCCTTGTCGGACATGTTTTCCGGGGAATGTACGACCTCGAATTCGACCGTTCCAAAGTCAAAGGATTTCTCGGCCCGGAGGTCATGACCATTCAGGCGGAACATCTGGTGGAACAATGGCGCGCCGTTCCGGACGCGGAAACCGCCGTCGAATCGGAAAGATTGTTCCGGCGTTTCCAGGTGAAAAATATAGAATTGGACGATGTGAAACGCTCCGTCAGGCTCGGGCTGGCAATGCGCGGCCTCTACCGGAAATTCAATCTGGACGGGTTGTGTTTCCTCGGACAGCATTACATTGAAAAAATGACGGGAGCGCCGGCGCGCATGGGGGCAAGCATGCTGATGGAGCAGGATCGGTTCATGGTTGCCTGCGAAGGAGATATCGGCGGGCTGGTCATGATGGACCTGATGCGCCGCTTCACCGGCAATCTGCCGTTCCAGGCGGAGTGGGGACAATTCGACGTCAGAAACAATGCGCTGTTCCTGCTGGGACATGGAATCGGCTCGCCGGAACTTGCCGTTTCCGAACAGGCGGTAAAACTGACCAGCTCTCCGGAAGAGTGGGGCTTCAAAGGCAACGGGCTCAATTATGAACTCATCCTGAAACCGGGAACAGTTACAATGGGACACTTCCTGAATCGCGGCGACTCTTATCAAATGCTGGTTTCACGGGGGGAAAGCATCGAATTCCCGACGCTCCCCTGTGATGAGCTCCATGCCATGATCCGGGTCGGAAAAGAGGTCAGGGAGTATCTCAGGGAACTCATCAATACCGGCACAGCCCACCACATCATCGTGGTCCACGGCGACTGTGCGGAAGAACTGAAGACGACAGCGCAGCTTATGCGGATTCAGACTGTGGAGCTGTAATCAGTGCCGCCCGGAAAAGTGAAGAAAGATTTTTACGGAATAACAGAAGAAAGGGTCAAAAAAATGAGTATCGTGATTCCACAAAGTGAATTTCAGGAAAGAATCGTGCGTTTCCAGGCGGAAATGGCAGCCCGGAACCTTGATGCGATTCTGGTCTACGGCGATGAATACCGCAAAGAAAATCTGCGGTATGTATCGAACTTCTGGCCGATTTTTGAACGGGCGGTCTGTATGATCCCGAAATCCGGAAATCCCGTTGTGGCGGGAGCGCCGGAAGGAGAAAGCTACGCAAAAGAGATGTCCGTCTGGAAAGATTATGTGAATGTCCGGGAATTCGCCTGTGTGTCTGTGCCGGAGGAAATTGATTATCCGCTGGCAAAATTTGTGAAACTGTCCGATGTGATCGGCAACGCACTCGGCGGCGGCAAACGCCTCGGCGTCGTTGGCTTGTGGGACATTCCCGCGCCGATCTTCGAACGGATCAAAGTTGCGGCTCCGGGCGTGGAAATCATCGATGCGCTGCCGATCATGGCAAAACTCCGCGTTGTGAAATCCGCCAATGAAATCGCCTGTCTTGCGGAAGCCGGGCGCCAGGCTTGCGCCGGGTATGCGAAACTACTGGAATATGCGGTTGACGGCGCTCCCGAAACAATGGCGGCAGGCGCTGCGGAGGGCGCCGCGCGCATGGCAGGAGCCGAAGACATCAATTTCACGGTATTCGGTTCCGGCAAGAGAACGGAAACGGTCATCGGGCGCGCAACAGGGAAGATCATGCGCAACGGGGAAATGGTGATGGCAGCCATGGCTGTGCAGTATCAGGGATATGTCGCAACGGTGGAATATCCCTTTGTAATCGGCAAGGCATCCGATGAGCAGAAACGTTTTCTGAATATTCTTTTTGAAGCTGCAAATATCCAGCAGAACTATCTGTATCCCGGAACCGTCATGGGAGAAATGGTAAGGAACGTCAAAGCGGTCTTCGCAAAATACGGCATGACGAAATATGATCTTTACCCGCCGATGCACGGAATCGGCCTCGCCGAAGCGGAAAGCCCCTACCCCGATGAAAATTCAACTGCGGAATTCGAACCCGGCATGTGCGTCAACAGCGATATTTCTCTCTGGGGAGCCCCCGAAGGATCGAACAGAATTGAAGAAGGGTTTGTCATTACTTCCGGCGGGCCTCAGTCGCTGACTCCGGGCATCAGGGAACTGATTGCAAAAGGACTGTAAAAACAATCACGGGGAATTTTCAATCATGTATGGTAAAAAGAACTGGTTTTTCGCAGACGGATATCTGCCGGAGAAAATCAACAACGGCCCGATGGAAGCGCATGAAGCCCTGATGCTGTTCAATCCGTCTTCCATGCCGGTGGAGGTCAGGCTTCACATTTATTTCAGCGACCGCGCACCGTTCCGGAATCTCGCCCTGCGCGTCGAGGCGGAACGGGTGCTTACGGTAAGGCTCGACCATCCGGATGAATTGGGAGGAACAGTCATTCCGCCGCTGACGCAGTATGCACTGCACGTTGAGGCGGATGCTCCGCTGGTCTGTCAGTTCGGCAGACTCGACACCACGCAAAACGCAATGGGATATTACACAGGAGTCGGTTATTCGGAATAAATTCACTGATGGAGGTTTGATAAAGAATATTCACCCCGTTATGGTAATCATAGAAAAAGACAAGAAGGGACAGGTCATGCATCATAAACATTTTTTCACCCTTGTGGAGCTCCTCATCGTGATTGCGATCATCGCGATTCTTGCGGGACTGCTGCTTCCCGCATTGAACGTCGCAAGAGAAAAGGCTCGGATGACGAAATGCATATCTAACTTGAAACAGTTCGGTGTCGGCGGGAATTTTTACTCCGGCGATTATCAGGATTATATAATTCCCCAAAAAGTCTCGTCAGAATCAGGAGATTTATGGGTAAAATCGATGGGCGAATATGTAAACAATGTTTTCTACTGGAAAAATGCCAGGGGGACAATCTGGGAATGTCCTTCGGAATCAAGTGGTTTCACTGACAACGCACCCGATACTTTCAACGGGGCCTTTCAAGTGCCGCAGTATGGGATCAACTCCTTTGTGGCAGCACCGGCTAATACCGGATATGAAGATACCGGCTGGGGTAATAAAAAAATTACCCATATCAGGCATCCCTCAGCAGTATCGATTTTCTGTGACAGCCGCCGTCGTGCGGAAACGGGTATGCTCTTTGTGACACTTAATGGAACCAACACCAGAGCGTCGTTCCGCCATGGCGCCAATCCCAATGCAGTAAGCAATTCTTCACCGGGAAAAGCGAATTTCTCATTTATTGACGGTCATGTCGACTCACGGATTTTCCTCAGGGCATATTATGGACCTGCTTCCGCCTGGCCCGGATTCAATAAAATTACCACCGGTCCCGGCACCACGGGTTGGAATATGTCATTCTAGAATTAAACTGCAAAAAGGTATTACTACATGAAAACAATAGTTTTTCTTATATTGATAAGTATGACGGTCTTGTCTGCTGATGAAAAAACCATCGGGCATTGGCGCTTCAACGAGGGTGAAGGCACCGCAATTGCCGGTATGAATGCTTCGCCGCCTGCCACGTTGTCCCGGTTGGATGAAAATACCAGATGGGTGAACGGCAGATCCAGTCATGCACTGCATTTCGGCGGCGACCATAAGCAGCGGAATGTATTCGGAGCGGTCACCATGATCATGAAACCGGAAATCTTCACGGTACCCTTTACCATTGAAATCTGGGTCAAATTTGATAAGGATGCGCCGCCGCGGGAATTTAAAGATATCATCGGCAACAGCGTCGAGCGCGGACCGGGATTTCGCCTGACCTATTTTTACGGTTCACTGCAGTTCCGTACCGGCGACGGCAAAGAAGTCAAACACGTCGGCACAAACTCCTCGCAAACCATCATTCCCGGCGATGCCTGGGTGTTTCTGACGTTGGTTTATGACGGCAAAACGGGCCGGATTTATGTGAACGGCGAGGAAAAGGCAGCGGGCGAATTGGCATTGACCAAAGGCAATAAGGTTTTGAGTGTCGGGGCGTTCAGCTCGGGAATGGCTTACCCGATGTGCGGCGCTGTGGATGAAGTAAAGATTTACAGTTATGCGCGCAGCAGTGAAGAAATAACCGAAAGCTATTTGAAAGGAATGCAATAAATGAAAATATGGTTGATGCTGTTCGGGCTGCTGTTGGCCTGTCCGCTGTGGAGCGTACCCCGGGAAATTACTGCCGCCAAGGCGGAAATACGCCCGGTGATAGACGGTAAATTCAATGATCCGGCCTGGGCCAAAGCCGAATGGCATAACGACTTCCGGGTGCTGGAACGCAATACCGCGCCGGTGCAGCAGACCCGCTTCAAGATTTTGTCCGATCAATTCGGTATTTACTTGGCGATAAGCTGTGCCGACAGTTTCATTAAAACCGAAAAGCATCCGCATGATTATGCGCTGTGGAACGATGACTGCATTGAAGTGTTTCTGATACCGGAAGCGGAGGTCAGTACCGACCTGAATGTGCGGGAGTATTATCAGTTCGTGGTCAACCCCTCCGAATCGCGCTTCGATCAGTTCAGTGTGGGGGGCATCGCCAATCCGAACTGGAATGCCCCGTGGGAAGCCGCCACCGCGATCCATGAAAAGGGTTGGGATACCGAGATCTTTATTCCATACAGCAGTCTGCAGCTGAAAGCGGGCCGGAATATCTGGCGCCTGAATATCGGGCGGGAGGATCACGGCAAATCGACTTTTGAAGTTTCAACATGGAACCCCATGCCGAAATTTCAGGCATTGGATCAATTTGCTTACCTGAAAGGACTGGACATCGATTTTGAACGCTATAATGTGGAGATGTCCGACGTCGATCTGTCGGTAAAGCCGCTGGATGGCAAAGCGGTGCCCTTTGTGACGGGCGAACTGCGGTACCGCCCCGGCAGCCGTTTGACGGTACGGTGTGTGATCAATGAAAACGACGCGGTCAGAAGTTTGACTTCGCAGGATATCATCGTTCCCGATTCCGGCAGGGTATCCATTGAATTTCCGACCAAAATCACTGCTACCGGGGATTACCGGTTGAAATTATTTGTGATGGATACGAAAGGGACGGTTTATTATCGCGAAGAGATGAGAAGAGTCGATGTCGCGCCCATCCATATGGAGATGGTCAAGCCGTTTTACCGCGGCCAGATCATGTCCAGCCAGCCGGATAAGGAAGTTTATCTGCACTGTTCGCTGATGGTGCCGGAGACGGAATTGCCGTCCTGCCGTTTACTGATGGAGCTTACGGACGGCGGCGGCAATGCCGTACACCGGGAGGAACGCCGGAACCTGAAGCCGGAAGAAGCGTTTCGATTTGACGCCGGTTCGTTCAAGCCGGATAAATACCGGATCGAAACCACCCTGTTGAAGGATGACAAAGCACAGGGAAAGGTTACGTCTGAATTCCGGGTGGTTCCCGCGGCCAAAAACGAGATATGGCTGAACCCGGAGCGGCAGGTCGTGATTAACGGCGGCAAATTTTTCCCCAGCGGCTTCCTCGGATGCAACAAAGACGTGATACAGCTGATCAGCGAATGCGGTTATAACCTGATTCACATTTACACCTTGAACCAGCGGGATATCCCGGTAATTCGCGAGTTCCTCGATGAAGCGCACAAGCTTGGATTGATGGTGACATTTTATCCGTTTTACAAAATGAAGCCCGGGTTTTTCGGGTTTGGCCCGGAAAATAGCAGTGTCCTGCCGCAGGAGGGCAGGGAACGGATTGCGGAATTGGTGAACGCGGTTATCGATCATCCGGCATTTTTCGGCTGGTATCTGTACGATGAACCGCGCGGTGCCGAGTGGTGCGCGCAATTGAAACAGGTGTATGAATTCCTGCGGAAAATTGACCCGTATCACCCGGTACTGGGGCTGGATAACACGCCCATGGGCTGTATCAATAAAAAGGCGCACTGCGATATTCATGTGCTTGATCTGTATCCGGGACCGCGCAAAGATAATTCGTTTCATTTTCCGCTTGCCAGTGTTTACAGCGGAGTGGCACTGATGGACCGTGAATTGGGCCGGGAAGGGGTCTGGTATTGTCCGCAGGCGTTTGATCAGGACAGTTTCGCCGACAGACAGAATAACTTTCGGGCACCTACATACCAGGAAACCCGCTGCGTCGTTTATGCGTCGATTGTCTCCGGAGCCACCGGAATTGTCCCGTATAAGATCGGAGAGCCGCGGATCAAATATTTTGAACGGTACAGTAATTCCGGTATTTTCGCCTCACCTGAGATGAAGATCGGTTTTCTGGACGGCATAGGTCCCGAGATTAAGGCATTGTCGCCGGTTTATTTGTCGGAAACGGTTAAAGATGCCGTTGCCGCGGACCATAAAGACATCAAGATCATGGTGAAAAAACATCAGGGCAACTATTTCATCTTTGCCGTGAATCTTTCACCGGAAGCCATCAAAGATGTTGTCCTGCACAACGCACCGGCACGCGGCCGTTGGAAAGTCATATGCGAAAACCGTATGATCAATGATGTACTTAAGGATTCGTTTGCTCCTTACGATGTGCATATCTATACCGACGGAGATTTCAAGGATCCAGTGGATGTAAATGAAATCAAAAAGAAAATCACGGCGGAACTGGCTAAGTTCCGGGAGATCAAATAATGAATTTTGAACGTTGGGTCTGGACTGAATTGATCGCCTTTGACAACCGGCTGGACGATTGCGGCGTCAGTGAGTATCTGGATACGCTCGGTTTTGTGCCGGCCGGCATGTGTCTGCTGGTGTCGTCACCAGATTTCGTGCTGTTGCATGCCGGGATGGAGTGCGAGAGCGTTATGCCGCCGGATATCTGTTCGCGCAATGCACATCCAGGCAATGAAGTCCGTATCCGGCAGGAATGGACCAACTACCAGATTCGCCGCCTGGTTCAAACCCTGACCACACGGGGATGCCCGGTTTACGTGTCATTTTTCACTGTCTGGCAGCAAGACAAATACCATCATGAATGGCTCAGTGATCATCAGGAGGCGCTGCAGGTCTGGTCATACCATGGCCGCGGTTTAAATTTCAATGTTCTGACTCGGCTGAACGATGGCACATTGACCGAGGATTTCTTTATTCCGCAAACCGTAAAAGCCTGTCGCGATTATGGTTTTGCCGGCTGGCACGGCCCCGATGGTTACGGACCGCTGTCCAGCGGTAATATCATGGGCACGGATGTATCCGACTCCATGCTGTCACAAATCGACTTTGACCTGCCGGAAAGTTTGAAGGAACCCTGTGGGGATAGCTTGGAAAGTCTGCGGCGGCGTTCGGAATGGATTTGGCAGCACCGCCGCAGCGAATGGATCGGTTTCAACGTCAGCCGCTGGTTGCAATTCTGGTCCAAAATGACCGCCGCACTGCATCGTAACAATCTGAAATGCATCATCAATTCTGCTTGGACCAAAGCCAATTTCGACGCTCTTTATGAATATGGCATTGATTATCGCAAAATGGCGTCCTTGGGAATTGATTATATGGTGGTCGAAACGGTCGCACTCGGACTTTCGCAGTCCCATCCGTCCTTAAAAAAGCATTATGATTTCGCCGCAGCGTTAATGGAGACCAAAGCGGCAGCACCGGATTTCAAGCTGATTTTTCTTCATGGTATCAAGGATGTTGTCGAGAACTGGGACAATCTACGCCACACTCAGTCGGCTTATGAGCGTGAGCTTTATACCCTTTCCGGTTGCTATTATGCCGATGGCCGGGGCCTGCGGCGTGCCGCAGACGGTTTGCTCGGTTGTCTGGCCGATGGTATCAAACGCGGAGAGTGGGATTATATCCGGAAATGTTGGGACATGTCTTTTACGGAAAATCCGTTTGTCGCCGGTCAGGTCATCAGTATCTGGTGCGATGAAATGCTTGAGGAAGGACTGGATGATTTTGACTTCGATGGATTTCCGCCTTCTCATGATCAGGTAACCCGTTTAATGGAGCACGGAGTTCAGATTCAGGCTACCGCCCGACTGGAGCATCTGCCGGAATCAGTTTGTCCGTTTTTCATCCCCTCAGTCCATCTGCTTCATCCGGAGCAATTCGAACGAATCATGGGACTGCCAGCGATCTTAGGCGGGCGCCGTGAATTTCTGGAGCAATTCGCCGAGCGAGGAGAAATAATCTGTGACGATCATTATGCCGTTTTAATTCTTTCAGGACGGATGGAAAAAAACGTCCTGCCGCCAAGCGGGGTTGAATATGTACCCACCACAGGAGAGCTCTATTTCATCAATGACCGCAATCGCCTGACGGTCAATCCTGAATTATGGAACGTTGCAGCGCAGAAGATCAATCTTTTTGCAAAGGAACGGTTCAGGGCCGCCGGCATTCCGTTCGCAGAATGTCCCGATACCGGGGAGAAATGCACACTCAACACCCGGTTACTGGATTCTGAAACTCTTCTCGTGGCAGTAGAAAACGGTACGCCATGGGGATATATTACCGAACGCGTCCGGATTTCATGCCCAGTCGAATCGGTCAATATCATCAGTTCTTTTCCGCTTCGCATCGAACGGATGGTCGACGAATACAGCTTCGAAATCAAAGTTCCGCCCCGCGGCGTCGCCGTGGCTTCAGTAAAGTGCAGAAAACTTCGTAATCCTGCCGTAAGCATCAGCGAAGCATCCGCGGGGTCTTCCCTGTCATTTTCCGGAAGATCCTGTTGAAATGCGGCAGGCTCTGAAAACCGCATTCAAAAGCGATTTCCGATATGCTGAGAGAAGTCTCCTGCAAAAGCTCGGAAGCCTTTTGAATGCGGAATGAATTCAAATATTGAATCGGGCTGCTTCCGGTTTCCTTCTGAAAGATATGGCTGAAATAACTGGGGCTCATCCCTATTTTCCTGGCAATGCCCTCTACGGTCAGTTTTGATTTGAAGTGAATTTCAATGTATTCTCTGGCGGCAAGCACCGGATTGCTTTCATTGATGGAACGCAGAAACAGAATCTTGGATTCCGACTCTCCGACATATTCGCCAATCATTCTGAGCAGTTCCAGCATCCCCTCCAACTGTTCCGGGGGAATCACGGGAGTCTGGGCATAATATTGTTCCAGCTCTCCCGGCGGCAATTCCAGATAATCCAGTCTGCGGCGCAGGCTGCGGAGATCGTCTTCCGAAAGCTTTTCTCTCAAAAACTGTCCTACGCACAGACTGCCGATGTAACGGTTCCCCACAAACAGGGGCACAATGGCATCGACGAGCCCCGCATGGCAGCGGGATATCTGAAAAGTTCTGCTGCTCCGGCAGCGCTGTATCCGTTCAGACGTCAGTTTTTCACAGCTTTCGCGTCCATGCCTGTGCTCCATGATCTTCCTGCAAAGCGGATGACAGTGTTCATTGGAGCACAGGGTAAAGGTTCTGTTCCTCTGGTCGATCCAGTCAAGCGGAACATGGAACAGCTTGTAAAATGCGTTATGATACTGCTGCAGAATTTTCTTTGCCGACAACTCGGTATTCATGCCTGCCCGACCTCCTGAATGTTTCGAAATCTTCGTTTAAGATAAAACAAAAATCTGAAAATGCAAGCAGAGAACACCCCTGTTCCGAACCTGAAGCGCACTTCCGGGAAATTCTGCCTCAAATCATTGCGCCGCATCCTGCATTTCAGCGATCATGTCATCAAGATACCCGTAGGCGATCCCGACGCAGGTATCCGCACAGCCGTAGTAGATTGCGATCCGGCCGGTTGCGGAATCATGCAGCGTCGCACAGGGGAAAACCACATTCGGCACGTCTCCCACCCGTTCATAAGGTTCTTCCGGCGCCAGCAGATAATCAGGCGTCCGTTTGATGACCTTCGACGGATCGTCAAGGTCCAGCAAGGCCGCGCCGAAGGCATAGACAAGCCCGTTGCAGCTGGTCAGGACGCCATGATAAATCAGCAGCCATCCGGCATCCGTTTCAACCGGCACCGGACCGGCGCCGATCTTTGTGGACTGCCAGCCGAACTTTACCGGGCGCATCACCAGACGATGGTCTCCCCAGTAATGCAGATCCGGGCTGCGGCTTAAATAAATGTCGCCGAAAGGAGTCGCGCCGTTATCGCTCGGCCTGCTGAGCATGACATACATGCCGTTGATTCTGCGGGGAAACAGGACTCCGTTCCGGTTATATGGAAGGAAGGCATTTTCCATCTGCCGGAATCTCCTGAAATCGGTTGTCTCCGCCAGGCCGATCGTCGGTTCGCCATTCATTCCGTTGCACCAGGTCACATACCAGCGGTCCTCAATCCGGCAGACCCGGGGATCATACCCGTATTCAAAGGGAATACTGCTTTCAAATTGAATCGGGGACTCGTCGATCTGCCAGTGAATGCCGTCTTCGCTGAAACCGGCATGCAGTCTGCAATGCCGCGCAATGTCATCGCAGCGGAACACGCCGGCGAATCCCTCTTGGAACGGGACCACGGCGCTGTTGAAAATGCTGTTTGATCTCTTGAGCTGATTATGTTTGATGATCGGGTTTCCGGTGTCGCGCCAGATCGGGCGATGCCAGTTTGCAGGACGGTCCTGCCAGGGAAGATGCGGGCAGGCTGTTCCGATGATTTTCGTCATTTCATTTCACTCCTCGTTAAATTGCAGTAGCTGAATGCACAGAATGAATTATACAATAAAAAAGCCATGATACTACGCAATTACTGCTTTATATTTAATGATTCCTGTTTTTTCCGCGCTTTCCGCAGGATAGTTCCGTGCCATCCATGGATTCAACACTGAACATCCGCAGATTCTGTCCCGTCTGCATGTTTCCTGCCGGAAAAGGCGGACACAGCGCCTGGTCGCCGCCGAAACCGAAATTGAAAAATATCTGTCGCTCGGCAACTATTATGTCGCGTATTTCCGCATTCTGAATCCCCTCGGTATCGAAAACCTGCATGAAGCCACGGTCGCCGAACTGAAAAAGCACCTGGAGAACGAACGAGTCCACGCCGCGGAAGAATTGGCGCGCGCCAAAGCGGAATATGAGGCGGAACAGGCGGAGATCCGCGAGGCGGAGCGGCAGTTGGGAACTCCGGCAGAGTCGCCGGTCGAACCCGCCGCCTGGCACAAAAGAGGTAGGAATCGAACAATGAAACTGAATGACCGGGGTATGTTCCGGTTGGAAGACCGGGTGCTTTTTGAAGCAGCAGCCGAAATCGTCGAAGCGGCGGCGGAGCGATTTTCATGGACCTGACCGGGCGGCAGAACGACGGCGCGAGGAAGAATTTCATACTGGTCGATTCGACTTTCACCGGCAATACCGCCAGTTTACAACTCCAGGCGGATTCATTCTGCGCTGCAATATCAAACTCCGGACGAAGTCTATTTCGGGACTTGCAATCGGCAAGCTACGGGATATAGTAAATCAAGGGGCTTTACACCAATCTTTTTATAAAAAGTTGTCCAACCTAGGGGAAAGGCGCAATGAAATGCAAGACAATCATTTACATCAATAAGGATGACCCGCGGATTTTTGTCTATAAGCATCCGACAAAAAAATGGCTGGGCGCGACGCTTAATTTTGCACATCCGCGAAGTCTGCTGATCCTACTGACTACTCTTGGACCATGGCTCATTTTAATCCCCTTTATTCACCTGCCGAATGCAAAATGGATCATTCTCGTTTTTACGGTGATATGGATATCCGGAATATGCCGGTATTATTTCCGGGGAGCGGAAAAAAATCTGATACGTTATCCCGGTAGTTCTTCAATCAGGTAGCGGTACAAATGCGCAGATCGTCAATACCATCACCGCTATAATCGCCGATCTGTTCCAGTACCGTTCCGGTGTATAGTGGAGAAACAGTGCAAGCTTAAGAAATATTATGAAAAAGATATATATTGCCTTACCTGTATTAATAGCCATAATCATTGCCTTTCTATCGGGATGGTGCCACGGAATAAGTTCATACCGCTCTTCGTTGATCGCATTCAGGTATATTGATGGAAAATACGGCAAAGCATTCTATGGAATAGAAGTTTATGCAAAAGAAAACAAAAAACACCTTGAAGTCCATGCAAAAATAAATATAGACTTAACCGGTGGTTATTATTATGATTGCGGGAAAATCGGTTTTGCCTCTAGTTTTGCTGATGCAAAGAAAAAATTCGGCAATATCTTGTTTGACGGAGAAAATATCAACATCGGTTCATACAGAATATCCAAATCTGAATATGAGACTCATAGATGAGTGAATCCGCCGGATGGAAAACAAGCATCGGTAAAAAGCGGCAACTCAGTTTTGCCATCATTGATCATGCCATGCCGATTACGCGCATTCCAATACCGACGTTCCCGAAGAAATATCGCGGCAGATGTTTCTGAAATTGGTATTTGACTGGTTACTTTCGTGAACATTTCCCGCTGAAACGCTGTACACGGTAGGTGCAGTGGCGGCAGAGCTCTTCGGAAGCGCGTCCTTCCTGAAAGGCACGGCGCATCGCGTTGGAACGGGCATTGGAAAGAATCTTCCGGAGGGAATCTTGATTCGCATCTCCCAGCTCAATGTCGCCGTTATGATCAAGACAGCACGCAGTGACCTGTCCATCGGAAAGAACCGCAAACTGGTTCCGTATCCCGTGGCAGAACGCCGGTTCCGGCACAGGCGGTGCGGAAAGATCCGGCCATGTAAAAGAGGTGTCGAAGTTCAAATAGAGGCGTTTCAACAGATTCTGCGAAGAGTGTTCCGGAAGCTCCGGATAAATGCAATGTACCCCGAACCGGTCTTCGATCAGGGCAAGACACTCTTTCGTCCGCTCCTCCGCTTCCCCGATGTTCCAGAAACGGTAATTGACATAAAGCCCGGGAACACGCCGGAACGCCTCTTTTGTAAAACCGATGACCTGTTCCAGTTTCTCATTCGTGATGCCGGCGTGCAGAGATACATTCACCTGCCGGAAGCAGCCGCAGAACAGCGCTTCCGCATTCGGAGTGTCGAACAGTGTTCCATTCGTCGTGAGTCCGGTCATAAGATGATGTTCCAGCGCCGTCTCCATCAAAGACGGAAATTCCGGATGCAGCAGAGCTTCCCCCATCACATGCAGATATGCAATCTCCGCAAGCGGAGCCGTTTCCTTCGCCAGGCGACGGAACAGAAAAGGGTCCATGAAGCAGGGCTCCCGTGTCGTTCCGGGGCAGAATGCGCAGTTGCCGTTGCAGACATTCGTCAGCTCCAGGTATGCGGCGCGGAAGGCTTTGCGGCGGTTCACCATTTCTTTTCTTTGCGCCATTCCTCGATCAGTGTCTTGCCGAGACCGAATTCACGCTCGAAACCGTCAAAGTCATCGTTCTGAATCATGCGCTTCATCAGAGCACAGCGCTCTTCATAGGAGTTGAGCGCCTCGATAACCGCGGTTTTATTATGCGATATGATATCGCGCCACATTTTCGGCGAGGACGCCGCCACGCGGATCGTATCACGGAAGCCGGAGGCGCATCCGGCGAAACGCTGTTCCCTGATGACCGGATCCGGTTCGTCCAGCACACTCAACGCAAGCGCGGAGGATACGATATGCGGAACATGGCTCGTATGCGCAACCAGCAGGTCATGCGCCGCGGAATCAATCCGCATGATCTTCCCGCCGACGCTCCGCCACATGGACTCCACTGCGTCAACAGCCTCATGATCCGGTTGGAACGGCGGAACGGTGAAAACCGTCGCATTGCCGTAGATCCCCGGCACCATCGCCTCGGGACCGGATTTCTCGGTGCCTGCCATCGGGTGACTGCCGACAAAACGGATTCCCGCGGACAACGCCACTTTTTCAATGCATCCTTTCACGCTCCCGATATCGGTGACAATTACATTTTCCTCTTTCATTGCCGGCGCATATTTCTGAATATATTCTATAATCGTCGGAACAGGCAGACAGATCACCGCAACATCCGACTCCTTCAAAAGTTCTTCCACGCTTCCGCAAAACGAATCCAGAACCCCGTTCTTCACAGCCCACGCTCCGACCTCTTTCCGGCGCGCCCATCCGATCCGTCTGTACCGTTCTTCCGGCAGACTCGCCGCCAGTGACGCTCCAAGCATTCCGACACCGATAATCCCTATTGCAGTCTTCATTTTTCTCCCAGTGGTTTCAAGGTAAATTCGTAATCCGTCAATAAAGTCGCCACCAGTTCATACGGAACGGTCTTCCCGTCCACCTGAGTCCGCCCGTAATTCCGCAGAGCATCAAAATACAATTGAGGGTCTCCACGGACATGGCTGATCTTCAAAGTCAACTCAATCTGCCGGTCTTTCTCCACCGGCGGAATTGAAAATTCGACGGACTTTTCATTGGCGATGAATCTGCGCTGCCCGTTCACATCCAGAAGGAAGGAGTAATTCGTCCCGCCGACCGGAAGACGCAAAATCAGCCGGACCATCTTCCCGCAATTGGAGCGGCGAAACCGGACGGCAAAAGTCTTTTCAATCGTCATGCCGTCCTTGAGAGCCATGCTTCCCCATCCGCCGCGGATCCGCTGCGTATGATCCTGTATCAGAACCGTGTTCCGGAAAAAGGAGTCCAATACGGAATTCACTCCCGCCGGACGGAACGAACGCATCAGCGCCGGCTCATAAGCCGTTGAATAAACGGGATAAGCAAAATAAGCAAAGCCTGCGGCGAGCAGCAATATCAGGAGATAATGGAAAAACCTCCGCATCTTCATGCGCCGCAGAAACTGCGCAAGAAACACACCGCCGCTGACGCACAGCAGAGGAATGACCGGCAGCCTGAAACGTGCGAGAATATAGAACGCGCTCACGGAAAGCGCATAAAACAGAATGAATCCCCACAGCAGCAGAAACTCTTTCCGCCGCAGAAACATCCGGCGGTAACAGCCGCTGAATCCGCCTGCCAGCGCCAGCATAATCAGGAATCCGGTCGGCAGGAAACGGAATGTCCGCATCAGGGAACTCTTACCGGCATTGTATTCGGAAATATTGTTCGGCCACTCGGTCGAATCCCAGAACAAAAGGAATTTATTGAACTGAAGTTCAAGGAATGCGGCGGGTTCACGGAGGAACCAGTCCGTGATTCTGACGGAAATGGGAATTTTTTTTTCATCTTTCATCCACACTTCGTAAGTCGGCGGATAAGGAATGTCAAGCCCGCCGGGGGCGGATTCCGGGTTGTTCCCGATGCAGAGCACCGCGCCGCCGGCGGTGGAAGGCCCGCTCAACTTTCCGGTTTTGAATGTGTTGTATGCGGCAAACGGCAACTGCGGCAGAAGCGTGAAAACAATAAAAAGAAGAAGCGGAAGCAGAGCCTTTTTCCAGTTCCGGCGCTCCACGTAAAAGACGGCGCAGAACACGACCGGCAGGAAACACCATGTGTTGCCGCGCGTCAGGATGGAAAAACCCAGCAGCAGTCCGGCACCACACCAGAGAAAGAGTCTCTTTTTACGAAGCGCCGCCTGAAGCGCAAAAAAGAGAAAAAGTATCCAGAAGGACTGCACGGTCTCAAGCAGGGCATACGGCGTAAAATAGATCAGGATCGCGGACAGGGCGCAGAGCAGAGCGCTCCAAAGCCCGGCGCGTCTCCCGAAAATCTTTGCGCCGATGAACCCGGCGCCGTAAACGACGGCAGCCCCGAGCAGACTCTGCACAACGGCAAGCACATGCGGGCTTGTCGTAAACAGACGGCAGAGCGGCAGAAACACGGAATAATAGAACGGCTGGTAGTAAAAAGTATCCGGCAGGTTTCCGGACAGAACCGCATCGGCAAGCGCGCAGTAGGTCGCCATATCGGTAATGCTCGACGGCGCATACGCGGCAGGATCGGCGGCGATCAACTGAAACGCAACGATGCACCGGAACAGAAACGCGCCGAATACAATCAGGAAAAGCAGGCATTTAAAATATTCAGACGGAAAAACCGCCCTGCCCTTGCGGACGGAACGGTTTTCCTTTGATTCCCGAATGGGTTTGACGGAGGGCTTTTTCAAACCTTCATCAGCTCCTTTTCCTTTTCCTCCGCGAGCTTGTCAATATTCGCGATATAGGAATCGGTCATTTTCTGGATTTTCTCAAGGAGATTCTTCAGTTCATCCTCTGTAATTTCAGAAGCCTTCTGCGCTTTTTTGGCGGCTTCATTGGCATCGCGCCTGGCATTGCGGACGGCGACGCGCGCCTCCTCGGAACGTGCTTTCACCTGTTTGGCAAGAGCAGCGCGGCGATCCTCGCTCAGCGGCGGAATCGGCAGACGCACAATCTTGCCGTCGCTGACCGGAGAAATTCCGATATTGGAGTTGATGATCGCCTTTTCAATTGCCTGAACGGCGCTCTGGTCCCACGGCTGGATCGCAACGGTGCGGGCATCCGGCGTGGAGAGTCCGGCGATGTCGCGAAGGCGCGTATTGGTGCCGTAATATTCGACCATCAAACCTTCCACGAGAGCGGTGGAGGCTTTTCCGGTGCGGATGGCGGCAATGTCCGTCTTCATCGCATCTTCGGCATTCATCATGCTTTCTTCCATGTTGTCGAGCAATTCTTCGATAGCCATATTCTGTCTCCTTATCTTATTTATGCTGACTGCTTTTATGAACTGCAATAAAACAGATGACTCTGCAATTTACACCGCAAGTCGCAAGTTCGCAAGTCAAAAAAGTCAACTTACCACGGTTCCGACCGAATAATCTCCGGAAAGAACCTTGCAGAGAGCGCCGTCCTCCGAGAAGTTGAATACAATGATATGCAGATTGTTGTCGGCGCACAGGGAAAACGCCGCGGAGTCCATCACGGCGAAGTGCCCGGCGACCGCTTCCCTGAAAGAAAGAGTATCAAATTTGACCGCACTTTTGTCCTTCATCGGATCGGCGGTATAAATGCCGTTGACCTTCGTCGCCTTCATGACCGCCTGGCAGTTGGTTTCCAGCGCACGCAGTGCCGCCGTGGTGTCCGTCGTGAAATAAGGCGAACCGGTCCCGCCGGCAAAAATCACGAGTTCGCCGCGTGAAAGCTGTTCCAAAGCCTGTTCCCGGTCAAACTGTTTTGCGAAAGGCATCATCGAAACCGCACAGTGGACATGGCACTTCACCCCCGCCTGCCGGAAAGCGTCCTTGAGACAGAGCGCATTCATCGTCGTAGCCAGCATTCCCATGTGATCTGCGGTGACGCGGTCCATTCCTCCTTTCGAACCGGCAAGTCCGCGCCAGATATTTCCGGCTCCGACAACCAGCGCAATCTCCACGCCCATCTCCAGAGCCTCTTTGATTCTCGCCACCACATCCGCCACGGCGTCCTGCGAAAAACCGTGTTCCTGTTTCCCCTTCAAAGCCTCGCCGCTGATCTTGAGAAGCACCCGTTTATAAAGAAGTTTCGATTCCGACATAACAACACCTTTCCTTTTTTCATTCGGGTAAAATACAACACAAAATCAAATTCGCAAAGCGGAGAGACAAAAAATCAGAGATTTTACAGAACAGGGAACGGAACGGCAGGGTATCTCTGCCGGATACGGGATCAGCGTAAAAACAGAAGCAGATATCTTCACGAATCAGCAAACAGCACATTGTTACAACAGAAAATTACATTTTGACATTTTATTTCGCACGTTTTCCGGTATAATGTAAAGCGAACGATGCAAAAACACAAAAAACGAACTGCCCCGCCGCAAGCTGCGGGCATCGGAAAACCAGAAAATAACAGGAGGAAAAATGAAGAAAAGCACAGTCCTTGCCGTGTTGTTCGGAATCACCGGAATTCTCAATGCTCAAGATGCCGTGACACATCAGTTCGACAGCTTCAAGGGAAAATGCACCGCAGCCACTCTTGACGGAAGCAAAGTTTTTGAGACGCAGGCTCCGGCAATCGTCACGGCACAGAAATGCGTCGAGGTCAATCCGGCAAAGACCTACATCCTGAGTGGCGAGTTCAAAGCCGCCGGCCAGGGAACCGGTCTCTACTTCGGCATCATTTCCTATGATGAAGACATGCAGGAAATCAAGGCGCAGAACATCAATGCGTTTGAAAATACATTGACGGAGCTTTCCGAACCTGCAAAAGCCGGAAGCCGGACAATCAAGGTCAGAAGCGCCGCAAACTGGAAAGCAGTTCCGGCAAACTTTTTCGCGGCATTCAACGCCGATGAGAATTTCAAAGACCTGCCGAATTTCAATCTCCTGCCCGTCAAGGCAATCAATGAAAACGAGATCACACTGGGAGCTCCGCTTTCCAAGGCGTATCCGGCAGGGACAAAAGTCCGGATGCATCGCGCAGGTTCAGGCTGGACCTACTGCGCCGCGGCAAATAAGCCGCTGTCCGTCGAATGGACAACGTTCACGGGAAAAATCAAAGGTTCCGGCTTCCACAGGAAAGGCGGCGAATTCTATGACCGGTTCCGTCCGGGGACCCGCCTTGTGGTTCCGGCTCTCACGCTCCGCAACACAGGAAAAGAGCCGGTCAAAGTATTTTTCCGCAATCTGAAACTGGAAGAAATGAAATAAGGAACGTACAGAATGAAATGGAAGCTCTTTGCCCTTGCGCCGCTGCTGACGCTCACTCTCGCTGCGGCTCCGACGCGTGTTACGCCGATCAACCCGGCGGAAGCGGTTTTTGCACCGTTCTGGGATTACAACATGCAGGAGATGCGGAACTGGAAAGTCGTGAGAGGCGCCACGGCGCATCCGTTCGGCTCCACGGGATTTTCATGGAGCCGGAAGAATTCCGAAACGGGGAAATCCGCTTTTCTCATGGAACGTGCCAATCCGGTGCCATGCGCCCGCTATGACAAATTGATCTCCTGCATCCGGCTCCCGGTCGGAAGCACACTGAAAATCACCCTGGATACGGACGCGGGGACAAAAGAACACTCCTGGACAGGCAAAAGCCCTTACCGGGATGAATACGCCATGCCTCTCGGCGGAGCGAAAGAGATCCGTAAAATCACGCTTGAAATCTTCGATACCGGTAAAAACGCGGTAACTCAGGGCGCATTCCTGTGGATGGGGCTCCGGAACAGTAACAACCTGAAGCTGATCACGGAGCAGCGCAAACAGTTTGCGGAACAGCCGCTCGACATCTTCATGGCTCCGAAAGATACGGTGCCGTCTTATCAGCCGCGCGTGGGACTGCTCGGCAGAGGACTGCGCCTCAAACGCATTCAGGACGAATATCAGGCAATGAAAAAGAAAGCCGGCCGCGAACTCCTCACGGAAAACCTGCCGGACGGTTATGCTCCGGAAAAAGAGATGTCCGACGTCCTTCCTTTCGCCAACCCGAAAATTTTCGGCAGAATCCGTGACGACAACCAGAACCTCCGCCATCTCAGCGGCATGTTGCAGAAAGGAGTCATCGCGCAAAACCCGGAACTCATGCGGATGGCAGTCCGCACCGCTCTCGTCATGGCGCTGACGCCGAACTGGGACAGCACGTTTCTCTCCGATTTCGCAGACAGCGGCTGGGATCAGCGGGTCTTCTCCCATGCGGTCGCGGCGGAGGAAATCGCTCTGGTTCTCGATTATGCCGGCGACCTGCTGTCCGAAACGGGACGCCAGCTTCTTCTCAAGCGGCTTGCACTGGAAGGACTCGGGCAGATCAACTACAATATCTGGAAATACTCCTATCTGTTCGGCAACAACCAGCTCTCCGTTTTCACGCGCGGACGCATCGCCTCCTATCTTGTCCTGGAAAAGGCTTACGCATGGAACGGGCAGCGCGTTGTCCCCTATACGGAACTCGCAATGCAGGAGCTTTACGACTCCATCGACCTCCTGATGCACCCTGACGGCAGTTTTTTGGAGGGTCCCGGCTATTTCTTCTACACGGTTGGGAGCATACAGCCCGCCCTGCAGATGTATGCCAACGCGCGCGGAAAAAAGCTCCGCGACGTCATTCCGGAGAAAATGAAAAAACTCGGTGCATTCGGCGACACGCTGGTCTCCACGGACCGCCGCGGCGGACTGATCCCCTTTTCCAGCAGCCAGGGCGAAGGCAGACACGGCGCAGTCACGACCTATCAGTTTCTCGCGGCAATCGCGCCGGAAAGCCAGTGGGCGCGTCTCTATCATGACCGCCTTGCAAAAAACAGGCTCATTTCCGATCTGCCATTCTGGGCGATGCGCGGCGATGTCCCGGAAAATGATCCTCCGGTAAAACCGTTCTCCGAACTGCCGGTCATGGGGGCAATGTCCTCCACCAGATTCCTGAACGGTTCCCCCGTCAAGATTCTGATGCTCGGCGCCAAGGCGAATGCCGCATGCCACCGTCACAACGACAAAGGCAGTTTCGTGCTGGAATTCGACGGAGATACTTATGCAGCGGACCCCGGCGGGCAGAATTATGCGGATGCCGACGCCAAGAATGTGGTCCGTGCGGACTACCATAATATGCTGGTTCCGCTTGAACCTCGGGAAAATGAAAAGGAGGCGATCAGCCCCGTGGACATCCGTCCATCCGGCAAGGGCGATGAAAAATCGTTCCACGCGGAAATCTCCCCTGCCCCCGCCTCGAACGGAGACATTCAGGAATGGAAACGCACCATCGACTCCCCTGCTCCGGACAGGATCACGATCACAGACAGTTACAGGATGGCGCCGCAGCACAAGGGCGCGCGTTTCCTCTGGATCACGGAACTGCCGTGGAAACAGCTTCCTGACAATACGATCCGTCTCGACGGACAGAACAGTTATGCGCTGATCCGCTATCCGAAAGACATTCGTTTCTCCGCGGAGACACTGACCGTCCGCCGGAAAGAGAAATTCACACGGCTGAACTTCACCAGAGACGGCAATTCAGGCGAAATCAAAATGGAAGTCGAACTGTTCCGGAAATAACCGGGATCTCTTTCACAAAAAACCGTCTTTCCCCGCCCGATACGGGGGGAAAGACGGTTTTTCCTTACACGCCTTTCTTGTCAGGATTGAACGCCTGTGTCAGCGAGCATGGACCGCCGGTACAACCGCCGCAGCACGCCATGACTTCAAGGAAATTGCCGGGCAGTTTGCCCTTGCCGTAAAGCTGGAGCATTTTCACGGTCTTCGGCGTCAGACCGTTGATGAACTTGACATCCGCTTTGAACCCGCGTTTCGCAAGTTCCGGATGAGCCTCCAGCTCTTTCAGAATCGCATCCGTGACTCCGCAGCTCCTGGCGAAGTTCCTCGCCGTCGCGGCGGCGGGACGCGGAATCGGCCACTCCGCCTGTGCAAGGACATCAATATTCATTGCGGCGAATACCGTTCCAAGTTCTTCAAAAGTCATCACCCAGTCCACTTTATCCGGATGGAGCGTCACTTCGTAGCGTTTTGCAATACACGGGCCGATAAATACAATCTGTGCATCAGGGTACTGTTTCCGTGCAATATCCGCGGCATAAAGCATCGGGCTCGGTGTAGTCGAAACCATCGGGAGAAGCTCGGGCGCGTGTTTCTTCGCAGCCTCGACATAAGCCGTACAGCAGGAGGATGTCACGAGTTTCGCGCCTTCGATCATTTTCTCCTGAAACTCCTGCGCCTCATGCTCCGTGGTCATTTCCGCACCGAGCGCAACCTCGATCACATCCTTGAAACCGATCTTCGCAACAGCCGAGAAAAGCTGCCCGACGGTCCCGGGGAACTGATTCTGCGCGGACGGCGCAATGATCGCCACGACCTCTTTGCCCTTTTTGATCTCGTTCAGGACATTCATAAGCTCGGAACGCTCCATGATCGCCGAGAACGGGCAGTTGGAAAAGCATTTGCCGCAGAAGATGCATTTGTCGAAATCGATCTCCGCGATCCCTTCGGAATTCTTCTTGATCGCACCCACAGGACACGCATCTTCACACGGAACCGCCGTCTTGGTGATCGCATGGAACGGGCAAAGCGTCATGCACTTGCCGCAACTGATGCACTTCGTCTGGTCAATGACCGCGTGCTGATTTTCCACGCGAATCGCACCCACAGGACAGTTGTAATAGCAGGGACGCGCAAAACATCCGCGGCAGTTGTCCGTAACGAAATACTTGCGGTCGGGGCATCCGGAACACCCTGCGCCGCATGCGGTAATGGGTTTGTCCGGGCGCTTCTTCTCCGCAAGCGCATCGTTCAGATATTCTTTCAGCGTCTTGCTCTCGTCCGTTTCCGCCTCATAAGATGCACCGAGAAGCGCCATGAGACGGTATTTGATGATGGCGCGGTCCTTGTAAATGCAGCAACGCACGGAATCCATCCCTTTCGGGCGGATCTCATAAGGAATTCTGTCAATATCTTTTTCTATGGTTCCTGCGAGGAAACTTCTGATCAACCGGATCATCAGTTCCCGGCGCATTCTTACGACACCATTGTTCATCTAACGGGCCTTTCGAGTAATTCATTGACTTTTCTGGAGATCAGGTCAACGGTCGCTTCACCGAGGATCTCGCCGTTGATCCTCACAAAAGGAGCATGGCTGTAATTGTCGTTCGTGCAGACCTCAAGACAAGGCATCGCAACGATCTCGACCTTTCCCACCCACGGCGCGGGCATGGATTTCTCCAATGCCAGAAGGCTCTGCGCCCCAAGAAGATAACAGGTCGTTCCGCAGCAAACTTCCACTTTGATGGTCCCTTGTTCGTTCATTTTTCATCTCCATTGTTATTTAGGTTAAAAATACCGTATTGACACATTTTTTCTGTAATTGTTTTCCAGCACAGCCTTGAGACGCTTGATCACGTTCCGGCGCATTTCCAGATCCACGGGAAGCATCGGGTCCTGATGCGCCTCGTTGATCTTCGTCCCGACAATGAACTCGACAATATCGCTGTCCATCATCAGGTTGACGATCTCCTTCGCCGCCGCGGCGGAATTCTGCCAGTTGCCGGATTCAAGATCAGCCGCAACCTGAGTCAGCGTCAGAATGCCTTCCGTCACCAGCCCGACCCCGCGCATAAATCCCGGCGGCGGAAGATTCCCGCTCCGGCTCACCATCTTGAGGTCGATATCCACACGGGTCCGAAGCTCGCGGGAAACAATGTTCGCCGTGGTTCCGCCGCAAAGCACGACTTTCCCCTCCGGGAAAACCGCCATATTCGCATATTCGCGATCCGTCTCCTTGCGGAAAGGAGGACCGGTAATCACGCGCAGGACACGCGGATGGCGAAGATAAAGCACCATGCAGGTAATGTCATCCTTGCATTTCCGCTCCGGATGCACCGCCATGGCTTCCGCCGCAATCATCGTTGCAAGGTCACGCGCCGAAATTTCAGGATTTTTCTCCACGACGCGTTTGATGAAATTCAACGCGCCTTCGCGCCGCCAGCCGAATTTCCAGCCGGGACACCCCAGCCCTGCCTGAGTGACGCCGTCCGAAAATGCGATCAGGCGATCCCCCGGAGCCATCGTGACCTCGGTAATCTTCATCTTGCGGTCCGGCCAGCGCTCGGAAACCAGTTCCTTGACATTGTTCTTCGGCAGGTCGATCAGGTTCCGCAGATGGATAAACGGCGGATTGTCCATTTCGATCACGCGCGTCTTGCCGCCGAGCTGCATGTCGAACACCGTGAACGTGGCGTAGCTGATCTTGCGGATCTCGCATACGGGAAGCGAATCCATAATCGTTTCGGCAGACTGAAGAATATCCATATTGGAACGGACGAATTCCAAAGCCATTGTGGATGTCATGCTCGCCATCAGATTCGCCTTGATGCCGCTGCCGAGGCCGTCGGACAATACGGCAATCGTGCGCTTCTCATTCGGGATGCGCACGCACCGGAAGTCATCGCCGCAGGCAGCCTGCCCGGTTTTGGTCCACTGGCTCGCCTCCAGTTCTACAAAGAGCTTTTCATTTTCCATCGCCATCTTTTTTATCCTTGATTTCAGAATAACTTCCGGCGACTTCCCGGAGAATGATTTCCGTTTCCGCCATATGTTCGCCGAGATACTGGGCAATCTTCTGAACCGTCGTCACGTTCTTGCGGATCACCTCGCGCGCCTTTTCCGCGACTTTCTCGCGGTGGAGTTCGCTCTGCGTCACGTCCTGAATGACCGCACCGACCGTGCGTCCGGCGGTAATGGAAAATACGCTGATATTGAAAATGCGGTCGCCGTAAATCTGATTGAAGCGTTCGAGATCACCGGACCCTCCCGCAAATGCGCTTTCGAAAAGATCGGAGAACTCAATCAGGCTGCGGAGATCGGCGCCGGTCAGGTTGCCGCAGGAATCATAAGCCGCCAGTGCATCCTCGCCGCACATCCTGGCAAAATGCCGGTTGCACTCGATAATCTGGAGATTGTTGTCCACAATCACAACCGAAGCCGGAATATACTTGATCAGCGCATTGCTGGTCTTCTGCGAAATCGTGCGGAGATAAGAAAGGCACATGGACGCCTCCGCCTTGCCGTCGATCATCGCCGCGGCAAACTCGCGGCAACTGTTGTAACCGCATCCGCCGCAATTCAGTTCATCCGCAGGGGAATGTTTCCCGACCGTTTCCAGAGCCGCAACGATTTCCGCCTCCGTCGGCTCCTTCACTTTCGGGACGTCCTTATCCGGCACCTCCTTCATCTCCACCTTCGGGTCGCGCCCGAGACTTGAGGTTGAGGCTGCAATGTCCATCGTATTCATCAGAGTTTCCAGATCGGAGCCGTCCTCCGGCATTACAGGCCCGTTGACACATCCTCCATGACAGGCGAGGCACTCAATGAAAAGTTTCTTGCCGCCGTGCGCCTTCAACGGAGCCGTGCTGCTGAGCAGTCTGCCGATATTCGCAAGACCGGACACCGCCACATAACGGATATTCGGATCGTTGCCGCGAAGCGTATCGTTCATGCCGCCTTCCAGCGAGTAGGCGCGCCCCTCCTCCGCCGCCTTCAATGCAAGCGGCGCATCCTCCACGGCATTCAGGTCGATCCCCTTTTCCTCCAGAAGGTTCCTGAGCGATTCAAACGTGACGGCAAGCGAAAGAACGTCAGGCGAACGGTCCGCCTCATTTTTCTTGGCAGCGCAGGGCCCGAAGAAAACCACCTTGATCTTATCTCCGTAAGTCTGTTTCAGAAGTTTCGCATGCGCCATCACGGGCGATACGACAGGGACGATGGAGTCGGTATATTCCGGCGCATATTTCCGGATATAATCCACGGACGCCGGACAGGCGCTTGAGATAAAAAGTTTCCGATCGCTCTCCTGAACGATTTTCCCGGTTTCGGCGCTTACGAGTTCCGCGCCGAGAGCCGTTTCCGAAGCTCCCGCAAAACCGAGTTTCTTCAAAGCCCCCGCAAGACGGTTGATCGAAACGCCTTTGAAGTATCCCACAAAGCTGGGGGCAATCGAAGCATAAAGAGTCTCCCCGTTTTCCAGCAGGAAACGCAGACGGCTCAGATCGGACCGGATTTTCTTCGCATGGGCGGGGCAGACCTTGACGCAGGTTCCGCAGCAGACACAGAGCTCGGGAATGACCGCGGCGCGCGCATTGACGATCCGGATCGCCTTGCAGTGACAGTGCCGGACACATTTATAGCAGTCCTGGCACTCATTATCTATTGTAAAGACGGGGAAATTATGATTCATTTCTTTTCTCCACTCTTTTCAGTGCCGGAGCCCCCCGAAATGCCGCGCATTTTTCTCCGGCTGATTATCGCAATAACAGTAAGATTATGACACTGATACTACTTTTTTTGTTCCTTCGGAGGCAGCACCTGGCGAAGAAGATCCAGCATCAGACCGGTATCGACTTTGGTATAAATACGGTCATTGATAACAACGATCGGCCCCTCGGCGCAGTGCCCCTGGCAGAGAGAGCCGGAAAGGTCCACATCCACCTCATCCTTATAACCGTTCTCCTCCAGATATTTCTCCGCGATCTCGACATTTTTTGTATTTCCGCGCGAGAAACACGAGCTTCCGATACAAATTACAATTTTAGGTTTTTCCATAAAATTCAGTCATCTCCCATGCACAAACAGATAAAAAGTATTGCAGTATCCGATCTATAATAAAGATACTGCAATACTTCAAAGTTTCAAACTCAAATCAGAGTTTATTTACCATAATATGCATCGAGATACATCTGTTTGATCTCGGTGATCAGCGGATAGCGCGGATTCGCAGTGGTGCACTGGTCGTCAAACGCCTTCTCGCTGAGGGTATCCACCGCGGCAAGGAATTCCTTCTCGGGAACTCCGGCTTCCTTGATGGATTTCGGAATGCCGACTTTCGCTTTCAGGTCTTCGATCGCGGCAATCAGTTTTTCCACCTTGTCGTCCGCAGTCTTTCCGCCGAGCCCGAGATAATCCGCAACCTGTGCGTATCTCTCTTTCGCGTGCGGATGGTCATATTGCGGGAAAGTTCCCTGCTTGACCGGTTTTTCCGTCGCGTTGAAGCGGATCACATAGCTGATCAGCAGAGCGTTTGCAAGGCCGTGCGGAACATGGAACTCGCCTCCGAGCTTGTGCGCCATGGAGTGGCAGACGCCGAGGAATGCATTAGCGAACGCCATACCCGCCATCGCGGACGCATGGTGCATCTGCTCTCTTGCGCGGAGATCGCGCGGGCCGTTCGAATAGGCGACCGGCAGGTATTTGAATACGAGGCGCGCGGCTTCGAGCGCGATGCCGTCGGTGAATTCCGTGGCAAGAACCGATACGCGTGCTTCAAGGGCATGAACCAGTGCGTCGATACCGGAGTAGGCGGTCAGGCGCGGAGGCATTCCCATGACGAGGCGGGTGTCAATGATCGCCATGTTCGGAGTCAGTTCATAATCCGCCAGCGGATATTTGTTGCCGGTGGCTTCATCCGTGATCACCGCGAACGGGGTCACTTCGGAACCGGTTCCGGATGTGGTCGGAATACAGACCAGTTCCGCCTTGGCGCCGAGTTTCGGGAACTTGAAGATACGCTTGCGGATATCCATGAAGCGCATCGCCATATCCTCGAACTTGATTTCAGGATGTTCATACATGAGCCACATGATCTTCGCCGCGTCCATCGGGGAACCGCCGCCGACAGCGATGATCAGGTCCGGCTTGAACGTATTCATGCGGTCCACGCCTTTTCTGGCGGTTCCGAGAGTCGGGTCGGGCAGGACTTCCGCAAAGATGTCCGCCTGAATTCCCATCGCTTCGAGGTATTCCAGGGGTTCTTTGAGAACGCCGCTGTTGAACAGGAATCCGTCCGTCACGATAAAGGCGCGCTTCTTGCCTTCCAGTTCCGTGAAGGCTTCTTTCATGCAGCCGTATTTGAAGAAGATTTTCGGGGGCACTCTGAACCAAAGCATATTTTCTCTCCGCTGTGCAATAGATTTGATGTTGAGCAGGTGTTTCGGGCCGACGTTTCCGCTGACGGAGTTCTCGCCCCAGGAACCGCAGCCGAGTGTCAGGGACGGCTCCAGCTTGAAGTTGAAGATGTCGCCGATGGCGCCCTGGCTGGACGGCATGTTGATCAGCGTGCGGCAGCTCTTCATCAGATGCCCGAACTGCTGAATGCGCTCCACATTGGTTTTCTTCGTATAAAGCACGCTGGTGTGTCCGAGTCCGCCGAAATCCAGAAGCGCCTGCGCATTCTTGAGAGCGGCGTCGAAATCCTTTACCTTATAAAGAGCGAGCACCGGAGAAAGTTTCTCGCGGGAGAACGGATAATCGGGTCCGACGCCTTTTGTTTCGGCGATCAGGACCTTGCTGCGCTCCGGCACCTTGACGCCCGCCATCGCCGCAATCTTGAATGCGGACTGTCCGACGATCGCCGCGTTGAGCCTGCCGTTGACGAAAATCGTCTTGCCGACTTTCTCCTTTTCATCGGGCTTGAGAATATAAGCGCCGCGTTTGACGAATTCCGCCTTGACTTCATCATAAACTTCTTCAACGACCGTGACGGACTGCTCCGAAGCGCAGATCATGCCGTTGTCGAAAGTTTTGCTCTGGAGAACCGAGCTGACGGCAAGTTCGATATTGCAGGTCTCGTCCATGATGACCGGCGTATTTCCGGGGCCGACGCCCAGTGCGGGGATTCCGCTGGAGTAAGCCGCCTTGACCATGCCGGGACCGCCGGTCGCGAGAATCACATTGACGTCGGGATGGCTCATGAGACGCTGGCTCAATGCCACCGTCGGTTCTTCGATCCACCCGATAATGCCTTCCGGAGCGCCGGCTTTGACGGCTGCGTCCAGCACGAGCTTCGCGGCGGCGATCGTGCACTTCTTGGCGCGGGGATGCGGGCTGAAGATGATTCCGTTGCGTGTCTTGAGCGCAATCAGGGATTTGAAGATCGCGGTGGAGGTCGGGTTGGTGGTCGGGATGATTCCCGCGATGAGTCCGAGCGGTTCGGCAACGGTGTCGACGCCGAGCGCCTGATCATGCTCCAGAATTCCGCAGGTCTTCATATCTTTGTACTTATGATAAATGTATTCGGAGGCGAAGTGGTTCTTGATGACCTTGTCTTCGACTACGCCCATGCCGGTTTCTTCCACCGCCATTTTGGCGAGTTCGATACGTGCATTGTTGGCGGCGAGAGCTCCGGCGCGGAAGATTGCATCGACCTGCTCCTGGGTAAACTCGGCGTATTTGCGCTGAGCCTCTTTGACGGTTTCGATGGTCTTGTCGAGAACTGCGAGTTGCTGCGCTTCCAGTTCTTCTTTCGTCGGGGTCGGATTTTCCACTTTAGCTGCTGCTTTAGCTTTTCTCATAAGTAGGCACTCCTTAAAATGTTTGGAAACCTCATTTCCGGACCTTCCGGAGAGGAAAGTTTCATTTTTCCTTTTGATGCCGTATAAAATACAGCCATTCAAAAATATTTCAAGAGTCAATTGTGATTTTTTTAACAAAAATATAGTATTTTACGCTTCCATTTGTGAATTATTAAACAATACACACATTTTTCGCTGTTTTATTGTAATGTGACAATCCTGATTCAGCAACTCCGGAACAATTGCATCTATGCGGAGAACACCGCATATCGGAAATTCCGTTTACAGCAGCCGACTTCATACGGAATCGCGGGGAAAGGACAAGGACAAGGTTTTCCCGCTTTTTTCCTGAAAAAGACTTGATTTTGCCTGAAAATATGCGATTTTTAATACCGTGACTGAACAGCAACAGTAATCAGCAAAGGATTTTTCAAAATGAGTTACCTGGTAAAAAAAGCGGCAGTCCCGGTCAAACTGGACGCTGCGTGGGATTCTCCGGCATGGAGCAATGCAGTTGAACTGAAACTGGACTACGTTTTTGACAGAAGCAGTCCGCACCATCCGGATACGCGGATCAAGATGCTGTATGACAACCGTAATGTCTACGGGCTTTTTCAGGTGAAGGATCAGTATGTCAAGGCTGTGGCGGAAAAAAATCAGGATCAGGTCTGCCGTGACAGTTGTGTCGAATTCTTCGTCAAGCCCGCCAACGCCGAACGTTATTTCAACTTCGAAATGAACTGCGGCGGCAAAATCCTGCTTTATCATGTCAGGAACTGCCGCTCCGGCGACTATATCCCCGTTCCCGCGGACGACCTGGCGACGATTGAGCTCTTTCACACGCTGCCGGAAAGAATCACGGACGAGATCACGGAACCGGTCACATGGCGCCTCGGATTCAGAATTCCGGTTGCGTTCTTTGTGAAATACTCCAATATCAATCCGGAACTCTCCGGTCAGAAATGGACGGCGAACTTCACGAAATGCGCGGACGCCACCTCGCACCCGCACTGGCTCTCGTGGCAGGCGTTACCAAAATGCGACTTCCATCTGCCGGATTATTTCGGTGAACTGGCTTTCGAATAAGAACCGTATCGCAGAAGCCGGTAAAAAAAATTCTTTTTCTCTGCAACCGGGGATTGAAATTATTCTTTTGGGTGTTATAATCTATTAGTGTCACGTGTCACCAACTTTTAGATTTCAACCTGACAGAAGGATTTTGGACAAAATGGAAAATGAAAAAGCTCTGCAACTCGGAACCTTGTTCCGCCTGACGCAATTCAAACCGGACCGTCTTGCATTCCTGCATGAAGTCGGAATGAACGCCTGCCAGCTCTGCGGAATCGACGACAACTATCTTGCAGGAAAACAGGGGGCGGAAAATACCGCGCAGCTTGCCGAGGCTCTGAAAAAGTATGAGATTGAGCCCGTCTCCCTGTTTTTCTCATTCCCCGGCCAGAACTGGAGTTCCGACAAGGCGCTCAACACGGTCGGCATGACGAAACAATGTGTCCGCGCGAAACGCTTCGCCTCCGCGGCGCGCCAGATGAACTGGGGCATGAGAAACTTCGGCATCCGGCATCTGGTCTGCCACGTCGGTTTTCTGCCGGAGGAAGCGGCGGAGTTCGAGAACTTCATCGACGATCTGCGTGAATTCTGCAAGCTGGCGAAAGAGAACGGTCAGTATTTCCTTTTTGAAACCGGACCGGAGACGGATCAGGAGATCAAGAAATGTATTGACATGCTCGGCATGGACAACGTCGGGATCAACCTTGATCCGGCGAATCTTCTGCTTTATGATAAAACGGAGCCGCTGGATTTTGCGGACACTCTCGGCAAATATGTCCTCGGAGTCCACTGCAAGGATGGTCGCCGTCCGGTCGACGGGGCGGCAATGGGCAGGGAGACGCCACTCGGCAAGGGCGACGCAAAATTCGGTGAAGTCATGGAAAAACTTTACGGGCTAGGGTTCCGCGGCCCGCTCATCATCGAACGTGAAATTCCGCCGGGACCGGAGCAGGATGCAGATATCAGATCCGCGATGACCTATCTGCATGAACTCAGAAGCAGACTGATGAAATAAATCACAGGAACCGCGGAGACAGGAGAAAAAGACATGTCAATCACATCCAAGGATATTGCCAGACTGGTCGGCGTTTCCCGCTCTGCCGTTTCCGCGGTCCTGAACGGCCATTACAACAAAGTCTCCGTTGAAAAACGCGAAAAAATCCTTGCAATCGCCCATGACCTGCGCTACCGTCCGAATCCGGTCGCGCTGATGCTCGCCAAGAAAAAGACCAAACGGATCGGCATCATCACAAGTCCGTTCATGTCCAGTATCTACAGCGATATGATCAGCAAGATCACGTTCCTTCTCGGAGAACGCGGTTATCACTCCTCGCTGGTCATGCCGCTTGATGCGAAGCAGGAACTTGAGGCGATCATGGATTTCGAGTCTTTCGGCGTGGACGGCATCATCATTGCCTACGCGCTCAACGACGTAAAGAAACTCAACGCCAGAGTGCCGCTGGTCAGCATGTCCCCCTACCCGAAACAGTATGAACTGCGCGTCGATCTCAAATATGCGTTTGAGCTCGCCGTCACGCACTTCCGCAAACACGGACATAAGAAGATCGGCTTTGTCTGCCCGAATCTGTCGGTGGTCCCTCTCCAGTGGGAGGGCTATATGGCGGCAATCGGGACCTCGCCCGCCTACAAACTTGAAGTCACGGAGAATCCGAAGTTTTCCGGGGAGCTCGCGACATTGATTGAACGGGAAGAAGTTCATGCGTGGACCGTCACCAACGACCTGCTTGCGGCACGCCTGATGCGCCATCTGATCTCCGCCGGATACAAGGTTCCGGAAGACGCCGCCCTGATCGGGTTCGACGGCTCCGCCTTTGTTGAAGTGACTCCAAGCCCGCTGACGACCATCGTGTTTCCGTCCAGCCGGATTGCGGAGCGCTGCATTGATCTCCTGTTTGAAAAGATCGAGTCCGGCGATATGACATTCCATACCGATCCCGAACTCATCAAGCCGGAGCTCCACATCGGCGAAAGCTGCGGCTGCAGAACAAAGAAGCCTTACAAGATCACCTGGGATCACCAGCTCATCACGCTGGATACGGAGATCAAAGGCAAAAAGGCATAGCAAAGACCAGAGAAACAATATTCCGCTTCTCTGGTCTTTTCCTCTCCGGGTTCTGTTCAGTCCGCCGGAAATGCCATTGTGCAGTAATAAGCCAGATTCGGCTGGCGGACATCCATCCTGCCGTACTGCACGGAGACGGGAACGCTGCTCCGGACACGCAGCGCATATTGCGTCGCACGCGGAACCTCGAACTTCAGGTCAGGCGCCTGATCCAGCCGGATGGCGCGGATGCGGCGCGCTCCCACCGAGTGCTTCAATCCGAGAACCGGTTCCCTGTCTTCGAAATACAGGTCAATCAGAATCTCCGCGTCTTCGTCACTTGTATTGAGAATCATCAGAGATTCATGGTTGACCAGATCACCGTCGCCGCCCGCGGGCGGAAGCCAGCAGTCCGGCACGATCCATTCACGCCGCCCGCTCACAGTCCGAGCACTTTCTGCGCGTTTTTATACAGGATCTTCGCTTTGTCCCCGTCAGGAATATCCATCGACTGAATGACTTCGACGGCAAAACGCATCTGCATCGGTCCCTGAAGCGGCGCATCGGTTCCGAATACGATGTGGTCAGCTCCCGCGATCGCATACATCTTCTCCATCACGCCCGGATAGACGTACATCAGATAATGCGCCGTGTCGATATACACATTCGGCAGGTTCATCTGCATGACCGCTTCCAGCGAATCCATGTTCGGGAAATACGGGTAATTGCCGTTCTGGTAGATGCCCGCCATATGGGCAAGCACGAACTTCGTCTGCGGATGGTTCTTCGCGATTTCGGCAACCGTCACCGCGGGAGAAAAACCGGTCCCCGGCATACAGGAAACATGGAAAATCATCATCGGAGTCATGTCGGCGACCGCCTCGACCCAGCGGCGGTTCGACGGAGTCGAAAGCACAAATCCATGATAATCCGGATGAATCTTCACTCCGCGGAACTTAGGGTTGCTTTTCAACAGTTCCAGATCGCCGAGCGATTCGGAAAAAGTCGGGCTGACCACCACGTAGCCGAGCAGTTTCTCCGTCTCCTGAAGCGCCGCGTCCAGCTCCGCATTCCCCTCGCGGATATCATACATCAGCGACCGCGACGACGAGACGCAGAGTGTATCCACGCCGGACTTTTCGCAATATTCCTCCAGTTTCGCGGCGTCCGCCTGCCAGAAAGGGGCAATGTTGATGTTGCCGAGATGTCCATGAATGTCAATGATCATTTCGTTCACACTTTCAGAATGTTGAGTTCACGCCCGAGACTGGAAAGCTGTTCCGCCGGAGCGTCTTTCCTTACGATGAGCCCGTCTTCCCAGCGGAATCCCATGCCGCCGCGGTGCAGGAACATATCCGCCATGAAAGTCATATTCTCCTCAAGCGTATAAGCGGAGGATGTTTCGAGGAACGGATACTCGCATTCCATCTGCCCGCATCCATGCGCGGGACCATAGAGAATCGCATCGCCGTACCCCTGTTCGCGGATATAGCCGTGAACTTTCTTCGCCACATCGGAAGCGAGCCTGCCCGCCCGCATCTCATCGAACGTCATGTTCAAGGCGTCCAGCCCGACCTGAAGAAATCTGCGGATATCATCGGGGCAATGTCCGAGAACGACCGGGCGTCCGAGACTGGTGCTGTATCCCTCGACCTTCGCTCCGATGCTGAAATGGATGATCTCGCCGCACTGCACCTTGCGCAGAGTCGGACGGCTGATCGCCTGATCCGAATTCGGACCAGAACAGCACCATACGGGATAACCGGTCGCCTCCGCGCCGTTCGCCAGCATCGCGGCGGTCGCAATGCCGCAGAGTTCCGCCTCGGTCATGCCGGGCTTGATATTTTCCAGAATCGCCTTGAATCCGAGCTCGGAAACCTTTGCCGACCTGCGCAGGCACTCCAGTTCCAGCGGGCTCTTTTTCATGAACACCGGACGCAGAACCGTATCCGCATTGACGACATTCGCCATACCGCCGAGAGCGTCCGCGATATTCATCATGATCGTATACGGGAACATGTGCCAGCCGGTAATGCCCAGCTTTTTGACTTTGAACTCACCGAGAATCGTCTTCCAGTCGGGATGCCTGGAGCCGGGATAGTCCGGCTGCGAGGACTCGCGGAAGTCCATGGTCTGGATTACGCGCCCGATCTGTGTTCTCGCGGACGCATAGGTCAGGCTCTCCGGACCGATGATCAGTGCGGGGCTCCCTTCCCTCGGAATCAGCACGCCGGCAGTTTCAAAACTCGGCCAGTAATCCGAAAAATAACGGACTCCCGCCGGTTCCGACTCCGTGGAAAACACCAGCACGGCGTCAAGATCCGTCTTCACGATTTCCGCCTGCGCTCTTGCGATTCTTTCCGCAAACTCCTGTTTCGTCAGAATTCTTCCTTCCATTCCTTCCTCCTGTTTCATTTTATGTAGATTAAAGGGCTTTCATTTTTTTCAGCGTGGTCCCGCGCGCGCACAGCTCCTGCGGCAGCATCAGTCTCGTGGATTCCGGCTTTTTCCCCTCCATCAGAGCGCAAAGCATCTGAACTGATTTCCGCGCGATGTCCCGATAGGGCTGCCGGATCGAAGTCAGGGAAAGAGAGGAAAGAGAAGATATTTCCATGTCGTCGATTCCCGCAAGAGCGAAATCATGTCCGGCACGCAGCCCGTGCTTCGCAGCCTCGTTCATAAATCCCAGGGCACAGAGATCGTTGACGCAGAAAACGGCGTCGGCATCAAAGCCGGACTCGGACATGCGCCGGAAAGCTTCCGCACCCGCCTCCAGAGTCATCCCGGCGGCTGCATAGTTCCTCCCGGAAACAGCCATGCCAAATGCCTCAAGCCCGCGGCAGAACGCCTCGCGCGTCTTTTGGAACGCACTGAAATAAAGCATGTCCGGCGCCGCGTCCACATAGGCGGGGCTCCTCGCACCGGTTTGATGAAAATGTTCCGCCATCAGCCTGCCGCACTGTTCCAGATCATTGACGACACAGGGACCGCGATAGGAATCCGGCACGCTGTCCAGAGCGACATACGGGATTCCCGCCTTGTCCAGCAGCTCGAATGCGGCAAAATTTTTTTCGCACGGACAGATCAGGACGCCGCGCGCCTGCATCCGGATCAGACGTTCCGCAAAAGCGAGCTCGCGTTTTTCCTGCCAGTTGCTGCCGCCGGAAAAGAGAGTCAGCCCCATTTCATTGAATGCGCTCTCCGCATGTTTCACCATCATGGAATGAAACGGATTGGCGAGGTCGGTCACGATGAACCCGACAATATCCGTCTTTCCGGTGCGGAGCTGGCGCGCCGCCTGGTTCGGGACGTAATTCAACTTTTCGGCGACCTCGAAAATACGCCTCCGTGTAGCCCCGCTGATCTTAGGGCTTCCTTTGAAAGCCAGCGAAACGGACATATTCGAAACTCCTGCCATTTTCGCTACATCGTTGATTGTACTTCTCATCGCTCACCTTTAGTTTAACGTCAAACCATATTTCTATTATAAATAAGAAATCAAAAAAAACAAGGGCGGAATCTGGAAAATCGCAATATTTTCAGGAAAAAGAAAAAGATGTCGCTGAAAATGCGGAAAAAACGGCAGAAATTGAAATGATCAAGATATCCGCCGCCGTCAACTCAGGAAGAAGCCCGGCGGAAAAGCAGGGGCAAAAACAGGGCGGAACCCGGATTTTCTGTTTTTCCCTTTTCTTCCGGATTTCCGGGAATCGCATCCGCACTCAGCAGAGATACAATCTTTTCAAAAAAAATCAGGATACATGGTTGAAATAACCGGAAAAAGCGTCATCTTATATATTGAACCGCTTTAGTAGACAGAACAGAGAACGTTTCTCTGAAAATAAAAACACAGGAGAATGAATCATGCTGAAGGTGGGATTAAGTTCTTACAGCCTTTCAAGAGCAATCAACAATGGTGAAATGGACATTTTCGGAGCCATCAGATTTACTGCGGAACATGGCGGAAAACACATTGAAATCGTCCCCGGAAGTTCTTATACTGTAACGGGCAACGACCAGCTTGCGGCGGATATCGTGAAAGCGGTCAAGGAAGCCGGCATGGAAATTTCCAGCTATACGATCGGCGCGAATTTCCTGCTCCCGACCGCGGAAGAAATCCGCAAGGAGATCGACCGTGTCAAGAAGGAGGTTGAAACGGCGGCAAAACTCGGTGTCACCAGAATGCGCCATGACGCCGGCTGGAGACCCGCTCCCGAAACGACTTATGAACAGTTCGAGAAAGACCTCGTCATTGTCACCGACGCCTGCGGGGAGATCGCCGACTATGCAAAACCTTACGGGATCACGACCAGTATCGAAAATCACGGATTCCATTTTCAGGGAAGTGAACGTGTCCAGCGTCTCATTCTCGCCGTGAACCGCGACAACTTCCGCACCACGATGGACGTCGGAAACTTCCTCTGTGTCGACGAGGACCCGGAAGTCGCAACCATGAACAATATCAGATACGCATCCATGGTTCATTTCAAGGACTTCCATATCAGACGCAATCCGCCCTGCAAAGACGGTTACATCCCGACGACTCACGGGCGTTTCATCCGCGGCGCAATCACCGGAGACGGCGATGTCAATCTTGCGGGGATCGTCAAGATCATCAAGGCGGCGAACTACGACGGCTTCCTTTCGATTGAATATGAAGGCTGGGAGGAGTGCAAAAGCTCCTGCGAAAGAGCAATGAAGAACGTGCTGGCCCTCGTCGAAAACAATTGATGGTCCGTTCTTACTTTAAACTAAACGGCAGTTTCCCGAAAGCAATCCGTACATGAAATAAAATGTGCGGGAGCAAAAAAGACAATGGTCTCAAAACGGTCCGGCATGATCCGCCCGGACCGTTTTTTCCGGTATATCCTGCACGGGGACAGTGAATCCCGGTCTATTCTTTCGTCAGATCGGCAAAATCCGCCCCGATAAATTTTGCCAGAGTTTCCGGTTCAATCGCCAGATTCGTGCCGACTCTGCCGCCGCTGACGCAAATATGATCATACAGAATCGCGGTTTCATCAATAAAAGTCTTGAACGGTTTCTTCATTCCGACCGGAGAACAGCCGCCGTGAATATATCCGGTCAGCGGCAGGAGCTGTTTTGAAGGAAGCATCTCGATATTCTTCTGCCCCGAAACTTTCGCAGCCTTTTTCAAATCCAGTTCCGCATTGGCAGGCACAACAAATACAAAATGTTCACGGGACGCGGACTGCGTTACCAGAGTTTTGAACACCTGCTCCACATTTTCACCGATCTTACGGGCAATGGACACGGCGTCAATCAAGCCGTCATCCACAGAATACTCGAACATCCGATATTCAATCTGCGCATTTTCCAGCAGGCGCATTGCATTTGTCTTCTTTGTATTCATCCTGACTCCTGAACTCAATCTGCCAGAAATAATAATTCCGCTTCCGGGATATTTCAAGCAGAAGATGAAAAAAATCTGCCGGGGGGGAAACGAGGCTGGGACTCACTCCGTAAGCCTCTGCGCCACACGCGGAAAGGAGAGTTCCCTTACCCGGTAAAACAGTTTGTCCGTCCATATTGAACGGCTTGCTGCCCATTGCGGAGGATTCCCATCGGTTCAGACGCTGTCCTGTTTTTCCATCCGTGCGAGAAGCCCGTTCAATTTTTCCAGAGTGACCGGCTTCAGAAGAATACCGTCGAAAAGTTCCATATTGAAGTTCGCCTGATTATCCGTATCCGCCGTAACGGCAAAAATTTTCATTTTGGAATACGCCGGATTGGCACGGATTTCACGGGCAAGATTCTCGCCGTTCATTCCCGGCATCCAGAGATCGGTCAGCAGGATGTCCGGAATATTCGTTTTCAGGTATTCCAGCACTTCTCCGCCGGAGGAAACCGTATCCGCCTTGATATGCAGTTTCCGGAACATGGCGGAAAGCACTTTCAGGTTCAGGGCAACATCATCCGCCAGCAGAACATGCCATTGGGGGACCTCCACCGGCTGGAACCGTTCCAGTTTTCCGGAGATACCTTCCGCCGCATTTCCGATATACGGGACATGCTCCAGCTCCAGCGTAAAGACACTTCCTTTTCCAAGCTCGCTCCGCAGGAGAATTCTTCCCCCCATCCGTTCCGCCAGCCGCTGTGAGATGGCAAGCCCCAGTCCGGTTCCCTTGTAGATTCTGGAATCCCTGACAGCGTCCTGCTGAATAAACGGATTGAAAATCTCTTTCTGCGCATCGCTCAGAATCCCGATCCCCGTATCCGCCACACGGGTGCGGAGCGTTCCCTCGCAGCCGTCTTTTTTCAGGAATCCGAACGTAACCGTAATTCCGCCGTTCCGGGTGTATTTGACTGCGTTTCCAATCAGGTTCAGCAGAATCTGCCGCACCCGCAGGGAATCAATCTTCACAACAGGCAGCTCCTGCGGGCATTCGATCTTCAAAAACAGCCCCTTTTCTTCGACTTTCTGTTTGAAGATCGCCTGAAACTCACCGGCAAGCAGCCGCAGGTCGGTCGGTTCGGGAACAATCTTCATCTGCTCCGCTTCGATCTTGGAAAGATCGAGGATGTCGTTGATCAGAGTCAGCAGAGTATTTCCGGCAACGTTGATCGAATGAAGATAATCCATAAGCTCCTCGTGCGAGACTTCATTGTTCTGAAGCAGTTCGCTGAATCCGATCACCGCATTCAGCGGCGTCCGGAGCTCATGGCTCATCGTCGCAAGGAAAAGGCTCTTCGCCTTGTTTGCATTCTCCGCTTCAGTCAGCGCGCGGGCGAGCTGGCGCTGTGTTTCATTGAAATCCGTCATGTCGATCATAGTCCTGAGGATATAAGCCGGCTTCCCTTGAATCACGGCGGGGCAGGCGCTTTCGAGGTAATCACGCCCATTGAGTTTTAACTGGCGCTGATGCGCCTTCAGATCCGATGCCGCCAGTTTTACCGGGCAGTTTTCCGGATATCCGCCGGCGCCGCAGAAATCAATATGGCATTCATGCCCGTAAATCTCAGATTCACGGTGCGCAGCCAGTTTCAAAGCCGCGGAGTTGGCGCGCACCAGCTTCAAGTCCGGCGAAAACAGCGTGATGGGAATATGAACCGTATCCATGATGATACGTTTTTCAAATTCGCTTCGCTCCAGTTCGGTGCGGGTGTCGCGGCAGGCGAGAATAATCTCGATCACATGCGTCGTCACCTGAATCAGACGCTGTTCCATCAGATCGAAATGATGATTGGCGCGATCATAGGAAACTCCGAAATGCCCCCAGAGCCGGTTCTGCTTCCAGATGCCCGCCACACAGATGGATTTCAGCCCGCCGTCGTGCAGTTCCTTCCGCCAGTTGCCCGCTACAATCTCCATATCGGGGTCGGAAAGATCATCCACGGCGATCAGGCATCCGGATTTGAGGCGGCGGAACCAGATCGCGTCCGGATCAATCTTCAACGGCGGCAGATGCGAAATGTCATGCGCCCTGTCCGAATTCCACAATCCGCCCAGAATGCCGAGATTCCGCTCATAATCATAAGAATACACATAACAGAGTTCAGCATTCAATTTCTGACCGAGCGTCTGCAACACGGTCCGGATCGCCTTGTCCTCATCTTTCGCCAGGCTCACGGACTCCAGAATGGAACTGAAAAGACGCTCCTGCTGTGTATGCATCTGCAAATCATCCTGAAGTCTTTTGCGCTCGGCGGCAAGACGTTTCTCCTCGGAAACATCAATACCGAGAATCAGCAGGAGACGGCTGTCATCATCGCCGATACCCGTCACCAGTGTATCAATATCATGCCGGATGCCATTCAGCGCAGTGATCACGCTGTTCCGTTTCAGAGTCTTGCCATTCAGAATTTCAGGCGCCTCCTCTTCTCGTATTTCCGCCTCTCCGCGGAAAAAATTCAGCTCGGCATCCGTTTTCCCTATGATATCCCCGGCGGGAATCCCCGTTATCTTTTCCGCCATGCGGTTCCAGATCAGATAGCGGAATTCATCGGAGGCGTCTTTGACCGCCACAATCGCAGGCAGGTTGTCCATGATATTGTTCAGGAGAAAATTTTCAGCAAGGCGCATTTTTCCATGCAGTCTGCATCGCCTGCCGAAACGGGTCAGGCGCCGGAAACGGATCCCCCCGTAAACCACAGTGCCCGACAGAAAAATTAGGCAGCCGGCAATGACAATCAGCCCCCATCCGGGGACAACAAACTCGCCGCTCAGGAACGACGTATCTTCTGAATTGCCTGTTTCAGCGGAAAAAGCCGGAGCGGGGCAGTTTAGCAAAATCAGAGCAGTAAAAAAGGCTGTGATTCGCTGTAAAATTTTCATCGTCATTCAATGATCAATTCTATACAATTTTTTATTGTAAAATACCTCATTCCCGGCAACGGCTCACAAAGACAGAATTTCAGTGATTGGTACTTAACATAACTACTTGATGCTGTAATGCAAATGAAAAACAGGAATATTTACGGAGAAAATATTTTTTTATTTTTTATATTGGTTTTCAGGAGGCTTCACGTTTGACTTTACTGTAAAAGACGGCTAGATTCCATGCCCCGTTTTCATCGTTCTCAAACAACGGCCCGGTAAAACCTTTACATTCGCCGATATCAGCCCGATGCAGGCTGTTTCAATCATGAACGCCCCCGATGCAAAGCATACGGGGGATCAGGAGATTTCGCCTGCGACAATCAACTTGCGCAGTTGGACCGTGGCAGAACTGAAAGTCCTGCACGATTATCTTTTTTGGATGAAAAGGGACTGCTTATGCAGGTGCATATCCCCAATCGCAGACTTTCATCAATTCGCCGTCGCGCTTCGCGGAAGCGGTCGCTGCAACCCCCATCGCCATGTAATGGGCCGCTTCCCACGGATTCACGAGACTCTGCCGTTTTTCATGGACGCATGACACAAACTCATGCACCAGATACGGGTGGGATCCGCCATGTCCGCTGGGCACGAAATCACGGTTCTGCGCATCGGGCTGTCCCGCAAATACGCAACTCAGGAAACCGGATTTCACCTCCGGCGGAAGCGGATCGAAAAGTTCTTCCGGTGTGTAATGCTCCACTTTAAGCGGATTCAATGCGTCGCCGGCGCGGGTCCGTCCGTTGTAATACCAGATATTTTCCGAAAAGGTTCCGCGGGTTCCAACAATACGGAAGATTTCCGATTCCAGCGGACTGAGCCGTCCTGCAAGCTCACGCATCTCCGCGACACGCATCGAAGCGCCGTTCGCAAGCTGAAAAAGCGCCGCGACATTGCTGAAGCCGTAATGCCCGAAAAACGGATCGGAGTTGCGGTTCCGGTATCCGTATGCCGAAACTTTCAGGGCACGCGTCCTCATAGAAAAAACCGGGCCGCTGACGGAATGCGTCGGGTAGTCCATCGGAGATGCGAGTTTCCCGCGTCGCGTGTATTCCTTCTCACGCGCCGGCCACTCGGAACCGACCCGGCCGGCAGTGCGGTTCTCATGAACCTTGCGGAGACTGCATCCGCTGTCAACGTCGTGGCAGTATTCCCCCTCCGCATAGACAAAATCGCCGAACTCGCCCGCCAGCGCCTTTTTCCGGCAGAACATCGCCTGCGGACGGAAGCAGGTGGTTTCGCCAAGCATATAATGCTTTCCGGTCTTCAGGGACGCCCGGATGATTTTATCACACCATTCCAGCGTCTCCTCCCCGTCCGGCAGACAGATCAGGGGAACCGCGCTGTAAACATCCTTTCCCGACTCCATCACCTGAATGCACTGCGGAGCATGAAGCCATGGCTGCGTGATAATGACGATCGCGTCAAGATCGCTTCGGCAGATCTCATCCAGCGAGGAATACACATCCTTCGGGTTGAATTTGTCCGCAAAGAACGGATCGTCCGCAAATTTCCTGATCCGCTCCGGTTCGCAGTCGCAGAACGCGATACGGTCCACGAGAGGATGCGCCTTGAACAGTCCGGCAAATGCTCCGCCGAATGCTCCGAGTCCCACCATTCCGATACTGATACCCATACTTTTTCTCCTCCTGTTTGTTGATATTTATCATCAGCCTGTTCCGTTTTCATGCCGATGTCATTATTTCCATCCCCAAGCAATACAGGGAATATGCAGAGTTTCTTCCACTTTTTTCCAACGCCCCGGCATACTCTGGTCAATCATAAGGGGACGCCATCCGCTTTGCAGATAAATACGCAGAGCGGCAAGCCGGCAGTCATCCGTAAGCAAATAGACATGTGTATATTTCAGCTCCCGGTAATGGTTCAGGACAGCCCGGCATACCAGTTTGCCCAGCCCGTGTCCTCTGTATAATTGATTCACCGCCACCCAACCGAGTTCACCGCCGTCCCCAAACCGGGCGGGAGCCCGGCGGTTTGCCATCGCAGTGGCTGCAAATGCACCAGTCTTTTTATCTGTTATGAAAAAGATTCCTTCCGGCAATGCGGATTCCAGCACGGCTTTTACATTGTCCCCTGTCCACTCGAATCCAGCATTCCGCATTATCTCCAGATAACGATCTTCATCTCCTGGCTGAAACGTACGCAGTTCAAAACATTCTGGGATATTTGGTTTATTCTGTTCTTTCAAAGACTCCGGCGGAAAGATCATTGTCAATTGCGCCATGATATCTGCTCCTTCTGGAAAATAGTTCTGTCAGACACTAACTCTTTCTTAATGAGAGTGTTTGAGATTGTTTTGTCGTTATCCGGGCGGGAATTGACCGCGCCGAATCGTTTTTTCTCCTGCTTGCCCAACGGGTTACGCCTGCACTGCGGCTCCCCCCGTATTCGGATAAATACGCAGGTAAATAACCATTTCCGCTTATTCTTCATTTGAATCTGCCTCCGTTATACCACCATCATATCGAATCTGACACGACCTTTTTCATCTGCTATAATGCAAGGCAGGCCATGCCCGCAATGCAAAGGGCAAGCCCTGCCCAGCCGCCTGCGGAAAGACGCTCTTTCCTGAAAATCATGCAGTAAATGAAAAACAGCATGATACACGTTCCACATGCCGCCGGATAAGCCGTGCCGGAACTGTTCGCTTCATAAAGACTGTCAATAGCACAATAAATGCAAATTTGTCCGAGGCAGACAAATCCCCCGTAGACCAGCGCCGGTTTCCATACCGGACGCATTGGCGGACATCCTTTCGCGAACAGAAAAAACAGCCATATTACGCCGGTCAGGGAATACAGAGGAACACGCCATGTCAGCGCCGCGCCGGATAAGCCGGACATTTTCGACGGAAACATGGACAGAGTCTGCTGGATTCCGACAAGAACAAATGCAAGCGATATCCAGCGGATGAATTTTCCCATGCCGCCGCCCGCCGCATCTTCTCTCTGCCGCGCGGCGCCGAGCAGGATCAGGCTTGCGGTGAGCAGAACCATGCCGCCGGTCCGCCACAGGGTAACACGGTCTCCGAACCACAGCATCCCCGCAAGAAACGGGCAGAGCATCGCGGACTGCACAATGCACCAGCCGATCCCGTGGTATCCGTATTCCATCGCTTTTTTCATGGAGAGAAATCCGAACAGCCCCGCAAAACCGGAAGGCAGCATCACTCCCGCCACCGCAAGAATCTCATTCCGCGGAGCCGCCTCCGGCGGTGCACTGATCCAGACAAAACCGGCGACAGCCAGACTGCTCAGAAACATGAACGGATAAAAAGACTCCCCTTTCTCCGTTCCTTTGCTGTAACAGATGCCGACCGCCCCCCAGCATATCCCCGCCAGCAGAGTGAAAAACAATCCCCGGTAAAGAAAATCCTGCACTTGCACGCTCCTGTAAAAATTATATTGCCTGATTTTACTATACGGGGAAGTTATAAATTTGCAATTTCATCTTCAAACAGTATTTTATAGATAAAACTAAAAAATTATAAAAAAGCATTCTCATGAATCTTTCCATGCTCCATATCGGACTCTATCAGCGCCCGGAGACCAATCTCCAGACGACGCACTCCGTTTTCCTGGGACTTTATCTCTCCGGTTTGAACTATGAGAGATTCCGCGGCACTTCCGGCGGTCAACTGATTTCAGAAGTGGAGGATGTCAAGGTCCCGGCGCTCACATTGATTCCCCCGAATGTCAGAATTGAGTTTCAATGCGGGCAGAAACGGGAAAACTGGGTCATCCAATGTTCCCTGCCGGAGCTCCATTACGAGGCGGGAAATTCCTTCACGGTGCTTCATGACCACGGACACTCGTTCCGGCTCCCGTTCCGGACGCCGCTCACAGTGGAAAAGGCGCACAGACTGCGGGAAAAATTCAAGATGATTCAGGAGAACTACCAGACGGGGCTGCCGGAAAACATCTTCTGCGCGGAAACCGTCGCCTCCACCCTGTTAGCCGACATCATACTGGCACAGGAAAAGGAAAAAATCGTGACGGCTGCGGAAAAATTTAAAAATATGATTGACCGGGACTCCTGTTTCAGAAAAACACTTGCGGAGCTAAGCCGTGAAGCGCAATGCAGCGCCGGACACATTCGCAAACTGTTTGTAAAACAATACCTGATCGAACCGGGAGAATACCGCGCGCGCCTGCGTCTGCGCAGGATCATGCACTATATCGAACAGACCGACCTGAGCCTCAAGGAAATCGCGGATCAGGTCGGCATGAAACATGTGACGCATCTGCACCTGTTCCTCAGGGAACGCTGCGGCACGACTCCGCGAATGCTGTTGAAACAGTATCGCGGAGAATAAATCCGCTTACGAATCGAATTCATTCAGGACATCGGCATAAATCCGCAGTTCCTCGTCGCCGCAGCTCCGGAAATATTCGCCGTCCATATAAACGGCAAAGGTTGTGAACCGGCTGATACCGAGGCTCATATATGCTTCGATATCGCGTCTCAGGACATCGCGGAACAGTACCGGCTTTACTGCCGGTTTTTTATAATGACTGTAAAAAGAAACATCCAGCCAGTATTCCAGAATATGAGTTTTTTCCGGTGCAAACAGATTCAGATGACGTTTGAGCGAATTCCAGTAAACGCGGTTGACGGCACAGTCCGGGTCATTGATCGCGTGGCGGGGACAGCGGGTTATCGGAGCGAATTCCAGAAACACCCCCTCCGCCGGCTCGACTTTCTCCGGCATTTCATAGTGGTTCAGATAAGCGAGATACGCCAGTTCCGCCTGCGGGTCCGCCTCGCGGAGAGCCTTCGTCATCGCATTCACGGAAGCCAGATTCTGATCCGATACGGTCATGCCGGAACATGCGGGGCAATGACACCAGCCGCCAGGAAAATCACAGCTCCAGAAATAATGCCGGTGTGTGGACGGCACCAGCTTTTCCGCCAGATTCACCGCGTTCGAGGCAAGCAGTTCCGCGACATCGGGATTGGAAATGCACCAGTTCCCTTTCTCACGGCGCTCGCCTGAAATACAGTGCATCGGGAAATATTCCGGATGCGTTTTGAAAAGGGAACGGTCCAGCAGTGAATCCGCGGCATGGTCTTCATATTCCAGGTCGAGCCCGGCATCAGCCACCCGTTTCCGGAACTCCTCCTTTGCATAGTCGCCAAGCACCGCCGTCACGTCATGGCTCGCACCGCCGCCGGAATGAAGTCCGAGCGTATTCAGACCGAGTTCTTTCATTTTTGCGATCCAGTCAACTCCGTTGAAGTCTTCCGGTGTAATCACAAGACCTTTTTTCATCGTTGTTTTCTCCTTTCAGCGTTTGAAATTCCACACCGGACATTATACAATAAAAAAGAGGTTCCGGAAATAGGGAAAATATAAAAAAGATGAGTATTATACGCAAATTCGATCAATTTAATGAAGAATGTGTCGTGGCATTCTCCTCCGAAGGGGATGAACGGCTCCATATGCCGTTGTGCGGAATCACGCGCTGCCTTCCGGGATACCGGATCCGCAGAAACATTTCACGGGAGTATGTCTTCGAGTATATCATCCGCGGGAAAGGAGTCTACCGGACGGGAGAACAGGTGTTTTATCCGGAGGCGGACGACATTTATATCGCTCATGCCGGAAGCACGCATGAATACCATACGGACAATTCGGACTGCTGGGAGAAAATATGGTTCAATGTGCAGGGTTCCCTCGCTGCGGAACTGATGCATTCCTATCGTCTTGACGATGTGTATTATCTGCATGAAAGCGGGCTGCATGATCTTTTTGCGGAAAGCCTTGCCTGCATGCGGAAAAATCTGGAAAACGCACACGAAGCGGCAACCATGACGGTGCACCGGCTGATTTACCACATCAGCCGTCAGTATCACGGCGCCGGAACGGGAAAGAATCCTCTGGCTTTGGAAATGAAACGGTGGATGGACCAGAAAATCTGCGCTCCGGTCAGCCTCGAAGAAATGAGCCGGCGCTTCGGGTTCTCCGTCTCGCAGACGATCCGTATCTTTCAGCAGGAGTATGATGAAACACCCTACCGTTATTTTCTGAAAAAGAAACTGGAACTCGCCATGCTGATGCTTCGCAATACACGGAAGACAATCAAGGAAATCGCTTTCGAGCTGAACTTCTCCGATCCCTACTACTTTTCCAATCTTTTCAAGCGCAAATACGGCATTTCCCCGCGCAAAGCAAGGGAAGACAGTCCTTGACCGCCGCAAAAGGGCGCAGAGGCAAGAATCATCACTTTTGTTAAAGAAAAGGTTCTTTCTGTTGTTTTTTAATCTATAATTCCGCATATAATAACAGGAGGTCGGAACGATAAACTTTCCGCATAAACGCAGGAGACGAAAAATGAAACTGAAAGAATGTTTCTGGCTCTGGGGCCAGGACACCATGTCGCATCAGAGGGCACTGGGAAATGCAAAATGGAAACTGCCGGACGGCAATCAGCTTGATCCGGCGGCAGGAGCGGAATATCTCGGAATCCCGAATGTCTGCCGGGTCGTGATGTGCGGCAGTCCGCAGCCGCCGTTCGATGACGAAAGCAGAAAGCTCGCCGCCATGCACAAGGTGGTCTGGTCGGCAATCGGAGACTCCGGCTCCACCAGAAACGACAAGGAAACCGATCTGGAGGAAGTTCTCCGCCAGGCAAAACTCTTTCCGAATGTGAAAGGCGCGGTCTTCGATGATTTCTTCGGGCACTTTCTCCAGCCGGAGGAACACTGGGCACGTTATTCCGTCGGGGACGTTCTCAAAATCAGAGAGAAACTTCACAATGCGCAGAACGGTCCGCTGGATCTGTGGGTCGTCTGGTATAAACGGGGGCTGGAATATCCGATCGACGATTATCTGAAAGCATTCGACGTCATCACCTACTGGAACATGGAGACGCCCGCGGAGCACGCGGAACTTCAGGATGATCTGGCAAGAATGGTCGAGCGCACTCCGGGCAAACGCCGCCTGACCGGCTGTTATATCTGGAACTATGGGGCGGGCAGGCCGCTTACCGTTCCGGAAATCCGGTTTGAATGCGAATCTTTCCATGACATGATCAAAAAGGGAAAGTCGGAAGGAATCATCTTCTGTTCCAACTGCTGCGCCGACATCGGCGGCCCCGCGGTGGAATGGCTGCGAGGCTGGATCAGGGAAGCCGGAGAAGAGGAAATCTGAACACCGCAACCGGGTTCAAAACGTTTTTTCCAAGCGACTGCCGTTACGTCCACCCTGAATTTCTGTCTGATGCAGCATCATAAAAAACGGCGCATCCGGAAGTGTGGAGGTTCTTCCGGATACGCCGCACGGGGTAGCAAGTATTTTAACGGTCTTCCGCTCTCCTCCGGTATTTGCCGATCAGAAAGGCAGCCGTCACCAGAACGACCAGCGAAATCAGCAGAATCACTGCATTGCGCCTGCTGAGCTTCGACTCCGTCTTTTCCTGCTGAATGACCTGCTCCTTGAGCTTCATTCCCTCCACCTGCTCACTCTTTTTGTCCTGAGCGGAGGCAGGCGCGGCGGACGGAGTCCTCACTTTTCTGATTTCATCATTGTAAGACTGTTTCGCCCGGGCATCGGAAAGCTTTGCGTCGATGAACTCCTTGAGTTTGGCATTGTTACAGACAAATCCGCTGCATGCCGCGCCGTGGTTCTTCACAAGCTCGGCGTGAAGTTCCGCAAGCTGCCTGAGCGTCGCCGCATCCGTCTTCCAGAGCCCTTTGCGCGCAGTTTCCATCATTACGGCGGTGATCTCCTGAAGCGCGTACGGATTCTTGGATTCGAAATATTTCTTCATGTCCAGATTGTATTTGTCATCCACGAAAACGGCTTTGTATTCATCGAAAAGATGATCCTTGAGCATATCCGGCTTCATCACTTTCCAGCCGTAACTGTTGCGCAGGACTTCCGCAAAAGTCCCGGCTCCTCCGGGACCTTCCTTCATCATCTCTTTGAGGTATTTCGGATTCAGCACCGTGCTTCTCGCCTCGACCATCGCCGCTTCGCCCGCCTCCTGAATCCTGGCGCGCCCGGGCGTGCGCAGATCATTGAAATAAGTATCCGGTTCCTTTCCGGTCACATTTTTTACCGCCAGATTCATGCCGCCCATGAATTCATAGACATGGTCAAGAGAAAGCGGTCCCCACGAATTCGAGGAACGCGGCTGAACCACGGTATCCGTGTTCTGCATCGCCGCCTTGAACACGCCGGGAATGGATTCTCCCCAGTGATCCTCGGTGTAAAGCGCTCCCATATTGTTCAGATACAGGTCAGCAATCACTTTGGAATCCTCCCATTTGTCGCCGGACTGCACCATACCGGTCACGCCGGTTCCGAAATTGCCGTTGACTCCGCCGAAAATACGGGCGTCGGCAAGGCTTTTCGCCTGTTCGGGGGACATGCCTCCTGCAATCAGCTCGCGTATGACGGTCTCGGAACCTTTCCGCACAAAGTTGTCATACTGCCCTTTCGGCGCCGTGCCCGCCAGCTTGACCGCTTTGTCGATCAGACGCATCCGGCTGGTGGCGGCGCCGCGGAACTGTCCCGACGTCTGCACAAGCACGTCAATGCGCGGACGCCTGAGCACCTCATCGGGAATCAGTCTGACATCCTGCACCCTGCCTCTGGAATCCCAGACCGGTTCCACTCCGAGCAGGAAGAAAATCTCTCCGATATTCGTTCCCTTGCTCCGGATGAACTCACCGCCCCAGAGCGTGAACGCGACCTTTTCCGGATATTTGCCGGTACTCTTGAGCTTCGCCGCAATCAATGCCTCACCCAGTTTCTTTCCGACGGCATAACTCTCTTTCGTCGGCGTCCGCTCAGGATCTATGCCGTAAAGATTGCGTCCCGTCGGAACCGTATCCGGATTGCCGACCGGATCGCCGCCGGGGGACGGGGCAAGATATCCGCCGGAAAAAGCATTCACAATCGAATCCAGCTCATACTGTGTCGAAGCGATCAGCTCCCTGCGCACGCGCAGCGCGGACTGTATGGGATCGAACTTCGGTTTTTCCGGCATTCTTCCCATTCTCATCCCGCGGGAACGGCCGCCGCGCCCCATTCCCGCAGGGCGCATCCCGGAAGCGAACATCTTCATTGCGGCGCTCCGTTCCTCAGGCGTCATCTGTTCAAATGCGGCTCTCATCGCAGGCGGCATGCTTTCCAGCGCCTTTTTCATCGCTTCCGGCGACATCGGGGCGCCGAATGCCGTTTTCTTCCCCGGAACTTCAGGCTTCTTCGCCGTTTCCTTCGGAGGATTTCTGAAAGCCTCCTCAATCATCTTCCGTGCGGGCCTGATATAGTTGGCATCATAGAAAAGCGGCTTGTCACGCTGTTCTTCCTTCACCCTGCCCCGTTTCACATCCTCTTTGAAAAGCTGGTCCGCGACATGGTCGACGGACATCAGAAGAGCGGTTTCATCCGCCTGTTCCTTCGAGTAGGGACGACCGATCACGTAAAGTCCGCGGTTGACTTTCGCGCCGCCGATTTCATGCAGATGCTCATGCAGCCGTTCCAGATCCCCGTCCGTCAGTTTTCCTTTCGCGAACTCCGGGCTGAATTTGATGTCCTGATCAATCTTCTCCTTTTTCACCGAAGCGATAATCGACTTGCGGTATTCCTCCCTGAGCATCTCCGACTCAGCAGTTTCATACTCATCGATTTTCTTTTCCAGCTCGGCAAGCGGACCGTAGGAACCGGAATTCATGAAAGGCGCGGTCAAATGGCTCACCATCGTGGCATAACTGCGACGCTTGGCGATCAGAGCCTCGCCGGGATTGTTGATGACATACAAGTAATAATGCGGCATTTCACCAATCAGCACGTCGGGCCAGTCGTAACTGGACAGCGCAACCTGTTTCCACGGAGTGAATTCCAGACTGCCGTGCGTGCCGAAGTGCATCAGGGCGTCCGCATTGAACTTATGCCGCAGCCAGAGATAAGTCGCCAGATAACTCAGCGGCGGAGCCTGCTTCACGCCGTGAATCAGCTTATTGGTGTCCTCGCCGTAGGCAGGCAGTCCCTGCGGCATCAGCACGATGTTGCCGAACTGAAGTTTGCCGAGCACGAGATACGGCTTTCCGTCACGCTCGACACTCAGATATTTTCCCGGAAACTTGCCATACTGTTTCTCGACGCTTTCGAACAAATCAGCCGGAAGGCTTTTCCTGACCCAGGAAAGGTATTCCTCCTCTGAAATGAGTTCCGGATTGCCCTTTTTGATGAATTCCGACACCGCGCCTTCGGCATAAGTCCCGAAGACCGCCGCCTGTTCCTGCACCATACGGTTGAGTTCCGCGGGAGTCTCCGGCAGCGCTCCTGTCGTGAAACCGGCTTTCTGCAGATGCTTCAGGGTATTCAGCAGGGAATCCCCGACCTCGATTCCGCCGGCATTCATTGCATTTTTGCCGGGTCCCTTGTAATAGATGATGACGATCTTCTTTTCGGAATTCGGTTTCCGTTTCAGATCCAGCGTCTTGCGCACCATCGTGCAGAAACGCTCCAGACGGTCCGGAATGATCCGGAACTCCTGAAGCCCGCGCGCATTCGGATAAAGCGCCGAAAGCACAAACGGCACCGCGCCGCCGTCCAGCTCAGGCATCGTCACGCTCTGACTCAACATGCCTCCGGTCATCCCCCGCTGGTCTTTCAGATACTCATGATACGGCTGGCTGACCTTGATCGGGCAGAACAGCGGAATATTATATTTTTTCAGAGCCGCGACCGCCGCGTCGGGATCGTTCATCGAGAGCCTTCCGTGAGGCTGGTAAATAATCAAATCCGGCTTGATCTCCTCCAGCATGGAAAGGCGGCGCATCATGCCGGAAACGCCGACCACGTTGATATTGCGCTTTTCCAAAGCCGCAACCAGTGCCTTGAGATCTCCTCCGCCGTTGCCGGAGAGAATGCAGACCGTCGGGTTTTCCCCGTTATATCTGCCGGATTCCTTATAGAATTTCAGGTATTCGGCATAGGTCGTGAAGACCGCATTCTCATCGGTATGGAAAAATGCGGAGGACGGAATATGTTTCGGCGGAAGCGGTTTTTCCGCGAACAGACGCCTGCCGTGAATCGCATAGCGCGTATAATTCATCAACTGCCGGAAATTCTCCTTGCCGCCGTTCCCCATATAGGCGGCTACATTCTTCGTCTGCGCCTCCGTCAGAGTATTGAGACGCGTCTCGGCACGCGTTGACGCCGTCACATAAACAGGCACGCCCCGCTTGATGAGTGCGTCAAGCTGTTCCTGCTGCTTCCCGGAAAACTGAAGCCCCATGCCGAAGAAATAGAGCACGTCATATTTGCGCAGCTCGTCGGGACTCGTCTTATCGCTCCACTTGACCGGAGTGATACGCACCATCGGATTGATTTTCTGGTCCATGTTTTCCGCGAGCATGTATTCCGGGTAATTGATCATGCCCACATGCGTCGGGGAACCGAAACGGTAAAGACCGAATGCAGCCGCCGCAGCCGCGATCACAAGAACGGCATAAAATACAATTTTTTTCCTTTTGTCGCTGAAACTCATTTTTCATTTCCTTCCGGGACATAGATCACTTCCCCGCTTTCCAGGCGATATGCGATACCGACCCTCTGTCCCTTGCCCGAACCGGTCGTCTTTTCCGACTTGAAACGGGAAATCTTATTATCCTTTTTAACGATGATCTCCATATCCGGCTTACCGGCATTTTTGACATAAGTCACATCCTGCGAGGTAAGAAACTCTGTCATGCGGCTCTGAATCACGAATGCCACCATCAGAGCGACCGCAAATACCATGGCGGCGTCGAAAAGATTGATGAGCCCGGTCAACGGATCACAGTCTTCATCGTTGTCGAATGCTTTATAACGCGGCGCTCTTGCCATGCTCCGGCTCCTTTCTCAAATGAATGTCCAGCGCATAACGCAGACTTGCGATCTCGTCCGCAAACCAGTGTTTCTTCACGGAGTAAAGAAGCAGCCCGACGCCCGCGACGAAGATGCCGACGACCGTCGTCCCGAACGCGATCTGCATATTGTAAGCCATGGAGGCGACATCTCCCGAGGCAAGTCCGGCGAGCGCGGGTCCCATCGGGATCAGCGTCCCCATCAGTCCGAGCATCGGCCCGATCTTCATCATGAACTTGGCACGTTCGAGTTCATGCTCATAGTTCTGCGAAAAGTCGAAAATCAGCTTCTCGCAATGGATTTCGTCCCAATTCATCGCGGCGAGCTCCTGCAGATGGCGTGCAAACACCCCCTGTCCCAGCATACCAGGTTCGATTCGCTGGTCCCTGCGCAGAAGTTCCATGATCGCCTCACGCTTTCTCCTGTGCCGGAGCAGTGTCAGCCATGTGGAGCAGAACCCGCCCAGTTCAATCAGTGCGAAGACCATTGCCGCAAGCAGCAGTACAATATCGGGAAGCATGAAACTGCCCGACACCCAGTTCAGAATTTCCGTCACATAACGCATTTTTTCTTTCTATCCTTTTTTTCTTTCAGTTTTCTGTAACAATGAATCACGCACCCCGCGACAGCCACACATGCGGCAAGCACCCCAAGGATGCAGAAATCCCTGATCGGATCCCACTGCGCTCCGTGCTCCGCCTGTGCGGAAAATTGTCCGTCCGCGGCAGCCGGCAGAAATACCGCCAGCAGGACAAGGATCCAGGTGGCATTCAGCGCCGAGGAGATTTTTTCCATGAGTCCCCTGCCGGTAATGAGCGGAAGAAGCTCACAGAAAAGCGCACTTACGCAAACCAGTCCCAGCGCCGTCACCCACATGATCGTGTTGAAATCATAACGGATCAGGGTATTGAATGCAACCGCCTCCACATACATCGCCCCGGCGGGAAGCAGAAGCGACGGCAGAAGAGCGGCATATTTCCAGAATTTGTTCCGCCGCCCCAGTTCACGGTTCTTCAACAGGGAAAAACCGAGAAGCAGCGCAAGAAGCTCCTGGATTACAATCAGGGCACAGAAATCCTTCAAGTTCGTGCTGTCGGTAAGAAAAGCGCCGAGCGACTGGAAACTGCACGCAGCCAGCCGGTCTTTGAAGAAAAAAACCGGAAGAACCGCCAGAATCAGGATGCCCCACCGGAACAGACGCGGCACCAAAGTCAGCTTCAACATGCTCTGAAGCCACGCCGCAAATAAAATCATCAGGATAAATAGATCCAATTTCGTCTCCCTGTCACCTTAAAACAAACGCCAATTCAATTAGACATAGCTAACTCAAAAATCAATGATCAACGATATCGCTTCATCTTTTGAAAACTCCTTCCGGGCAGTTCCCGCTGAATGCGGAAACAGAATTAATTTTGCATTGTCCGAATAAATTTGCAGAAAATATACTTTCATCCATTTAAAAATCAAGCAATAAAATTAGAAAAGGCTAATATTTTCTTTCCTTGTACAATATACAATCGCATCAGTCTCTCCACAGACATCCGGAACAAGACAGACAGCATCCGACAGGAAAGCGCAGGATGAATGAAACAGACTCTTTCTCTTTCCTGTTTCGATTCCGATTCCGGATTTCCGGCAGTATCGCCCAAACATGCGAATTCCCTTTGCAATACAAGCCGGAAGTCCTTTTATTTGCAGGAATCCGTTTGACTTTTCAAAAAGCAGTATTATCTTAACTGGTAATGACAACATAACCACTGAAAAGAATATCACAATATGCCTTTGAACAGAGAAACACCGGTACCGCTTTACTTTCAACTGATCGGGGAACTGCGCGAAAAGCTCCTGAAAAAGCTCGATCCGGGCGCAATGATCCCGTCGGAACGGGAGCTCTGCGAACGGTTCCGGGTCAGCCGGATTACAGTCAGGAAAGCAATTGAGGAACTGACCGTCAACGGAGAACTCTACAAACTTCACGGCAAAGGCACGTTCAAGACAAGGAACACGGCAAGTTCAATCCGCGAACTGACCTACGTCATTTATGATATCGGCATGGCGGCTTATCCGGGACGGGAACGCTCCATTCAGGCGATGGCGGAAGTCGCGGAAAAACGAGGCTATCATTTCGTGATCCGCGGCTTCAACACCTCCGCAGGAAAGACAGGATTCCGCGATTTCGCATTCAGGGACGTCAGCGGCGGTTATATCATCAGTGTTCAGGAACTGACGCCGGAAGACATTGCGGAAATCAGGCGGAAACGCATTCCGTGCGTCTTCATGAACCAGTCGGAAGGGTACTCCGTCCGCGCCTCGCTTGCCGATGCGGGAGTTCTTGCGGCAAAATGGGTCAACAGGCAGAAAATCCGGCGGATCGCCCTGCTGGTTCCTCCGCTCGCCCTGCCCGACAACCGGGATTTTCTCGACGGATTTCAAAAGACACTTGCCGGAAGACATCAGACAGAAATCCGCGAAGTTCCCTATGACCGGCGGAAATCATCCGCCGCCCTGCAACAACTGCTGAATGACGGTTTCATACCGGAAGCGGTGGTCTGCGCGGACGATCTGATTGCGGCTGGCGCGGCAGATGTTCTTGACCGGAAAAAACTGCGGGGAAAAGTGTCTCTGTGCGGACTCAACAATACGTATCTGGCGGCGGAACTCAACTTTTCCAGCGTCGATCTGCATACGGATCAACGTTCCCGCACCGCTGCGGAACTTCTCGCCGACATTCTGGAGGGCAAAGCGCCCCCGCCTCCGTATTCGATCTTCATCAAACCTGAATTCATAGAAAGGAAACAGAAATGAAAGTCGGTCTCTTTTATCAGTCGGAGCAGTATGATTCGCTGGAACACAGCGGAAATTACGGCAAACTCGCGGTCAAAGTCCCCGGTCACAGCGGCATCATGCAGATGCGCTTTTCCGTGCCGATCCTCGACATGCACGGATACTGGGTGCCGGAAAGCCGCACGCCGTCCACAAAAATCGTATGGGTGATCGAAAGCAAAAGCGCCGGGCAGCGTGCCTTCCCGTTCATCGCGTTCTTCAATTCCAGACAGATCAACCGTCTCTCCGCCGGTCTGACGAATCTCACGGACGATGCAAGGATTCTTGCAAAGATGAATCAGGAAAAATGCACCTACGACATCACGATTGAAGTGGCGCTTGGCAAAGACTCGCAGGATTTCGAGCTCGTCATCGACCAGCGCCCGCAGGTCTGGACCGACTCTCTGGCGGACTGGCGCAAAGCTCTTGCCCTGCCTCTGCCGGAATTTCCGGAGGGCGCGTGGGAACCGGTTTTCTGCACATGGTATGCGGTTCATGCGGCAGTCACACAGGAGTGGGTGGAGAAAAATGCGGAAGTCGCTTCCAGGCTCGGCTTCCGCACGCTGATCATCGACGACGGCTGGTGTTTCGACGTCATGAAACGCGTCTCGCCGGAGACGATCTCCACATGGTATGAGATGATCGGCGACTGGTTCCTTTCGGAAAAGAAATTCCCCGATTTCGAAAACCACAGAAAACGCGTTCAGGCGATGGGCATGAAATACCTGCTCTGGGTGGCGCCGTTCCTCATCGGGGCGAAAAGCGAACTTTACAAACAGCTTGCCGACATTGTCAAGCCGGAATATCATGAGGGTTGCTACACGTTCGACAGCAGCCGCAAAGAGGCGGCGAAGCTCCTGCTCGGCAAAATGAAACATGTCATTCAGGATTATGGGCTGGACGGCCTGAAGGTCGATTTCCTCGATTATATTTTCCCGAACATGGAAGAGCCGCGCGGCGAAGACACCACGCACTTCATTCAGGAGCTCGCCAGAACCATCCGCGAAGTGAAGAAGGACGCCCTGATCGAGTTCCGCCAGGCATATGCAACCCCCGGAATGCTCGCTTACGGAACCCAGTTCCGCGCCGGAGACGTTCCGTTCGATTTCATCGACAACTTCCATCGTCTCGCACAGATCCGCATCAGCGTCGGAGACGGCGTTCCGGTGCATGCGGACCCCGCCTACTGGCATCCGCAGGAATCGCCGGAAAACATCTCGCGCCACATGATCGCCTCCCTTGCAGGCGTCCCGATGCTCTCAATGGACCTGCTTGCAATCTCCGAAACAGAACAGAAGATCATCCGTCACTGGCTCGGTTTTTATCAGGCGCACCGCGAAACTTTCAATTACGGGAAATGGGATGTCACCTATCATCAGAGCGGCACAGCTTATGCAATGGTCTCGAATGAAAGGGAGAGCATCATCATTCTCCATGACAGCGCACGAATCGGGGAAGCGCTCGCGAAAGCTGCGAAACATGTCTTCGTCCTGAATCTTTCTCCCGACGAGCTTCCGCTTGCAGGGGCAAAAACTGCGGATTATGAGGGTAAAGCATCCGCTGACGGCATCATTCCTCTCGGCGGACTCGGTGAAAAAGAATAAACTCTCCCGATGCGGAAACGCCGGAAAGCCGGGTTTCCGTGCAATGCACAACCAGCATACCGGACTGCGACAAGGGCAAATCCCCAAATCGCATGGTGCAGCCGAATCCAGCTGCATAAGTGAGGCGCCACAGGCAAAATCCTCATTCCGGTGATTCCACCCGCTCAAGACAGGAAGCGAAGCTTCGAGAGCCTCCGGCAACGCTTGACATCAGGGAAGCGCCCGGAACTCTCGCGCTTCGCACAACCTGCGGTTCGCCGCCGGATCGCGACAAGGGCAGAAACCTTGGCTCAAAAGGAATGCTCGCGCATTCTTCCGTTTCAAAGCCGGTCAAAAAGTCGGAGGATAAAACACAACGGAATAAAAAAATCAAATTTTTTCTTCTCCACCCCTTGTTTTATCAACCGATTGATATATAATTAAAAGAAGACGGAAAGCGGAGAACTATGGAATATCATACGAAAAGACTGACAATGCAGAATATCGCAGACATGGCGGGAGTCGACAAGGCGGTTGTATCCAAAGTGGTCAACAACGCCAGAATGATTCCCGCCAGCAGCGAGAAGGTGGAGCGTGTCCGTGAAATCATCCGCAAGTATCACTATACCCCGCTCAGCGCGGCACAGTCACTTGCCACAAGGCGCACCCGCCAGATTGCTTTTCTGCTGTCGGAGGCGAGCGAAGCGCTTTTTGCGAATCCGGCATTCTCCCTGATGCTGACCGGCGCCGTCCGGGCATGTCAGGAGTTCCACTATCAATGCCAGGCGGATATCTGCGACTTCATGAATATTCATGATTTCATCGTTCCGGAAAATCTGCGGAACCGCAGTATCGACGGCTGTATTCTTGCAGGTGCGATGTATGACGATGCATTGGCGAAGATCGCGGAAATCCGGATGCCGGTCGTTGTCCTCGGGGGCAAACACATCCGTCAGCAGGTGCCGATCATCAGCCGCGACAGCCTGAAGGAATTCGGTATTTTCCTTGACTATGCGGAAGAACGGGGGCATACGAAAATATGGGTTGCGGAAGATTCCTACAATGCGAGGCATGATTTCGGCATTTTATTGAAGAACCGCCCTCAGTTCGAGCTCCGCCTGCTGGACGGTCCGCACACGGATGAGATCGTTTACGCTTACCACTGGGCAAAACGTTTTCTCGCGCTGCCTCAATCGGAGCGTCCTACCCTGATCTTCGGCGCCGATCAATTCTGCTGTGTCATGGCGCGTGAACTGGCACGGAACGGAGTGCCCTGCCCGGAACAGATCAGTTTCATGTGTTTCAGCGATACGGAGATGGCGGCGTGCTACAATCCGGCGCTGACCGTCTACGCATGCCAGCACTTCAACGAGGGATATCAGGGAGCGAAACTACTGATTGAAACTCTGGAAAAAAATCTTTCTCCGGAAGAATCAATCCGCCTCGCAAACAGCATCACCATGACCAGTGTATTCATAGAACGCGAATCCGTCAGAAACCTGAAAAAAAAGAAAAGGGAGAAAATAAGATGAGGCGCATCAAAAGATCATTTCACGGGAAAACAAGCAGATTCACATTAATAGAATTGCTGATCGTCATATCAATTATTGCGGTTCTGGCGGCAATGCTTCTGCCGGCATTGAACAAAGCCAGAGAAAGCGCACGGAAAATCACCTGTCTCTCGCAGGAAAAACAGCTCGGCATTGCATCGCAGATGTATTCAGATGCCAACAATGAGTATTTTGTCATGGGGCAAAAGGAGCCGTGGTGGCAGAAACTGCTTTATGAAGGCAAATTCCTGCCGGGACCGGAAGGCGAAAACATCTGGTATGATATCGGCAAGGCAAAATCCGCCCTGCTCTGCCCGAATGCAACCAAAGAAAATACGGCGGCATGGAAAAAAAGGAACGTCCCATACCCCTGCTGGCTCTCCACATCCTACGCGGCGAATAAAGCCGCGTCCTATTATCTGATGTCCGATGGAAGCACCAGACGGTATTTCAAACGCAGCAGCCTGAAAAATGTTTCAACGGTCATCCAGTTTATAGAACTCTATGATTCCTACGTCACATGCTATGCCTACTCGGAAAACGGCGCAGGCGACTCCTACGGTGCATCATCCGGTCAGATGGCACGCCCTCCGTTCCACAACGGTTCCCGGAATATTCTTTTTACGGACGGACATGCCGGTTCGGTGAAAAGCTCCGAAATCCCATTCGGCTACTCCATGGGCAATACAAAAGCCAGACAATGGTGGGCTCCCGACGGAATGAGCTCATTCTGATTTTCACATAATCAACAAATGAAAGGAATGGAAATCATGTATCAGTATTGTTTTTCCCTGCTTGCCGCCGCATGTGTGCTCGGACTCTCCGCACAGGAGAAGAATGTTCCGGAGAAAACGTTTGAGACGCCTCTCTATCAGGCAAAACTGTCAGAACCCTATTACTGGAAAACCAGCGGAGTCTTCGATCTGAGATTCAATGGAAAAAAACTCGGCGGAGGATACCTGATCCTTGCGGATGGAATCAAAGACGGAAAAAACCATATCCGCATCGCCACCCTGCCGAATCTGGAATACACGACAACGCGAAAGGATGATGAACTGGTTTTGAAAAACAGGCGGCAAATGGCACCCAAAGACAGAAAAGACGAAATATGGGCTGTGATGGAGGAAACCATTACGCTGAAACCACAAGCCATTCAGTTCGCTGTCACTGTCACCGCGGACCGTGACATTCAGTTCAACCGTTTCCGCAATATTCTTTTCGAGGTACACAATGTCGTTCCGGTGAAAGACATCGAGAACGCCACCATGGAAGGAAGCAAGGCAGACGGCACATCCGACATGGCGATGGTCGAACCGAAAGAAAAATTCGATAAAACAAAATGGCCGGTCAAAGGCAATTATCAATCCGTCAGAATTGCCGGGGAAAAAGACATCATCACATTCCGCGCAGGAAAAAATGCAGTAATCCGCGTCGTTCATTACGGCGGCAGCGGCATTGAAATTTACGGTGCGTATCACCGTGCAAATCCGGACAGACGTTCGTTCATTCTGAAAAAAGGCGACAAACTCGAATGGGATTATTCCATTGAGTTCGAAAAACTCTGAGGAGACACCACACATGAAAACAGCATATCTTCTGTTGCTGATGTTCTGCGGAACGGCATATTCCGGCAATCCTCTTGCCGTTTACAACGAGGACAATCTGATCCGCTCCGATTATTTCCGGCCGCTGGTGTCGTTTTACAATGCAAAGACCCTCTGGCAGCCTCACAAAAAACAGAAATTCGAGATCCTTGACCATACCCTCATCATGAAAGCCGGGGGAAAAAGCAATTCAGCCGGGCTTCCGGTTCCGATTGCTTATTCGACGGCGGAAGCATTCGATGTCTCCTTTGCTTACAAGGCGGACGGCAGATGCTCCTTCGCCATGACATTCGGGCACATGGAAAAATATACACCGAAAAGCGTCAGCCGCAGCTTGCCGCCGTCATCGAAATGGAAGGACTTCAAAATACGGATTCCCAAAAGCCCCCGTGCCATGAGCGCCGCCCTGACATTCTACTGCAGCGGGGAAAATGCGGCATTCTCACTGAAAGACCTGGTTGTCAGAGAGGTGGAGCCGGTTTCAGAATCGGGCAGGAAACTGTATCTGAACGGCAAAGAATGCGAGGCGATCTACTGGGCGCCGGGCGATACGGCAAACAGCTATTATGACCGGAAAGCGGCTCAAATGCTCCGGTTCGCCCTGTTCCGGACTGGCGGAAAACTCATCCCCGTAAAGAAAGCCGTAACGGAATCGGATTACAGAACAAATGCTGTCTTCATCGGAACTGCGGCTGAGAAGTGCGGACTTCTGGCAAAAAAAGAAATTTCTTCCGTCAAAGAGGGCGGCTATGTCATGAAATTGACCGGAAATAAACTCGCAATAGCGGGAAAACGTCCCGGCGGAGTCTTTCTCGGAGTGGTCGATCTGCTGGAACGCATGGGCATTTCCTATCTGGCAACCGACCTTTTCACAAAGCCTCACGGAAACACTCTTGCGTTAAAGGAATTTGTACAGTCCAGAAATCCGGCGGTGCCGATGCGTCTTCAGGACACTCTGCGCTATCTGCGCCCGGAACTGCGCGGATATTCTCCCCATGAGGAATTCGCAAATTATCGTATCATCAACTCTTTTGAAGGAGCATGCCACAGCGTGACCAGCCTGCTTTCCATTGCGGAATTCGGAAAAACAAAACCGGAATTTTTCGCACTTCAGGCGGACGGCAGACGCATGCCGCCCGATACGAACGCCGCAGTCGTCCAATACTGCATGAGCAATACGGAACTGACCAGCCTGCTGGCGGAACGTCTGATCGAAGTCATGAAAGCAGACCCTTACTCGACTTATTACCCGTTTCAGCCGGGCGACGGCGCTGGAAGATTCTGTCGCTGCCAAGAGTGCGAAAAAATGGGAAGCGCCACGGATCGGCTGCTGGCATGGACAAACCGCGTAGCGGAGAAAACCTCCAGAGTCTTTCCTGAAAAGAAACTGCTGACATTCTCCTATGTTGACACTTACGAGCCGCCGGTCAAGGTACTGCCGCATAAAAACGTCTATGTGGAATACTGCCCCTACCATCCGGAAGTCTGGGGCAGCCAGATCTATTACGGTCATGAATACAATAAAACCGGAAAAGAATATATGAGCGCATGGGAAAAACGGATTCCGGATCAGATGGCGGCATTCACTTATCCGGTCAACTATGCGGAAATCCAGAATGTCTGGCCCGCATTCCATGCAAATTGCGAATTCAGCAAGCGTTATGCGCGCAATCGTTACCGGGTCGTGGAACACTGTTTCTTTGTCCCGACTTTCGGCAACGGTACCGTCCTCGGAAGCCACAGTTTCGCCGATCTGAGCATTTACGTGCAGGCACGTCTGCTGATTGACCCGGAAACGGATATCGACTCAATGGTGCACCGCTTCATGAAACACTATTACGGTCCCGCCGCACCGGCGATGCGCAAGTATTTCGACCTGATTAATGCGGAACCGGAAAAACGGAAATGGAGTCAGAACTGCGAGATGGCACGCAGAGGTTTCGTTACACCGGAACTTGCGGCAGAATGTCTGAAATACCTTCATGAAGCAGAGGCAGAAGCCGGACAGACCATGTACCGGAGATATGTCCTGAAAGAGAAACTGCCGTTGCTCTGGAGCGATCTTACGGACAACTGCCGCGGTACGGGAAAAATTGCAATCCATAACTTCAAAACCTACGCCGCGCGGCTCGCGGAATACTGCAAGACATCCAGAGAACTGGGTGTCACCTATGTCAAACCGCAAATTGAACAGTGGTTCTGGAACACTGCCGTCTACAAGATCGGTAAGACGAAACCGTGGTATGATGATCCCGCAGTCGTCCGCCTGATGGAAAATCCGGAAAAAGCGCTCGGTGCAATGATTCCGAACTGCCAGGAGGCAATTTCCGGCGGATGCCGCATTCCGGTCAAGGGGCTCCTCGGAGGACAGGAACAACGCTCCAACTGGTTCCGACAGGAAGTCGCACTGTCGAAATGCCTGCGCCGCCCGACCTCCGGTTTCGGTACCGTACAGGCGGTTCTGAGACTTGAAAAATCTCCCGGAGACAAAGTCCTGCTGCGCATCAGGGGCATCGACAACGAGAAAAAAGAAAAGGCGCTGATGGAGCTTCTGGTAAACGGTAAAAATATTTACCGCAGCATTGTCCCGTGGGGAAAACGAGCATGGACCGCGGAGGAATTCACTATTCCCGCAGGGCTGCTCAGAAAAGGGGAAAACGACATCGTGATCCGCAATATCACGCAGGATACGGAAGTTGACGGACTCGGAGGCGTCAACTTCGCGGCAAAACGGAATTATTTCTGGGGATGGTTCATGATTGACCGGCTCAATTTCATCATCCGGTAGAATCTATCTGACAGCCGTTCCGTTCGCATGGACAGCCGCGGCAAGCTGTTCATGCGCCTTGTGGAGTTTGATCACGGCATCGGCAAGCGCCATATTGCTGTGGACAAGATTCGTCTGCGCCTCATTGAGACGCGTCACTTCGATCTCGCCGGCAAGATATTCTTTCATGACAAGCTCGCGCTGTTCCGCCATGAGTTTCTGATTTTCGCGGCAGATTTCCATGATTCTCCGGCTGTATTCGCAATTCGCATAGGCGCTGCGGACATCGTTCACGACTTTCAGCCAGAGTTCGGCTCCGGCGAGTTCGGAAGCGGTCAGCTCCGAACGTGCCTCACGGATACGGTTATAGCGGATGCCGCCGTTGAACAGGGTCAGAGACGCCGCGAGTCCATAGTTGAACGAATTGCCCTCCACATAAAAGTTGCCGAATCCGGTCGGGTTGTTCCCCGCATTCTGAGTTGAATTCGAGCTGTAGCTGTAATTGGTGAAGAGCGATATCACCGGAAGAAAACTGCCGTAGGCACGGTAGAGCTCATACTCGGAAATCTTCAGTTTCTCCCGATACGCCTTCAGGTCCGGACGGTTCGTAAGGGCAAGATCAAGATAAAGATCGACCGACAGCATCTCCTGTTTCACCGCTTCGGGAATCTCCGGGAATGTAATATCCGCCGGCAACTCCCCTCTGACATATCCCATCAGGAGCGCAAGAGTATATCTGGCAAGCTCATAATGGTATTTTGCGGATTCCCTGTTTTCACGCGCATTGTTCGCCCTGCCCCGAAAGTTCAGGACCTCGCTGCGAGGAGTCGTTCCCGCGCGATATTTGAGTTCCGCCTCGCGCGCCATTTTCGTCTGAAACGCGAAATCGGAGTCGGCAATCCGGATCTGGTCGCGGGCAAGCAGAATATCGTTGTAGGCGTAGGCGACCGCGCGGACCAGCAGGCGCCGCGCATTTTCATCCAGTTCCTGCTGAATCCTGTGCCCGCGCTTTGCGGAAAGCATGTTGAACTCACGGTTCAGGCCGTCGAACAGAATCCAGTTTGCCTGTACGGTCGTATAAGTATAGAACACCTGATCCCTGACCGGCACCGTGGAACCGCCGGAACCGTCATAGAGCTGATCGCCAAGGGCAAAAGACGCACTGATCACCGGAGAATACGCACCGAGCGCCTGATAATAACGCATTTTCGCGCTGATCACCGCCTGGTGCGCTTCACGGTAGCCCGGATTGTTCGCAAGCGCTATCCTGACGGAATCCCGAAGCGTAAGTTCTCTGATCTCTTTCAGAAGCCGGGCATCCGGGTCACGTTCCGCCATATTGAAAGAAGTCTCATTGACAAGCGGATGATCCGATACGCAGGACGACAGAGCCGTCACAAAAAGAAACAATGCTGCCGCAATAAATTTATTCATAAAACTGCAATCCCCCCGATTTGCTGTTTTCTCTTTTTAGAATACCACGCCGCAAAACCTTTGTCAAGAGACGATATGAAAAAAATTCCGGAACCCGCCCAGTCCGTCGGAATCATCCAACATCGTCCGATTTTTTTCAAAACTTCTCTGGACAAATCGATTTCCGCGAGTTATAGTGAAAGAAACAATCAAAAAGCTGAAATCCGTTTTCGGGGGGGAATGGAATATGCGCACCATCACACTGTTTCTTTTATTGTGCCTGCTCACAGCCTGTGAAAAAAAACCGGAAGCATCGAATCTGTCCGACCTGACTCTGCCGGTGAAAACCGCATCCGTCACAGAAGGAATTTACTATCCTTCCAGCCAGATGATCGCACAGGCGAAACCGTTGAAAAGCGTCAATCTGGTGGCGCGGGTCAGCGGCTTTCTGGAACAGCGCAACTTCATCGAAGGGTCTTATGTCAAACAGGGAACCCTGCTCTACCTGATCGAACAGAAACCCTATGAAATCGCCTTGAAAAAAAGCCGGTCCAGTCTCGGCATCGCACAGGCGCGGGCGGAAAATGCACGCCTCAATTTCATGCGTGTCTCCGAACTTTACCGTGAAAAAGTCGCGCCGCCACAGAAATTCGACAGCGCACGCGCCTCGAAGCAGGAAGGCGACGCAGAACTTCTGGGCGGAGAGGCGCAGCTTGCCCAGGCGGAACTGAATTTGAGCTACACAAAGATCACCGCCCCGTTCAACGGCTGGATCGGGCTCAGCGCCTATGACGTCGGGAATTATATCAGCGCTCCGAGCAGGCCGCTTGCACAGCTCATGTATATTGACTCCATGAGAATCGAATTCAATGTCAGCGACAGTTATCTGACGCCGGAAATGCGCAGCCGGCTTCAGGACGGCAAGGCTCCCGGCCTCAGGGTCACGCTTCTGGAGGAGGACGGCTCCGTCTACCCGCACGAAGGAAAGATCACGTTCTGGAACAACACGATCAACCGCCAGACCGCCACACTCCAGGTGCAGGCGCTCTTTCCGAACAGGGAACACCGTCTCATGCCCGGACAGTTCGTCCGGGTACGCCTCACCCGGAAAAAACCGGTCAAGGTCATCCTGGCGGACAAACTTTCCATCCGCCAGGATCAGACCGGGCATTTTGTTTATGTCGTCGGGAAAGACGGCAGGGCGGAACTCAAACGCATCAGGACCGGCGCAGACGCCAATGAAAAACAGACGATCGTCACGGAAGGGCTCGCCGCGGGAGAAAAGACCATCATTTCGGGCAGTCCGCTGTTGAGACAGGGAACCAGAGTGGAGGCGATCCCATGAACGGAAATTTCTTCATAGAACATCCCTACCTTTCCATGGTGATCGCAATCGTAATCACACTCTGCGGCGCGATTGCGATCTTCATGCTTCCCGTCTCCCAGTATCCGAATGTGACGCCTCCGCAGGTTTCGATCACGGCAAGCTACCCCGGAGCCGACGCACAGACACTTCTGCAAACGGTGATCGAGCCGATCGAGGAACAGGTCAACGGCGTGGAAGACATGATCTATATGAGCTCCAATGCGAGCAACTCCGGTTCGGCGAACATCACGGTCACATTCGCAGTCGGAACGGACGGTCAGAAGAACACCCAGAACACGCAGAGCCGCGTCAACTGGGCGCTTTCACAGCTTCCCGAAGCGGTTCAGCGCGAAGGCGTCATCGTGCAGGAGCAGTCCGGCAATATCCTGCTGGCAATCACGCTTGATTCGCCGGACGGCAGTTACGATTCGCTGTTTCTGAGCAATTACGCCGCAATCAATATCGTCAACGAACTCAAACGCATTCCCGGCACTTCGGAGGTCAAGCTGTTCGGCGGCAGCAATTACGCGATGCGTTTCTGGCTGAACAATGAAAAACTCGCCTCTCTGAATCTCTCGGTCGCGGATGTGATCGACGCAGTCAAAAGCCAGAATATGCAGGTTTCGGCGGGAGCGCTCGGTGCGGCTCCCGTGCCGAGAAGCGAAAAGTTCCATTATACGGTTCAGACACTCGGCAGGCTCACGTCGCCGGAGGAATTCGGCAATATCATGATCCGGGTCACGGAGGACGGCGCGCAGGTCAGGCTCAAGGATGTGGCAAAGATTGAAATGGGGGCGGAAACTTATGATGTCAGCAGCACGCTGAACAACCGCCCGTCCATCATGATCCTCGTCTATCAGCGGAGCAGCGCAAACGGAATCGAAATATCCAAAGCCTGCCGCGCCACGCTCGACAGGCTTGCCAGACAATTTCCACCGGGCATGGCGTGTGAAGTCAAATACGATTCCACGAACTTCATCCGGATGAGTATCCGGGACGTCGTGCAGACGCTGGTCATTGCGATTCTGCTGGTTGCCGGAGTCGTCTATCTTTTCCTTCAGTCATGGCGCATGGCGCTGGTGCCGGCCCTTGCGATTCCGGTCAGTATCGTAGGCACATTCGCAGCCATGAAACTGCTCGGATTCTCCATCAATCTCGTGACATTGTTCGGGCTCATTCTGGCAATCGGGATTGTGGTGGACGATGCAATCATCGTAATCGAAAACGTAAGCCGCCTCATGAAAGAGGAAAAACTCTCGCCGCGGGAGGCGGCGGAAAAGTCCATGCGCCAGATTTCCGGCGCGATCATGGCGACAACCGCCGTCCTGCTCGCCATGTTCGTCCCGATCTGTTTTCTCGGCGGAATCACGGGAGAACTTTACCGCCAGTTCGGTGTCACGATCAGCGTTGCGGTCCTTCTTTCCGCAATCAATGCGCTGACGCTCAGCCCTTCGCTTGCGGCAATCCTGCTCAAACCCGATGAAACAGCCGGGAACTTTTTTCTCTTTCGCTGGTTCAACAACGGTTTTGCGAAATTCGGAAAGTTCTATAACGGCACACTCGCAAAAACCATCCGTTTTCCGGCAGTCATCCTGACGGCCTATGCGTTCTTGTCGCTTCTGTTCATCGGGCTCTACCTCATCATGCCGGCAGGCTTCATTCCGCCGGAGGACCAGGGGGTGTTCTTCGCCAATGTGCAGCTACCGTCCAACACCTCCCACGCCCTGACCGACCAGGTTGCCGGAAAAGCAACGGATATCCTGAACGGAATCCCCGGCGTGAAGACAGTGATGTGTGCCTCCGGATTCAATGTCCTGAACATGAATCCCGCCGCCAACAACGCATTCATGCTCGTGGTGCTCGACGACTGGAGTTCACGTTTGAAAAAAGGTCTTCCGATAGAAAAGATAACGGAGAATGCCCGGCGCAGGCTGATGGTTCTCCCCGAAGCGTTTTTCATGCTTTTCGAACCGCCGCCCATTCCCGGAATCGGCATGGCGGGCGGCTTCAATTTCGTCCTTGAAGACCTGAGCGGAACCAATGTGGAAGAACTCCGACGGTACACGGATATCATGGTCGGGGCGGGATTCATGAATCCGCTGCTCCGGAATGTATTCTGCTCCTGGAATGCGGCGACTTCAAGCGTCTACCTCGAAATCGACCGTGAAAAGGCGCTTCAGCTCGGAGTGAACCTGAACGGCCTTTACACGATGCTGGAAGGTTCGCTCGGATTCCTTTACATCAACGATTTCAACCGTTTCGGGCAAGTCTACAAAACGGAAGTGCAATCCGCGGAACAGGCGCGCGACACCGTCGAAAAGATCAAGCGCCTTTATGTGGCGAACCGTCAGGGGGAAATGGTCCCGCTGCCCTCTCTCGTCAAAATACGCAGCAGGGTCGGGCCTGAGACTCTCGGACGCTACAACATGCGTCTTGCCGCGCAGATTCAGGGTGCACCGGCACGGGGGCTCAGCTCAAAACAGGCAATGGAGGTCATGGAGGCAATCGCCGCAAAGGTACTCCCGCCGACCATGCAGTATGAGTGGAGCGAAATGTCCTATCAGGAACAGCAGGCGGGCAATCAGGCGCCGGTCGTTTTCGGGCTCGCGATCCTGTTCATCTTCCTGTTTCTCGCGGCGCTTTACGGAAGCTGGCTTCTGCCGCTCTCGGTCATCATGGTAATCCCGCTGGTCATGCCGGGGGCGCTCGGGCTCCTGCATCTGGCAGGCATCAGCAACAACATTTACACCCAGATCGGGCTGATCCTGCTTTTTGCGATGGCATGCAAGACCGCAATCCTCATCGTAGACTTCGCCAAACAGCAGCACAGCGAAAACAGAAATGCGGAAGATGCCGCACTGAGCGCCGCAAAGCTCCGTTTCCGCGCCATTCTGATGACTTCGCTGGCATTCATATTCGGCACACTCCCTCTCGCCTGCGCGACAGGCCCCGGCGCGGGAAGCCAGCGTTCGATCGGCTGTTCCGTGGTCGGCGGCATGAGCATCGCCGTCATCACGATTCTTTTCCTGAGCCCGATCTTCTACATGGTCTGCCAGAAACTTCTGGACAAAAGAAAAAAGCTGAAAAACTAATTTTGTTCCGGAATAAATTCTTCTACTGCGGTTTCTTCCCCGTCCTTCGCAGAAAAACATTCAAAACAGACAGATAGAAAGCCGAGAAGAATTAATCCTGACAACAGAATGAAAACAGCACTAAGAACCGCAAAATCCCAGCGTCGTTTCTCATAGCCGGGATATTTTCTTTCAAGCATCCATTTATGGAAAATGAATTCTCCGAAAGTCCAGGCAAGAAATAACAGCAAAGAGTTCAGACTCAGGAATGCCTCGAAAAGAAAAAGTATAGAATAAACATAAAAAAATGCCATCAGGCATAAGCAAAAGAGGCTGAAATAACAACGCTTCAGTCCGAGTGCCACATAGTTACGGTAAATGCACCATTCTCCGAAAAGCGGGGACAGCAGCAAGGACCATAGCCATATTCCTTTCGGAGAAAAAAGTTTTTGCCGGATTTCGATATTGTCCGCCTCACTCATCTCCGAGGAACCTGCCCTGCGAGATATAATTCCTGATATAGTCGGCAACCGTGTCTTCCAGCGGCGTGACGATATCCGTATAACCTGCATTGCGGATTTTCGCAATGTCCGCGCAGGTATAATACTGATATTTTCCGCGCAGATGCTCCGGCATTTCAATGTATTCGATATTCACAGGCTTGTCCAGCGCCTTGAAGACCGCCGCCGCAAGCGAGTTCCATGTCTCGGCGCGGCCGCTGCCGATGTTGTAGATGCCGTGGCAACGGTTTTCAAGGAGGAACATCACCATTTTCACCGCGTCTTTCACATAGATGAAATCGCGTTTCTGTTCGCCGTCGGCATATTCGCTCCGGTATGACTTGAAAAGTCCGACCTTTCCGGTATCGCGAATCTGCTCGTAGGCACGGCAGACCACACTGCGCATTTCCGCCTTGTGGAGCTCGTTCGGGCCGAACACATTCGTATATTTCACGCCCGTAATCTTGGAAAGAAGCCCCTGACGCCTCGCCCACAGGTCGAACATCTGTTTGGAATAACCGTACATATTCATCGGGCGCAGTTCCTCGATATGCTCCTCATCATCCACATAACCGTGTTCGCCGTCGCCGTAAGTCGCCGCGCTCGAAGCATAAAGGAAGCGCACGTTATGCGAAACGGAGTACAGAGCCAGCGTCTTGGTGTATTCAAAGTTATTGCCGATCAGATAAGTCGCATCTTTTTCCGTGGTGGAGGAACAGGCTCCCATGTGCAGAATACACTCCACATCACGCGGCAGGGCTCCCGCCAGAAGACGTTCGTAAAAGACATCCTTCTCCATATAGTCGGCATAGCTGAGGGCACGGAGATTCTTCCATTTTTCGGAGGTTCCGAGATGATCCACCGCCAGAATGTCGTCAATGCCCATCCGGTTCAGTTTCCAGATCAGAGCGCTTCCGATCAATCCCGCCGCACCAGTCACAATATACTTCATATTTCCGCCTTTCCCTTAAAATTACCAGTCATAATAAACGGGGCCGCCGTCGTTGCTCCGCATACTGTCGTGCAATGTCTCGCTGCGCCGCGTATCGCTGCCGCGCCACGGAAAAACCCGTCCCTCCTTGCTGTCTTCATTCAACGGGCGCGACACATCGCGGAGTTTCGCCTTGCGCTTTGCCCGTTCACTGCCGCTGAAATCAAGCTGATCCAGCAGGGAACCGCCTTTTTTCTGCTTCTCCTCTTTCGGACGGTCCTTTTTCGCCGTCGAGATATCCGCGAACGGATCGTCGTCCGATTTGCACGAGGCAAACAGGAGCAGAGCCACGGCACACGCCGATACAATGCAAAGTTTCTTTTTCACTGGTTCCTCCTTAATCAAATATGTCGGATAATGACCATCGTCTGGTCATCCTCCTGCCCTTCCCCGTTCGGCGTCTCGGCAAAAGTGTCAACCGTATTGATCACATTGTAAATCAGGTCTTCGGGAGAATCCCCGCGAAGACACGATTCCTTGTAAAGGTCGGTCAGGCGCTTCACGCCGAAATACTCGTTGGTCCTCGGCGACGTCGCCTCATTGATCCCGTCCGTAAACATCAGCACCGACATCGTGGGCGTAAATTCCATGTTGAAGCAGTCGAAATCGGAAAGCTCGCTCGGCAGAATCCCCAGTGCGGAGCCGTCCGGATAAATCACACGGATATGCTCCCGCACGTAAACCAGCAGCTCCGTATGCCCCCCCCGCGCATATTCCAGCGTCATGTCGCGTTTGTTCAGAAGACAGCACCCCAGAGTGATGTAGCGTTCATCGCCGGTATCGCGGTAAAGATTGTCATTCAGCTCCAGCAGGAGATCTTTCAGGGACGTGAAGCGGTCGATGTTGGAACGGATGAAACTGCGCGTCATGAACATGATCATACAGGCGGGAATCCCCTTGCCGCAGGCGTCTCCGATCACGACCAGGAGCCGATCGTCGTCGATCTGGACGAAATCATAAAAATCGCCGCTGACCTCTTTCGACGCCCGCGTAAACGCCTGCACGGAAAAACTGCCCCATACGGGAAAGCTTTCAGGCAGAAGCGAACGCTGCATATTGCGCGCGAACTCCAGCTCCTGATTGATGCGCTGCTGTTCGCTCAGATTCGCATAGGCGGCAAGGATATTCTGCGCCAGAACAACCTGCGTCGCGATGAATTTGAACTGCGACAACTGTTCCGAAGTAAACGAAGTGCTCCCGTGCTCCCCGCTGTTGACGGCGCACATGACGCCAGTCACCACCCCTTCATTGGAGAGAGGCACCGCCATCAGACAGTCAATCGGGACAATCGGATCGATCATGCCCACCCGTTCGTCGTTCATCGCATCCTCGATCACGATTTCCTGATTCGTCTGCGCCACCCCCCCCAGAATGCCGTCGCCGATCCTGAGCCGTTCGCGCCGGAGCTGTTCCAGAATATACTTCGGTTTCGTCATGACATAATTGGAAGTCTTGTGCAGCAGCGGAAAGGGCCCTGACACTCCGGCGGCGCGCAGGAAATCTCCGTCACGCCCGAAAATGCAGACGCTCTGCGCATCCACAAGCTCCGCCACATAACGTGCGGTCACGTTCATCCAGTTGTCGAATTCCGCCTTGGTTTTCAGGTTGCGGGAAAACAGCGCAAGGAAGTTGCTGATCTCAACGCTGTTGTGCATCGCGGTCTTGAGACGGCGGCGCAGGAGATAGATTCTGGCTCTCTGGTAGATGCAGACGGCAATCAGAATCAAAGCCGCAAAGCCCAGAAGAACCAAAATAATCACAGGAATTTTCATGAAACTGATCTTGCTCCGTTTGAAATTATTACAATTACGCTTAACTTTATTGCATTTCGTGAATTTTTCAATCTGTTTTAGGCACTATAATGAGGAAAATGCGAGAGTTTTTATGAAAAAAAAGCGTGCAGACGAACTTTTATACGAACACGGTCACTGCGAAAGCCGTCAGGACGCCGCGCTGCTGATCATGGCAGGCAAGGTCAGGAGCGGCAAAGATGCGCTTGTCACGAAACCCTCGCAGGAGTTCCCCGCGGACACCGTCCTGACCGTCGACAGCGGCAATGAATTCGTCAGCCGCGGCGCCCGCAAGCTCAAGGATGCGCTTGAAAAATTCGCGCCCGATCTTGCAGGAAAAACAGCGGCGGACATCGGGGCGTCCACCGGCGGCTTCACGGATCTGATGCTTTCGCACGGCGCGGAAAAAGTTTACGCGGTCGATGTCGGCAGAGGGCTCCTCCACTGGAAACTGCGTTCCGATCCGCGCGTGATCTGCCTGGAGGGCGTCAACGCGCGCACCCTTTCACCGGCGGAAATTCCGGAACCCGTGGATATCCTCAGCATGGACGTTTCGTTCATCTCCGCGACGAAAATCCTGTGCGCGGCGGACAGCGTCATGAAGCCGGGCGCCACGGCTTTCATTCTGGTAAAACCGCAGTTCGAGGCACCGAAGCATGACGTTCCTCCCGGCGGCGTCATCACCGATCCCGCGGTCCGGCAGGCGGCGCTGGATAAAGTTTGTACATTCGTAAAAGAGAATCTGCAATGGACGCTCCGCGACGTATCCGACTCCCCGCTGAAAGGTCCGAAGGGAAATCTCGAATACGTCGCGGTGTTCATCAAGAACGGGTGACAGCCGCCCTTATTTCGCAGGAGTCAGCGAAAACCAGTAAGTGGAACCGGCCTCGGCATCCACCGGAATCTCCGTGACTCCGGAATATTTCCTGCCGTTGAACAGATTGACCACATCCGCCTTGTACGGCATGGCGAAAACGGTTCTGCCGCCGCGCATGCAGTGCACCGACATGAAATTGCCGTTGGTTTCGCACTGGAAACCGCTGTCCGCCAGGCGGTAGGCTCCCGCTTCCCGGACAATCCTGTTGAAGTATTCCGGCGTCAGCCCGCCTGCTTCCCCGATGTAAACCGCTTTCCATCCCGGATTCCGGCGTTCCAGCACCGCGGGCTGTCCGTTGACGGCAAACCGTGCAAGAATCCGGTCTCCCGGTTCAGGCAGAGCGTAGACGACTGGCATGTAGTCATACCATTGCGGTTTGCCGTTCAGCGACACGCTCTTGCGGATCATCCAATAGGAAAGCATGTTCTCTTTCACTCCATTTTCCGCTTTGACGAAATGATTGTCCCGCCGTTTTTCCGCCTTGACGCGGATTCCGCTTCCCCTGTCGGCACCGCCCAGCCGTCCCGTGCCGGACAGGAATACCAGCGTCCTGCCGCCGTTTTTGAGGGACTCCAGCAGTTTCAGGCGCGGTTCGTCGATATGGAACATTCCGGCAAACACGATCACTTTGAAAGACTGCGCCAGTTCGGGATCTTCCAGCAGGTCATTGAGCGTGTAATAGGCATACGGCACGCCGGACAGCCCCAGCAGATTGATCTGATAACCGATAAGCGCGGAGACATCGAACATCCATTTCGGAGAGGGAACGTTGCGCAGAAACATCCCGTCGCCGTCCACGACAAATGCGGTGTCCGGCTTCCAGTGCGAAGGCTTCCGGTTCACCAGCAGGTTTCCGGCTGCCGTCGCCTCTCTGATGTCCGCCATGATGCCGGGATGATCGAACCATCCCGGCGCCATATCCAGATACCAGTGCCCCATGTCATGGGCGAACATGGAGCCCGCCAGCTTCCGGTTGGACGCCTGCCACATGGGCAGGTCAAGGATCAGTCCCCATGTAATGCTCATGATCTCCTTTTCCCAGGAAGGCGCGGCATTCCATGTGCGGATATCAAATTCATTGACATAAAGCTTGCCGTGTCTGTGGAAGGAGTCGATCGGAATGCGCGGGCTGCACGCCGAAGCCGGAGGACGGCGATTGTAAGCTGCCTGGGCAACCAGTGCATCGAATTTCTGCACCCGCAGGAAATCGTCGAAATCCAGTGTGGAAGCCATGGAGCCGTCATAGGGCCCCATGCACCAGCGCATGGTGAAGACCTCCTTGCCGAAAAGCTTTTTCGTATAATCGGCAATTTCACCGGCGGCACGCCATGCGGCAAACTTGCTGAACCGGTAGAAATCGATGCAGTCCCGTTCCGTTTCAGGATTCAGGCAATCATGACTGCTGTTGAATTTCGGCGCCTGGGCGGTCTCAAACGTGACCTTGTCATTCCGCCATGCCGCACGCAGCGCTTCAACGGTCCGGTACTGTTCCTTGAGGTATTTCCGGAAAGCCCTCAATGCAGGCATGCTGTAATCCAGATGGGTCACGGTCATCTGATTGTCGTGCCCGCCGCCGATGTGAATCCCCACCACGGCTTTGGAAAGGCCGGTGCGTTTCAGTTCCGCAACGATTTTCCCGATCTGCTCCTTATAGAGACCGTTCAAAATCTCCGACTGGTAGGAGGGCCAGACATACTGCGTATCCTTCGTCGGCTTCGGTTTGGGACTCTCGACAAGATGAACGCCGGAGCCGTAGACGGGATATCCGTTTTCTCCGATCCACGCCTCCTCCGGGAACTCCTTCGTAAACTGCCAGTAGGGATGCAGCATGATCGAAAGAATGATTTTCGCTTCCGGGTTCAGGCGGAGAGTACGGCGAATCGTGTCCACGGCGCCGGAGACATCCAGTTGATCTCTGCCGGTCCAGCAGCCGGAATAAGTCTGTTCCGGCTTGCCCTGCCCCAGCCGGAGCGCCACCTTGGTCAGGTGAATGCCCGCCGCGCCGAAATCGCGCGCATTGGAATAGGTCTTGCCGACCACATATTTCCCATAAGGTCCGTTGATGACCGGAACTGTGACCTTGCCGTCGATCAGCAGACGGCTTTTACCGTCGATCCGGACCACTTTCCCTGTATGCTCGATATCGGAAGCGAGTTTCCGGTTCAGCTCCTCCTCAGAAATCATATCGCCGCTGCGGTCAGCCGGAGGGCGCCTGTTAAGGCTCAGATCCCAATTCTGCGCGGAAATATTGTCGTCCTCGACATAGAAATCATCCCAGATGATTTCGGATGCGGCGCCGGCAAGCACCAGCACCGGCTCGAAAACCGTCATTCCCTCCTGCGCCTGCCGCTGGGAGAACTTGCGCTCCCAGGTTCCCGGCGGAGTGTTGACCACCTCCTGCAGGCGTTCCCCGCCGTTGATCCCCGGATAAAAGCTGTAAAGTTTGAAATCTTTCTGTCCGGGAAGTTGCAGACGGAGCATCGCCAGCGAGTATTGCGGCAGACTCCGCTTTCCCTGATAGAAAGCATTCAGTTGAAGACGGTCTCCCTTTTTTACGGGAATGCTCTTTTTGAAGCGGATGACAATGTAGCCCTCATCGTTGCTTTTCACGGTTCGCAGAGCCCTGCCGCCGGAACGTCCTCCTTCGGTCAGCTCCACTTTGCCCTTTGCGCCGTCATGGTATTCCACGGCAAAGGGCAGTTCCGTTCCGGAAAAATTTTCATGCCAGAGCGCCTTGTCAAACGTATTTCCGGCAAAACGTCCCGGATTGGCGCTGCTCCATGCGTCCCCTGCGGCAGACACATCCACAGCGGCGGCAAAAACCAAAGAACACAACAGATATTTCAACATCACAGCAACTCCTTATTTCCGGTTGGCAAAATGAGTCAGGAGAATCCTGCTCATCAGGGTATGTCCCGTTTCACTCAGATGAATTCCGTCGACATAATTCTCTCCGGCATATCCCTCCTTCATCGGCGTATGGAGATCGACGAACTCCGCGCCGTTCTTTGCGGCGAACTCCTTTACCGCCGTATTGAACGGAACGACAAACTGTTCCATGCCGAAGCGGGCGAAAAAGTATTTGCCCAGCGCACGTTCCCCGTTGCGCGTCATCAGCGGCACATCCGGATAAGTGGCGGAGGTGACGATGAGTTTCGCGGATGAGTGTTTACGGATCAGTTTCAGCAACCGTTCATAAGCGGGAACGACCTTTTCGGTCGCCACCACCGGAGAAGCAAACCTGTTGTTGGTCGTGGCGGCACAGTCATTGTTGCCGAGCTGAATGACAATAAAATCGTATGGCTTGTTCCAGAGATTGTCATAAGCGGCGGGAGCAAAACATTTTCTGCCGAGCATCCGTTCTTCGACGCGCAGGATGTAATCGCCGCGGACGGCACGGTTTTCGATATGGAATTTGCCGGGATTGTACTTGTTGAGCCAGAAAGAAAGTTTGTCCACGGCATTGAACGAGCGGTCGAAATCGCAAAGAGAATCACCCAGCCAAAGAATGTTCACCTTGTCCGCCGTTTTGATCTTCCGCGCAAGCTCGTCAAAAGCGGCAAATTCGGCAGGGGGAAGCACGCTGACAGGAATGTCGCACGTCGCCCCGTTCATCGCGGCAGTCACATGATTGAGCCCGGCGCCGATGTTCGCTCCCTGCCAGACAATATTCCCCGAAGCATCGCTTTTCACCGGATAACGCACCATTTTCCGGCTGCGATTGAAAACCATGACCGATGCCTCCGTATCCGGCTTCGCAGTATTGAAACAAATCGGGGGAACAGAGTCTTTTTCGCTGATTACCAGGTGAGGCGTGGCAGGGCGCATCCCGACGGAGGAATCGGCAAGATCGAACAGGCGCACTTCATCGATCAGAGCCTCCCCCTCTCCTTTCAGTTCAAAGATCATGGAAAGCGTGACGGGCGCAATCTCGCTGAAATCAAAAACAGCCTCGCCTTTCCGCCATTCCGGGGTCAATGCCAGCGGCGTTTCGGACAACATGAGTTTATAATCGTTCTTCCCGCGGGAATTGACGGTGGCGGCAAGCATTCCGGCAAACAATTCGCCTTTCCCTCCGGCATAAAAAGTGATTTTGAATTTCCTGCCTGCGAGAGCAAGCTTTGTCAGATTCTGAGACACCATCCGCCCGTAAGTCTGATCTTTTTTCGGCGCCGCAGTCAGTTTTGCGGAACCGCCCCCCGATTTCGCCTCCCTGCTGTGAGTCAGTTTTCCGCTCCAGTAAGGCGGCGCATACCACGCTTCCGTATTGCGGTCGAAGTCGAATTTCCTGACAAGCGACTCCCCCATAACCGAGAGGGTTCCGGCACAGAACAGCAACAGTAACTTGATTTTCATGATTTATTCTCCTGAAATTGATTTCACTCTGTCACGTTATTTTATCAAACGGGCTCCCCACCATTCGTTATTGAAAGTAGCGGGAAAAGTCGCACTGTGAGAAGCGGCGTGCCCATCCATGAACATGGCATTTGCCTTATTGGAGTGGCGGAGCGAAAAACCCGCATTCTCATAGTCGAGTTTGTTCGAATATGATGTACTGTACCAGTAATTGAAATACGGAGTGCGCGCCCCTGCCGAACTCTTATTGCAGTCCAGAAGCCCGATTACCCTGCTCGGGGATTTGAGATGGGAGATCTTCAGTGTTTCGTATGTTGCGCCCGCCGTCATCATGCCGAAAATAGTGGAACCGCTGTATTGCCCGTTCCTGCTGGTTGCATTAGCCCAATAAGAATAATAGTATCCCCAGTAATGCCTGCTTTGAGAAAGATTCTGCGAAGGACATTGCCAAAGTTTGACACTCCACTTGTCCGTTCTGCCGTCATCCCGCGGCACGTTCTTCATTCCACAGTAAGGCGCCAGCAAAGTAAACCAACTCGCATAATATTTATTCCTTTCGTAATGAGCATAACAGTTATAGTCATTATAATCGACCTGATATCCCATAAGAGCCGTGCCAAACTGCTTCAGATTGCTGCTGCAACTGGCGCTCTGCGCCATTGCCTTCGCCTTGCTCAAAGCCGGCATCAGCATTGCCGCCAGAATCGCGATGATTGCAATCACGACGAGGAGCTCTATCAGGGTAAAATCCCTTTTTCCCTCTCTCGCGGAAAGAAAGACAGAGACCGGCGGATCATCAACCGCTCCCCCATTTTCACTTCCGCGCCGCGCCGACCATAACCAATACTTTTTCATTTCATTCCGCTCCTTTGATTGTAATGTATTTTGAAGGAATCCGCTTCTGCATTCCGCCGCTCCCCGCACATTCCCGGAAAAGAATGGAGGAAATCGTCTCCATATCGATCTCCCACGTGGAGAGCGGGAAAACATGGTTCCGCACGGCATGGATATGATTATGACCGCAAAGCACGATGTCCTTTCCGATGGCATAATGGTTCCGGTGCAGATAGCGGATGCCGCCCAGCATGAAATAGTCCGAAAGATACATCAGGGCGGAAACCGACGGATCGGCGGTCATGATCTCGCGCGTCTTCTCATATCCCATCGCGGTCAGCTCGTCAATGCTGTCCACTTCTCCGTTGAAATTCAGAAAAACAATATACCGCCGCAGCACTTCTTCATAGGACAGGTCAGGGAAAAGAGCACAGACGACCTGAACCCGTTCCACCTGATTCGGAGTGCCCAGCAGCAGCCTGAAGTTGGAACGCCCCTCCTGCAGAAACTTACGCAATGTGACATCAATCGAGTAAAGACTGTCATTCTGGAGGTTCCGTTGAAAACCTGAAGCAAAACCGATGACGCTGCGCCCGTTCGATACAATCTCCTCCTCAATAGCCCTGAAACCGCTCGGGTTCCCGATCCAGACAAAATGATCGGTTCCGCGCAGGATCAGCTCCCGGACCATTTTCAGATTTTCTTCCTCATTCCCGGCAATCGTCTGAAGATATGTCACATATCCGGCTCTCTCGAATTTGTCCAGAAGCAGCAGGACAAGACGCTGGTTCTGTTCCTCCAGGATCAGGCGCTGCATGGAAAGGACAATCGCCACGGTCTTTGTCTTTTCTCCGCGCAGAAGCTTGTGCCCGAACTTCTGCTTGTATCCAAGTTCGCGGGCAATCGAGAACACACGTTTCTTCGTCTCCTCAGAGCTGTAATCGTTGGGGCGCCGGTTCAGGATCTGCGACACCGCAGCCTGTGAAACTCCTGCACGTTCCGATATGATCTTAAGCATTCCCGCCATAGTTTTTCCATATATGATTTTTTAATATTAAATTTTCATATACTTAATTATAAGGAAAAATCTTGATTTGTCAATACCCGAAACGGAAGATTCCGATAAAAAATCAAAAAATAATAGTACGTTTTCCGATCATAACGCCCGGCGGATCACCTGACAGCCCGATTTTCCATCGTGGATTTCAGTATCAGGAGCCGATTCGGGATTTTCACAGTGACCGGCGGAAAGGAGGGATTTTCATGCTGTTCTTTCAGCAGTCTCACGATCTCGTTTCCGACCAGCGAATAATCAATATCGAAGCAGGTGATGGAGGGCACGAAAAGACGGTTCAGCATGTTCGAACCGATCGCGATCAGGGAAAGATCCTCCGGAATCCTGATTCCGTGATTCAGAAGGAAACTCGCGCCGGAAATCGCAATCGAACTTGACGCGGCGACAAGCGCCGTCGGACGGCATTCCGAGGCAAGAAGCTTTTCCGCAAGATGTGCGCCGGACAAGGAGTCATGAAAATCCCCGCCGGACGGAGCCCAGCCGGCAGCAATATCCAACCCGCGCTTTTTCATAAAGTCAAGATAACACCGGTAACGGCATTCATACTTTCCATTCCACGGAGAAGTCACGCCCAGAAAACCGATCCGGCGATGCCCCAGCTCATAAAGATACTCCAGCGCCTTCCCCATCTGACTCTCGAAGTCGATATAAACCTGTCCGTGCCAGTTTTCGCGGTTGAATGTCACAATCGGGAATCCCTGCGGCAGACGGCGGTCCAGAGCCTCCCGCAGTTCATCACTGCACATCGTAATGAACAAGGCATCGACCTTTGCCGGATCGATCACATAATGAAACAGATGTTCATCCTTCAAAAGGACATCGCTCGTCAGGCAGAAGGTCTGGATCATGCCGCCCCGGATAAACGCCTCCGTCAACTGGAGACGCTCACGTTCGAAATGCCAGTAATCCTTTCCGAGCGGGGGAACAATATGGCCGAGCCGCATCATGCCGTTGCCAAGCTTCATTCTCCCGCCGGAACGCAGAATCCGCGCGGACTCCGACGGAGTATAACCGAGCAGTCGGATTGCCTCAAGCACTTTCCTCCGCGCTTTCCCGCTCACATGCGGCTGATTGTTAATTACTCTCGAAACGGTCTGCGCAGACACTCCTGCGGCAAGCGCGACCTCCTGTAATGTGGCACTCAACGGCGACTCCTTCTGTTCTCACTGACCTGATACCGAAAGATACAGCATTTCCGCGAAAATGCAATGATTTCTGCAAGAAATTGAAATCGCATGGAAAACCGCTTGATTTTTTTACATTTCATGTTAACTTACCAGTAGTTGTCCGGTTTGATAACCGACAAACCGGACAACTACGGCTATGATTTTTCAAAACGGGCTCACACCGGCGCTTGCTGCGGAAAAATATTTGTTGCAGGACGTTCGATTCTCCGGAAGCGGGGACAGGCAACTCATTCCCCTTCCAGAACCACCGTTGCAACGGCATGAAGCTTTTCGTGACTGATCGAAAGATGAATCCGTTTTACGCCAAGGGCGTCCGCTGTCCGCTTCGCACTGCCGGAAAGGGTCATGACGGGACGCCCGCTTTCTTTGTCGCGCAAAACCTGAATCTCCTCAAATGCGCACTTTGAACCGATTCCCGTTCCGAGAGCTTTGGAAAGCGCCTCTTTCGCGCACCATCGCCCCGCGAGATAGGATATGCCGTCAAATTCGGCGGCTTCCCGTTCCGTCAGAATGCGGCGCAGGAAATAATCCCCGTGACGCTGAATCATCTTTTCAATGCGCGTGCAGTCCGTAATATCCGTTCCGAGTCCGAGAATCATGAATGGCTCCTACCGCAAAAGACGGTGTTCTTTGAAACTGAATGCTTCGTTCCGCGAAACGACCAGATGGTCCAGCAGGTGAATATCCAGAAGTTTCAACGCTTCAAAAACGGCGCGCGTAAACTCGCGGTCCGCCATGGACGGCTGGGTTACTCCGCTCGGATGATTGTGGACGATGATCACTCCCGCCGCTTTCTTGCGCAGAGCGTCCGCCGCAATCGTGCGAGGATAAATCACCGCCGCGTCGATCGTTCCCCGGGAAACGATTTCCGCATCGATCACATGATTTTTCGTGTTCAGGCAGATGACCATGATGACTTCATCGGAATAACCGGCCAGCTTCATTCTTGCATAATTGATCAATTTCTCAGGGGAGGAAATCACATCAATGTCACGCACCTTGTTTTCCAGGTAACGGACACAGATATCACGCATGATCCTGAACAGCAGAGCGGAATTGTCGCCCATGCCGCCGATCTCGCAGATTTCCTTCGGGTCGGCATCCATGATTCCGGCGACATCTTTGAAACGTCGCAGAAGCTCCCTTGCAACCGGCTTGACGTCACGGCGCGGAATGGCATAAGTCAGGACCAGCTCAATGATGTCATAATCGGTAAATCCGTCGCCGCCTGCCTTGAGATAACGCGAACGGAGCCGCCCGCGATGTCCGTCCCTCTCCATTTCCATTTCCGCCTCACTCCTGTATTGCCTTTGGAACCATTCCGCCATAATATAACTTATGAAACATATTTTAGCAATGTCACAGTTTCAAAATGTGCGGTGGAAGGGAACATATCAATCAAACCGGACTCAAGGACACGGTATCCGGCGGCATTCAGAAACTTCAGGTCGCGCGCCAGTGTGTCGGGGGAACAGGAGACATACACCAGATATGCGGCGCCGCTCCGGCAGACCGATTCCAATGTCCGGCGCTCGATTCCCGTGCGCGGCGGATCCGCCAGAAGCAGGCTGTCCTGCGGCAAACGCCCGGAAAAAAGACGGTTCATCCCCTTCCCCGCATCCCCCGCAATGAAACGGCACTGCCGGGAAACGCCGTGAAGCGCCGCATTCCGTTTCGCGGTTTCAATCGCCTGCGGGTCAATTTCGACCGCACTGCATTTCAAACCGGCAAACCGTTCCGCGGCAATGATCGAAAAGCACCCGCTCCCGCAATAGAGTTCCACCAGATGTGATATCCGGCACGACTCAAGCAGGGAAACCACCCGTTCCGCAAGCCGTCCGGACATTCCGGAGTTGATCTGGAAAAAGGAGGTTTCGGGAACGCTGAAATCGCCGCATCCGCCGATTGTCTCCGTCAGCAGGCGCGATTTGCTGCCGCTGCGCTCCGTAAACCACCGGACGCCGTCCGCCGCAGTAAAGCGGAACGTGACGGAGCTGTCCGCCGCTGTCACATCCTTCTTCCACTCTCCCCGCCGGAACGCCTCACCGATCTCCTCCACGGCAAGAGGGCAATCCTCAATTTCAATCAAAGACACATTGTCCTCCCCACGGTATCCGGCATGGATTCCCCCCTGAGCGTCATGCTCCAGCGACAACTTGAGCTTATTCCGCCAGCGGGTCCGGCGGTCCGCCCCCAGCGGCTTCCGGATTCTGCCCGGCTCGACCAGTTTTCCCCTCACCAGAAAGGATTCCATCTGTCTCTGCTTCCATTCCAGTTCCGTTTCATAAGAGACATGCGCATAGGAACACCCCGGGCACGGATTCGGACAGCCGGCGGCGACCCGCAGCGGAGATTCATTCAAAACACTCTCCAGACACCCTTCGGAATATGATTTCTTATCGGCGGTGATCTTCACCCTGACCGTTTCTCCGGGAACTGCTCCGCGCACAAAACAGACCTTCCCGTTTTCCCGTCTGCCGACGGCGCGCCCGCCGAATGCAAATCCATAAATATCCACTTGTTCAATACACATGATCCTGTCTTCCGTTTTCGTTTTCAGAACCGGTACAGATACTCGTGTTTCACCGGTTTTTCAATGCGGGAAATGAAAAAGGCATAAAATCAAATGCCGTGAGCCCGACAATGCAATCTTCGTTCCGTTTTATGCGCAATTTCCTTTATAAAGGATGTGAACTTCACCGTCCTCACCGATTCCATATACCGTGATTCCGGTAAAGTAATCGGCACAATGCAACCTTACATCAGGCTCATCCGTCAGCAGGCCGTCTTCAAAGGCATACTCCAGCCCCGCGACAAAGCGATATGCACATTCCACAGTGAAATTCCCACAGACGCTCCCCGGAACCGGTTCAAACTGCGAATTGTAACCATCCATATTCTCATCGAACAACGGAATCTCCCTGCCGCACTTCACACAGAGCAAGGACAAGGGAGGCGTTACAGGATACACGGCATCAGCGCCGGAAGACACCCCACGGCACAGGAAACGTTCACATCCGCACGGACAGCGCAACTGACGGTAAACAGTCCGCGCATCCAGACCGATTCCGCTTAACACGCTTTTCCCGTCCTCCAGTTCAAAACCGGAAAAACACGCCGGAGTACCGTTTTCCGCCAATGCAGGAACCTGTTCCTCCACGGATTCCGGCGGCGTTCCGCCGGAACAATCAATCAGTTCAAGAAAAGACGGCAATGCGGTCTGAAATACGCTTGGCATCAGGTTTTCAGTCGACCCGAGCGCGGAAATATCCAGCTCCGTCATACGGATGCAAAGACGGTTCTCCTCGTCCGTCGTGAACAGATTGACGGTCAATGTCCCCTTTTTCGGCATACCGGCTTTCACTCCGATCGGGCTCAGGAAAAAATGATACTGCATCAGTTCTTCGCACAGCTTCCGCCACGCATACAGCAGAGCGCCATCCGGCAGGAGAACCTTGCACGTTCCGTCCGGCAGAATCCGCGTGATCCGGTCCGACCCCTCCACAAAAACAGCCTCCAGTCCGTCTTCACGCCCGAACAGGAGCAATGCTCCGGCACACATCGCATCAGGTTCCATGCGGGAAAACATTCTTCTGAGGTGCGAAGTCTTCATGAAAGCCTTGAAAAACGTCCGGAAGGCATGGGATTCTTTCCAGACGCGGGGACGCAGCTTTTCCTGCCAGACAGGGTCCGCCTCCTCATTTTTATGACAATCGTACAAACCTTTGTAAATTCCATACAGAACGCTTCCCGAGAAAATCGTCAGCCAGACTGCACGCATGGCGGAGAGCCACTGCGCCGTCATGAAGGAATATTCCCGCCATCTGAAGTATTTCATGCACAGCCAGTCCATTCCCCAGACAACCAGTGCGCCGATTCCAAGCCCGGCAGCCAGGGAAAGCAGATTCACCGTCCGCGTCATCGGCAGTTTCGATTCCAGATGATCCGAAAACGGCAGGAAAAAACGCTTGCCGGAAGCAGTCATGCAGCGGTCATAGAGGGAGTTCAACGCATACGCGAAGTTCAAGTCCTCGAAACGGCCCGATGCCTTGCGCAGTTCTTCGCAAATCCTGTCATAATCGGTGATCCAGCCCTGCGATACAGCATATTCAAGCTTGTTGACCGCCAGCGCCCGGATGAACGGAGACGGATCGCCGAGCATCGGAAACAGGTTGTAAAAATCAAACACGGAGACCACTCCGTAATACCGGACAGACTCAAATTTTGAAATCAGCATTTCAGGCGTGAGTCCTTCCTCGCGGGCGCGTGAATCCATATGCAGGTGAATGATCCGCAGCATCACGTCATAAATCCCGTTCAGCAGTCCATAGCCGAGCGAAGAAGCGGCAAGCGTGTACAAACGGTAATCCTCATGAAACAACAGATAAGAACCGTAATAGAGATATTCCCGCTTCTGTTCAGAAGTCAGTTCCGCTTCAGGCGGCATAGGCTGGTGCGCTTTGAAATACGCATCCGCCTCCACCAGAGTCGGAAGTGCGAGCTCCCGTGCGACGGCGGAGGCGGCGCGGAGACGTTCCGACAACTCGTCCAGGTCTTTCAACCATTCATCAAGACAACCGCCCTCCTCCAGAATTTTACGGATTTCCGACCGCTCCCGGATTCCCGCAATCCCCTCCAGCGCCAGTTCGGGGATCGGATGAGGGCAATGCAGGGAACGGATGCGCCGGCGCAGACGGGATGGAATATTTCTGTAATCACGGAGATTCGCGGCGGCGGCAATCTCCGCGGCAGCCCAGATGACAGCCTCAAGCGGAGCCTCGCGCTCCTCGTCTTCCTTTGCCTCCATGAGCGTCAGCATCAACGGATAAGGCGTATCGAAATCCGTCATTGCTATCCAGTCGGCAATGGGCTCGTTTACGGAGAACAGCTCATAAATGCGGTGGTAAGTATGCTTTTCAACTGTCATAACGGCATTCTCCGTTCTTCCTGAAGCCGCCGGGAATTCAATTTCTTCTGGCTTTCTCCGCCGCTTTGCGCCAACGGACGGATTCCACATTGTCTTTCGGGACGCCGATCCCCTCCTTGTACATGATCGAAAGGAACTGCATCGCCACGATATTGCCTTTGTCCGCCGACATCCTGAACCAGCGCAGAGCCTCCGCATAATCTGGGCTGACGCCGTTGCCGTTGTAATACATGTTCCCGACATCGTACATGGCGGCGGCATTGCCGTCCGCCGCCGCTGCTTTATACCACGTCATCGCACGGGCATAATCCTGCGTTATGCCGTCGCCGCGATAGTGCATACGCCCGATCTGATGCATGGCGGCGGCATTTTTCTTCTCAGCCGCCTGCACGAACCAGTCGTAAGCTTTCGAGAAATCCTGTTTCACTCCACTGCCGCGGTAGGCGATCATCCCCAGACGGTACATATCCGCGGGGTCTTTGCTCTTTTTCACGGCGGATTCCAGATATTTTTCCGCTTTCGCATAATCCCGCGCATCATACAACATCCGCCCGACCTTCTCCACAGCATAGGGTTCTCCTTGTTCGGCAGGCTCCAGCAGGTATTTCATTGCCTCCGCCGCGGACTTCTCCACACCGTCGCCCTCATAATACATTCTGCCGAGAAGCGTCATCGCGGCAAGCTCCTTCTTTTCCGCAGCGGCTTTCGCCAGCTCCAGAGCCTTGCGGGAATCCTTCCTCACCTCTTTGCCGTCCGCATAGAGAAGCGCCAGATACGCTTTCGCCGCAGTATTGCCTTTCGCCGCGGATTTCTCATACCAGCCAAGCGCCTCTTTCGGCTCTTTCGAGAGCCTGCCGAGCGCCAGCATCGCGTCGCCGTCGCCTTTCTCCGCAAGCAGTTTCAGATACTTTTCCGGCGTCTCCGCCTGATTCCGGACAATCCCCTGTTCATTCAGCCCCAGATAGATTTTCGCCGCCTTGACATTGCCTCTGTCCGCCGCGATCTTATAATACTTCGCCGCCTGTGCCTTATCTTTTTCGAGCTCACCGCACTTGAAAGAAGCTTCGACGTCGCCTTTCTCCGAAGCCTGCCGGAAATATTTCAACGCCTGTTCCATATCTTTGGAAGTTCCTTTTCCCTCCAGATACATCATTCCGCATTCGTACATCGCCTTGACGTCCCCTTTGGAGGCAAGCGTTCGGAAATAACGCAGCGCCGCCGCATCATCGCGCACAAGACTTTTGCCGCTGACATAGATATTCGCAAGCAGTTTACTGGAAGGCAGGTCCCCCCGGTCTGCGGCAGGCTTGAGCCAGCGCACCGCCATTTCATAGTCCTTCGGCGTCCCCTTGCCCTCGAAATACATGGTTCCGAGCATCGCCATCGCCGGGACATAACCGAGATCCGCCGACTGATTCAGATACTCCAGCGCCTTTTTCTGGTCCGCCTTCACGCCGAGCCCTTCATGGTACATCTCACCGAGCAGGAACAGGCTCTCCGAATCATTCCCGCCGGAGCCAAGATACTTGACCGCTTCGGCATAATCCTGTTTCACGCCACGCCCGTAATAATACATTTTGCCTCGGATTGCGGACACATCGACGCCCGGGTACCAGATGGAGCTGAGCATGGCGCGAGTCAGGTATTCATTTGCCTTTGCATAGTCCTGCTTCACGCCGTCGCCCTCATAATACATCTTGCCGAGATAGGCGGAAACATGATTATTCCCGAGTTCAGCGGCTTTGCTGAAAAGCCGGAAAGCGCGTTCGGCGTCACGCACCACGCCTTTGCCCTCATAATAGAGCTGTCCGAGGCGGACAATGGAATCCATATCCTGTTTGTCCACGCCTTTCAGCAGCCAACGCACTGCAACGTCATAATTGCGCGGGACAGATTTTCCCTCGCTGTAAAGCAGGCTCAGACGGTACATCGCTCTCACATTGCCGTCCTTCGCGGCAAGGCGAATCCATTTCAATCCTTCCGACCCTTTGCCGGAAGCCAGATACAACTCCCCGACTTTCAGCATCACTTCCGCATTGCCGTCTTTCGCAGACGGCAGGAGCAGTTTCAGAGCCTCCGCCCGTTCCTCCCCCGTCAGCGACGCTGAACGGTCTGCATACACTTTTCCGAGACGCAGAGCCGCATCCTTGAGTCCGCCATCCGCCGCGATCCTGAAATATTTCATCGCCTTTTTCGAATCATGCCCCTTGTAATCCGGCGTGTCATAGATCATTCCGATGTAATAAGCGGCGCCGGGATGATCCGGGACAGCTTTCTCCAGAGCCTGAAAATATTTCATTGCCTCATCGTGCTTTTTCTGTTTGAACGCCATCTCGCCGAGAAAGAAGTTGGACATGGGAACAGTTCCAACGGCTTTTTTAAAACAGTCCTCCGCATTGGAAAAATCGCCGTTTTTATAATACAGAGACGCCAGATGGAACGCGGCATTCTGATTCAAGGGCTTGTTCTTCATACATTTCTTGAAACACTCCATCGCCTTTGCATCATCCCGCGGCACCCCCTTCGCGGTCATATACATCTCGCCAAGCATTGCAAACGCTTCCGTATTCTCCTTTGACGCACGCTCAAACCAGCGGAACGCCTCCGGATAATTGACCGCCGTCCCTCTGCCCTGATAGTACATCTGCCCAAGCGTCATAAATGCGGGACGCCAATTGTTCTCCGCCGCTTTCCGGTACCAGTGCAACGCCTGAATCTCATCTTTCCCTGTTCCGCTCCCCTCATCATAAGCCCTGCCGGTAAGATACATGCTCGCGGCATCACCGTTTTCCGCCGCTTTCCGGTACCACATGAGCGCGGCGCTTTTATCCATCGGGACCAGCCGTCCTCTGGAATAGAGATTGCCGAGAACAGACATGGCTTCCACACACCCCTGCGAGGCGGCGGACTTGACCAGTTGCAGTCCTTCCGCCGGCTTCCGGACAACGCCATTCCCACCTTCCAGATAAATCAGCCCCACGAGCATAGTCGCACTCGGAATTCCACTTTGAGCGGCGCGCTGCGCCCATTCAAGTGCAACTGCCGGATCTCTTTTCGGGTTCTCCAGATTCATGTAATGCAGTCCAAGCGCAAGCTGTGCGACGGAATCTCCATTTTCCGCCTCTTTTTCGCATTGCCTGATATCTTTCAGATACTGCCAGATCTGCTCTTTGGAAACGGCAGCTCCGGAAGTCTGCACTGTCTGAGCAGGCTGGAATTCTGCGATGAACTTCTTCAAACGGGCAATCTTTTCCTCCCGTGTCTCCTTGCTTTCCAGAATCTCATCCAGCTCCGCGGACTTGATCTTATAGGCGCGCGTTCCCTTTTCATAACGGCGGTTCATCAGCTTTTCCGCCTGATCCATCAATTCCGGATAAGACTCGGCGGCAAACACTCCGAATGAAAGCAGTACACTAAAAAACACCAGATAATTTTTCATAGACAAATCTCCCTTCAAAAAAGGAATTTACTACAAAAAGAAGGTTTTTCAAATTAAGATAAGGCGTTCAGCGGGAAAATATCTTGAAAGGCTTGATTTTCAGCATTGAACAGAAATAATCGGAAAGATTCTTCGTACAGCGTGTCACGGAATCCGCTTCCTCGCACAGCATCCAGCGTTTCACGAAATCATTCGCATTCACCAGCGTGATGATCAGCGGCAGGTCTTTCCGCCCGCAGCATTCCTGCGTCGTTCGGCAGACACAGTCCGCAGCTTCGGCACACGCCATCAGGCGCGGCGCAAGCAGAAGCTCCGTCACCGGCGCGGCAAGCTCAAAATCCTTCATCAGAGGATTGAAATCAATGTCCAGGCGGATTGATTTGAAAAGCGAGCTCACTCCGTGAAGCGTCAACACCTTGTTCTCCACATAACGACGGCACTCCTCCGGCAACTGCACCAGGATCTCCTCCGGCGCGGACGGAGAAAGCGTATTCATCCGCGGCGGCGCACTGACCGGCAGATGATCCGCGGCAGCTTCACGGAAATGGCGCGCCAGCTCCATCACCAGGCGCGTGGAACATTTTTCCGCCTTGATCGCATGCATCGCGCCGGTCACTTTCACGGCAAGCGCCTTGACCTCCTGCGGGCTGATCTTCAATTTCGCGCTCAGAAAATCCAGCACATCCGACTGCGAGACTTTCCCGAAATCCCCCGGACCGCGCCCCGTCGCAAGAAATTTCTCCGCGACCTCCGCATATCCGGTATCCTCCAGCACGCTGACCACGCAGGAATCAATCTCGGAAGCGTGCACGCTCTTTTCGCCGGAGTTCAGGAGCTGGGTCTGGAGCGCAAACTCCACAGACAATGCGATATCTTCCGCGATCCAGGAATCGGGCATCCCGGCGGAAATACAGCTTTTCGCGATCCGGCTGCTCAGTTCGGCGGCGTCGAAAACCGCCGAAGTCCCGTCCGGATACAGAATGCTTACAGAATTGGAACTGACTTCTATCATATCGTTTCCTCTTGCTTCAAGGATAGCATAATTATATCATAGTGCAATTAAATTTCAAAAGAGTTTTGCAAAAATATCATTTCAAATGTAAATTACCTGATCAATTTTTCAGGAAAGGCTGACTTACATGTTTGCGAAAAGAATCATACCGTGTCTTGACGTCAAAGACGGCAGAGTCGTCAAAGGCGTCAACTTTGTGAACCTGATCGACGCGGGAGATCCCGTCGAAGCCGCAAAGGAATACAACCGGCAGGGCGCCGACGAACTTGTCTTCCTTGATATCACGGCGACCAGCGACAACCGGGCAAGCATGTACGACATGATCCGGAGAACGGCGGAACAGGTTTTCATTCCCCTGACCGTCGGCGGCGGCATACGCACCGTCGAAGACATCCGCAGAATGCTCAACTCCGGCGCGGACAAAGTCTCCCTGAACTCGGCGGCGGTCCGCGAACCTGAACTCATCCGCGCAGGTTCGGAACGCTTCGGCGCCCAGTGCATTGTCCTTGCGATCGACGCACGCCGCGTGCCCGGGCAATCCGGCAGGTGGGAGGTCTACACCCACGGAGGGCGGCGCGGGACGGGAATCGATGTCATCGAATGGGCGGAACGCGGCGTCAAACTCGGAGCCGGAGAGATTCTCCTCACCAGCATGGACGCCGACGGCACACAGAACGGTTATGACTGCGAACTGACGCGGGCGGTCGTCGAAACGGTCGGCGTTCCGGTAATCGCCAGCGGCGGCGCGGGCAATCTGGAGCATCTCGCACAGGTTTTCACGGAAGGCAAAGCGGACGCCGTCCTTGCCGCCAGTATCTTCCACTTCGGCACCTATACGGTTCCGCAGGCGAAAGAGTTCCTGAAAGAGCGCGGCATTTCCGTAAGAATTTAAATTCAACATTACAATACACATGGAGAAATCAGAATGAGCGACAACAAACAGAGCCTTGCAGAAAAAGCGCTGGAGTACCACAGCAGCCCCGTCCCCGGGAAATTGAAAATCGTCCCGACGAAACCCTGCGTCACGCAGCAGGACCTCTCTCTCGCCTACACCCCCGGCGTCGCAGTCCCCTGCCTTGAGATCAAGAAGAACAAAGCCGACGTATGGAAATACACGAACCGTTCCAACACGGTCGCGGTCGTCAGCGACGGCACCGCAGTGCTCGGGCTCGGCAACATCGGACCCGAAGCCGGAATGCCCGTCATGGAGGGTAAAGCCGTTCTTTTCAAGACCTTCGCAGACATCGACGCAATCCCGTTCTGCCTCGGCAGTGTTCACGGCGCGGACGGCAGAACCGATGCGGACAAACTCATCGAAGCGGTCAAACCGCTCGAACCCTCTTTCGGCGGAATCAATCTGGAAGACATCGGCGCGCCAGCCTGTTTCAAGGTGGAACAGACCCTCAAAAAGGCAATGGGCATTCCCGTATTCCATGACGATCAGCACGGCACCGCGATCATTTCCCTTGCCGGAATCCTCAATGCGCTCAAGCTCGTGGGCAAGAAAATCGAAGAATGCCGTTTCGTCATGAACGGAGCCGGAGCAGCGGGCATCGCCTGTGCGGAATACTACATCTCCGCAGGCGCAAAGCGGGAAAACTTCCTTCTCTGCGACTCCAAAGGCGTCATCAGCAAATCACGCACCGACCTCAACCCGGAAAAAGCGCGTTTCGCTCAGGAAACCGACTGCCGGACGCTTGCCGACGCAATCAAAGGCGCGGATGTCTTCATGGGCGTATCCGTCGCGAAGGCGCTGACCCGCGAAATGGTCGCGAGCATGGCTCCCGGCGCAGTCGTCTTCGCCATGGCGAACCCGGAACCGGAAATCTTCCCGGATGAGGCTCTCGCGGCAGGCGCGGCAGTCGTCGGCACGGGACGCTCCGACTACCCGAACCAGGTCAACAACGTGCTCGGTTTCCCCGGAATTTTCCGCGGCGCGCTCGACGTCCGGGCAACCGACATCAACGAAGCGATGAAACTCGCCGCCTCCCACGCTCTCGCGGAAATCGTCTGCGAGCCGATGCCGGAATCCATCCGCGGAATCCTCTGCGAAGCTTACCCGGAAGATGCGAAAAACGGCATGTTCGACGGGGAAATCCCGCTCAAAAATACGCTCGTGATTCCGAAACCGTTCGACTTCCGCGTCGTTCCCCGCGTTGCAAAATACGTTGCGAAAGCCGCCATGGAAAGCGGTGTTGCGCAAATCACAATCGACGACCTCGATGCCTATGAAAAGAGTGTCGCCGCAAGAATAGGAAAAGAGTTCTGAGTTAAAATGCAGGTAATCAAAACAATCAGGGAAATGCAGAAATGGTCCATGGACCGGAAAAAAGCGGGAAAGACCGTCGCGGTCGTCCCGACCATGGGCTTTCTCCACGAAGGGCATCTATCACTCATTGACGCCGCCCGCGCCAACGGAGCCGATGCGGTCGTCGTAACGATCTTCGTCAATCCGATTCAGTTCGCGCCGAACGAGGATTTCGACAGTTATCCGCGCGATTTCGAGCACGATGCCGCGCTCCTCCGCGAAAAAAACGTCGATGCGGTGTTTGCGCCGGCAGTCAGTGAGATGTATCCCGCTCCCGTAACATGCATGGTCATCGAAAACAAGCTTTCCAAAGGGCTCTGCGCCAAAACGCGCCCGACCCACTTCAACGGAGTCACGACGGTTGTCGCCAAGCTGTTCAATGCGACTCTGCCCGATATCGCGGTCTTCGGGCAGAAGGACGCACAGCAGGCGCGCGTTCTGAAACGCATGGTGCGCGACCTCAACTTCCCGATCCGCATGGTCGTCGCCCCGATCGTGCGGGAAGCGGACGGACTCGCCAAAAGTTCCCGCAACAAATATCTGAGTGAGGACGAACGGGCGCGCGCTCTTGTTCTCTCCCGCTCGCTTCTCGCCGCAAAGGAAATGGCGGAAAAGGGGGAGAAGGACCTGGCGAAGCTTACGGGTTTCATCAGAAAAGAGATCGAAGCCCAGGGCGGGAAAGTCGATTATGTCGAAGCCATCGACTCCGAGGAGCTGGAACCGGTTACAGTCAGAGACGGCAAACCCGTCATGATCGCCCTTGCCGCTTACTTCGGAACAACACGGCTCATTGACAATATCGTCTTCTGAAAAAAGAAGCTTTGTTGGTAACAAAAAAAGCGGACAGGGACTCACGGGACAAGTTCCTGTCCGCTTTTTCTACAAAATAAACTTTTTTTCGTATCCGTTTCTTGAAAGGCTGAAAGGGCAGGTTATCTTTTATAATATGCCAACTCTGTTTCCCTGCGTTTCAGAGCAATCATGCAATATTTCAAATGAGACAACCCGAAGGAGGATCACAATGGACCAGACGGTATTTGCAGTAGAGACATCGGCAGCATATAATTCATGGCCGATGTGCCAGTTTGCCGCTTCCGGATTGATTTGCGCTTACAGTCGGGGTAGAGGCCACAATATTACGGAGCCGCTTCGAGCCGTCTATGCACGGGTCAGCTTTGACAAAGGGAAAAGCTGGGAAGCGGAAAGGTTGGTTTGCAATACTCCGGACCGTGGAGATGTTCCTATTGGAAAAGGAGTGGATCGTCATGGAAACATGCTTCTCTGGGTGCGCAGTGCCGGCGCGGATTACAGGCATGCGCTCTATCGAACAAATAACGGTAAGGGATTTGAGTGTATCTCCACTCCGGAATTTCCCGGAGATCTGATCCAGGTGACAGATATTCTTCATATCCCGGAAATCGGCATGGTCTCTTTCTTTTTCGGCGGTTCCTACGGGGCAAATGCACGCAACTACTGGGGAAAACTTGTCAGTACGGATGATGGTCTCACTTGGGAAATGAGTATTATTGAAGATGGACTTGCAATCGCCGATTGGCCAACAGAACCTTCAGCCGTCTATCTTGGCAATGGCAGGATTCTGATCATCGCCCGCACGGAATATTGTGAAAGTTCCGATCTGCATGCACAATTTCAGATCATATCCACGGACTATGGTAAAACGTGGAAAAAATCCAGTACCAATATCAGAGATATCTTCTGCTCCACTCCGAGCTTGATTTATGATCCGGAAAGCAAATTGATCTACAATTATTACTATTGGCGGGGAAAAGGTCTCCTGAACCGACGGATTGCTGATGCTGCTTATATCTTTGACAACCCGCAGGAATGGCCGGAACCGGCGATTGTAGCGACTGGCAGCTCCTCTCTCTGGGACGCAGGCAATGTCAACTCGACTGTGATCGGGTCAGAGCATTTTCTCAGTTACTATTCAGGCAAAGCAGCGGAAACAGCCATATTTGTTGCCATGATTCCCCAAACGGGACTGTAAAAAATAACTGCTGCAACGAAGCAAGATGTTCAGGAACTTGCAGGACGAGTTCCTGTCTTTTCCTTTCCACTCCTTCACCTCCCTCCCCTGTGGACGGGCAATATATCTGCGGGGAGAGATTTTTTTCAAAAAAATTTCAAAAGGGTATTGACAAAACAGGCAAAATGGTTATAATATTATAACAAACAGACAACACAGAAAAATGATTTTGAGTAAGCCATAATGGGAAGACAACTGAAATATGATCAGGCAAAGCTTGCCGTGTTAAGTTTAATCGCGTCGGAAAAATTGCAGCCCGGCGATAAGATCATGACGGAACAGCAGTTGCTTTCTCATGTTCCGTGCAGCAGAATCACACTGCGCAAAGCATTGGAGTCTCTGGAACATGACGGCATGATAGAACGCCATGTGGGGCGCGGGACTTTCCTGAAACAATGTGTTGCGAGCAAAAACAAAAGCGGCAAGATATTGTTCATCAATGTGAATCGCCCCGGCGAGCTCAGTTATCCGCCGCCGCGGGCGCGGGAATACATGCAGTTTTATTTCGATGAGCGCAATCTGGAATTTCAATACCTTCAGGTCAACAGTTTTTCCAACGAAATTGTGAGAGAGGCGAAAGGCGTGCTCGGCATCCTGCTTTACGGATGGCTCTCCGATGATTTCATGAAAAGCATCGCGAGCCTGAAAATACCGATGATCATTGTCGGGAACAGCCGGCGTTTTCCCGGTATTCCACAGGTCGAACTGGATGTGAAAGCATGTGCGGGCCTTGTCACGGAGGAGCTGATCCGCGGAGGCGCCCGCCGGATTGTATTGTTCAATGCCCCGAAGGATTATTATCTGGCATGCGACATCGAAACCGGCTTCCGCGAAACGATGAAAAAGCATGGACTCGAAATCTCCCCGAAAACACTGATCACAATGCCTGATGACGGGCAGGACCTGCTGCTGGATCGGCTGATTCCGGAATATGAAAATTATGATGCCCTGATTTTTGAGCTTGGAATTTATTACGGTTTTCTTTCCGCCAACCGCATCAACCACTGGAACCTGCGAAAAAAGATTGCGGTCCTTCCTCTCGGAAGCGACCTGGTGGAGCATTGGAACCGTTATGTGGTCCGTGCATCCGCAGATACATTTTTCGGGCGTTTTTACCAATCCACCTTTGAAACCGCAAGCGAAATGCTCCTGGAGCATATTCTGAAAAATACGGAAATGAAAAGTATTAAAATAAAACCTGAAATTGACAACGGAACAAGGAGGACTGTATGACGGAGTTTCAAAAGAACAAGAGCAAAATGTTGCATTTCACATTGATAGAACTTCTGATTGTGATAGCAATCATTGCGATTCTTGCCGGAATGCTTCTTCCGGTACTGGGAAAGGCGCGTGAACAGGCGCGATACACGGCATGTTCCGGTCAGATCAGGCAGATTGGAACGGCAATCGCAATGTACACCAATGACTATGAAGGATATATGCCGTCAAATGAGAACCCCGGATCGAGCGCAGCATTATGCTATGTGGCATCTGTCAAAAACTACCTGAAAGAGCCGCGGGCTTCCGCAAAAGACCGTGTCTACAATAAAATATTCTGGTGTCCGTCACACAAGATTGAAAAAGCCTGGTTCTCCTACGCCGCCGAAGTGTCCTATGGCTACAATCTGACTTTCTGGGATGCCTATGGCTGGTGGGGAGGGACGGTAAAAAAGACCCATGTCAAAGCAGATACGCTGAAAAACCCGTCCAGCCTGTTACTGCTCGGAGAATTCTCAAGTGCAGGTTATCCTGATACCCTACATGGTGGATTCTGGGGACATTACGATTATATGAGAGGCTACCATAACAATCCCGGTTATCTTAGAAAAAAGGGTACAAGCCCCGTCGTATTCGTCACAGGGCATCTTGAAAAAATATCCGTCCCGAAATTTACGGCGGTCAACCATGATCTCATGCCCTGGGATTTCAATCTGGACGGCAAATAACCCTCATAAGGAAACATCATCATGAAAAAACTTCTTTCTCTCCTGCTTGCCGCAGAACTCGGCACCGCGTTTGCCGCAGGCGAACTGTTTTCAAACGGAAAATCCGATTGGCAGATCGTTATTCCGGAACACGCAGGAACAACAGTCCAATATGCTTCGGAAGAATTGCAAAGAGCTTTGAAAAAAGTTTCCGGAACCGAATTGCCGATTATAAAAAATAAGTCTCCCGGCATTTCCAACAGGATCGTAATCGGAGACCTTTCCAGTAATCTCATCAAAGAAAAAGCCTCCGCCCTGAAACTTGCATTCTCCCCCATTGAAGAAATCGCGGTCCATACGCTCGACGGTAATCTCTATCTCGCAGGGAACACACCGCGCGCCGCACTGTATGCCGTTTATACTTTTCTTCAAGATCAGCTTGACATCCGCTGGCTCCGCCCCGGTCCGGAGGGCGAGTATATGCCGCAATTGAAAAGTTACACTCTGCCGGAACTCTCGGTAAACAAAAAGCCGTCGTTCCGTTACCGCGGACTGCATCTCTGTTACCGGCATGTCGATCCGGAATTTGAAACATGGATGGCGCGTAATTTCATCAATATCATGCGAAGCGATGCCGGACAGCGGAAAACGCATCAGCAGCGCAAAATGAAAGGATATCACATCATGATATCCAACCATAATGCACACCTGCCCGCCTCTCTTTTCAAAACCGATCCGGAATGTTTCGCGGAATTGAACGGAAAACGCCACAACCGCCAAATCTGCATGACCAATCCCAAAACGGAAAAACTGGTCGCGGAACAAATGAAGAAATGGGTCAGGAACAATCCCGAATTGGAAATCCTGAGCGTTTTTCCGGCGGATAACATGGATTACTGCATGTGCAAAGGCTGTACCGCACAGGACCGCTCCACGACATGGTTCAATTTTTTCCGGAAAATTTGTCTTGACGTAAGGGAGGAATTCCCGAAGCTGAAATTCTCCACGATCGCCTATCAGGGATATTTGAAAGCGCCGAAGACCGATCTCTCTTTCGCGGAAATCATCGAATACTGCAATCACAACCGCTGTTACACGCATCAATTGGATTCAGCATGTCCGCTGAATCAGCGCGACCTCAAAGATTTTGCAGAATGGAGCACACTCAAAGTGCCGATGGGAATTTACGGATACGAATTCGACATCTTCGCTGCGGAAAATACTGTATCCATTCCTTTTTACAATGTAATCCGCGAAGGAATCCGCAAGTTCCATTCTCTCGGAGTGCAGTCGGTCATCACGGAATACTGGCTCGGATTTCCGGCAAAGAATCCGCAGGAACGACGTTTGAGCGTGCAAAATGCCCTCGGAGTCTGGCTCTATACGCGTCTGCTCTGGAATGTGAACGACGATATGGATAAGCTGATTGCGGAATGGAACTCGAAAATGTACGGAGGCGCCGCACGTGAGGCGGCAGAAATCACACGGATTCTTTCTGAAAATTGGGATCAGCTCAAGGGACATATCAGCAATTATCACAATGCACCGTTCGGAACTGCCGCCGCAATGTTCACCCCCGAAAGGTTCACGAAATTGAAGAAACTGCTGAAAAACGGATTTGAGAAGAAACTTTCTCCGCAGGAACGCACAAACTTCGAACTGCTCCAGAGTTTCGTCCTGCAATGGGAACAGGCTTACTTTGAAGGTACGCAGAGCAACCGGCAGATCAATATTCCGAAAACACCGAATGCCCCTTACGCCCTGCCTGCGTTCCAGACGAACAATCAGGGAAAAGCGCCGAGGACAGATGCCTTTTTCTCGTGGGATGACAAATATCTGAACATAACCGTGCACTGCTATGATTCCGACATGGAAAAACTGCGGGCGGAAGCGCTCAAACGCGATGAACAGGTCTGGATGGACGACTGCATTGAAATATTCCTCTCCAATCCTGCCAACACGGAAGGCATCTATAAACATATTGCCGTCAATCCGAGAGGCACACTTTACGATGCCGCCGCTTACGGACCCGGCGGCGCCGACATTCACTGGAACCCGGAAATCAAGGTCAAAACGGAACTTCTGCCCGATCACTGGAAAGTGGATCTGAAGATACCATTCGCGTCGAATCCACCCGTACCGAAAGCCGGAGACGTCTGGCGCTTCAACATCAACCGTTCCATCGGCAACGGCCGCAAAGGAATGGCGAACAGCGGTTATCCGGAAGCCTCGTATCACAATCCGAACGGATTTGCGGCGCTCTCATTCAGTGAAAAGGCGCGCGTGGAAAAACAGGTTCTTTTCCTTGTGCCGGAAAAATTCATGAAAAATACGAAAAATATAGGAAATGCTCTGTTCCGCGACGGCTGGAACTTCCAGTTCTGCTCCTGCCAGAAAGAACTGCCGCAGAATCTGGACTCCTACCGGATTCTGGTGGTCCGCCTGCCGCAGTTCGGATTGCAGGGAAAGGTCGATTTCAAAAAACTGGCAAGGGAATTTCTGAATCAGGGCAAGACCGTGATCTTCTCATCCTATGAATGGCTTCCGTTGGAAAATTATCTCGGCGATCCGAAGCTGAAACTTCAAGGTTCCGGCTGGAAAATCAATAAACTCCGCAGAAATCTTGATATCAGCACAGGAAAATGGGGAACAACACCGGAAAATCTCCAGCAGCCCATCAAAGAACTGCTTTCGCCAAGTTATGGCTACAACCCGCAGACCCCGGAAGGCTGGAAATCGCTGATTTCGCTGGAACGGGAGGACGGGAAGAAATTCTCCACGATGCTGGTGCGGAAACAATTCAACGGACTGTTGATCGTGACCGGCGGGGAGATGGGACTGGGAGGCGGTCATGTCCTGTTCGGCAATACCGTCAACACCGTTACAATGCTTCTGAACAATCTGCTGGCAAACCGGAAAGAACTGATGGAATAACCTCCGTTCCCACGGCGGCAACCTGCCTGTTCCGTGAAATCGGCGCAGATACGGCGCACAGATGCGGGAAAAATGTATTCCGCAGTCTTTGAAAACTTCGGCAAATCATAAAAAATCCGGATTTTTTATGATTTGCCTATTGTTTTTTCCGGAAAACTGCATATAATATAAAAAAGAATGATATCACGTGATATCAAAAGAATCAAAAAACAGATAAAACCAATAAATTGCAACAGGATATCGCGCGATATCAGAAGTGACAGCCGCGACATGGAAAAACTGAAAGAAAAAATAAGACTCTCCGATGTGGCGCGACTTGCCGGAGTCTCCCGTTCCGCGGCAGGCAAGGTCCTGAACGGATGCAGCGGGGATATCCGTGTGGGAGCCGATACGCGCAAACGGATCGAAGACGCGGCGCGCAGGCTCAACTACCGGACCAATATGGCGGCGGCGATGCTTGCAGGGCGCGAGTCCAACCTGATCGGCGTAATCGCAGATACACAGACGTATTTCCGCAACCGACAGCTACTACAGGAAATTGAACAAGTCGCACACAAATACCATTATCGTATGATTGTCAGCTTTATGCATGACAACATTCCCGATATCCAAATCAGCTGCAATGCCATGCAACGCTATGGCGTCTGCGGTATCATCTGCCTTGCACATGACTATCCGCAGTTCCGAAAGGAGGTGGAGAAGGTCTTCCGCGATACAGAAAATATCATTTTTTTGGAAAAACCCCATTTCAATACTTCAGCGTGGGTCGGCACCTCTATTCTAAAGGCATTGACAAAACTCTTCGGTAAACTGAAACAGTCCGGACGCAAAAAGATCGCGCTAGTCCATGGCAGCACGCTTTATTCAAGCGAATCAACTTTGGTTGAGGAATACAGAAAAGCGCTTGTTGCGAACGATTATGAGTTCTATCCCGAGTTGCTTGGATGCTTTCCGCAAGGTTGTACTGACTGCGAAGCATGTGAATTTGTGATTGAAAATATGATCAAAAAGGAAAAGCCCGATGCGCTGTATGTGGATGATGCCACCTTTGCGCTCTGCATCCAGTCACGCCTTCAGTATGAATCATGGCGCATCCCGGAAGCTCTGCTCCTTGCAGGAGGGAACGGCGACCCGCTCTTTTCCCATGCCATGCCGCCAATCATTTCACTTAATCCGCATTACGAACTCCTTGCGGAAGCACTGGTTCAGGCAATCGTGCAGAAGAAATTCGACACTCCGCAGATCATTGAGTCCACATTTGATTTTGAGGAAGAATGGAGTTCCGGCACATGAAAAATTTGAGAAATACCAACCCATACGCCGAAGTCAACTGGTCAAATACACCGCGTGTGACGACCTCCACACACATGCACTGCCTCAACCAGGAAACGCTCAATTCATTTATATCGCAGGGACTGGAGCTGGCTGCAATCTCTAACTACTATCCTTCTATGCCATATTATCCACTATCCTCAATGCGGGAAAACACAGTGCGTGTCCGCCAGCCTGGGTATGTCAAGGATGGTATCTGGCACACAGATGTATTAAACTATAATGAAGCGATTGCACCGTGGTGCAGTGAATTACCCAAAGCAAGTAGAACACAACTCCCTTTCAGGGAGGGGAAACGCCTTTTTCCAAATGTGCCGGAAGGTCTGCTGGAAATTCCAAATGCAGAGCATCATTATTTTTCCGATGCCTCAATTTATTTACATGTAACTGCGCCGGGAGCTACACTTTCCAGCAGCATGTTTGATCTGAAAAAAGAATTTGCGCTGGCAGAGCACGGGTATGATTTCGGGGTTCGTCTGCCATGGCGTGAATCTTTCCAGAAATTGTATGATTCCCTGTTGACCCCTGACGGTGGTGGCATTGTGATCGCTCATCCGTCTTGGTCACATCACCCGATTTCGTATCTGGAAATGTTGTTGGACAGCGATCCACGAATACTGGGAATTGAAGTATTCAACAATTGTTCACGAATTGACTACAGCGATGTCAGTGAGGATCTCTGGGATGCGATCCTATCCTCCGGTCGCCAATGTTTCGGCTTCTTTGTGGTGGATCATCCGCGTCCAAACCGAAATTGGCTGGGGCGGATCGTATTGCTACCGGAAGAACGAACTGCGGAATCATGTCTTCGCGCAATGCGCCGTGGACGTTTCTACGGCGCAATATCAGGGAATGGACTACGCTTTGAATACATTCATTTTGATGGGCATATGCTGACTGCTGCCTGTAACAGGCCGGTGGAATTCCAGCTGATTTCCAAGATTGGCGTGATCAACGATATTACGTTCGGGACGAAGTTCCATTTTGAGTTCCCCGAAGCAGACCGTGAAAAACATACTTTCCTGCGTCTAACCGCCAAGGAGGGCAATGAAATAGAAAAGCTGTATGCACAGCCGTTTATTCTGACAGACTGAAAGCTATTTCAGAAATGATACCGTGCCATATAATCACTTATATAAATAAAGGAGAATGACAAGCATGAAAAACAATCACTTTGATTCAAAAAGAGATTGCAATATGCCAATTACACAGCGGGATCACAATGCATGTTTCACACTTATAGAACTTCTCATCGTGATTGCAATCATCTCTATTCTTGCAGGGATGTTGTTGCCAGCCTTGAACCTTGCAAAACAGAAAGCGCATAAGACGACATGTATGAACCAATTCAAGCAGGTTGGCACCATGCATGGCATGTATTTAAATGATTTTAACGGCTACTATGTACCAGTCAGTAACAATTACCTCTATAATGGTTATGAGAATATGAATCCATGGGCCGCTGTTTTCTATAAATTGGGATATGCAGCATCAGTAAAGGTCTTTTTCTGTCCATCCTATAAAGGGAAAAACGGAAGTGCTACGTATCCACATCCATCAAGTTGCTATTACCTCTTCCCACCAACACCTAATTCATTCGGTAGTATAACATTCGGATACAATGAATCCTTTGGAGGACAGGACTGGGCTGGATACGGTAAACGTCCATTAACAAAGAAAGTAAAAAATCCGGGACAAAAACCGCTTGTATGTGATTCAACGGGAGTATCGTATTTTGCAAGAAAGTCAACAGGGAGTAGTAACACTTGGCAGTATATGGCAAGCCCGCATGATTCATCAAATCCATTCAGTCTGTTAACGGGTTCTACGAATATTCTGTATGCAGACCTGCATGTAGAAAATATCAAAAATGCCAATAAAGCAAGTGGCGGTCCGTTCACACAGAACGGTTTATCTCCGGAGGGGTAATCCATAGACAAAAGAAAAACAAATTAATGAAAAATAATTAAAGAAAAGGAAAGGAAACAAATCATGAAAGAACTTTTCACATTTCTGCTTCTCAGCACAATGTTTCTGTGTTTTGCACTGGAAACATATAAGGTGGGGGGCGGTTATGAAGAAACATCAATTCTGCCCGGTGAAACCTTGACTATCGAAGCCGATGTGCCGCCCCCTCCCCCAAACGAAAAGAACACGCTATTCTTTGTGGCACGCCTGAAAGGCGAACTCTCTGTCCGCGACTTTCATGTTATGCGCATTACAGCGAACGGCAGAATCCTCAATGAAACAATCAATGACATCCCGCGAATCGTCAACCGAACCAGCAAAACGTTCCACGGCACCCAGCACCCGTACACCACCCAAGACAACTGGAATGTGGCGGCCAATCAGGATGAAGATTACATTGAAATCATCCATGTGCCGGAAGACTATTCGGCAGTTTATTGTTACGAATTAGATATCAGCGACTTGAAACCGGGTAAACACAAGTTCACTTGGACAAATTTAGATAAGGTTCGTCCGTTACTCATCAAAATGCCACAGATACAAAGCCGCAGAATCACCAAGTGTCCTTATGCCCCACTCCGCAGTTTCATACCGACTGCTACCATGCCCGCGAATACTGTAATTGATGCTGATAACGGCAAGGCAAAATGGAAATTCGATCTTCCGGAAATCCGTGGTTCCCGACAGGTTCTCCGTCTTCGCGCCCGTCTGAATATCGGTAGCGGCTGGGGTTATAACGGCAATCTGAATGTGATTCTCAATGAAAAAAAGATCGGTCACACCATGAAGAATGCAAATAAGCGTCTCTTCAACCGTACCAATGACACCTTCATGGGCGATGCGATTCATCCGGCAATCAACTGGAAAGGCGACTTCTGTATCTTCCATCACTACAACGACAATATATCCGAACGCCTGAAAAAGTTCCCGACCGTAGATGGATTGCAGCATTTCTGGTTCTATTTAGATATTTCCGACATCGTTGATTCCAACAATGAAAACACTCTGACATTTATCAATAATGCCGACAGCAAGGCTTTCGGGCAGAGTACCGGAAATCCGAAACTGATCATCGAATGTTGCGAAGTCGGATATGTGATCGAAGAAGCCATGGAAATGCTTCCAACCGAAGCCAGACGCACCACAGCAACCGGACCGACTGTGAAAAAAAACAGTTATGAATTAACGGTGCAGAACAAGACCTTCGGTATTCAGCTCCGCAGAGGTAAAGACCTATTTTATATCGATACTTTTCTTTCCTATCCAAACGGCGGCAAAAATATGCTGTCTACAGCCGGAGCTCCGATCCTAAAGAAAAAAGAACCGGAATGGAAACCGCAAGTCAAAATTGATGGCGACACGATCACTGTAACGGCACAGGGAAAGTATTACTCTCTGGTCCGCAAACTGATTTGTAAAGAAAATGTTGTACACGTCCGCGACACCATCAAATCCCTTTCTAATGATATTCTTGGTATTATTTATAACAATTATCTTGTAACCGGGACGATCCCCAAGGCCATCTACAAACACGGCGCATTCGAGCCGATCACTCCGTGGAAGGGCAATCACGATTACCCTGCAACAAACTCCACAATGTTCGTTCAGCTTGCCCAAGGTGGACTCGGACTTTTCGTGGAGGACAATATCTTCAAACTTCAGTGCGAATACTCGGTCAAAGGCAATCTGCTAAACTACACAACCGAGCATCTCGGCTTTGCTCCGCATTCAGAATATACCCTTGAGTGGAATCTCTACCCGCTTCAGGAAGGCGACTACTTTGATTTCATCAACCAAGTGCGTGACTATCTCGGTGTAAACAACCACACAATCCCCGGTGCAGTCAGCTGGCCAATCAACATCAAGGACAATGCGGTCAAAAAGCAATATATGGCAAACTTGGGATTCAAGATACCCGCGATCTACTGGTTCGACTATGACTCTTTCGAGCCGCAGGACGCTACCACAGAACAGCGTCTGGCTCCTTGCTTCCGCGAATATCAGAAGCACAAGGCATTCGATCCCGCGATGAAGCCCGTTTTTATGTGGCAGAACAATTATACCAGATGCAACTACAAGGATATGAAAGAACCGTTTTTCCCTGATTCCTGCGTGATTGAGCCGGACGGCACACGTGCAATCAAAAGTCTCGGCTGGCGCAGTGGTCAAAACGGCTATTTCACAGAACGTTATTTTCATGTAGACAATACCTATTACAAGTATGCAATGGAAGTGCTCCCCAAAATGCTTGAAAAGGATATCACTGCAATCTACTTCGACACGCCAAACCATATCCAAAAAGCCTACAGCCGCTTTACCTACGACCGATGGGATAACCATACGGTCGATATTGATCCAGTAAAGTACACGGTCACACGTAAATATGCAGACCTCTGCCTGATCTCCGGTCCAGCGCGTATCAACATAGCCAAACTCATCACCGCCAGCGGGAAATACATGTATTACAATAATCCGCCGCTACTTAAAGAAATGATGAAGGTCCCGAATTGCGTCTATATGATTGAAGGAGATACTGTCCTTCAACTCGGTACACTCCATCTAACAGTTCCACTAGCATTCGGAGAACATTCCGAATACAACTCACCCTACAAACCACTCTACGGACGCAGAAAGACTTGGCTGGGTGCCGAGGACTTCATGGATGATATCTGTTGGAAAATCCGCAACGGAGTACTCTACAATGCCTACCGCCCACCTTTCGGTCAGAAAGGCGAAAAGGTCTCATCCGCCGTATTGGATCATGAATATCCGCTAGCTTACATGTATCCAATCACTGTAACCGACATTCATGCAGGGTGGATCCGTGGCAAGGAACGCATCATCACGATTGATTCCGGCACATTCGGCTGGAAGAATACCGAAAAGACCAACATTGAGTTGCGCCTGTTTGACAAAACTGGACGCAACATCTACACGGAAAACCTTTCCTCTGGAAACGGTATGTTCAAAATCAATGTACCCAAAAAGGGAATGGCAATCTTAATCAGAAAATAAACTTGTTTGCTTTTTTCTTCTGAGCTGGTCCTGTCCGACCAGCTTTTTTGAAATCCGTATTCTCTCATCATTCTGGAGTTTTTTACAAATGGTTAAACTGAATATAATTGATGCAGTACTGTCAGCCCCCGTATCGGTTGGAAAACGTAATGCGCCTCATTGCTTTCTGCCTTGAAAAGTTACTTTACCGGCACAAACCATCCCATACAAAAGAAAAGGGAACCGGAGATTCTATCAGCTCAATATGGTCCCCGCCTGACATCGCAATGGACAGAATTCAAAGGAACGGTTCAGGGGATTTCGGAAGGCATCACCACAACGCACTGGCGTCCGGGAACGGCGAAAACTGGAATCGTTTTCTTCTGTCAGCAGCCGGATGCGGAAATCCATCTGAAAGACATCCGGCTGGAAGAGGAGGAATGACCGGAACCGCCGCAAAAAATGCAGAAGAATCCGGAAAGATGCCGTGGAAACGTCTTTCCGGATTTGCATTGTACATGATGTGTTCTATATTATTTTCAGGGAGGAAGCTGAAATGAAGGAACATACCGGAAAACAAGGATTTGCGGCATTATGCATGTCGCTGTTTTTCATATTCCTGTTTTTCGGTTCCGCTCTGTTCACCGCACAGATGGCGCAGAACATACAGGGGATTTCTCTGCGTTCCAGATTCTGCGACGACACAAGCCTTGCCTGCGGACTCCTGAATCCGCCGGAACAATTCCACTTGCAGCGGGGAAATCCCAACTCAAAAACCGGTCTCCGGACACAGCCGTTTTACGGCGCCGCAGGAGGAAACTCTGCTGCGCTGCAGGATCTGATTCTGTCTCTTGCAGTTTCTGCGGCATTCCTCCGCAATCCGGATTTCCGCCCCTCCATCCGTTTCTTAACGAAACACTGTCCCGTCAGGGCAGGCCCCGTATTCTGAAAAAACAGAAAGAACATTCCGCAATACCGGTGTACAAATACCGCATTGCAGAAACAGCTTTACATCAATTCAGAATACCCTGAAACAGAATATTGTTTCAGGAAAGAAAGGAATCATCAATCATGGATGCATGGTTCATGCAAATCATTCAGTTCGTGGGATTCGGCCTGCTCGGACTCTTTGCTTTACTGGTCGTTTTTCTGATCATCAACGAACAACGCAACAAGGCGCGCAGTAAAAGAGGCTCGCGCAGACGGTAATTTCAGATGAGAATACGGCGGGGCTTGCGAAAACGAGTCGCCGCCTTGTCTTTTATGATGCAAGGATCAGAAACAGCAGCACAACTGTAATCACAAAAAGTTTCTTCTGGAGACCGGAATAACGGTAATCTTCCATCTTTTTCATGCCGGGAGGAGTATTCTGCAACAGATACTCCCGGCTCAATAAAAAATTATCGCCGCACCACCGGCATTGCACCACAACATCGAAAGCCTCATCAGGAAATTCATTCTCTCTGCGGCAGTAGGAACAGACAACGTGAATCATTGATACCTCCTCTTACGCCTCCGCATAAAAGAGAGGCGCATCAGTTATGCCACCTGAAAGGTCTACCAAACCCGCGCAGAAAACACAGCTGAATACGCCTCAAGGCATATCAGCTTTTTCTGCGGCTTGTAAAAAATTGGTAGTTTTTCAGGTGAAAGCCAAAATTGTTATAACAGGGATTTTATTTACTCTGTTTCGTAAGCATTCCTTATACGGTTGTCGTTTCTGAGAATATAATTTCTTTTTCCGGAGTTTCAAGTGCGGTATTAAAAGAAAGGGTCGCAGGAAGAAACCTGCGAATGCACCAGATGAAAAACAGTATGGTGCAGGTGCGTCGCATCTGCCGCGATCCAACTGCGTAAGTTG